>Ga0208219_1000007_pt1 | contig 146660 bp, 132 predicted proteins | sample NGESurshal072012_7_FD_184469 | JGI IMG/M metagenome (GOLD analysis project Ga0208219, IMG submission 184469) | Arctic peat soil microbial communities from Barrow, Alaska - NGEE Surface sample 53-2 shallow-072012 (SPAdes) | ecosystem: Environmental > Terrestrial > Soil > Wetlands > Peat ... | reverse complement strand
TCGGCCAAGGGCTCTGCGTGTCGTCACTGTGGACTTGTCATCGTTCCGATGGTTCGAGGCAAGCGCGGCGACAAGCGAATGAGCTGAGAGATGACGTCACCCTTGAACCATGTAGAGAACATCTCATCAGCCCATCGCTCGAACACCCTCGCAACCCTTCGCAGTGACGGGCGCGAAGCGCCCGTCACTGACCGAATCGGTGATGCTCATGATCACTCCTGGCGCGTATGGCGCTAGTGGAGGATAACTTTGGCGTTCGACCGAAATTCATGTCCCGAAACGGCATGCTCGATGGCCATCTCCCTGTAGAAGATCGATTCGCGATCATGTGAGAGGGGCATCATGGGCACGAAGGACATCGCCACGCTGCGTCAGTCTGGACAGTCGAGCGAGCACTCGGCATCTGAGGCGGACACGCCGCCAGAGGTCATTCAGGAGCCCCCCAGACGGCTCGCAGTGAGCGTCACGGAGGCCGCCGCGATGCTCGGCATCTCTCGGGGCCTCGCATACGAGCTCGTCCACCGCGGCGAGCTCCCGGTCATCCAGCTCGGACGGCGCCTCGTGGTCCCGATCGTGGCCCTGGAGAGGCTCGTCGCAGCAGCGAGCCCGCTCACATCTGGGGATTACGACGACGCCATCGAGGTGCGCTGATGTGGATGACCAGCGAACGTGCTCGGGCGATCGTGCGCGAGCTCAATCAGGCCGGCGGGTGCTCGCACCCGATCCGCATCCAGGGCGAGACGGTGAACGCAGCGACCGGAGAGCTGCGATTCGGCACGCTCAAGGTCCCCTGCAAGGACCGGCGCGAGGCGATCTGTCCGTCCTGCTCGCGCCTCTACGGCACCGACGCATGGATCCTCGTCGCTACGGGGCTGAACGGCGGCAAGGGGGTCCCTGAGAGCGTCTCGAGCCATCCGAGGGTCTTCGCGACGGTCACGGCTCCCTCATTCGGTGCTGTCCACACGCGGGATGCCTCGTCGGGGCGGTGCCACGCGAGACGTGTGCGTGAGCGATGCGGGCACGGTGAGCCCACCTGGTGCGGTGAGGCACACGAGGTAAGTGACGAGCTCCTCGGCGCGCCCATCTGCAACGCATGCTTCGATGCCCGAGCCGCCGTGCTCTGGAACGCGCACTCTTCAATGCTCTGGGACCGCACCATGGTGCGACTCCGCCGACAGCTCGCAGCATCCCAGTGCATGACCACGACGGAGCTCGGCAGCGTGGCCCAGGTGCAGTACCTGAAGGTGGCCGAGCTTCAGCGTCGCGGACTCGTCCACTTCCATGCACTCCTTCGGGCAGACGGCGTCGAGGGAGCCGTGAGCGAGCCACCTGCGTGGTTGACGACCGAGCTCCTTGCTGTGACGATGCGATCCGTCGTGCGATCGACGCAGGTCGGCGGGATCGACGGCGTTCGACGGCGGTGGGGAACCCAGGTCGACGTCGCGGACATCTCGGGAGTGGACGGAGGTGACCGGCGGATCGCCGCCTACCTGGCCAAGTACGCGACGAAGACGACCGACGGCTCGATCGTGTTCGCTCGGCAGTTCTCGAGCCGTCGCGAGATCGAGCGGATCGCGACATCACCGCATCTGCAGCACCTTGCCCTTGCCGCATGGAAGCTCGGAGGCTTCAATGACCTACGAGCCCTCCGGCTTAGAGAGCACGCCCACACTCTCGGCTACCGCGGCCAGCTCATCACGAAGTCCCGTGGCTACTCGACGACCTTCGCGAGCCTGCGAGGCGCTCGCATCGACTTCAGAGCGGGACTGAGCCACGAAGACCCGATCGAAGGGTCCTTCAACTACGAAGGTCGGGGGTACGACGACCCCGACACTGCACGTCTGGCGGAGCTGTTCTTCGAGATTGAGCAGGACGCGCGCCGTGAAGCGAGGCGCTCAAAAGAAGCGGCGTCGTAGGTACGCGCATTTGCTCGCGTTGCTCAGCCTGGAGCAAGCCCACTTGGGGATGCACGCACCCGACGCATCGATGCGTCATCCGCTCGGTGGGAGCGGCGAGTGGGTCAGATAGGGCCCTTCGGCAAGCCTGAACCGTGTCTCTATCTGCCGCAGGCGGAAGCGCCATCTGATGGCACGGAGGAGCCACACAAAGCCCAACAGAACCATTGCGACTCCTGGCAGCACGGCTAAAAGCGTCCACGACGACGACGCAGTGGTCTCCGGGTGATTCGATTCAAAAAGGTTGAGCGCGAAGAAGCCGATTCCCAAGGCTGGCCAGATGACTGCGTTCATCGCGGCAAGCGGCCACCTCCTTCCCAACTCAAGTGCCGCAAGGTTGCACGATGGATCGTCGCTTAAGTCGCCGGTCTTGAGCACTCGCTTGGCTAGCTTGCGCTGTTCTGGCGAGCAGCTCCGATAAGAACCGGCTCCGAGCGGAGGCGGCATCGAGAATTGGGCGGAGACCACTCGACTTCGGATCGCCACGACGTACAAAAAGGCCATTATGGGTGCGAGCGGCGGAACAATGCCGAGTGGAACGGCAATGAGCACGATCCACAGCACCTTGCTCTTCCCGGCGGCCCTCCATGCCTCATTCGGTTTACGTGCCGCGTCCACAATCGCCCAGATGGAAAATGCAAGGCAGCCGACGATCAGCACTAGCGCAATCGCCCATCCCAGTGAGGCGACCGTTGGACTTGAGGCGATCACACGCTCACGCTACTTGTGTCCTTTATCGCCGGCTCCCCGTCGCAAGGCCGCGCAGGACAACGTGCTGTCTATCGGATGCCGTTGAAATTCGGCCCGCCCTCCGGCTGCCAGTCACGCGCGACCGCCGGCTGCGGGTGGCGGGCTTGACAGACTCCAACGTCATGAGGCGGCTATCAATCAGAGGTTCACCATCGCCATCGGCGCTTGCTGGGCCCACTTGCCGCCGGATTCATTTGCGATACTCGACTACCCCGATGCTTCCAGCTTGCTGGAGCTAGCTCGGCGGCTGGTGGTGTGCCTCTTCAAGCACCAGAGGGGCCCGATCTTCTCAGGAGTTCCTCAAGCGTGTCCGCGGCCTCTCGATCTGACTCAGCGAGGAAGTGTGCGTAGACGCCAAGCGTCGTTGAGGCGCTGCTGTGTCCGAGTCGTCCACTGACGGTCCGCACCGGGATGCCGGCACCTAGCAGTCGAGTGGCTGCGAAGTGACGCAGGTCGTGCAAGCGCACAGTGTCGAGTCCGAGACGATCTCGAAGGCGGATGAACTCGTGCGTGACGTCATTGGGTGGCCACGCAGTAGAAGAATCTGGAGCACGAGAGAACACGTACGCCGTGTCGGGCAGGCGAGCGCCAAATGCGGTGGCTCGGTCGATGGAGCGCTGTCGGTGTTCGCGCAGGACCCGTATTGACGTCTGATCCAGCGCGATACGCCGAACCGAGTGGGTCTTGGTGTCCTTCTCGATGAGCGCACCTCGAGCACCGTCGACGACGGACCGAGCGATCGTCACCGACCTCCGCTCGAAGTCGACGGCGTCCCAATGGAGCCCGCACAGCTCACCCCGACGTGCTCCCGTTGTTGCAGCGAGCTGCAGAAACGCTGCGAAGTCCGCGCTTTCTGTACGTGCCTCCTTGATGAGGCGAACCACCGCATCCGGATCGGGTGCCTCGATCTGACGATTCCGGACGCGAGGTGGTGACGCGAGGACCGCGGGGTTCGACTCGATCCATCCCCACTTGACCCCTTGTTGCAGCGCTCGCCTCAGAATCGCGTGGACCTGCCGGACCGTGGCCGTGGCAAGGGGTCCTCCATCGTGTCCGCCGCATTGGCGGAGCTGGGCATAGTGCCGGTCGAGCTGCGCGACCTGGAGGCGCTGGAGCGGCACCTCACCAAGTGCTGGCTGGATATACCGCCTGATGCTCCGTTCGTAGCCCCGGACCGTCGACGGGGAGAGATCTGCCTGAGCCAGTTCGAACCATTCCCCCACCAGCGCTCCCACCGTGGCGTCAGCAGAAGCGTGGCCACCTCCTTCAACCTCCTGGACGAACTTGGCAAGGGCCGCCTCGGTCTCTCTCTTGCCACCCCGGAACGTGCGGCTCCGGTAGACCTTCCGATCCGAGACCGGGTCGCGACCTGCGTAGGCACGGAGCTCCCACGCGTCGCCTCGCTTGCGCAGGTGCCCCCTCATCGCTCCTCCGTCGTGTCCGTCACAACGGTCGGGAGGGCGAGCAAACCCCACCAGTTTGCGGCTGGTGGAGTAGCAGGGAGTAGCAAGTCGGCCCTCGCGCATGGAGCAGCTGACTTGGATACTTCCTCTGATCTGGTCGGATGTAGTGGGGCCGGCAGGGATCGAACCTGCGACCGAGGGATTATGAGTCCCCTGCTCTGACCACTGAGCTACGGCCCCGTGTCATGCCACAACTTCGTGGCGAGGTGATGGTACAGAGCAACGGCGTACCGACCGGAAATCCGCAACGCCGCCCGGCGATTGACGGTGCCTCGCGCGTGGCTCCGGGGGAGAGACTCGAACTCTCAACCTAGCGGTTAACAGCCGCTTGCTCTGCCATTGAGCTACCCCGGAATGGGATCGCGGCGCCAGACGCTAGCAGCCAGCCCCGCGGCGATTCCATCCTCACGCGTCGCGCACCGAGTCGAGGATCGCCGTCGCGTCCTTGTTCCGTCGCAGCCTCGAGACTGCCTGCAGCTCGAGCTGTCGCACGCGCTCGCGCGTGATGCCGTAGTTCTTCGCCACGGTCTCGAGCGTCTCGACACGTCCCGTCGCGAAGCCGAAGCGCAGGCGGAGGATCTCGCGGTCACGCTCCCCCAGATTCGCGAGCACCCTCTCGAGCGCCTCGCTCAGGTCCGAGCGGTCGACGGCGTCGTCGCCCTGCTCGCTTTCGCCGTCGAGCATCTCGATCAGCTCGGTCTCGCCGTCTTCGCCGATGCGCACGTTGGCGGACACCACCCGCATCTCGGTTCGGCGCAACTGGTAGAGCGCCTCGACACTGAGTCCGAGCTCGTTTGCGATCTCGGACTCGAGCGGGGTGCGGCCGAGTGCCTGGGTCAGGGCCTCCTCGGCGCGCCGCAGCTCGAGCAGCGAGGCCCGCTTGTCGTCGGGCAGCGCGATCGCGTGGCCCATCTTCGACATCCCGTGCCGGACCGCCTGGCGTATCCAGTACGTCGCGTAGGTGCTGAAGCGAACGCCGAAGGCCGGGTCGAAGCGCTCGACGGCGCGCAGCAGGCCGACGTTGCCCTCCTGGACGAGATCGGCGAGATCGACGCCCGCCGTGCGATACGTGCGAGCGATCGAGACGACAAGGCGCAGGTTCGCCTCGACGAACTCCCGTCGTGCTCGCTCGCCCTGTGCGACGGCGCGGCGGAGGGCCTGCCGCACCCCCGCGTCGCCTTCCGCGCCCTCCAGCTCCGCTCGCGCGGCGATGCCGGCTTGCACGGTCGCCCCGAGCTCGCGCTCCTGGTCCGACGTCAGGAGGTCGACGCGTCCGATCCGGTTGAGGAAGTCGGTCATGACGTCGCGCCCACCGGCCGCAGGACGCTCGCCGCCGCGCTTGATCGGCTCATGTGGCGTCATGTGGCATCCACCTCTGCCGACAGCCACTCGACGAGCTCGCGCTCTGCGTCCGTCCCCTCGGGTCCCTCCAGCTGGTCGAGGAGCTCCTTGACGGCGGAGATCTCGTCATTGACCTCCCTCGCATCGAGCGTCCCTGAGCGCAGCGCCTCGTGGCGCTCCCCCATCACCCTTCGCACCGCAGGACGAACGAGCTGGGCCACGACCGCCGACACGAGGTCCGTGCCCTCGGTCGGCTCGTGAGGCTCCTCGACGAGGAGCCGCCGGAGCAGGTCGGCGACCTCGCCGTCCTCCTCGGCCTCAGCCGCGTCGATTGCCTTGGCATGGCCGCCCGTGGCGGCCAGCACGAGGTAGGCACGACGCTGCAGCTCGTCGCCGAAGAGCGCCGGTGCGAGTCTGGGCAGGATCCTCTCCGGCGAGTGCAGGGCGAGTCGCAGCGCCTCTTCGCCAGGCCGGTCACGCGCCGCGCCACTCTCGTCGCGCACCTTTGGGCGCGAGGCGCGCGTCGTCGTCCCCTTCGGGGTGGTGGCACGACGGGCGAGCTCGGTGCGCAGGAGCATGGGGTCGAGCCGGCACCGGTCGGCGACCTGCATCAGGTACTGGTCCCGGACGAGGTCGCTCGGGTGCTCCCCGATGACGCCGAGCGCCCTGTCCGCTGCGCGCGCCCGTCCCTCGGGCGTGGACACGTCCACGTCGTGCAGCGCCGCGTCGAGTCGGAACTGCAAGAACGGCACCGCGCTCTTGACCACGGCGGCGAGCGCGTCGGGATCGTCGCGTGCGAGGTCGTCGGGATCGGCGCCGTCGGGCAGCGCCGCGACCGCGACCTCGACCTCGTGCGCGCGCTCCCACTGGTACACGCTCGCCGCTGCGCTCTGCCCCGCGCCGTCAGCGTCGTAGGCGAGCACGATGCGGCGAGCGAAGTTGCGCATCACTCGGAAGTGGTCCTCACCGAGCGCGGTGCCGCACGTCGCGACCGCGCGAGGGACACCGGCGCGGAAGAACGCGATGACGTCGGTGTAGCCCTCGCACACGACGATCTCGTTGGTGGCGATCACGTCGCTCTTGGCCCAGTTGAGCCCGTAGAGAGTGCGCCGCTTCTGGTAGATCGGTGTCTCCTGGGTGTTCTTGTACTTGGGCTCGATGCGACCGGACCCGCCGCGCGCCGTCCCCTCGTGGCCCGGCAGGATCCGGCCCCCGATCGCGACGGGCCGACCACCCGGGTCGAGGATCGGGAACAGAACACGTCCGCGCATCGCGTCTTGGAGCCGGCCCGCCTTGTTCACGAAGCCGATCCCCGAGGTGCTCGCGACCTCGGTGCGGATCTTGAGCGAGCTGACGAGCTGGTCCCAGTCATCTGGCGCCCACCCGAGCCGGAACTCGCGCACCGTCGTGGCGTCGTAGCCGCGGCTGCGCAGGTAGTCCCGCGCGCGCCCCGCGTCAGGCGCGGTCAGCAGCCGCTCGTGGTACCACGCGACCGCGCGCTCCATCGCGTCGTACAGCGCCGAGCGATCGCGCCACCCGCCGATGTCCTTCGCGTCCTCGTGCAGGGTGATGCCGGCGTGCTCGGCGAGCTGGCGCACCGCGTCGATGAACTCGACGTGCTGGGTCTCGCGGACGAACGTGATGGCGTCGCCGCTCGCGCGGCAGCCGAAGCAGTAGTACAGGCCCTCGTCGGCGTTGACCGAGAACGACGGTGACTTCTCGGCGTGGAACGGGCACAGCCCGGTCCAGCGCTGGCCGGTCTTTCGGAGCGCGACGTGCTCGCCGATCAGCGCGACGATGTCGGTCGAGGCCCGGACCTGTGCGATCTCTTCGGGCGCGACCGACATCTCCGGACCGTACCGCGCCCGCGAGCCCGGTTCAGCGCGAGGTCGAGGCCGCCGAGGCCAGAGCCTGTGCGGCAGCCAGACGGGCGACCGGGACGCGGAACGGCGAGCAGCTCACGTAGTCGAGCCCGACCTCGCAGAACAGGCGGATCGATGCAGGGTCCCCGCCGTGCTCCCCGCAGACCCCGCACTTGAGCCCGGGCTTCGAGCGACGACCCTCGGCGACGGCGATGCGGACGAGCCGCCCGACGCCGTCCACGTCGATCGTGTCGAACGGGTTGTGCGCGAGGAGCCCGAGCTCGAGGTACGGGCCCATCACGCGCCCTTCGACGTCGTCGCGGCTGAAGCCGAACGTCATCTGGGTGAGGTCGTTGGTCCCGAAGCTGAAGAAGTCCGCGCACTCGGCGAGCTCGGAGGCGACCAGGGCTGCCCTCGGGGTCTCCACCATCGTGCCGATCGAGACGTGGAGGCGACGACGCTTGCTCGCCGGCACGGTCTCACGGAGCGCCGCCTCGACCCATCCCCGCGCGTGGGCAAGCTCGGCCTTGGAGACCGTGAGCGGGATCATGATCTCGACGACTGGGCGCCCACCGGCATCGAGCCGGTCGAGAGCAGCCTCCATCAGCGCTCGCACCTGCATCTCGTAGAGCCCTGGCCGCACGACGCCGAGCCGCACGCCGCGCGTGCCGAGCATGGGATTCACCTCCTGCCAGGACCTCGCAGCATCAAGGAGGGCATGCTCCTCGCTCGACAGGCCCTGCGCGGCCTCTTTCACCGCGAGCTCCTCGGTCGACGGCAGGAACTCGTGCAACGGCGGATCGAGGAGCCGAACCGTCACCGGGAGCCCATCCATCGCCTCGAGGATCTCGACGAAGTCCGCGCGCTGCGCGACGCGCAGCTCCTCGAGCGCATCGATCGCCTGGGACTCGTCGGCGGCGAGGATCATCCTGCGGACGATGGGGAGCCGGTCCTCTGCGAGGAACATGTGCTCGGTCCTGCAGAGCCCGATCCCCTCGGCGCCCAACCCGCGTGCGATTCGAGCGTCGGCGCCCGTGTCGGCGTTCGCGCGCACCGAGAGGCGACCCTTCCTGATCGCGTCGGCCCATCTGAGAATCGTCGCGAGCTCCTTGGTCTCCGAAGCAGCCACCGTCTCGACCTCGCCCAGCATGATCTCGCCCGTCGCGCCGTCGATCGAGAGCCAGTCGCCCTCTCCCACGCGGTGCCCCGCGATGGTCGCGTGACCGGCAGCGACGACGACGGCGTCGGCGCCCACGACCGCGGGCTTGCCCCAACCTCGAGCCACGACCGCGGCGTGCGAGACGAGCCCGCCTCGCGACGTGAGCACGCCCTCTGCTGCGAGCATCCCGCGGACGTCTTCGGGCGAGGTCTCCGGCCGCACGAGGAGCACGTGCTCGCCTCTGGCAGCTGCCTCGTAGGCATCTCGCGACGTGAAGTAGCACCGCCCCACCGCCGCACCCGGCGACGCGCCGAGCCCTCGTGCGATCGCCTTTGGCCGAGCCGTGACGAACTGGGGATGCAAGAGCTGGTCGAGGTGGTCCTCAGTGACGCGCAGCACCGCCTCGGTCCGCGAGATCCCTAAGTCGTTCGCACGGGTCATCTCGACTGCCATGCGCACCGCAGCGGGGCCGGTGCGCTTGCCGACGCGGGTCTGGAGCATCCAGAGCTTCCCTTGCTCGATGGTGAACTCGGTGTCGCACATGTCGAGGTAGTGGCGCTCGAGCCGGTCGAAGATCCCGAGGAGCGCTCGGTGCACCTTTGGGAACTGACGCTTGAGCGCGCTGAGCGGCTCGGTGAGACGGATCCCGGCAACCACGTCCTCTCCCTGGGCATTCACCAGGAAGTCGCCGTAGACGCCGCGGGCGCCCGTCGCGGGGTCGCGAGTGAACCCGACACCGGTGCCCGACTTGTCGTCGCGGTTGCCGAAGACCATTGCCTGGACGTTGACCGCGGTGCCGAGGTCGTTCGGGATCCGCTCGCGCTCGCGGTAGGCCACGGCCCGCTCGCCGCCCCAGCTCTTGAACACGGCCTCGATCGCCCCGCGGAGCTGGGCGTCGGGCGCCTGCGGGAAGGGCTTGCCCGTCTCGTCGCGAACGATCCCCTTGAACTCGTCGCAGAGCTTCTCGAGTCGCTCGGCGGGGATCGCCGCGTCGCTCGAGGCCTTCGACTCGGACTTGGCGGCGTCGAATGCCTCGTCGAACCTCGCACCGTCGATCTCGAGGACGATCCGCCCGTACATGGCGATGAATCTGCGATACGAGTCGAGCGCGAACCGCCGATCGCTCGTCTGGACCGTGAGCCCGTCGACGGACTTGTCGTTGAGCCCGAGGTTGAGGACCGTGTCCATCATCCCGGGCATCGAGAACTTGGCTCCTGAGCGCACCGAGACCAAGAGCGGGTCCGTCGGGTCGCCGAGCCGCTTGCCCATCGCGCGCTCGAGACGCGCCCTCGCCTTCGTGACCTGCGCAAGCAGCCCGTCGGGCATCGCGCCGTCGTCCAGCCACGCACGGCACGCGTCGGTCGTGATCGTGAAGCCGGGCGGCACGGGCAGCTCGAGCACCGAGGTCATCTCGGCGAGATTCGCGCCCTTGCCCCCGAGCAGGTCCTTCATGTCCCTTGGGGCCCGGCGGTGCGCATGATCGAAGTCGTAGACGTACCGCATGTAGCTCCCTTGGTCCGTCGAGATGCTATTTGCCTTGAGCAACGGGTCCACGAGGTGCCGGAGGCGCGGGCGCTCGGGCCTCGGTGCAACACGCCCCCATTAGGGTCCCCCCGTGACCGAGGGCCTGGCCGTCGACGTCGACGGGGTCTCGAAGGTGTTCCCGAAGGGCAACGTCACTGCGCTCGATCACGTCTCGCTCACGGTGCGCCCGGGCACGGTCTTCGGGCTGCTCGGACCAAACGGTGCGGGCAAGACGACGCTCGTGCGCATCCTCTCGACGATCCTTCGGCCCGATTCGGGCGTCGCCAAGGTGTTCGGCCTCGACGTGACCAAGCGCGACGACGAGGTCCGGCGCATGATCGGGCTCGCTGGGCAGTACGCGACCGTCGACGAGAACCTCACGGGCTCTGAGAACCTGAAGATGGTCGGTCGGCTGTCGAGGCTGTCGCGCGAGGGGGCGCGCACCCGGGCCGGCGAGTTGCTCGAGATGTTTGGCCTGGCCGACGCGGCAACGAGACCCGTCAAGACCTACTCGGGCGGCATGCGGCGGCGCCTCGACCTCGCCGCGTCGCTCGTGGCCAGGCCTCCGCTGCTCTTCTTGGACGAGCCGACGACGGGCCTCGACCCGCAGAGCCGCAAGGACCTGTGGCGCGTGATCGAAGAGCTGGCCGCAGCGGGAGCGACGATCCTGCTCACGACCCAGTACCTGGAGGAGGCGGACCGTTTCTGCGAGTCGATCGTCGTCGTGGATCACGGCCGGATCATCGCGGAGGGCACGCCCGCCGACCTCAAAGCGACGCTGGGCGAGACCGTCGTCGCGATCACGTTCCCCGACGCGACCTCGGCATCCGCGGCAGCCGCGCGGTTGTCCGATCTCTCCGAGCACCCGCTGTTCTTCGAGGGCGAGGGGATCGAGCTCACTGTCGATCAGGGTCCAAAGGTCACCGCCGAGGCGCTGCGCCGCCTCGACGCCGCCAACATCGAGGTCACCGGCATCGTGCTGCGCGAGCCGAGCCTCGACGACGTCTTTCTCGCGCTGACGGGGAAGCGGACCGACGCCGACGAGGCCGCTGCAGCGCCTGCCAAGAAGAGGCGGCGGGGCGCATGACCACCATGCCGCTCACCGACACCGACACGGCGCCGTCGACGACGGGCAGCTCGCTCGGCTGGGTCGCCGCCAACATCGCGACGATCGCCTGGCGCAACCTCATGGCGATCCTGCGCATCCCCGAGCTGCTGTTCTTCTCGACGCTCCAGCCGATCATGTTCGTGCTGCTCTTCCGCTACGTCTTCGCAGGCGCGATCAGCCGTCCGGGCCTTGACTACGTCGCCTTCTTGATGCCCGGCATCTTCGTCCAGACCGTCTGCTTCGGCGCCGTGTCGACCGCGATCGGGCTCGCCGACGACCTGCAGAAGGGCCTGATCGAGCGCTTCCGCGCGCTGCCCATGTCCCGCACCGCGGTGCTCGCCGGGCGTACGGTTGCCGACGTCTGCCGCAATGTGTTCGTGATCGTCGTGATGACGATCGTGGCGCTGGCCGTCGGCTTCCGACCTACTGGCGGGGCGCTGCACTACTTCTTCGCGTTCCTGCTCATGCTGGTCTTCGCCTTCGCGCTCAGCTGGGGCTTCGCGTTCGTGGGCCTCGCCGCGCCGAGCGCCGAGACCGCCCAGGTCATGGCGTTCCCCCTGCTCTTCCCGCTCACGTTCGCCTCGTCGTGCTTCGTGCCGGTTCAGACGCTGCCCTCATGGCTGCGGGGCTTTGCGACCTACCAACCAGTGAGCCAGGTGGCCGACGCCGTCCGCCAGCTCATGGTGGGCAACAACAAGCTGTTCCCCTACCCGTACGCCCACCAATGGGTGCCGGCGCTCCTCTGGACAGTCGGGATCCTCGTGGTGCTCGCACCGCTGGCCGTGCGCAAATTCCGCAACGCGATCTGACGCTCCCGTCGCGCCACGCGCTCGCTGTCGCTACGCCGTCGTGGCCCTCGAGGCGAGCTCGCCGAGCAGCCCCTCGATCGGGACGCGGACCTGCTCGGTCGTGTCGCGGTCCCGGACCGTGACGGCCCGGTCCTCCAGCGTGTCGAAGTCCACGGTCACGCACCACGGCGTGCCGATCTCGTCCTGGCGGCGATAGCGCCTGCCGATCGACTGGGTGATGTCGTAGTCGCACATGTAGCTCGGCTGCAGCAGGCCGAGCACCTCTTTCGAGGTCGCCTCGAGCTCGGGCTTCTTCGACAGCGGCAGCACGGCCACCGCGTACGGCGCGAGTCGCCAGTCGAGCCGAAGCACCGTGCGGCGCTCCCCGCCCACCTCGTCTTCGGCATAGGCGGCGAGCAGGAACGCCATCATCGAGCGCGTCGCGCCGAGCGCAGGCTCGATCACGTACGGCGTGTACCGATCGCCGCTCGCCTGGTCGAAGTACTCGAGTGCCTCACCAGACGCCTGGGCGTGCGCGAGGAGGTCGAAGTCGGTGCGGTTGGCGACGCCCTCGAGCTCGCCCCAGCCCCACGGGTAGAGGTACTCGATGTCGGCGGTCCTCGCCGAGTAGTGGCTGAGCTCGTCGGTGTCGTGGACGCGCTTGCGCAGGTGCGTCTCGGGGATCCCGAGGTCGCGGTGCCAGCTGTAGCGCTGCTCCAGCCAGTACTCGAACCAGCGAGGCGCCTCGGCCGGCGGCACGAAGTACTCGAGCTCCATCAACTCGAACTCCCGCGTGCGGAAGATGAAGTTCCCCGGCGTGATCTCGTTGCGGAACGCCTTGCCGATCTGGGCGATGCCGAACGGCGGCTTCTTGCGCGACGTCCGAACGACGTTCGCGAAGTTCGTGAACATCCCCTGGGCGGTCTCTGGCCGGAGGTACGCCACGTGCCCCTCGTCGTCCACCGGGCCTGCGTGGGTCTTGAACATGAGGTTGAACGCACGCGCCTCGGTGAGGTCGTGGGACCCGCAGTTGGGGCACGTGTCGCCGATCGTGTCGGCGCGCCACCGCTCCTTGCAGCTGCGGCAGTCGACCATCGGGTCTGTGAAGTTCGACAGGTGCCCCGACGCCTCCCAGACCGCCGGCGGCGACAGGATCGCCGCGTCGAGGCCCACGACGTCGTCGCGGAGCTGGACCATCGAGCGCCACCAGGCCTGCTTCACGTTGCGCAGCATCAGCGAGCCCAGCGGCCCGTAGTCATAGGTCGAGCGGAACCCGCCGTAGATCTCGGCGGAGGGGAAGACGAACCCTCGAACCTTGCACAGCGTCACGACCTTGTCGAACAACTCGGTGTCGGTCGGCGCGTCCATGTGGCGCGACACTACTGGCGGGCATCGCGCGCGCCGTCGGACAGCGTGGCGCTCACCTGGTTGGCGAGGAGCCGGCCGCGCCTGCTGAGCACCACGCGATCGCCTCGGGACTCGACCAGGTCCTCGAGCGTCCCGGCGTCGTCGAAGGCGCTCTTTGGCACGCCGAGCCTCGTGCGCAAGAGCAGTGACAGCGACTCGAACCTGCGCGCCGCGGCGTCGAGCGACTCCTCTCCCGCCGTCGGGGGCATCCCGATCGCGAGCGCGTCGATGTACCGCTGCGGCGTGCGCACGTTCCACGAGCGCGTGGCCCCAAGATGGCTGTGCGCCGCACAGCCCACCCCGGCGTACTCGCCCCCGGTCCAGTAGAGCCAGTTGTGGCGTGCCTCGTGACCCGGCTTCGCCCAGTTCGAGATCTCCTCCCATACATAGCCCGCCTCGGTCAGTCGATGGTCGACGAGCTCGTAGCGCGAGGCGAGCACGTCGTCGTTCGGATGCCGGGCGCGGTCCGCACCGAGCGGGGTGCCCGGCTCAGGCGTCAGCGCGTAGGCGCTGACGTGCGGCGGGGGCGCACCGAGGCAGAGCACGTCGTCGAGCGTGCGGGCGAGGTCTGCCTCGCGCTCCGCGCGGTCACCGAAGATGAGGTCCACGTTCCAGGACTCGAAGCCGACGTCGTCGATGATCGCGGCCACGTCGGCCAGGACGCCGGTGCCGTGACGCCGGCCGAGCGACTCGAGCACCCGGGGGCTGGTCGACTGGATGCCGAGGCTGATCCGTGTGACACCCGCGCGGCGGTAAGTGCCGAGGCGCTCGGGGTCCGCGTCTTCGGGGTTGCACTCGACGGTGACCTCGGCGCCGTCCACGCGCTCGATCGCGCCCAGCACACCGCACAGGGACCCAGCAGGGATGCGCGATGGCGTGCCGCCTCCGAAGAAGACCGATGTCGCGGGCCGGATCGTCCCTCGCTCGCGCCGCAGCGCGAGCTCATCGTGCAGCGCGGCGACGTAGTCGTCGATGAGGTGGTCCCGATCAGTCCAGGTCGCGAACGCGCAGTAGTCGCAGCGTGCGCGGCAGAACGGCACGTGCACGTACACGCCGAACGCGCCGTCTCCGTATGGCCCTGGCACGGTCAGTGCGCGTCGAGCACGCGGGCGGCTCGCAGCCGACGCCCCAGATTGGACTCGACCGCGTCAACGGCGATCGCAGCTACCTCGGCGGCACCACTGGGATCGTGCTCGCGCAGCACGCCGGCGAGGTCGCCGAGCAGTATGCGCCGCATCAGGGTGATCGCCTCGGGGCTCACCGGACGGCCCCGACGGCACGACGCACACAGGAGACCTCCCTCGCCGAGGTCGAACGCGACGAGCTCGTCGTCCTCACCGCACGACACGCAGTGCTCGAGGACCGGCGTCGCGCCCTCATGCGCCAGTGTCTTGAAGAGGAACGCGGTTGCCACGACGGCCGGGGTGGGGGCCTCACCGAGGGCAGTGAGCGCGCGGCACACCATCTCGAAGTACGACGGGTCCTCGTGCTGCTCGATCGTCGCGGCGTCGGCGGTCTCGACGATCACGAGTGCCGCGGCGAGCCGTCCGTAGTCGGAACGGACGTGGTCGAACGCGCCGCGCGACTCGACCTGACGGACCGAGAGCAGCTCGGTGCGGCCCCTGGCGAGCAGCACGTCGACATGGTCGAGCACCTCCATCCGCGAGCCCAGCTTCGACGAGGTGCGGCGGACGCCGTGGGCAACCGCGCGCAGCTTGCCGTGGTCGCGCGTGAGCAGGACGCAGATCAGGTCGGCCTCGCCGAGCTTGTACGTGCGCAGCACGATCGCCTCGCTGCGGATCGTGTTCATGGCTGCTCGGTGTCGGCTGCGTCGCGCTCCTCGGGGCGCGCGGGCGCGGAGAACGTCGGGGAGGGCCGCTCGATCCCGAGCCAGTGCTGCAGCCAGTTCCCGCCGGCGACGAGGAACAGCAGGACAGGAACGACGATGAGCGGCGCCAAGAGCACGTGCGCGCCGGCCAGCTCGGTCAGCCAGAGGGCACCGTAGGCGAGGAGGCCGAACACGAGCCCGGTGAGCCGCCACATCACCGGCCGGAGCGACGCAAGCCACCTCGTGAGGCGCTGCGCGCCGCGCGAGGCCGCATCTCGAGGCTTGCGAAGCGGCCCGAGCAGCCGCTCGAGGCGCTCGGCGGCCCGTCGTCTCACTCCTCGAGCCCGCCGTAGCGACGCGAGCGCCCCTGGTACTCGCTGATCGCGTCGAAGAGGTGCTGGCGGCGGAAGTCCGGCCACAGCACGTCGGTGAAGACGAGCTCGGCGTAGGCGAGCTCCCACAGCAAGAAGTTGGAGATCCGGTACTCCCCTGAGGTCCGCACCACGAGGTCGGGGTCGGGCATGTCGGGGTGGTACAGGTGCGAGCGGATCGCGCGCTCGTCGATCTTGTTGGCGGGCACGCCGGCCTCGACGACGGCGCGGACCGCGTCGACGATCTCGGCCCTCCCGCCGTAGTTGAAGGCCATCGTGAGCGTCATCTTCCGGTTCTCGCTCGTGAGCGCCTCGGACTCGTCCATGTGGCGCAGCACGCGCCTCGGGACCCTGCGGTCCCGCCGCCCCGCGAAGCGCACGCGCACGCCGCGCTCGTTGAGCTCGTCGCGGCGGCGCAGCAGCAGCGACTCGTTGAAGTTCATGAGGAAGCGGACCTCGTCGGCGGGACGCCGCCAGTTCTCCGTCGAGAAGGCGTAGACCGTGAGCCACTTGACCCCCAGGTCGAGCGCGCCATAGGCGGTGTCGACAAGGGCCTCCTCGCCCGCGGCGTGGCCCTCGGTGCGGGGCAGGCCCTGTCGCCTCGCCCACCGACCGTTGCCGTCCATCACGATGCCGACGTGCGTCGGGATCCTCGAAGCGTCGATGCCGTCTGGCAGCGGCGGTCGAGCAGCTCGCCGCTTCGGAGGGGACACGGCTCGAACCTACCCGGGCCAGGACGCACCCCCAGTCGTCCAGTCGATTCGCCGGTGTGCGCGCCGATACCCTCGCAGGGTGCGCACCTTTGACCCTGACGACGTCGGCGAGCCTGGCGTCCAGGTCGACGGCGACGGCGACCTCCCTTCGCGCGACCTCACCGACGACCTGCTCGACGGCACGCGCGACGAGGCCGTCGTCGCGCTCGACGCAGCGACCGCGACGCTGCGTGACGCCGAGCGACGCGAGGGCCAGCAGCTCATGGCTGGTCAGGTCGCCACCTCGCTCGCGGCGAACCGCCATCTCGTCGTCGAGGCCGGCACGGGCATCGGCAAGTCCCTCGCGTACCTCGTCCCTGTCGCGCTGTCCAAGCGGCGCGCGGTGATCGCGACGGCGACCAAGGCGCTCCAGGACCAGCTCTTCGATAAGGACGTGCCGTCGGTGCGCGCCGCGGGCATAGGGCTGGACGCCGCCGTGCTGAAGGGCCGCCAGAACTACCTCTGCCGCCAGCGCCTCGAGGACGTCGGGGCCCCGTCAACTGCCACGCTCGAGCTCGACGGCGAGCTCGAGCGCACACCCGCAGGGGTCGCAGACCAGCTGCGCCGCATCGCGGTCTGGGCGAGCACCACGACCACCGGCGAGCGCGACCACCTGGGCTTTGAGGCGGACCCCCGTGCCTGGGGACGCGTCTCGATGCCAGCCGAGGAGTGCCCCGGAGCCGATCGCTGCCCGTTCGGGGACACGTGCTTCGCCGAGGCGGCGAAGGACCGGGCCGAGCAGGCCGACGTGATCATCGTCAACGCCGCCCTGTACGGCGCGCACCTGTCGACCGGCCGGACCTTGCTGCCGGCCCACGACGTCGTCGTCTTCGATGAGGCGCACGAGCTCGACGCCCAGCTCGCACGGAGCCTCGGCGTCGAGCTCAACGCGTCGCGGCTGCGGGCCGTCGCGGCGATGACGCGAAGCAGCGGGGCCGAGGGCGGCGCCGCGATCGCCGACGACCTCGTCGCCGCGGCGACCCGGCTCGGCGCGGTGCTCGCTGACCGGCTCGAGCGCAGCGACGTCGTCGGGCTCACCGAGCAGACGCGCACCGCCCTCGATGCCGCGGCGAGCGCGACCGAGCGTCTCGTGACCGCCCTCGACGCCGCGAGCTCGCCGCGGGGCGCGGACCTCGCGCGGCTGCGCGCACGGGGCGCGGCGGTCCACCTCCGAGGCGACCTCGTCCGTCTGCGCGACCCGGGCGGCGACGACCTCGTGTTCATCGAGGGCACCGAGCGCATGACGACGCTCGTGCGAGCGCCCATCGAGGTCGGCCCGCTCCTCGCCAAGACCCTGTGGGAGGAGGTCACCGCGGTCCTGTGCAGCGCCACGATGCCCGCCGGCCTCGAGGACCGGCTGGGCCTCGACCCGGCCAACCGAGCCCGCGTCGAGATCCCGTCGCCGTTCGACTACAAGTCGCACTCGATGCTCTACGTGCCGACGCACCTTCCCGAGCGGCGCGACGCCGCGTGCGAGGGCGCCATCGCCGAGGAGCTGGCCCTCTTGGTCGCCGCGGCAGGCGGGCGAACCCTCGCCCTGTTCACGTCGCGCCGGGCGCTCAACGAGATCGGCCGCGTCGTTCGCGAGCGGGTGAGCACGCCCGTGCTCCTGCAGGGCGAGGGGTCGAGGGCCCAGCTCCTCGCGGCGTTCGGCGCCGACGAGGCAACGAGCCTGTTCGCGACGATGGGCTTCTGGCAGGGCGTCGACATCCCCGGCCGGACGCTCTCGCTCGTCGCCATCGACCGGCTGCCCTTCGGCCGACCGGACGACCCGATGCTCGAGGCGCGCCGACAGCGCGCCGGCGACGCGGCGTTCTGGTCCGTCGACGTGCCGAGGGCTTCGATGCTGCTCGCACAGGGAGTCGGCCGCCTGATCCGCACGGCCGAGGACCGGGGCGTCGTGTGCGTGCTCGACACGCGGCTCGCGACCGCCTCGTACCGCGCCGCGCTCCTCAGCCGGCTCCCGCCCATGCTCCGCACCACGAGCCACGAGCGCGCCGCCGAGTTCCTCCGCACGGCAACGGCGGCGGCCTAGCTCACGCGACTGTCGCTCGGACCTTCCCGGTCGGGACCTCGACGACGCGCATCGCGACAGCCGCCGCCTCGATCGGCAGCGGCGCGCCCAGCATCGCGCGGAGCGCGAGGTCAAGCGACCCCGGGCGCATGGCGAGCGTGCAGTGCGGCACGTAGGAGCCCGGGCGGTAGATCGGGCGCACCGAGACCCCAGCGCGGTCGAGGCGAGCGTGCACCGCGACGTTGAGCGCGAGCAGCTCGCGCGTCGGCGTCACGCCGAGGAAGAGGACGGCCTCAGGTGCGACGAACGCGCCGAGGCTCGAGAGCGTGAGACGGGGCAGCGGCGTCGCGGCGAGGCCGCTGAGCACGTCGGCGATCTGCTCGGGCGCGCCGTCGCGGGCGACCGCCAGCGACACGTGCGGGTGAACGTGCGGGGACGCGGCGCCGAGCGACTCGATCCCGGCTCCCTCGAGCGCGTCGAACAGCGAGCTGACCGCGACGGCGGCATCGCCGTCGAGCTCGAGCTCGACGGCGTGCTCGACGGTCACGTCGTCGGGTCGACGAAGTAGCTCGCCATGAGGTCGTCGACCCACGCGGGCTGGTGGACCTCGCCGCGCGGTCCGAACTGGTCGATGTGGGCCTTCAGGTCGAGAACCGGCGTGCCGTCGATCGCATCGAGCCCCTCGACCTCGACGCGCCGCGCTGCGACCGACACGATCCGACAGGTGCTCACGCCGAGCCGATTCGGTCGGTCCTTGGCGCGCTGGGCGAAGATCCCCACCTTCGGATACGACACGTTGCCGCGGGGGTGTCGCAGGAACGGCGCGGGCGGGGCGTCGCTCGCCCGGTCAAAGACGAAGAGCACGACGACGTGGCTGAAGAGCCCGAGGCCATCGAGCGCCTCGTCGGGCACGTCGTCGGCGAGCTCGATGGACCCGCGCTCTTTGTCCCAGCCGTCGTCGGTGGGCTCGGCGCGCGTCGAGCGGACCCAGCCGATCGGTCGCACGACGTAGGTCATCAGTACCCCCACCGGTCGAGCACCTCGGTGCGTGACTGCCACCGCGGCTCGACGACCACGCGAAGCTCGAGGAAGCAGCCCTCGGGCAGCTGGGCGCGCGTCGCGATGCCGACCTCCTTCAGGATCTCGCCGTGGCGGCCGATCACGATGGGCTTCTGGCTGTCGCGCTCGACAAGCACCTCGACGGTGATCACCGGCCACTCCCACGACGACACGCGGCAATGGATCGCGTGGGGCAGCTCGTCGCGGACTCGGGCCAAGAGCTGCTCGCGGACGAGCTCAGCGACGTGGGCCTCCTCGGGCTGGTCGGATACCTCGTCGTCGGGGAACCACGCGGGTCCCTCAGGCAGGGTTGCCACGATGGCGTCGCACAGGGCATCGACGCCCGCGCCGGTCGACGCCGAGATGGCGAAGTACTCGACCCGCTCGGCGACCTCGGGCGTGCCGCGAGCCGCGGCGATCGTCTCGATCGCGCTCTGGGCCGCGAGGAGCTGCGCGGCGACGGCGGGCCTGCGTGCCGCGTCCAGCTTGTTGACCGCGACGAACGGGGCGGGGCCGCCGGGGCCGCACGCCGCCGCCATGGCCTCGAGCACCCGCAGGTCGCCCGGTCCGATCGCTGCTGCCGCCTCGACGAGGACGACGACGGCGTCGACGTCGTCGAAGCTCGACAGGGCCGTCGCGTTGAGGCGCTTTCCGAGGGCGGTCTTCGGTCGGTGCAGCCCCGGGGTGTCGACGACGACCAGCTGGCCGTCGGGACGGTGCACGACACCGCGCACCGCGTGTCGGGTCGTGTTGGGCGTCGCCGCGGTGATCGACACCTTCTCGCCCACCAGCCGGTTGCACAGCGTCGACTTGCCGACGTTCGGACGCCCGACGAGGGCGACGAAGCCCGACCTCACGTGGGAACGGGCGCATCGCGTCCGACGTGCTCGATGCGGACCTGGAGGATGCGGCGTCCCTCGACTCGCAGGACCGTGAAGCCGAAGGGCGGCGACTCGAGCACCTGGCCCTCGGCGGGCACGCCGCCTGCGAGGTCGTAGACAAGGCCGCCCACCGTGTCCCAGGACCCCTTGGGGAGCGGCTCGTCGAACAGGTCGTCAACCTCGTCGATGCCGATCTTCCCCGAGACGACGAGGACGCCGTCGCCGTGATGGGCAACCTCGGGCTCTTCGATGTCGAACTCGTCGCGGATGTCGCCCACCAGCTCTTCGAGCACGTCTTCGAGGGTGACGAGCCCCGAGGTCCCGCCGTACTCGTCGACGACGATCGCCAGGTGGACGTTCTCGGACTGCATCTCGGTGAGCAGCGTGGCGACCCGCTTGGTCTCGGGCACGAACTTCGCAGGCCGGGCGACCTCGACCACGGGCGCCGCGCCTCTTCCGTTGCGCTCGGCGACGACCAGGTCCTTCGTGAACGCGACGCCCAGGACGTCGTCGATGTCCTCGCCCAGGATGGGCAGCCTCGAGAACCCCGCCGCGAGCCCCCGCTCGAGCGCCTCGGTCACCGTCTCGCCGTGGCCCACGGTCACCATGTCGGGCCTCGGCAGCATGATCTCGCGCACGACCGTGTCGCCGAACTCGATGACCGAGTGGATGAACTCACGCTCGGTCGGCTCGATCACGTCCTCTGCGTGCGCGACGTCGGCCATCGCCAGCAGCTCGGACTCGGTGACGAGCAGCTGTCCGGCGGACTTGGAGCCCGTCAGCAGGTTGGCGAGCCCCACGAGCATCGCGGACATCCAGCGCACCGGCGGGAACCTCGTCACCGTGTCGACGATGGGGGCGGCGAAGAGGGCGGCGCGGTCGGGGTGCCGCACCGCGTAGTTCTTCGGGATCGCCTCGAAGACGACGAACACCACAACGACCTCGAAGACCGTGGCGATGACGATCCCGATCGAATGGAACCACCTTGCGGCCAGCACGCCGACGAGCGTCGCGGCAACCAGCTGGCAGATGAGCACGAGGAGGAGCACGGGGTTCAAGAAGGCCTCGGGGTGCTCGACGAGCCGCGCGAGCGGCGCGGACCCCGCCCGCCGCTCCTCGACCAGGGAGTGGGCCTTGACCCTCGAGGTGCGAACGAGGCTCGTCTCGGCGAGGGCCAGGAAGCCCGAGCCGCACAGCAGCACGACGATGACGACCAGGAGCACCACGTCGCCGGTCCCGACCGCGGCGATCACCGTCCCGCCCAGGTCGGCGAGAAGTGCTCGAGCAGCAGCGCCCGCTCCCTCGCCTCCATCCGGGTCGCCTCCGCCGGCACCTCGTGGTCCCAGCCGAGCAGGTGCAGCGTGCCGTGCACGACGAGCAGCGCCAGCTCGTCGTCGTAGCTGACGTCGTCGCGACGCGCGTTCGCCTCGGCAACCCTCGGGCAGACGACGACGTCGCCGAGCAGGTCGGGCGGCTGGTCCTCGAGCGGCTCGCCGGGCCCGGTGCCGCCCGAGTCAGGCTCGCGGCCCGCGCCGGCGGCGTCGTCTGCGAGAGGGAAGCTCAGCACGTCGGTGGGGCCGGGCACGCCGAGAAAGCGCTCGTTGAGCTCGGCGATGGTGGGCTCGTCGACGAAGAGAAGCGACACCTCCGCGCCGCCGCGCACGCCTTCGGCGACCAGCACGCTCCTCGTCAAAGCGACCATGCGGTCGAGCGCGACCTCGACGTCGTGCTGCTCGTCGGCGCCGAACACGTCGAGCGTCACACGCCCTCCGCGCGCTCGTAGGCGTCGACGATCGCCGCCACGATCCGGTGCCGCACGACATCGCGCTTGGTGAGCCGGATGAAGGTGATGCTGTCGATGCCCGTGAGGATCGCGTCGATGCCGGTGAGCCCCGACCTCGCGCCGCCGAGGTCGATCTGGGTCACGTCGCCGGTGACCACGCACCGCGAGCCGAACCCGATCCGAGTCAGGAACATCTTCATCTGCTCGGGTGTCGTGTTCTGGGCCTCGTCGAGGATGATGAACGAGCCATTGAGTGTGCGGCCGCGCATGAACGCGAGCGGCGCGACCTCGACGGTGCCCTTCTCGAGCAGGCGCTGGGTGCCCTCGGGGCCGAGCATGTCGTAGAGGGCGTCGTACAGGGGCCGCAGGTACGGGTCGACCTTGGCCATGAGGTCGCCCGGCAAGAAGCCCAGTCGCTCCCCAGCCTCGACCGCGGGTCGGGTGAGCACGATCCGAGTCACCTCGCGGCGCTGGAGCGCCTGGACCGCCGCGGCGACCGCGAGGTAGCTCTTGCCCGTGCCCGCCGGTCCGATCGCGAACGTGATCGTGTTGGCCGCGATCGCGTCGACGTAGCGCTTCTGGCCCGCGGTGTGGGGCCGCACCGGCTTGCCCTTCACGCCGCGCAGGATGTCCTGGCCCAGCACCTCAGAGGGGCGGAGGTCCTCTCGCACCATGTCGATCGTGCGCTCGACCTTTTGCAGGTCGAGGTGCTGGCCGCTCTCCAAGAGCAGCAGCAGCTCGTCGAAGAGCCGGGCCACGAGCGTGGCGTCCGGGCCCTCGATGCGCAGCTCGTTGCCCGAGACCTCGATCACACAGCTCGGGAAGGAGTCCTCGACGAGTCGCAGGAGCTCGTCGCGCTGACCGAGGAGCTCGGAGAGCAGGGCCGGGTTCGCAACCGTCGTCGTGACGGCGGTGTCGGCGAGCTCGACGGCGTCGCCGGTCTCTGTCGTGCTCATCCGGGCGGCCAGCCCAGCGTGCGGCCGCCGAGGACGTGCAGGTGCAGGTGGGGCACGGACATGTTGGCGTCGGCACCGACGTTCATCACGAGCCGGTACCCGCGGTCCTCGCCGTCGATGCCCTCGATCGCCGCCACCTGCTGGGCGAGGAGCACCAGCTCGCCAATCAGGTGGGCGTCCTCGTCGCGCACGGTGTGCGCCGAGGTGACGTGGGACTTCGGGATGACGAGGACGTGGACCGGGGCCTGCGGGGCCAGGTCGCGGAACGCGAGCGCGTGCTCTGACTCAGCGACCTTGGTGGACGCGAGCTCGCCGCTCGCGATCCTGCAGAAGAGACAGTCGGACATGTGCGCGACCATCATTGCGCCTCGGCGCGTGCGGCGTGCGGCGAGGCCCGTCGCGACGCCGTCAGCATCGCCCCAGCGACGACGGCAGCGGTCTCGGAGCGAAGGACCCCGTCAGCGAGGCCGACCGACGCCGCCGCTGTCCCCCGCTCGGCCTCTGACCAGCCGCCCTCGGGCCCGACGGCGAGGGCACGCGACGCAGAAGCCTCGGACTCGCCCTCGAGGTCGCAGCGGTGCGCCCCAAGCGCGACGGCGGACTCGACGTCGAGCGGCCCGACGAGCTCGGGCAGCCGCGTGCGGCGCGACTGGCAGGCAGCCTCGCGCGCCACTCGCCGCCATCGCGACAGCACCCGCTCGACAACGGCACCTTGAAGGCGGACCGTCGCTCGCTCGCAACGGAGCAGTCCGATCTCGTCAACGCCGAGCTCGGTCAGCTTGGCGACTGCCCACTCCGCTCGATCTCCCTTGAGCGCGGGCAGCCACACCGCAACCGACTCGGTAGCCACGGGCTCGGTGACGACGTCCGAGGCCGCCTCCAAGGACCCGTCGCCGATCATCGCGCACAGCCGCCAGGACCCCCGGCCGTCGCTGGCCACGACCTTCTCGCCGGCTCGAAGTCGCAGCACGCGAACGAGGTGGTGGCGATCCGGCTCGTCGATTGCGACGGTCCCAAGGTCGTCCACGAACACCTGCGCCGCGGCGTCCGCGCGCGCACGAAGGGTGCTCAATGGCGCGTGCGAAGTCGCGAGAACAGGCCGGTGTGGGGCTCGGCGACCGGCTCGGCGCGGTGCGCGGCGAGCGTGCGGAGCATGGTCTCTGCCTCTTCGTCGAGGTCCGTCGGCACCCGCACCTCGACGTGGACCAGCAGGTCGCCCCGACCCCGGCCACGCAGGTGCGTGACGCCCCGCTGGCGGAGCCGGATGACGGTCCCTGGCTGGGTGCCGCGCTCGACGTCGACCGATTCGTCGCCCTCGAGGGTCGCGATGGTCGCGACCGCGCCGAGCGTCGCCTGGGTGATCGACACGGCCGCGACGACGTGCAGGTCGTCGCCGACGCGATCGAACCTCGGGTCGTGCTCGACGCCGAGGTGGACGTAGAGCGTGCCGTTCGGCCCGCCGCGGAACCCGGCGGCCCCGCGCCCGGTGAGCCGCATCGTGGAGCCGTCCTCGACGCCGGCGGGGACACTGACCGTCAGAGTGAGGGCCACCGTCGTCCGGCCCTCGCCGTGGCAGGTCGAGCAGGGCGAGGCGATGGTCGCTCCGGTCGCGTGGCAGGTCGGGCACCCTGTCGAGGACACGACCTGGCCGAGGATCGACTGGCGAACGCGGCGCAGCTCGCCGGTGCCGTGGCAGTCCGGGCACGTCACCGGCGACGTGCCGGGCGCGGCCCCGGTCGCGCCGCACGCCTCGCAGGCGACCGGCAGGCGCACCTCGAGAGGCGTCTCGGCGCCGAACGCCGCGTCGAGGAGGGTGAGCCGCAGCGTCACCTCGGCGTCCGGACCAGGTATCGGGCCGGACGGACCGCGGCGCTGGGCGCCGCCCATTGCGCCGAAGAAGGCCTCGAACAGGTCGCCAAGGCCGTTCTCGCCGAAGGTCGCCCACTCAGGCCCGCCAGGCTGGCCGCCCATGAGGCCCTGGAGGCCGAACCGGTCGTACTGGGCGCGGCGCTGGGAGTCAGACAGGATCTCGTAGGCGACGGACACCTGCTTGAACTCGGCCTCCGCGGCCGGGTCGTCGGGGTTCGTGTCGGGGTGCAGCTCGCGCGCCTTGCGGCGATAGGCGCGCTTCAGCTCGTCGTCGTTCGCGCTGCGCGCGACGCCGAGCACCTCGTAGAGGTCCCGCTCAGCCATGTCGCGGCTCGTCGGTCGGGTCGGCCTCTCCGTGGCGGGCGGCTGCGAGGCGACGGGAGAGCTTGGAGGAGACAACCTCGGCGGCAGCCATCGCCTCGGGGTAGTTCATGCGCGTGGGGCCGAGGATGCCGACGACGCCGCTCTGGGCGCCGTCAACCGCGATCGGCGCCACGATCACCGCGCAGCTCGCGAGCGGCTCGTAGCCGTGCTCGCCGCCGATCGCGACCGACAGGCCGCTGTCGAGCACGTCATTCAAGAGGTGCACGACCACGAGCTGCTGCTCGAGCGTCGCGAGGACCGAGCGGACGGTCTCGACGGCGTCGAAGGACGAGGCGATGCGTGACGAGCCGCCGATGAACACGTGGTCGGGCTCTCGATGCTCGGCGATCGTGAGGACTGCCTCGAGCGACCTCTCAACGACACTCGCGGCTCGCGGATCGAGATCGACCGGCTCGTCGGCTCGCACCTCGCCCAGCGCGCGGCCGACGAAGCGCTCTGCGAGCGAGCTGGACGCGATCGCGATCGTCTCGTCCGTCAGGTCGTCGTCGAGCTCGAGCGTCGCCTTCTCGACCGCACCGTCGTCGAGGACCGTCACGACGAGGCCCACCCTCGACGCCAGTCGAATGACCTGGGCTGACACGATCCGCGCCGCGTCGTGGGAGGGGCCGATCACGACCGCGGCATGGCGGGTGAGCTCGGCAAGCAGCGCGCTCGTGCGCTCGAGGACCTGCTCCATCTCGCCTTGGACCTGGTTGAAGAATCGCTGCACCTGGCTGCGCTGGGTGGGGCCGAGCACGCCCGGCTCGGCGAGGTGGTCCACGAAGAACCGGTAGCCCCGGTCCGTCGGGATCCGGCCCGCGCTCGTGTGCGGCTGGGTGAGGTAGCCCTCACGCTCAAGAGCGACCATCTCGGCGCGAACCGTGGCCGGCGAGACCCCGACGCCGGCGGACCTCGCGACGGTCGCGGACCCGACGGGCTGGGCGGTCTCCACGTACTCGGCGACCACCGCGTCGAGGATCGCGGCACGGCGCCCGTCCAGCTCCTCGGCCGGGCGAGGTGGCCCCGATGAGTTGTGCGCACGCGGCATTCGCAGCTCCTGCGGTTTGGCACTCCACTCTACTGAGTGCCAACTCGCAGCGGTGCCCGGTGCGCACCGGTGTGGCAGGTCCGATCAGTCCTCCAGGCGCAGGGCGGAGATGAAGGCCTCCTGGGGCACGTCGACGCGCCCGATGCTCTTCATCTTCTTCTTGCCTTCCTTCTGCTTCTCGAGGAGCTTGCGCTTCCTCGTGATGTCCCCGCCGTAGCACTTGGCGAGCACGTCCTTGCGTCGCGCCTTCACGGTCTCGCGCGCGATCACCCGGCCCCCCGCGGCGGCCTGGATCGGCACGTCGAACATCTGTCGCGGGATGAGCTCGCGCAGCCGCTCGACCATCCGGCGCCCGTAGGCGTCAGCCGAGTCGCGGTGCACGATCGTGGAAAACGCGTCGACCGGCTGGTAGTTGATCAGCACGTCGACGCGAACGAGGTTGGCCGTCGCGTAGCCGGCGGGCTCGTAGTCGAGGCTCGCGTAGCCCTTCGTCCTCGACTTCAGCTGGTCGAAGAAGTCGAGCACGACCTCGCCGAGGGGGATGCGGTAGACGAACTCGACGCGCTCGGGGCTCAGGTACTCCATCTTCTCCATGTCGGCACGGCGCTGCTGGCACAGGTCCATCACCGAGCCCAGGTACTCGACGGGCACGAGGAGCGTCGCGTCCAGCATCGGCTCTTCGATGTGGTCAACGCGGCTCATGTCGGGCAGCTCGGTGGGGTTGTCGATCTCGAGCACCGCGCCGTCGGTGAGGACCACCTGGTACGCGACCGATGGCGCCGTGGCAATGAGGCTCAGGTTGAACTCGCGCTCGAGGCGCTCGCGGACGATCTCCATGTGCAAGAGGCCGAGGAACCCGCAACGGAACCCGAAGCCGAGCGCGTGGGAGCTCTCGGACTCGAAGGTGATGCTCGAGTCGTTGAGCTTCAGCTTCTCGAGCGCGTCTCGGAGCTGGGGCAGGTCATCGCCATCGATCGGGTACAGCCCGCAGAACACCATGGGCTTTGGGTCCTGGTATCCCGCGAGCACCTCGGTCGCCGGCGCGCGCGCGTCGGTGACCGTCTCGCCGCTGCGAGCCTCCCCGACGTCCTTGATGCCCGCGATCAGGTAGCCGACCTCGCCGGGACCAAGGGTGGCTGTGGGCACGGGCACCGGCGTGCGGATGCCGAGCTCTTCGACGTCGTGCACGGCGTTGGCCTGCATGAACCGGAGCCGTGCGTCGCTGCGCATCGTGCCGTCGACCACCCGCAGCGAGCTCACGACACCCCGGTACTGGTCGTAGGAAGAGTCAAAGATGAGCGCGCGCAGCGGCGCGTCGGCCGAGCCGGTCGGCGCGGGGACGCGGGCGACGACGGCGCGCAGGAGCTCGGCCACGCCTTCGCCGGTCTTGGCCGAGATCCGCAGGATCTCATCGGCGTCGATGCCGAGCACTTGCTCAATCTCCGCCGCGTAGCGGTCCGGGTCCGCGGCGGGCAGGTCGATCTTGTTCAGCGCGGCAACTATCTCGAGGTCGTGCTCGACCGCCTTGTACGCGTTCGCGAGTGTCTGGGCCTGAATGCCCTGGCTCGCATCAATGAGCAGGACCGCGCCCTCGCAGGCGGCGAGCGACCTCGACACCTCGTAGCCGAAGTCGACGTGCCCCGGCGTGTCGATCAGCTGCAGGATGTGGCCCTCGAAGTGGACCCGGACGTTCTGGGCCTTGATCGTGATTCCGCGCTCGCGCTCGAGGTCCATCGAGTCGAGGTACTGGGCACGCATGTCCCTTGCGTTCACGGCACCGGTGAGCTCGAGGATCCGGTCCGACAGGGTGGACTTGCCGTGGTCCACATGGCTGATGATCGAGAAATTCCGGATCAGTGCGGTTTCAACAGGTCTCAACACGGGGCACACAGCCGCGTCAGGCTACCAACGTCAGTTCGCGTCCCAGCGCCGCGGCCGGGGCGGGGGCGGGGGACGTGAACCGGTCGACCGAGCACTCGACGCCGCAGTCAAAGGGTTCCTTGCCGCACAAGGCGCGATCGTTGCGCGTCGAGCTCGGTTCACGCTCAACGAGGCGACGTCACCGAGTTACCGCCGCCGGGCGCGCACGAGCTGTTGCGTTGCCGACTCGCGAACGACGATCACGAGGTGGAACCCGCGACGCAGGCGGAAGGTAAACCGTGAGGTCGCGGTCCGCAGGCTCGACGTGGCGTTGGCGCCCACCACCTCTACTCGGACCGCAGCACGAGTGCGGCCGGCGTCCGTGCGGCGATCCTTCCGGGGATCGCGGCCACGACGTTGGCGAGGACAATCGCGCACGCGACGATCACGACGACCTGTCCGACGGGCACCGTGGGTTCGGGCACGGCGCTGATCTGGCGGGCGAACAGGATCCACAGCCACCGACCAAGCGCGATGCCGAGGGGCACGCCGAAGATCGACCCGACGACCGCGACAGTCGACGCCTGCCAGGCGATCGTCGCCGCCAGCTGGCGCCGCCGGAAGCCCAGCGTCTTGAGCAGTGCCAGGTCGCGGCGTCGCTTGCGCACCGACGACGCCAACGCGAGCCCGAGCGCCGCAACTGCGCCGACGGCGAGTCCGACCGCGAGCAGGTCCGGCGTCGAGCCGGTCGACTGGTAGATCGCGATCTCTGCGGGGCGCTGGTCGCCGATGACCGAGTACGTCTGGCCGCCGCTGTTCGGGTCCGCTGCCATGACACTGGTCGCGTCCTTCGCGATGCGGCGCAGCGACGACAGGCCGACCGACGCTGCGACACCGGCCTTGAGCCGGATCACGTACATCGTCGGCCCGTTGAGGTTCGGGTCCGGCTGGGTGAGGGCCGCCCTGAATGCCTTGGGCTCGATGTCGCCCCCGATCTCGGCGCCGATCCCCATCGACGTGTGCAGGTTGCCGCTGTTGCCGATCGCGGGCATCGTCGCGACGCCGACGATTCGCAGGGTCGTCGGCGGCACGTAGACGGGGTAGTCCTTCTTGCTCCCGTAGGAGGCGACCACCGTGTCGCCAAGCTTCTTGTGCAGCTGAGCGAGCGTCTGCTGGCCGAGGACCACCTGTCGGGCGCCGTCGAGCTCGTGCCCGGCGAGCAGCGCCGGCCCCAGCGTCGCGTGCGCGCTCGCGATGATGATCGGCACGGTGACGCCGTCGAACAGCGCGTTGGCGAAGGTGTACCCGGCCCACGACGCCACACTTGGGTCCTCCCTGAGCTCGGTCACGGCGATCGGCGGGATGTTCGAGCCGGTGGGCGAGGTGATCGCGAAGCTCCAGTTCCACCCGTAGAGCGAAGGGTGCGAGTCGAGCGTTGCGAGCCCCGACGCGAAGGTGACGGTTGCGACCACAACGACCACCGCGACGACGGCAGCGACGAGCGCGGAGCGCACCGGGGCGGCCGACCTCCCCGACCCCCGCTCCAGCGAGAAGCGCAGCCCCGCGACGAACGGTGCGGGCAGCCCGGCCCTCGCCGCGGCATCCGAGACGACCGACCTCCTGGTCGCTGCCTCAAGCGGGCGGCTGGCGGACGTCCGACGTACCGCCGCGAACCCGCTCGCCACGGCGAACGCCGCGAGCACGACGACCAGCATCGTCACGCCGACGGCCAGCACGGTCCAGTCCACGTGCATGCCCGGGGACGGGTCGACTGCTCGTACCGCGCCGATCGGGGCGAGCGGCGACAACGCGACAGCCACGACCGCCGCGAGCGCGGCGCCGCCGACGACCGCAACGACGGGGGCGAGCGTCGAGGCGATCACCAGGGTCGCGCGGTCCGCGCCGAGTGCTCTCGCGACACTGAGGTCGTCACGCATCGTCCACGCCTGGCGCCGGAGGGCCTGGGCGCCGATCAACAGCGCCGCGGCGGCTGCGATCGCAGCGAACACCGCGAGGGCGAACGTCTCTGGACGGATCGCGCGCTCCACCTGGCCCTCCACGATCGACGTCAGGTGGAACGCGTACGCCGACCCCGGCGGGAGCAGCGAGGCGATCTCGCGCTCGACCGCGCTGACGCCGGCATCACCGTCGCGCAGTCGGAGCTGGTAGTTCGTGAACCCCTCGATCCCCAAGAATCTGTGGGTCATCGCGGGGGTGACGAGGACGTACGTCGGGTACAGGTCGGTGTCGTCGTGGGCAACCTGGCTGGAAAAGGCCACGAGCCCGACGAGCGTCGCGGTCACGTGACTCACCGGGACGGCGCGCGGCGGAGGGAACGACGCGGCGAACTCGGTCTGCGCGAGGGAGTAGACGTCGAGCCGAACCCGCTCGCCGACGCGCCATCCGAGGAGCCTCGCGGCGTCCTCGGACGCGACGAGCTCGTCGGGCGAGCTCGGGTTCGACATCCTCCCCTGCTGGACGACGGGTCGATCCTGGGAGAAGTAGGCACCACCCAGGCTTCCAATGAAGTTGACGTCGTCGCTGACGATCCCCGGGGGCTGGGGCGTGCCCGCCGGCTCGTGGAGCGCGATGGCGACGAATGGCGCCGACGCCACATGCGACACCTGCGGGAGTGCGGCGAGCTGCTCGGTGATCGCCTGTGCCGACGTGCCCGACGGCGAGGCCAGGCGGTACACGAACAGCTGGAGGTCCGACGCCCGTGACGACGCGAGGTACGTCGGGTACGCGGCCTGGGTCCGCCGCGCCGCGGCGAGCGCGCCCATCGAGACCCCGCCGAGGAGCGCGACCAGCACCATGAGCGACACGAGGCCCCGACGCCGACGCGGGAAGGCCGCCGCAGAGAGGTACCGCGCGGCCCACCACCTGGTCGCGCTCACGGCCGTGCCGCCGCTCGACGTGAGCCACGTGTCGACGGGCCGGCGGTGAGGGGCTGCGTGCATCGTCGCTGGCCGTATGCCCGCCACCGTTCCGGGCCAACGAGCCCGGATAGGCTGCCGCGATCGTGGCCGTGGTCCGAGTCGTGCTCGCGGAGGACAACGCGCTGCTGCGCGAGGGCATCTCGCGCCTCGTCGACGCCGCGGGCGACTTGGAGATCGTTGGCGTCGCGGGCGATCTCCCCGAGCTGCTCGCCCTCGTCGACGAGACGAAGCCCGACGTCGTCGTGACCGACATCCGCATGCCGCCGACCGGCACCGACGAGGGACTGCGCGCGGCCTCGTGGGTACGCGAGCACCACCCCGAGACGGGCGTCGTGGTCCTCAGCCAGTACACCTCGCCTTCCTACGCGCTCGCCCTCCTCGAGGCCGGCTCGGCAGGGCGCGCGTATCTGCTGAAGGAACGCGTGGCGGGCGCCGACGAGCTTGCCCAGACGATCCGCGTCGTGGCTGCCGGCGGCTCGGTCATCGACCCGCTCGTTGTCGACGAGCTCGTGCGCGCGCGGACCAGCCGCAGGTCCTCGGACCTCGAGTGGCTCACGCCAAGGGAGTCCGAGATCCTTGCCGAGATGGCACAGGGCAAGTCCAACAGCGCCATCGCGGCGACCCTCAGCGTGTCGGAGCGCGCCGTAGAAAAGCACTCCAACGCCATCTTCTCCAAGCTCGGGCTGTCCGAGGAGCGCGACGCCAACCGCCGCGTGAAGGCGGTGCTCGTCTACCTGAGCGAACACGACGGGGGGATGCCACCACCTCTGTGAGGGTGGCACCACCCTCGGCGCGCGGCTCGGACGATGGGACACTTGCGCTGTGTCACCCGTCTCGGTGCTCATCGTCGATGACCAGGCGCCGTTCCGCATGGCAGCGCGCGCGGTGCTGCGCCGCACGGAGAGCTTCGAGCTCGTCGGGGAGGCGGCGTCGGGCGCCGAGGCGATCGAGCTCGTCTCGTCGCTGCACCCGGCCCTGGTGCTGATGGACATCAACATGCCAGAGATGAACGGCGTCGAGGCCACGCGCCGAATCCTCGCTGACCACCCCGAGACGGTCGTGTTCCTGTGCTCCACCTACGACGCCTCGGACCTGCCCGCCGACGCCCAGACGAGCGGAGCCCGCGCGTACGTGCACAAAGAGCACCTGAGCGCGAGCGAGCTCACCGAGCTGTGGGCGGCTCGCGACGCGGGCGTCTTCGTCACCCGGTAGCCGGGGATCACGTTCATCCGATCGGGACGGAGCCCTTGATGGCGGTCCCGTGCGAGGGCTCGGACTCCCACCGGACCGCGCCGCCGATGGCCCCGAGCCGGTCCGACATGTTCACGAAGCCGTGCCCGCGGCGTGCGAGACGGACATCGAAGCCGGGACCGTCGTCGACGACCTCGAAGAGGAGGCCACCGGACTCCTCCCACACCCGCACGCGCACGTGTGCGTCCGCGGCGTGCTTTGCGGCGTTCTGCAGCGCCTCGAGGCAGCAGAAGTAGATCGCCGCTTCGATGTCGCCGTCGTAGCGCCCGATCCCGCTGGTCACGAGCTCGACGTCGAGCGGACTGCGGTTCGCGACCGCGCGCAACGCCTCACCGAGCCCGCTGTCGACGAGCAGCGGGGGGTAGATCCCGTGCGCGAGCTCGCGGAGCTCGCGGATCGTGTCCTGCACCGCGGTTCCGAGTTCGGTGAGCATCTCGGCGGCCCCCGCGGGGTCCTCGAGCACGACGTCGCGAGCGAGACGCAGGTTCACCGCCAGCGCCACGAGGTGCTGCTGGGCGCCGTCGTGCAGGTCGCGCTCGACGCGTCGGCGCTCGGCGTCACCGCTCGCGACGATTCGTGCACGCGACGCCCGGAGCTCGTCGGCCTGGCGGCGCAGCTCGTCGAGCGACGACTGCAGCGCGGTGTCGAGCTGGGCGTTGTGGAACGCGAGGCCGACCTGGCGGGCCAGCTCGGTCAGGACGCGGTCGTCTTCTTCGGAGAACGAGTTGGCGCCGGGCGCCCGCTCGACGACGATGATGCCGAGGAGCTCGCCTGCATGGCTGATCGGCGCGACGCGCAGCTGTCCCCCGGCGCGACCTTCGACGAGAGCCGGCAGCCACACCGACGCCCACGCGTTGCCCGAGACGCCAGCCGCAGTGATCACCGGACGCTCGCGGCCTGAGACGACGAGCGACCGCTCGCCGGCGTCGGGCACCGACACCGCCAGCTCGAGCACCTCGCCAGTGCCGGTATAGACCTCCGCACTCGTCAGCGCGAGCGTCTTTCGGAGCGACTCTGCGAGCTGCAGCAGCAGCTCGTCCATCGGGATCGCCCTGGTCAGTCTCGAGCCGAAGGACCGTACGACCTCGTCGGGTGCCTCGGTGGCGCCGTACACGAACCCGGTCGCCGACCGCAGGATCCGATCGCGCGCCGGCACGTACCCGACCGCGACGATCGCCGCGGCGAGGATCGAAAGCCCGAGCACCTCTCGGTCCGCGGTGGACGTGGGACGCGAGCCAAGGCCGAGGACGACGACGAGGTAGACGGCCGAGACGACGGCGGAGAAGCCGAGGACCGACAGCGCGAACACAAAGAGCCGGCCGACCTTCGGCCTGATCACCGCGGATTGCGCCGCGATCAGGCCGAGCGGCACGAAGACCGACCCAGCGACAGCGATCGCGAGGACCTGGGCGGGCCAGCGCACGAGGAGGTTGAGCGTCCCGGCCACCAGAGCGACCTCGCAGGCGAGCACGCCCCCGACGCCGAGCCACTGCATCAAGGCACGCGACGACCCCGCGCACGTGCGGTACCGAGCTGTCGCGGCGGGCACCGTCGTGGCCAGTGCCGCCGCCCACGCCACAGCAATCGCCGCTTCTGTCGGCGTCTTCGAGGTGGTCGCAAGGGTGATGCCGAGGCCGAGCGCCACGACGTACCACGCTGCGGCGCCGACCCTGCGCCCGGTCCCTGTGAGCTCGCCGTCGGGCAGGGCGAGGAACAGGTGGACCGTGATCGCGGCAGCGAGCGTCACGAGCACCGTCGCGATCGCGCGCGACGTCGACGTCGAGCCTCCGGTCGCCAGCGTGCCCATCTGGGTCGCGACGGTGGCCCCGGCCGCCACGAGGGCCCCGGCCTCGACGAGCGCTCCGAGCCGTGTGAGGCCCGCCGAGAGCGCTGCGGCGCCCGCGACTGCCCACGTGACGAGCACGACTGCGAGGACGTCGTGCAGCACGGAGCGGTCGCTGGCCGGCGCCGACGCCAGCCCGACGACGACCAGCGCGGTCGTCGCCCCCGCCGCGAGGACACCTGCGGCGACGCGGCCGGTGCGACGCTCGCCCGGTCGTGCGGCCTCCGCCGCTCCGGCGCCGGCCTGCATGGCCACTGGGGCGGCGGCGCTCAGAGCGATCCGATCGCCGTCACGTCCGTGCCCGCAGCGGCATCGTCGTCGTCGCCAGAAAGGATGCGCCCGTCGCGCATCCGCACGACGATCTCGGCGGCCGCTGCGACGTCGGGCGCGTGGGTGACGAGGATGATGGTCTGGCCGCCGCCGTGCAGGCGGCTCAGCAGCTCGACGACCTCTTGGCCCCCGGCGGAGTCGAGCGCCCCGGTCGGCTCGTCGGCCAGCAGCAGGGTCGGCTCGTTGGCGAGCGCGCGCGCGATGGCGAGGCGCTGGCGCTGCCCACCGGACAGGACGCCAGGCATCGCTGCGACCTTGTCACCGATGCCGAGGAGGTCCAGCAGGTCGCGGGCGCGCGTCTCGGCCGCCCGGCGGCGCTTGCCCGCGATGATCGCAGGCAGCGCGACGTTCTCGAGCACGGTCATGCCCTCCAGCAGGTTGAAGAACTGGAACACGATCCCGATGTGCCGCCGGCGCATCCTCGCAAGTTCGTCCTCGCTGCGTCCCGTGACCTGCTCGCCGGCGACCGAGATCGACCCCTCGTCGGGGACGTCGAGGCCCGCAACGAGATTGAGCAGCGTCGACTTGCCGCAGCCCGACGGCCCCATGAGCGCGACGAACGAGCCCGAGCTGACCGTGAGGTTCACGCCGCGCAGCGCGCGGACCGGGGCGTTCTCCGCCTCGAAGGTCTTGCGCACGCCCTGGAGCACGAGCGCGTCGGGCGGTGGGCTGCCTGCGAGGGGCGCGGTCGGTGCGGTGCTGGTGGTCATGATGGATCTCCTCCGGGATTGTGTGCCGAGACTGCCCCCGCGGCGGAGGCGGCGTCTCGATCAGTGGTGCCGAGCGCCGAGACCTTGAAGGCCACGACTGGGGTCTCGCGGCCCTTCACGAGCTGCGAGCCGAGGGACACGGCCACGACGTCAGCGCGGAGCGCGTGGACCGTCGCCTCGGACAGCACCGTCTCGCCCGCCGACGCGAACTGCTGGAGCCGCTGGGACAGGTTCACCGTGTCTCCCACGAGCGTGTACTCGAGGCGCTCTTCGGACCCGAGCAGGGCCGCGGCGGCCTCCCCGGTCGACAGGCCGATCCCGAGCCCAAAGGCCGGCAGCCCCTCGAGCGCCCAGCGCTCGTTGATCTCGCCCTGGAGCGCGTGCATGCCGGCAGCGGCGACGACGGCTCGGTCGGCGTGGTCGGGCTGTGCGACCGGCGCGCCGAACACGGCCATCACCGCGTCGCCCACGAACTGCATGACCGTGCCGCCTTCGCCGAGGATCGCCTGGTTCATCGCCGCGCGATGCGTGTTGAGCTGGCCCGCGAGCTGGCTCGGGTCCGCGTGCTCGGCGATCGCCGAGTACGCCCGGATGTCGCTCATGAGCACAGTGACCTCGACGCGTTCGGTTTCACCGAGCCGTCCGCCCTCGCGACGGACCTTCTCGGCGATGCCGCCGGGAAGCAGGCGAGACAGCGTCTCTCCCTGCTCTTCTCGGTCCACGATCGCGAGGTGGAGCAGGCGCAGCCGGTGCAGCGCGCCCTGGTCGCCAGTCGACGCACCCTGCGCGAGCCGCAGGAACACGGCCTCGACCGCCGCGTCAACCACCTCGGCCGGCACACCCCTGGCCGCGGCAATCGCCTTGATCGGCTTGCCCTCGGCGATGAGGCCGAGGAGCGACTCCTCGTCGGCGGTGAGACCGGCACCTCTCGTCACCGGCCGCACGAGCGCCTCGACGATCGCGGGGTCGAGCGCGGTCCCCCCGGTCGCCACCGTCCGGATGGCATCGACGAGCTGGTCCCCCTCTGCGATGTGGTCCTTCAGCAGGTAGCCGTAGCCCGCGGAGCCCTCCGCGAGCAGGGACACCGCGTACTCTGGGTCGTCGTACTGCGACAGGATCACGACGCCGGTGCCCGGGTGGCGCTTTCGCACCTCCTTCGCCGCGTCGATGCCCTCTCGGTTGAACGACGGCGGCATGCGGATGTCGGTGACGAGCACCTGGGGTGCGGTGGCTTCGGCGCCCGACACCGTCTCGTCGTAGTCCGCGCCGACGCCGACGACCTCGAGGTCGGGGTGCCGCGCGATCAGCGCGCGCACGCCCTCTCGCACGATGAGGTTGTCGTCGGCCAAAAAGACCGTGATCGTGCTCGCGTCGGTGGGATCGGGACTCATGTGGGTGCAGTTCTAAGGCGGCCCGGCTCGCCGCGCCAGTGAGCGACCCTCCCAGAGAAAGGGGGTGCTAGAACCACCCTCGAGCGACGGTCAGCATCCTTCCTGCGGGCGCCAGATCGGACAACGATGGCGTGATGCGACACGATGCCTCCGTCACGTCCCTCTCGTGGATCCCTTCCGAGGCGATCACCGGGACCATGCGCGTCCCCTTCGATTCAGGGCTGGCGCACTACGACGAGACGCCGCCCGACGAGCTCGGCGGCGTCGAGGCCCTCGAGGAGCTCCGCGATGCAGACCGGTTCCGGTTCCTCAACCGCCTCAGCGCGTACGTGGACGTCGACGACGCTGGACGGGTCACCGGAGCCGGCTACACCGGCACCGGCATGATCGGCGCCACGACGCTGCGGCTCGGTTCGCTGAGCCACACCTTCCAGGCCTTCGCGCTCCCGGACTTGCGAGCCGAGCCCGAGCACGGCGACACCTACGTGCGGTTCTCCCAGACCGCCGGCGGACGGACGGGCGTGCCCATGCCGAGGAAGGTCCGCCGACCGCCGTTCGTCCAGTGGAACGCGCCGCTCGCCTGGACGACGCTGTCGCTCACGGTGCACACCGACGGGCGCGTCGAGTCATCGCTCGCCGGGGCGAGTCACTTCCCGCGACACTGGGTCTACGACGAGCGCGGCAGCATCGCGAGCAAGTCGGGGCTGATCGACTTCAAGGACTGGGCGAAGAGCTCGTACGGCAAGTACTCGCCGTGGGGCGACCAGGACTCCGAGGCATTCGTGACCACCGTCGAGACCGCGCTCGAGCGCTCGCTGTCCGCGGCACTCATGTCCGGGGCAACCAAGCCCAGGATCCAGAAGCTCAAGCCGAACGCGACGCTCGTGCGCGAAGGCGACCACAGCACCGAGGTCTTCTTGGTGCTCGACGGTGTCGTTCGAGTCGAGTCCGACGGCGAGCGCCTCGCCGAGTACGGCCCCGGCGCGGTTCTCGGCGAGCGCGCGCACCTCGAAGGAGGGGCGCGGACGGCCACGCTCGTCGCTGTGACGCCGTGCCGGGTCGCGTCTGTGCCGGGTGACCAGCTCGATCGCGCTGCGCTCGAGGAGCTCGCAGAGGGCCACCGCCGGGAAGCCACCGGGCAGAGCTGAGGTGCGGCTCCACTTCTGCGGTGTGCGCGGCTCGACACCGGCCCCGGGGCGCGACTTCGTGCGCTACGGGGGCAACACCTCGTGCATCGCGATCGCCCACGACGACCAGGACGTCCCGGCGCTCCTGCTCGACGCCGGCACGGGACTGAGCCGCGTCGCGCCGCTGCTCGGCGGCAGCGCCTTCCGCGGCACAATCCTGCTCACCCACCTGCACTGGGACCACACCCACGGGATCCCGTTCTTCGCCCCAGCGGACGTTCGGGGCGCGCGCTCGACGGTGTATCTGCCCGACCAAGGTGACGGGCAATCCGCGGTGTCGGTGCTCGCGCGATGCATGTCGCCGCCTCACTTTCCCGTAGGCCCGACCGAGCTGCGCGGCGACTGGCGCTACGAGTTGCTCGAGCCCGGCTCTTTGGAGGTGGAGGGCTTCACGGTCACGGCGATCGAGATCCCCCACAAGGGCGGCCGCACTTACGGCTACCGGGTGAGTGACGGGCACTCGACGATCGCCTACGCGCCGGATCATTGCCCCACCGTGCTCGGGCCAGGCGACGACGGCCTGGGCGCACGCCACCCAGCGGCACTCGAGCTCGCGAGCACCGCCGACGCGCTCGTCCACGACGCACAGCTGCTGCCGGCCGAGCTCGCGGCGGAGGCGTACTTTGGCCACGCCGCGGCGGACTACGCCGTCGGCCTCGCACGCGAGGCGGGCGCTCGCCGCGTCGTGCTCTTCCACCACAAGCCGAGCCGCACCGACGACGCCCTGGACGCGCTGGCCGCTCGCCTCGGCGCTGACGGCACCGTCGTGGTGGCCTCCGAGGACCTGGTCCTGCAGCTGTAGCCGCGGCCCTAGGCCTCGCGAAGCGCCTCGGCCGGGTGGAGCCGCGCCGCGAGGGCCGCGGGGACGAACGCAAGCACGTTGCTGAAGACGACGACGCCCGCGACGATCGCCGCCACGAGTCCCACAGGGACCACGGCGAGCGGGACAGCACCGAGGTTGGACGCGAAGGCCAGCCAGATCACGTGGCCGACGGCGATGCCGGTCGGCACGCCGACGACGATCCCGATGACCGCGACCGTGGTGGCCTGCCAGCACACGGCGGTGCCAACCTGGCGTCGCACGAAGCCGAGCACCTTCAGCAGCGCGATCTCGCGTCGTCGGCGCGCCACGGTCACAAACAGGAGGTGTGCGAGCGTGGCAGCGCCGAACAGGGCGAGCGTGAGGCCGAGCAGCGCCGGGAAGTTCACGGCCTGGCCGAAGTTGACGAGGTTGGTCGGCACGCTCAGCACACTCAGGTCCAGGCTGAACCGCCGGTCGAGCCTCGCCACCGTCGCTCTGCCAGCGGCGGTCGGCGCGGTCGCGATCGCCATGCCCCAGTCCGAGTACTGGGGCGTCTCGATCGTGTGGAGGAGCGACCCGATGCACTTCTCCGACGCGGGCCCCGTCGGGCAGATGGAGGCCGCGGCGGCGTGTAGCGGGACGATAGCCCCGTCGCCCAGGCCACCGGCGCTGAGAGACGGCGGGAACGAGATCGTGCCGGTGACGGTGAACATGCTCGTGCGCGACTTGCCGCTCGGCCCGATGACCGCGACCGGGACGCGCGAGCCGATCTGGGCCTTGGCCGCTGCCAGGGTCTGGGTCCCGAGCGCGACCTCGCCATCGCGGCTTGGATACCGGCCGTCGATGAGCGAGAAGATCATCGGTCCCTTGCCGACCAGCACCAGCGTCGCCTGGACTGAGGCGCCGTTGACGTCGATGAACTTGCCGCTGACCCCGTAGGTGACCCTGGTCACCGAGGGGTCGTGGAGGAGCTCCTTCACGAGGCCCGACGCTTGCGGGTAGTAGAGGCCGCCGAGATCGACTTGCCAGGCCTGGCCGTACAGCCGCGGCGTGCTGAGCAGGTTGGAGAGGCTCGCGCCGAAGACGGCCGTCGCGGCGAGCGCTGCAACGGCCACGATGGTGCCGAAGAGCGCCGTCGCGACGGGGACGCTGGCACGCCCGCGTCCGCGCTCGAGGGCGTGTCGCGTCCCAACGAGCACGCTCGGCGGCGCGCCCGCCTGCGCCAGCGCGCGGACCGCCCGTGAGCCGCTGCGAACGGCCGGCTGGGCCTCGTGGAGTGTCGTCGCGCGCACCTGGGACGCGCGCCACGACGGGTAGGCAGCCAGCAGCAGCACCACGACGACGATCGCGACGGCGCCGAGGCCGAAGACGAGGGCATCGAAGATGAACCCCTGGTCCGGCTCTGCGGCGCGGGCCTCGCCGACCGGAGTGAGCGGCGACACCGCGACGGCGAACACGAGCGCACCGGCGGTGCCCGCGACGGCGATCGCCGCGGCACGAACCATCCCGAGGCCGAAGATCTGGTTCGGACGGAACCCGATGGCTGACAGCGTCGGGTAGCTCTCTCGCTCCACGATGCTCTGGCGAGACAGGGCCTGTCCCACCAGGGCGAGACCGGCGATGCCTGCCAGGAGGGCGAACAACCACCACCCGTCGGCTTGGGGGTGGATGGAGTCCTCGACGGCCGCGGTCTGCGAGTCCTCGCTCTGGACATAGACGAAGTTGTTGCCCGGGATCCGGAGGTGGTTGACGTCGAAGCTGTACCTCGGGAGGTCTTGGGCTCCGCCGACGAGACGGACGAGTGTGACGGTGCCACGGAGCACGTGACGCCCTTCACCGCGGTCGAAGGCCTTGCTCGTCCACAAGAGGTAGCTCGGCGTGGTCGACGGGAAGTCGAGCATGCTCGCCTCGAACCCGACGATGCGAAGACGCACGCTAGGGCCGTGCGGCGTCGGCGTGCCGTTGCTGTTCAGCACGAGTTGTCGCTGCGAGGGCGTGTAGAGCGGCACCGTGACGATGGACCCGATAACCAGCCCGAACTGCTGCTGCAGCGAGAACCCGGCAATCGCCTCGTTCGGTCCGGTGGGCAGCCGCCCGCCCGTCAACTTGAACGTGTGCGCGCTCGAGCTCGGGAGTTCGAGCAGGCCGAAGTCATTCGAAGGGATGAAGTGACCGTCCTCAATCACGTTGCCATTGAAGTAGGTCGTGCTGGTCGTGAACGCCTGCACGTCGTGTCGGTCCGCGGCGGCCTTGGGGAACGACGAAGAGGAGAACACCGCGGCGTCGAAGCCGTACTGCGCGACGAAGTGGGGGAAGGCCGTCGCGGTTCTTCGGCCGGCTGACACGCCGGCGAGGACGGTCCCACCGACGACCGCGACGAGGAGCGCCAGCGCGAACCACGACGCCCATCGGCGGCGCGACTCGGCGCGAAACACGCTCCAGATGCACTTCATGGGGCCCCCTCCGTGCGCAACCCTGCACCACCGGTGACGGGCGGGGAAGGGTGGTACCCCGCTGCACGACCGTTGTGTTAGCACCCGCCTGGTTCGCCTCGGCTCGCAGGTCCGCCGCACCGCGGCGCCCGAGTGCGCCGCTCCACGACGCTGCCAGAGGCGTCCTGCTAGTCTTGCTCGGCCCGAGCGCGACCGTCCGGGACCAAATCGAGGACACCGTGGCAAACATCAAGAGCCAGATCAAGCGCAACCTTCAGAACGAGAAGCGCCGGGTCCGCAACAAGGGCGTGCGCGCGGAGATCCGGACGCGAACCAAGAACGCCATCGCAGCCGTCGGCACCGACGACGAGGTCCAGGCCCTTCGCACGGCCATCAAGCGCCTCGACAAGAGCGCGTCGGCCGGCGTGATCCACAAGAACCAGGCCGCGAACCGCAAATCGCGTCTGATGCGTCGCGTCAACGCGATGCGCGCCGCCGACTGAGTCAGCGAGCGCCGCGCCCCGCGGCCCGGTGCTGCCGGGCGAGCCGTGCGACCAGGATCTCGAGGACCGAGTCGCTCTCGAGCCCGCTCTGTCCCTTCACGTCGGCGTCGGCCCGGGCGACCCACTCGACCGCCTGACGGATTCGAGCCGAGCCGAGTGCGCCGCACGACCCAAGGAGCTTGCCCGCGGGATACGGGCCGATCGAGAGCACCGACGCCGCGTCGTCCTTGGTACGTGCGCCTGACCCGTCGAGGCGGAGCAGCCGAAGGTAGTGGCGCTGCAGTGTGAACACGACCGATGGAGCAGCTCGGCCACCAGGACCAACGAGCCTGTGCAACACGTTGAGCGCGCCCGCGGCGTCGCCAGCGGCGATCGCGTCGGTGAGGTCCCACTCGGGCACGGTCCCGGTCGCCCCGAGGAACGGCTCGAGCTCATCGGCCGTGACGCTCGCGCCCTCGCCATAGGCGGCGGCGAGCGTGGCGAGCACCCCGTCGACGCGCGCCAGGTCCTCGCCGACCTGGGCGGTGAGCCGCTCGACGCCCTCGGCGTCGAGGCGCACCGGTGAGCGCTTCACGTGCGCCGCGACGAAGGCCCGGCGGTCGCGCACTGACGTGCCGACGCTCGCGTCGACGACCTCTCCAATGGCGGCGATCACCTTTTGGAGTCCCGGGGGCACGGTGCCACCACCGGACACGAACACCGCCGTCACGCCGTCGACCGGCTCGCTCAGCAAGGGTGCGAGGTGCTCGGCGTCCGCTGCGCTCAGGCGCCCTGCGTCGCGGACCACGATGACGCGGCGGTCGATGAGGAACGGCGGCGTCGCGAGCGCGTCCATGATTCGCGCGAGGTCGAGGTCGTCGATGCCCCCGCCGCCGAGCTCTTCGACGCACGTGGAGGGGTCGCGCGTGCCCACGAGGGCATCCAGGAGCTCGGACGTGGCCTGGGCGACGAGCGCCTCGTCGCGTCCCTTGACGAGGACCGACGACGGGGCGTTCACGCCGCCTCCAGCACCGAGGCGATGGCGTCTCGCACGCGGACCGTGCCGCGTACGTCATGGACGCGCAGCACGCGGCAGCCGAGCGTGATGCCGAGCGCGGCAGCGGCGAGCGACGCGTCGTTGCGCTCGTCGATCCCGAGGTCGAGCCGCGTACCCAAGAACCCCTTGTTGGACGCCGACAGCAAAAGGGTGCGGCCCGAGCCCCGAGCGAGGACGTCGGACGCCCGCAAGAGCTCGATGGACTGCGCAGGGGTCTTGCCGAGATCGAGCCCCGCGTCGATGATCACGCGGCGCGCGGGGATGCCGGCTGCCTGCGCCATCGCGGCGCGGTCCGCGAGAAACGCAGCGACCGTCGCCACGACGTTGTCATAGACAGGCTCGGGGTCTGCGACGCGCGGGCGCAGCCGGATATGCGTCGCGATCACCGACGCGCCCGCGGCCGCCGCGACCCCGAGGTAGCCGGGGTCAGCGAACCCAGAGATGTCGTTGCCGACGACGGCCCCCACAGCGAAGCACTGCTCGGCGACCGCCGCACGCCACGTGTCGACTGAGACCGGGACGTCGAAGCGGTCGCACAGGGCCTCGACGACCGGCACCACGCGATCGAGCTCCTCGGCCACGGCGATCTCGGGCCCGGGACCGGCACGCACGCCGCCGACGTCGAGGACGTCAGCACCCTCTGCCACGAGCGCGTCGGCTCGCTTCAGCAGCGCGTCGAGGTCGAAGGTCACCGCCGGCGCGAAGAAGGAGTCCGTCGTCCGGTTCAGCACGCCCATCACCAGTGCCCTCGTGGTGACGTCGAAGGGCCTGCGGCTGCCCAGCTCCACGGTGATCGCCGACGGCGCCCGGAACGGTCGCAACGATCAGAACAGCGCGGACGCGAGCGCCCTGCGGTACCTCGCTGTCCTCGGGTCGTCGGGCCCGAGCGCGTCGAGCAGGTCGATCAGCTCCTGTCTCGCGGCGTCGTCGTCCTTTGCGCGAGAGAGCAGCTCGTCGAGGCGCACGTCGGTGCCTGCCCCCAGGTCGACGCCCGCAACGAGGAGCCTCGCCCTCGCCGCCAGGTGGCCCACCTGGCCCGACTCGGGGAACTTCGCGAGGATCTCGAGCGCCTCTTCGGCGCGATCCTGATCGACCAGCTCGGTCGCGAGTGCGATCGCGATGTCGTCGCGTCCCGGCTCGAGCTGCATCGCCTCGAAGAGCGACACGATGTCGCCCTTCGTGAGCAGCTGGTCGGCCTCCGACGGGGCCGGCAGCAACGACTCCACGAAGGCGCGGACCTGCGCTTCGGGCTGCGCACCGACGAACGAGTCGACCACCTTGCCCCCGACGAGGGCGTGGACCGCGGGGATCGACTGCGCATTGAACGCGCCGGCGATCTGAGGATTCGCGTCGACGTCCACCTTCACGAGCTCGACCCGGCCCTCTGTCTCGGCGACGACGCGCTCGAGGATCGGGCCGAGGGTCTTGCAGGGCCCGCACCACTCGGCCCACAGGTCAACGACGACCGGCACGGTCTTGGACCGCTCGATCGCGACCTCTGCGAAGCTCGCATCCGTGGCGTCGATCACACACCGACATTATCGGTGTGTGATCGACGGTCCCCCGTTGGCACGCCGCCGCGCACGGTAGCGTCACCGCGCATGGGTGCTGGTGTCACCGGGATCGACGTGCCTCGGGTCTCGGCCTGGCTCGGGGCCAACATCGCTGGATCTGCCGCGCCGTTCGAGTTCGAGCTGATCGCAGGCGGCAGGTCGAACCTCACGTTCCGCGTGACGGACGCCGCGGGCAGCCAGTGGGCGCTGCGTCGCCCGCCCGTGCACCATGTGCTCCCGACCGCCCACGACATGGTGCGTGAGCACACCGTCCTGTCCGCGGTTGGCCCCGCGGGGATCCCGGTGCCGCGGACCGTGGCGCTGTGCACCGACGAGTCGGTCAACGAGCGCCCCTTTTACGTCATGAGCTTCGTGGACGGGCACATCCTGCGTGATGCGTCCTCGGCCGAGGCCGAGCTCGCGCTCGAGGCACGCGGCGACGTGGGCCACCACCTGGCGGCGACCCTCGCGCAGCTGCACTCGCTTGACCCAGACGCCATCGGGCTCGGAACCCTCGCGCGCCACGACGGCTACGTGGAGCGACAGCTCCGGCGCTGGCAGGGCCAGTACGAGCAGATGCACGTCGAGGGGGTCGAGCACGGGGGCCTCGTCGAGGAGGTCGGCGAGTCGCTCGCCAAGCGCATCCCGCCCCAGCAGCGCGTCTCGGTGGTCCACGGCGACTATCGGCTCGACAACACGGTCCTCGACGACGACGGGCGGGTGCGGGCGATCCTCGACTGGGAGATCTGCACGCTCGGCGACCCGCTGGCAGACATCGGGCTGCTCTGCGTGTACTGGGCCGACCCCGGCGACAACCAGGTGGCCCTGGTCGGCAACGCCCCGACGACCGCCCCGGGGTTCGCAACGCGTGACGAGGTGCTGGCCGACTACGCCGCGGCGAGCGGGCTCGACTGCTCGGAGGTCCCCTACTACATGGCCTTCGGCTACTGGAAGCTCGCCTGCATCCTCCAAGGCGTCTACGCCCGCTACGTCGCAGGCGCGACTGCAGGCGACGCAGGGCCCGTCGACTCGTTCCCCGCGCACGTCACCGCGCTCGCAGAGAGCGCGCGCACGCAACTCGGCTCGCTGTCGTGACGACGCCCGAGGACCGCGTCGTCCTCGTCGACGAGCCGTCGCTCGCCGACCCCGTGCTCGTGATCGCGCTCGAGGGCTGGATCGACGCGGGATTCGGCGCCGCGACGGCGATCGCGACGCTGCTCGACATCTCCGACGCGAACCTCGTCGCCTCCTTCGACGGCGAGTACTTCTTGGACCAGCGCGCCCGTCGGCCCATGGCCCGGATCGTCGACGGCGTGACGACCGAGCTGCGATGGCCCGAGATCCAGCTGCGCCACGGCACGGACTCAGGGGGCCTCGACCTCCTGTTCCTGGTCGGCCCCGAGCCCGACTTCCACTGGCTCGAGTTCTGCGAGCTCGTGGTCGGGCTCGCTGAGCAGTTCAACGTCCGCATCGTCGTCGGCCTCGGGGCATTCCCTGCGCCAGCCCCGCACACCCGACCGGTGCGCCTCGCCGCCACCGTCCCCCAGTCTTCTCAGCGCCTCTTGGAGAAGGTGGGCCTCGTCGCCGGCGAGCTCGAGGTCCCCGCGGGCATTGTGAGCGCGCTCGAGCTCGCCTTCGCCGACGCGGACATCGACGCGATCACGCTGTGGGCGCGCGTGCCGCACTACGTCGCGACCCTCCCCTACCCCCAGGCATCCGTCGCGCTCATCGACGGGCTCTCCGAGATGACCGGCGTCGTCCTCGATTCGACCGCGCTGCGCAAGGCGGCCGACGATGCACGCTCGCGCGTCAACGAGCTCGTGGCGTCCAACCCCGAGCACGCGAAGATGGTCGCGGACCTCGAGTCCACGATCGACGAAGCAGAGGGCAACGCGCTCAACACCTCGATCATCCCGACAGGCGAGGACCTCGCGCGCGACATCGAGAGGTTCTTGCGGGGCGAGGAGTCCTAGGCGGCTCGATGGACGGCACCGACCGGCCAAGCAGCGGGGCGACGTTCGAGAACCGAGCTCGCGCGTCGTCGTTCGGCGCCAACGCCGAGCTCTACGACGAGTCGCGCCCGGACTACCCCGCCGCCCTTCTCGACGAGCTCATGGCGGTCCGGCCCGCGAGTGTGCTCGACGTCGGATGCGGCACCGGCATCCTCGGCCGGGCGCTCATGGAGCGCGGGGCGTCGGTGCTGGGCGTCGAGCCCGATCCGCAGATGGCCGAGGTCGCCCGGCGCCACGGCCTCGACGTCGAGCTCGGGACCTTCGAGGAGTGGGACGACGCAGGACGCCGCTTCGAGCTGCTCGTCTCGGGCCAGGCCTGGCACTGGGTCGACCCGGTCTTGGGCGCCGATCGGGCCGCGGCCGTCGTGGCACCGGGAGGCCGGACCGTCCTCGCCTGGAACGACGCGATCATGCCCGAGCCGCTTAGAGGCGTGCTCGACGACGTCTACGCGCGCCACGCCCCGCCGACCGTCGCGCCGACGGTGCGGCACCGGCCGTCGGACTGGCTGCGCGACGGAGGCTCCGAGGCCGAGTTCGCCGCCCGAGATGAGTTCGATGCGCCCGAGCACGCGACCTACGCCTGGGAACGCGAGTACACGGCAGCGGCGTGGCTGCGCCAGCTCGAGACGCACAGCGACCACGCCCTGATGGACGCCGGCGCTCGACAGGTGCTGGTCAACGCCGTCGGCGAGGCCATCGAGCGGCTCGGTGGCGCCTTCACGATGCACTACGACTGCCGCGCGACGACCTTCCCGCGCCGCTGAGTCAGTCGATGCCGACGGCTCGCTCCTCGTCAGCGATGCCGAGACCGAGCTGGTAGCCGTCGAGGTAGATCTCGGCGTCGCCCTGCCGGGGGTGCCGGTCAGCCATCGAGTGGAACTCCACGGAGTGCTCGACGTGGTGCAGATGCGCGAGCTCGTGAACGAGGACCGCGTCGAGCACCCAGTCCGGCACGTTGCGCAGCCGGACCGAGAGGCGGATCTCCCCGGATGCCGGCGAGCACGACGCCCACCTGCGCCGCTGGTTCGCGACGAACCTGACCGCTGTCGGCAAGCGGGCGTCGGTGTAGAGCTCGGCGAGGACGCGCGCGCGCTCCTCGAGCGCGGCGTCGCGTGCGGTGCTCTGCGGCCGCTCGCGCATCGCGCGGCGGACGAGCTCATCGACGAAGCTGTCACGCTCGGCGCCGCGGAGACGCGAGGGGATGGCGACCACGATCTTGGTGCCCGACCAGTGCGCCGACCCCGTCTTGGTGCGGCGACTGCTCGCGCGGACCTCGAGCTCGGGTCGCTCGAAGGACGCAGGGACGATCGTGACCGTCATGGACGGCCCCGCGGGCTTGCGCGCCCGATGGTTCACGTGACGATGTTCACGAGCCGTGGTGGCCGGGCCACGACGCGGCCCGGCGTGCGACCGCGCAGGGCCGCCTGGACTGGCCCGCTCGCGAGCGCGATCGCGATCGCGTCGTCCTCGCCCATGTCCGAGGCGACCTCGATGCGGTCCTTCACCTTGCCGTCCACCTGGACGACCAGCGTCGCGGTCTCGACCCGCAGCAGCGACTCGTCGGCGCTCGGCCAGCTCGTCTCGTGCACGCTCGGCAGGTCGGTGTGGCGGAGCTGCCAGAGCTCGGCGGTCACGTGCGGCGCCATCGGGGCGAGCAGGAGCAGGATCGTGTCCACCGCCTCGCCCGCGACGTCGGCGTGCAGGTCCGCCGATGCGTGCACCAGGCGCTGGACCTCGTTGTGCAGCTCGCGGATGTGCGCGACCGCGGTGTGGAAGCTCCACTGGTTGACGTCGCGGGTCACGAGATGAATGGTCCGATGCGTGAGGCGGCGGAGCCGCACGTCCTCGTCGGTGAGCGGCCCGGACCGCGTCGGCGCGTCGCTCACGGCCAGGCGCCAGACGCGGTCGAGGAACCTGCGGCACCCCTCGATCACGCTGTCGGTCTGGTCGGACCAGTCGAAGTCGTCGATCGGTGGCCCGACGGACAGGTGGAAGATGCGGAGCGCGTCGGCGCCGGATCGCTCGAAGTAGCGCTGCGGTGCGATGAGGTTGCCCTTGGACTTGGACATCTTCGAGCCGTCCATGCGGATCATGCCCTGCGTGAACAGCTTCGCCATCGGCTCTCTAGGCAGCCCCGTTGCGAGCCCGGTGTCGATCAGCGCGCGCATCATGAACCTGGCGTAGAGCAGATGCAGGATCGCGTGCTCGACCCCACCGACGTACTGGCCCACCGGCATCCAGTCCGCGGCGTCGCGCATGTCGAAGGGCAGCGTCGCATCGGGGAAGCCGCAGAACCGCAAGAAGTACCAGCTCGAGTCGTAGAACGTGTCCAAGGTGTCCGTCTCGCGCTCGGCAGGCCCGCCGCACGTCGGGCAGGTCGTCTCGAGGAACGCGCGGTTCGTCGCGAGCGGTGAGCGGCCCGAGGAGTCCATGGTCACGTCGTCGGGGGCGAGCACCGGGAGCGACTCGCGCGGCACCGGCACGACACCGCATGCGCCGCAGTACACGATCGGGATCGGGCATCCCCAGAAGCGCTGCCGCGACACGAGCCAGTCCCGGAGCCGGTAGTTCACCTTGGCCACGCCCTTGGCCTCGCGCTCGAGGAACGCGACGGCCGCGACGATCGCGTGAGGCACGTCCAAGCCGTCGAGGAACCCCGAGTTGATCTTCGTCCCGTCGCCCGAGTACGCCCCGCCGCCGGCCGCCTCGAAACCCTCGGGGAGAGCGACCGTGCGGACCACGTCAAGGCCGTGGAGCATCGCGAAGTCGTAGTCGCGGTCGTCCTCTGCGGGCACCGCCATGATCGCGCCAGTGCCGTAGCCCATGAGCACGTAGTCCGCGACGAAGACAGGCACCTCGCGCCCGTTGAAGGGGTTGGTCACGAAGGAGCCCGTGAACGCGCCACGCGACGACGCCCCCTCGGCATCGACGTCGAGGGAGGCCGCACGCTCGATCTCGGTCGCACGCTTTGCGCGCTCGCGAAGGGACGAGACTGCCGCTTCGTGCTCGGGCGTTGTGAGCAGGTCGACCAGCGGGTGCTCGGGAGCGACGACCGCCGAGGTGACGCCGAAACCGGTGTCCGGGCGCGTCGTGAACACTCGAATCGCGACGCCCTGGTGCCCGACCAGCGGCAGCTCGAACTCGACGCCTTCAGACCTGCCGATCCAGTTGCGCTGCATCGTCTTCACCCGCTCGGGCCAGTCGAGGTCGACGAGGCCCTCCAAGAGCTGGTCGGCGTACGTGGTGATGCGCAGGAACCACTGCTCGAGATCGCGGCGCTCCACCAGGTCGCCCGATCGCTCGCAGGTGCCGTCGGCGAGAACCTGTTCGTTCGCCAGGACGGTCGCACAACCAGGGCACCAGTTGACGGTGGCAGACGCCCGATGGGCGATGTCGTGCTCAAGAAGCGTGAGGAAGATCAGCTGGTTTGCGTGGATGTACGTCGGGTCATGGCTGCGGACCTCGCGGCGCCAGTCGAAGACGCAGCCGAGCCGAATGAGCGACGCCTTGAGCTCGGCCATCCGCGCTTCGGTGAAGGGACGAGGATGAGTCCCCGACTTGATCGCCGCGTTCTCGGCGGGCAGTCCGAATGAGTCAAATCCGAATGGGGAGAGCACGGCATTGCCCTGCATCGTCTGATACCGCGCCACGAGGTCGCCAAAGGTGTAGTTGCGAACGTGGCCCTGGTGGGCTGGCCCCGAGGGATACGGGTACATGGCGAGCGCGTAGAAGTGCGGCCTCGGGTCGTCGTTCGAGACCTCGTAGGTGCCCTCGTCGGCCCACACTTTCTGCCAGTGGGTCTCGACAGCCTGGGCGTCGAATTCGCGCGCCATCGCACAATGTTAGGGGCAATGCTCTACCTCACCTGCGAGCAACGTAGGTGAGCGACGCCCTCGCAATGCCGCAATGGCGTGAGTGAGGCTGACGATCCATCACGAACCGCACCGCCGCCGCACCTGGCGACGCGAATGGATACCTCGGACGCGACCCCTACAGCGCCACGATCCGCGGCTCGTGCACCGCGAGCGACGTGGCCAGACCGGCGTCACTGCCGGCGACGTCCCCGAGGGACACGCGCGCGAACTCCTCGTCCCGACGAAGTGGCAGATAGCAGTGTCCGTCATATCGACGATGTCGGCGCGGGCCATTCCGCGACGCCGGGCGAACCGCGACCGACCGGGGTGCTCGACGGGCCAACTGGTACGATGCAGCGCCTTCTGGGGGCGTAGCTCAGCTGGTAGAGCGCTTGACTGGCAGTCAAGGGGTCGAGGGTTCGAGTCCCTTCGCCTCCACGGAAAACGGGTCCGACAGTGTCCGGATGTGCGCCTATGGTGCGCTTGACGAATTGGACCTGGCTTGGATCGGTTCAGCGCGACGCGCCAGAATTGGAATGTGAATCGGCGGTGAATGCAGAGCAAGTGACTGAACTCGTCGCGAATCTGATGCGCGCTGTGGTTCCCCTCCGGAGTCATCATCGAAGTCGTCGACGGCATGATCTGAAACTCGTATGCCAACAAGCGCGCGTACGGCGGCGGACATGCCGGCATCTACTTTCGGGACTTCCTCGAGGCCGACGAGATCGGTGAAGATCCGACGCCTGAGCTCGTGGCTGATTCATGCTGGATCGCAATGGATCAGCTCCAGGACGCCGTTGCGGAAACGACAGGGTCGGCATGGCCAGGAACCAGCAGCCAACCTCAGTCGCACGCACGCGCACTGGGGACTCGGGTCCATGTCTGGTTCGGAGACGAGGACACTCGGGACGTGGATTGCGGGTGGATCGACCTGGGTGCATAGGTGCCGCGTACCATCGCACCGACCAAGTGCGTCCTGGTTGCGGGTGCCCTGGGTGTCTTCGGAGGCCTCCGACTGAAGTCGAGGTAGCCACGCTATATCGGATGCCGATATAATTCAGCGGATGAGCGCGCCGAGCACGACGCAAGCGCCTCAGACGAGACTGCCGGTGAGGCTTTCGGGCGGTCTTTGCATCGTTGCCGGATGCCTCGCCGTGGTGGGATCGTTGCTGCCTTGGTATGACCCCATCCCGGCTGGTGAGTTCCTCAGTCCGGCCGCAGCTGTCAACGTGGACCTCTACCAGATACCTCAATCTGACGGATCTCGCTGGACGATCGTCATCGGAGCGGTAGTCCTCTTCGTGATCGGCGTCGTCGCCGTCAGCTTCTCCTCTCGCCGCCTGTCGATCCATAGGGGAGGCATCTGTGTCGCCCTTGCTTCGATCGCCGTCGCACTCGGAGTGCTCGCAGTAAAGCCCCCGATGGTCTGGGAGGGAGTCCTTTCCTTGCCACCCCCAAAGGGACCCGGCGTGACCGTCACACTCATTGGAGCCGGGCTCGGATTGCTCGCTGTCGTCACCCAACTGATCTGGTGGGTTCATTCGAAGTGGTAAGAGCCGAGCGCCTTCTTGCGCCTCTGTGACACGGAAGCGAGTGGGCTTGGCAGAGACCTCAACTCCGACCCTGAGAGGTCGACTTCATAGATCATCGACGACGTCTCCAAGGGCCGCAGATGCCGATTCACTTGTGTCGTCCAGCACTCTCGCGTAAACGCTGGTCGTCTTGAGGTCGGAGTGCCCGAGGAACGTCGAGACGGTCGTGATCGAACCGACCCTGTTGAGCATCAACGTGGCCGCCGTGTGTCGGAGCCGGTGCGGCGAGCACCTGATGCCGATCTCCTTGGTCCGATTCGAGAGCCACCTCGTCATGAGCGCGGGCTCTACAGGACCGTTCCCGAGCATCACGATGAAGTCGGTAGGTGCAGCACCTTCGTACCGCTGGAGGGTCCTGAGGCGCTCGAGGAGCGTCCCGGATGCCCTCACGACCCGTCTCGACGCAGCGGTCTTGAGTGGTACGCGAGCGAGCACCATCCGGGACGGATCCTTGGGGTCGGGGATCCGCTGGAGCTGGCGGGCGATGGTGACGCGGCCGGTCTCGAGGTCGACGTCCTGCCAGGTGAGCCCGAGCGCCTCCCCACGTCGCAACCCGAGGCGGACCATGAGCTGGACGGCCATCTCCCTCGGATCGCCCGTCTTATAGAGATGTTCGAGGACGAGCTTGAGCTCTTCAGGACGAAGGTACTTGGGCTCCGGTCGGGGCACCTGAGGTCGCTTGACCTTGGCCATGGGGCTGACGTCCAGGACGTCGCGCTCCACTGCGGCCGCCAGCGAAGAGCGAAGCAGCGAGTAGCAGATCCGCAACGTGTGCGGCTGCCCGTCGGGCCGCTGGTCGGAGACGAAGGAACGGTGGAGGCCCTCCAGCCATCTGCGGATCGTGAGCGCGTCGAGGTCACAGAGCCTGACCTCCCTGATGGCGCCGAAGTGCTTGGACCAGTGCACGCGGTCGGTGGCCATCGTGCTCGGGCGACGCGTGAGCTCGCGCTCCTTCAGGTAGCCCTCCATCCATTCCTCGAGTGTGGTGCTTGAGTCCGCGGAGAACAGCCCTTGGGCGTCGCGCGTGTGCTGGTCTCTGATCCACGCCGATGCCGCTGTCGAGGTCTTGAACTGCTTGGCGATCTTGCGGCCGTCCTTGAGTGTGACCTGCGCCCGGAAGCCGCGACGGCCTGGGTGCTGGTAGATCGTGCCCTCGCCCTTGTTGCGCCGAACCACTCGCTGTCCTCCTGGAGATGCCGCTGCCCATCGCCGTGACGGGTCACTGCACAACGGTCGGCGGGCCTTCTGTTTGCCGCTCTTCTTCCTGCTGGGCGAGGCGGCGCTGCATGGCCTCACGCTGGAGGTCGACGGTCATGCCATGGAGCCGCTCGGCCACATCCTCAGCCCTCGGGTCCAAGTAGCCCCGGCCGTCGTAGGCGTAGGAGCCCGAGGTGGGGTCCTCCTCCAAGACGTCGACCCTGAAGGCAGCCCTAGCGGCCCGCAGGTCACCGAAGGTCGTGGAGAACGCCCGTGACTTGGTGATGAGCTGGCCGGTGAAGCCGAACGTGTGCGCGTGCTCGCGCAGCCGCAGATCCTCGAGCTCGTACCTCGAGCCAAGGTCCCAGGCTGTCAGCGCCATCTGGCGGGCGTGCGGGTCGACCTTCGCTCGCTCGATCCGGGAGCGCGTGGTGAACCTGCGCGCGAAGCCGAGCGTGCCGTCGGTCGTCTTGGTCGCGTACTTGGCGACGTAGCTCGCGATCCTGCGGCTCTCGTCGTCACGTCCGGAGAAGTCCGTGACGTCGAGCTGTGTTCCCCACCGAACCACTCCGCCGGCGCCAGACCTGGTCTCGACCTCCCCGAGGAGCTTGCGGAGCTCGAGCATGAGAGGCTCGGGGCTGAGCCACTCCGGCGGCGCCGAGTTGGCACCCTCTGGTCCGTCGGCGCGAATCACGACGTGGAAGTGCACGAGACCTCGGCGCTGGAACTCAGCGACCTTGAGGTAGCTGAGCCGTGCGACAGCTCGGAACTGGGCGGCCGTGAGCCCCTCTGTCGCGGCGACGCGCTCTCGGAGTCTGACGGCGGTGCGGTTCCAGAGCTTGGACGCCGCCGCGTTCCAGAGGACAGCGCCCTCGTAGTCGAAGCAGTCTGGGCACAGTGGGGTGCCGAGGATCGGGTCGTCGTCTTCATGGCGCTCGTTGCACCACTCGGGGAGGTGATGGACGCAGTGGCTCGCGTGGCCTCGAGGCCGGCACCGACCCTTGGCGTCGAGTGTGTGGACCGAGCCGAAGGAGGGTGCGGTGAGAGAGACGAAGAGCCGCGGGTGGTGTATCACGTCGGGATCGATCCCCTTACCGCCCATGAGCCCAGCGCCCACCAGGATGAAGGCGTCGGCCTTGTAGAGCCGTGAGCAGCTGGGACAGATCACCGCGCGTCGGTCCTTGCACGCCACACGGACCTGGACGTCGCGGATCTCGCCGGTCGCGAGGTTGAGCTGCTCGCCCTTCAGGCGGATCGGGTGCGCGCAGAAGCCAGCGCCCACGACTTCGCTCCAGATCTGGATCGCTGACTTCGTGTCCATGGCAAGCCCCACAGACAACGGTCGGGGCTTCCGTGCCTTGGCACGCAAGAAGTTGCTTCCAGCGGTTCCGTCGAGCGAGAGGGGCTCGACCAGAGGCCAGGCACGGTGCAGCTCGCGCCCTGCGGTGGGCTCAGGGGTGTGGGATGCGGCAGTGGCAAGGGGCTGATAGCAGAGGGGTCGTGCGTGATCTCTCAGGAGTGCCCACAACCGCCAGGAGATTCATTCAGACACATCAGTTACCGCCGGCGCCGGCGCTTCACGCCGTCGCCGACGACTGGGCGAGGGTGCGGTGGTGTCTTTGTCTAACTTCTCTATACATAATCAAGCAGGACCTGCTCACAGCCACCAGCACCTGAAGAGCGACAGATCTACTCTGAATCCGTGAGTGAGGGAACATCCCACAGGTCTTCTACGTCGAAGAATCGCAACCGGATCCGACTCATTGGAGTCGTGGGGTTTGCAGCGCTAGTGGGCGCCGCACTCGCGCTGGCGCTCACGTCTGGCCCCGGGGCTGGCTTCAGGGTGCTGAACGTCCTGGAGTCCGTCAATTCAATCGAATCCTCCCGTGGGGGGAATGCCCTGCAGGTAGTGCTCCAATTTCAAATCGAGAACCTTGCGCAAGAACCTCGCACGGCGGACTGCCAGGTCACCCTCAGGGGATTCGCACCGAAGGAGCTCAGGCTCGGCCCTATCGCACCGAAGGGCAGAAAGTCGGCGACCGTAACTCTCACGGACCAGGGCATCACCACGTCTCAATCACCAACTCCGTCGATCCGTTGCGCATGAGTCCCGGGTTTGGCGGCCCCCGGAATAGGACCGTCAAGGACCGCTGAACCAAGTTAGGGCACTGACGTAGTTGGTGTACTCGAAAAAGGAAGATCGACTGCGTTTTTAGTCAACTTCGGCGTGCGTGGAGTAGGTGCGGTGCCCTCTCGGTTCGTAGCGTGTCCTGAGCGGTCAGAGTGGCCGCGAGAGAAGGGACCGATGACCGACAACGGACCAATTGACGTGGACGGCAACCACGAACCGCCCCGCGACGACGAGTGGGGCCTCAGCGTCACACAGGACGGAAAACATCGCGCACTCCGAGGCATCACAAAGGCTCACAAGGACGCTGAGGTATTCCAGCTCAACCCTGAAGACATCCCCGGTCGCGAGGAATCGTACCTAGATCGACAGTCAGACCTGTACCCGCTCCCCGTCCCCGTCACCATCTCCGAGACGGGTCAGGTTGTCACAGGTCGAGCAGCCGAATGGCTCCGTTTGGACGGGATCACGTGGGACGTGCGGGAGGTCCCGCGCCTCACCGGGGGTCAATAGCACCCGCCACTCCGACTCGGGAACTTCGCCCCACGGAGTCATGCGACTTGAGCCGACACCCATTTTCAAAGTGCCTTAAGTACGTCAGTGCCCAAGTTAGCCCTGTCTCTGCTTGCGACGAGATTCTCGCCAGTTCAGAATCGCGATTACTGCCACAGAAGCCATGACACCAGCTGCGGCGATTGCCACGACGAATATCCAGGCGTGTGGGCTGCTTGCCTGATCATGGATCTGGATTGTTGGCGAGTGGGCATAGAACACCTTCGGAATCGTACGTCAGAGTCTCACTGGACCACTCGGAATGCAGTTTGCGGGTGCTGTGTTACAGCGTGCGCACCCGCAGATTATCTGTAAGAGACGGCGAATACGTGCTCTAGCATTCCTCACCAATGCCTGACTTACTTGCCAGGGTCCCGTTCAAGTTTGGATTCGCCACGAATCCTCCAAGCATCGTCCTGTCCCTGATTGTCCTCAGCATTTCGATTTGGGCGATTTACCGGGCTGTAAAGACGCCCAGCCAGAGATTTGCTGGGATTGGCAAGTCAAGAGCTCGATGGATCGGATATCTCGTGATTGCGACCGTCCTGCCTCTCGGCTTCCTCTTCTCGTTGTATTTCTTGTGGAACGTGAAACCAAAGCTCGTCGACCAGTCATCGAGAAACGGCTCGATCTGACTCGACAGACTTCCAGCCTGCCAATCGCCAGTCGGAGAACGTTGACGTCGGCCCTCCGAAGCGAACCCGCACGAGGCTCCCGACCACTTACTACTGGATTGCTACTGGTACCGAGGAGATCGCACGGTCAGGACGACATCACACGCTTCGAGTGACCCGTCTTGAACAGGTCATGGGCAGGACCGTGATGAGTGAATGAGACACATCCGCCTCGTTTTGCCCCGCGCCGAGCCGACGGGGTGGTCGCTGCCTACGCTTCATCAGTGAAATGGAATCGGACACCCGATCTGCCGTCGCGTGGACAGATCAGCGCGTGCGCGCGCTGATTGCTCGTCGCTTTCGATTTCTATGGCTCCGTCTGGCCGGAGCAGTCGCAGTATTCTTCATGCTTTTCGCCGTCTTCTTCATCGGAGCGCGTCACGATCAGACTGCAATGATCGTGATCGGATTCTGTGGTGCCGGCGCTACTGCCTACTTGGGGATTCCCGGTCCCATCTATCAAGCCATCCGTCAGCGGCGCGCGATCCGATCGTTGAAAAGTGGTCCACTCGAACCGCGAGCGCTCTCGGTGCGCACGATCCTTGTGACGACACCAAAGCGCAATCGGATCGCAGAGTGGACCTTGCCCGCCTCGTCTTGGGGGGCCAAGTCCGCGGTGTCGCTTGAGGGCGACGCCAATCACCGCACCTATGAGGTGAAGAGTGTCGGCTGGCCCCGCAAGCCATCCGCGCCCCGACTGCTGGAGGATCGAATTCTTCGGGGTCCAACAACGCCAACGAGCGCGCGACTCGAGGGCTCCTTCGGTGAGACTGCCTTAGTCGCACTTGGTCAACAGGGGACCTTGGTGATCGTCTCCAACACCTACGACTCGGTCCTCATGAATTGACGCGGCGCGACGATCCGACAAGCCGCGGGCTTGCCCAGCCACCGTTCCGTTTCTATGAGGTTAAGCCCGATGCAGTTCGCGGGTGCTGTGTTTACAGGGCACGCACCCGCCCGGCCCACGCCGTCTGCGCTAGGACATTGCCATGGCGACTCTCACCGTTCGATTGACCCCTGCGCTGGCGGGAGCGTTTGCCCAGATGCTCGAAGAAGAGGGACTCGACGTGACGTGGGACCGCCCGATGGAGCAGCGGTCAGCCGGGAGCGCCGAACTCGTGCAAGGCGCCTACCAACTCGGGATCGGTGTCGGTGGCGCCTTCGCCTACGACTCCATCAAGACAGCCGCGAGAGCCGCCGCCCAGAAGTTCCGTGAGCGGTGGCCAAAGGCCCCTATGGACGACGATCCCCCCGTTGACCTGACTCGCTACTTCAGCTCGGCACCTACGGCAGTTGCTCTTCGACATACCTAAACGCAATCCCGGGGTAGAGCGATGCAAGGCGTTCCACCAGCGTCTGTCCCTCCTGCCACCAGGCAGGCCCATCTAGGAGTCGATTGCGTGCTTGTTCATTCCAAGCTCGGAGATCGCTCAGGAGGTCCTCAGGTATCTCGAGGACTTCCCACTCGTCGCCCCACAATGGAACATCCACACTGTCAGGGTCTGCCAGGACATAGAAGTCGACAGGAGCCCAAGACTGCCTCAGCTCCTCGAAGGCTTCCGCGTCGCGGGTGCTCAGTCGGATCACGATGTCGCTCCTATCTGAGGGGATGACGCGACCTCGCAAGTCATTGGTCGAGGTTCCAATCATGTCGGCCGCGTCTGGATCGACTTCAATGAAAACCTTGTGCCATTGACGGCAATGCTGGCACTCACCGCTCCATGTATTGGGGTCGAGCGTCGCCGTATCGCCCAGCAAGGATGCGTCTCCGGTTCTCGGGCACGTCAGGACGAGCTCGCCACCCGGATGGAGAAGCGGGTTTCCGTCAGCGTCCGCAAATCTCCCGAAACCGACGCCGTGTTCGATCTTGCCATCCATTAGTCCTCTGACATCACTAGTCACCAGAAACGCTACTCCCGAGGTCCTGACGCCAGACCGTGTCTTGTCCAGCGAGATGATCTATCGGAAGGCTTAAGACGCTCGCAGATCATGTGACACGCCACTCGGAGTCTGTTGACCTCCTCGGTCCTCCGACTCGAACGATCTCCCGCCAACTGGAGTTGTGCGCACGAGTCGTGAGGCGATGCGGTTTGCGGGTGCTTGTGTCGCACGCATGGTCGTGAGGGGACCCCTGTTAGTGAGCCACCGCCAATGAGAGTCGTTGGTGGTGATGCTCTGTCCATGCCTTGTTGAACTCGACCGGCGTGAGGTAGCCGAGCGAGCTGTGGAGTCGGTCGTGATTGTATTCATTGCGCCAGTCGGCGAGCAGGACTTGAGCCTCGAGCAGTGAGTCGAAGAGCTGGCCGTTCAAGAACTCGTCGCGCAGTCGTGAGTTGAACGACTCGACCCAGGCGTTCTGCCAGGGCGAGCCTGGATCGATGAAGACCGTCGCTGCGCCGTTGAACCGACACCAGTCGGCGATCGCGTGCGCCGCGAATTCTGGACCGTTGTCACAGCGCAGGTAGCACGGCACGCCTCGCTCAGCGACGAGCCGATCGAGCAGGGTCGTCACGTCGTCGGCAGTGATGGAGCGATCGACCTCGATCGCGAGGCACTCCCTCGTGAACTCGTCGACGGCGTTCAGCAGCTTCAAGGTCCGTCCGTCCCGCGTCTGGTCGAACTGGAAGTCCAAGGACCACAACGTTTGGACGGATGGGCAGCATCGCCCCGACATAGGTGCCGACGCCACGAAGTGGCTTCTTTCGTTTGCGATAGGGGACCTTCAGCCCTTCTTTGCGCCACAGGCGCTGGACGCGCTTGCGGTTCACGCGGCGGCCCTCGCGGCGAAGGTGGTGATAGGCGCGCTTCCAGCCCCAGCGGGGATGGTCCTTGGTGAACTGCACCAGCCATCGGCGCAGCTCGAGCTCGTCGTCGTCAGGGACCGACGGTGCGAGCCGCTGGGTCGAGCGACTCTGGCCGATCACCTTGCAGGCTCGGCGCTCTGAGACCCCGAACGTCGCTTCGAGCTCGACCACTGCTCGACGCCTGGCGTTCGGGGTCAGAATTTTCCCTCGGCGATGTGCCTCAGCATGTCGATGTCGAGCGCCTGGTCCGCCACGATCCGCTTCAGCCGGCCGTTCTCGTTCTCGAGCTCCTTCAGCCGCTTCGCGTCGTTGGCCTTCATGCCGCCGTATTGGGCCTTCCAGCGGTGCCACGTCGACTCGGTGATCTCGAGCTGGCGGCAGACCTCGGCCACGTCACTGCCTTCGTTCAAGAGCTTGTCGCCCTCGGCGAGCTTTCGAACGATCTGCTCGGGGGTGTGGTGCCTTCGTTTCATGCTGACATCCTTCCGCTCCGCAAGGAGCTTCGGGACTCTCGTCAGCAGTGGCTCAGATCCAGGGGGCCCGCTCAGTCGCGGGAGCGCACCCGTTGGTTGGGCATGCCCGGGCTTAGGCTGGGCCCGTGCGGTCGAACCCATTGATCAATCTGAGACGAGCATGGCCAGGAGGACGAGCTTTTGGGATGCTCATACTTGCAGTCGCGTGGAGTCTGCTCTGGATGGTTTACTGGTACCAAGACACCGCTTGGACTCGGGTGATCTCGCTAATTCCATTGGCGGTAACGGCCGCCGTGACCGTCCTGCTGTGCGCATGTCCGCAACACTTGAGGCATATCAGGTGGTACGCGGCCGTAGTGCTCTCACTGGCCTTCTTCGCCGTGTGTGTGCCTGTGGCGGCATTTGGCGCCATCTTTGCCATGCCGGTTCCCGCACTCCTGGTTATTGCATGTGCCCGGTACCGTCAAGACAATCCACTTACGAAATCGCGTGCGGCGATCTGACTTACCCCTTGTGAGTTTCCGTGGATCCAATCGCCACTCGGAGAGTCGTCGACGTCGGCCCTCCTGTTGACGCCGGCCCACCGAACACCAACCCGTCATTGACTCGAAGCTGACCGGCCCGTCAAGGTTGCCATGTACGCTTATCTCGTGACAGTTGCGAATTCGCCCTGGTCAACTACGAATCGCGACTCGTCGGCGGGTGAAGACCTCCGAAGCGCTCGCATTTGGTCAGGAGTTGCACTGTCCGCTCCCCTGGGGTTGCTTCTAGGGTTGACCCTCCTCCTTGGCTTGTCCGCCGCCATTTCCGAGTTCGACAGTTCCTTCTGGAAATTCGGCTTGGTAATCCTCGGATGGACCATTCTCCCAATCCTTTGCGGCCTCCTGTCGTACCTGCACTCCCGTCACCGAATGCGAGAGCAGCAAGTACTGCGGGCTCAGATTGTTGCTCTCGTGCTTAGCTTCCCCGTGCTTCTCGGGCTGGCACTTCTCTACTGGATCTCTGCTGTCGCCGGGATCATCTAGATCCCTCAAGTCGCCAGTGCTTGGTGGCAGAACGCGCACGTCGGTCTGCCGAGTTGAACCCGCACCATTAGCACTGAGTGCATTCTCTATTGACCGTATTCAAGATGGGCGTACCTAATCCGTCGGGCTTGGTGTCAGGTGAGTGCTTCAGCTATAGAACTCAGACGCCGGCATCCGGAAGTCAGTTGCGCTTTGAGATGTGCGCTTATTGTGCGCTTGACTCCTGAGAACTCCTGGTGCTGGTGGTGCTAGTGAGCGCTAAGACCCTTGGAAAATGGGGCTTCTGGCGCGCATGGTGCCTGTGGCGCCTATCTGTATCTACCTGGCAGTCAAGGGGTCGAGGGTTCGAGTCCCTTCGCCTCCACAGAAAACGGTCCGTTCCATGACGAGATGTATGCGTATGGGACGCGTATCGGTCAGAAGTTGTGTGCTTGAGAGGGTGCTTAGCCGGTGTGAAGTCCCGCCACATGCTTTCCACCGTGGCTCTACCACCCACTTGACACTTTCAAGACGCGGCTCCGGGACCTGGGCGACACTGGCTCCGGGACCTGCTTGACACTCGTGCCTGAAAGGGTCCCGGTCGCGGTGGCGCCCACCTCCTTCGCTGTTGGAGACCACAGACCCGAAGGAGGTTGCGATGGTTCTGCCTGACGACTATTCGTCGACGTGCTCGTGCGGATGTTCGTGCTCGTGCGGATGTTCGTGCTCGTGCGGATGTTCGTGCTCGTGCAGATGATTGTGCAGATGCTCAAGCTCGCGCAGAAGTTCGTGCAGATGCTCATCCAGGCTCTCGCGCTCGCGCGACGGCTCGTGCTCGTCCACGTGGTGAACCGCTCGCATGTGCGATATTCCACTGTGATAAGCCGCACCAAAGCGGGTTGGATCTCCATCCCATTTGTCAGGATCGCCCCGAAAGCCAAGGAGCCATAGAACGAGGCGCCCGACCCGACTCGTGTGCGTGGCACGCTGCGCCATAAGCGCCTCATACTCATGACCATCGGTAATGATCATGCAGAAGGGTCCAGTACGAACGCGCGGAGGCCGGCTCATGCTCGCTGATCGTAGTTTGACCTGCGTCATGTGCATGAGGGCTCAACGTCGTTCTAGAGACGACGACGTTCGAGAGACGACACTAGAGACGACTCCGTCGGATTCATGACCCGGCTCGTCGCTCAACCCGTTGACCCGCATCAAGCTGTTGACCCGAATCGAGTGCGTCTGGCCGCGTCGTCGACCTCGAGCGCAACTCGGGCGGGCGACCGCGGGCGCCCAGGCGCTACGCCGCGTGGACGGGCGACGCGCCCGACTGGGGCCGCGGCGGACTCGCCCTCGCCCGCTACCTGGCGCTGAACGTCGTTGCGACGGGGTGGATGAACGCGATGAGGTGCGACGCCACGTCTTCCACCGAGCCGACGGCTGTGCACATGGCTGAAGGCACACAGGCGACGGACTGGAGGACTCGACGGTTTGCCGAGCCGGGGCCGCCGCTGGGCAGGCGAACCACTGACGCAGCCGTGAGGCCCGCGATTGAGCCCGTTGCCACGACGGCCGATTCCGAGCTCACGAACGACATGTCAGGCAACGTCGACACCACGCCCACCGCCACGCAGTAGCGGTCACCAGCGCAGCTCACCTGTTTGAGGACCTGAGCCACAGGCGGTGGCGTCGACGAGTGCCAGTGGCCGGCAGCGAGCACGTCCACGAGCGCACGTGCGTCGCCGCCGGCAGCCGTCTGTATGCCGCCGACGGCGACGCACGTCGCCAGGGTAGGACAGGCAAGCCCCGAGAGCCACGCGACCGCCGTCCGAGGTGCGACCGTCGGCGGCAGCGGCGCGGCGACCGGTGCGGCCCACGTCCCTCGCACCTCGGTCTCGACGACGGGGACTGACGTCGAGCCATTCCTGACGGACGCGCTGCCGACGGCCGTGCAGCGCAACGGTCCCGAGCAGGAGAGGCCGCCGAGCGAGACGCCCTCGGGGCCGGCACCCAGGCTGGACTGCAACTCGGAAAACGGCAGCGCCTCGCCGGGACTGAGCTCGGCGTCGCTGCCGACGACGACGGCGGCCGCCCTGAAGGATCGCCCCCGGCCGGCGGCTGTCGTGTACGTGCCGACCAGCGTGCAGCGTGCCCGCGGATCGCACGCCACGGCGCTCGGGTAGCCCGAGCGAGCGCTGCCGCGAGCTGCATTGCCCGGAAGCACGATGGCGCGCGCCCGGTCCCAGCGGCCTTGCACCTCGAACGCCACCATCGGCAGCTGGTTGTAGGTGCCCACTGCGACGCAGGTCGTCGCGGTGGCGCACGAGACCGCCGAGAGGCTGGCATAGCCCTTGGAGTACGTGCCAGACGGCAGCTGGATGCTGGACGCCTTGCCCCAGTGCCCCAAGCTGCGAAGCACGACCATCGGCTGAGTCAGCTCGCCAGGCAGCTGAAAGTCGCCGACCCCCCAGCACCCGCCGGTCAGCGGGCACGCGACCGCGTGGAGAGTCGCCATGTTCGGCACGGCTGCCCCCGACGGGGGTGCAATCAGCACCGAACTCGTCCGGAGATGCGTGTCGACGACGCCTCCTGCACTACTGCTGACGAGCAGTGCGACGCAGAGGGACGATGCGAGCGTCGCCACCGTGAGGATCTTGGGGTTGATCACTCTCCGAACGTATCGCCTCGGACGAGCCCAGAGCGGTCGCTCCGACCTTGAGGCGTCTCGCGATCCCTTCGCCTACGGTGCGCTCGGCACTTGACGCACGCAGGAGCACTAGGACATGCCTTGATACGGCCAGTCTGGCGCTCGGCATAGCGATCCGAACGAATTGTCTGGCTCTGACGACCGTCCCCAAGGTGTCGGGCAGGCAACCACAGCAAACAGTCCACGCCTGATCCGTCTCTCACGCCTGTCTCCAAACGCAGAGAGTGTTGCGGAGGTAAGCCTCGCCATTCTTGACCTTCGAGCACTGACCAGACTTCGCGGGGCTGTTGCGGACAGGGAATCGAGGGAGGCGACGGAGCGGGCAGAAGCTCAAGCCACGACCTGATCTTCGACTGCCCCGAAGCCGCCTCCCTGCGCGTCGATGATTTGGACGGCGGACCCTCTGAGCTTGCGGATCGTGAGACGACGACCAAGCAACGATCCCGCCACGCTCAGCAGGAGGGCCGCCGAGACCCCAAGGCCCCAAAGCTGGACCACAACCATCGGCACGCCCTCGTGAGCGATCCAAAGTCTGCGATACATGTCACACAGCAGCAACACGGCCACGACAAAGCTCGCCGCAGCCGAGGCGTGGATTGCCGGTGCCGACGAACGGTATCCGGCAACTAACCCGCCGGCCATAAAGGACACTGCCACCAGGAAAGCCGGCACAATCCAGAGATGAGTCTCTGGATGATCAATCATCGGGCGGCCATGCCAATCCTCTTCAATGAACATGGCCGGGACCGAGACCATGAGCACGAGGATCGCCGAGCGTGCGATGTCCATCCAACGAAGGTCCCGGCGCGGAGGGTTTCGGCGTACGTGGCTCGATGGGTTGTCGCTTCGCACCTAATCATTATCCATCACAACGGCTCCAGATGGATGGCTGCGTGGTCGGCTCGAGTCGGCGGAAACGACCCTCCTGGTTGCGCTCGTTGGTACCGACGGCATCGTGGTCGCGGCGGATAGTTGCGGCACGATTGGAGACCCCAGAGGTGTCATGGCTCAGAACGGCACGTTGCAGGGCTCACGTCCTCACTGCACATACCGCGGTACTAATGGCCCGGTCTGCAGCGAGGAGGTGCGGGTCGGCGACGAGCGTCCTGATCGGGCCTTGATCTTGGGCGAGACGCCAATCAGATTCGTCGTTGACGGTGCGTGCGCTTGCGCGGGCGCGGGTGCGGACGCGGACGCGGACGCGGGCGCTTCCGCTTGCTCGCCCCAGTCAAACCTGCAGTACCCCTGGAGGTCATAACGACGTTGTCGGGTTTGACGAGCGCCATGCCCGTGGTGTCGTAGGTCCGAGTCTGGGAACCGCTGTAGACGGACGCAGCCACAATAAAGTTGCCGTAGGTGTTGATATCACCCCGCACAAGGAGCGCCGTGGGCAGCACGGTGGTCGGCGTCGAGATTCCGATGGGGCTGATCCTGCAGCCGTTTGAGCCCAACAGGTCGACAAAGACATCGACGACCTCGCCACCGTCGGAGTCCTCCACGCACATCCAACAGCCCTGGAACTGGATACCGACGTGGTAGGCCTCGATGTTATTGTCCCGCACGACGCAACGGTTGCCGCCGACGACGCGGATGGCCGGTCGGGTCGTGGTGAGTTGGTGATGGCGGCCTAGGCAGATGTTATCGCGGATGACATGCTGATTGCTGTTGAACCTGGTCCCTGTGTCGTTGCCCATGATGCACAAGCTCAACTCGCCAACCACGTTGTCGTGTATGCGCCACCACGAGCCATCATCACCATGAATATTGTCGGTGTAGACCTTGACGGCCACGGCATCCACTGCCGCTGGACCGGAAATGATATCGGCCCAGAAGAGACACTCGTCGACCTCGCCCATGTTCACGCTGTTGGCGTCAATACCGCACTTGGTCAGTGGATCTGAGAACTCAAAGACGAGGTTGGTGAAGCGGAACCCGTAGCCATTAACTTGACCCGCAGGTTGGCCGGTGGTCACAAGGGACGCCGCGTGATTCGATGTGAAGATGACCGCAGCTGGGCCGGCCGGATAAGGACTATCTGTGAATCTGGAATTGGATGCGACGTACCTGCGGGGCTTCACCGTGCCCATGATCCATACGGGCTTCGTCCTGTTCAGTACCAAGCCGGCACCCACGTCGTACCGCCCGGGAGCAGCAGTGATCGTCCCCCCGCCCGATGGGAGCGCGGCATAAGCCGCTTGAAGCGAGCGCAGGGCGGTCTCCGCTGTGAGTCCATTGTTCCCGTCGTCGCCGTTACCTGATACATAGACCAAGGCATTTGAGCCTGAGCCCGTCCCGGTGGCTGCCCCCGCCAAGCTCGTCCCATGAATGAGGGCCGCTCCGCCGATTGTGGCACCCGCCGCTCCCAATAAAAGCTGACGGCGACCTATGCGCATGTCATTCATGCTTTTCTCCTTTCGGATCGCCCCTCGGCACCCCGGCGAACTTGTCCCACCCGGCACGCGAGCTCCTGTCGTTGAAGTCGCTGCAGTAGCTCAGGGTGTAGCCACTAAAGGTCACAAGAGGCGCTGGGCCAGACGGTTCGCTCGATCGATTGGGAGAAGAAGTGCACTCTGATTGCGCCGGCCTGGTCGCGGCAACGTCCGACGGCGCTATTGATCCCGAAGAGAGGTAGGGCAGCGCAAGAGAGATCACCGGGAGGACCCCGGCGCCAAGATCCACGATCTTGACAGTCGACAAGTGACGCCTCAACACGAGTTCATGCACGCGACAAGTGTTGCGTTGCATTGACAAGTGGGTCACAACGTCAGCCTAAATTCCGCGTGGGATCGCGTCTGTTGGTGATCGCCGTCGCAGACACGCAGATCCGAGTTCGAGAAAAGCGTCGGCGCGAGGTGCTTTGAACAGCAGGTGCGATTCGTGGGACTTCGGAATTTAGGACGTCTGAAGAGCAGCTCGGAGCGGGGGTGAGTCGTAACCAGTGGTCAAAGAGTCCGCGAACCCACAGTCATTAGCGCTGCTAGGTTCGTACGACAATCTTGAACAATGAGGGAGTTGAGCCATGCCTCGTGTTTCACTTTCTCGCTGGGCCGCGACGATCGCTTTGTGCCTCGTCTGCTCGGCCTCGGTGTACGGCGCCAGCACGGTCCTTTTGGCGGGCGCGTCGACGAAACACACGAACTATTACGCCTGCCTGAAGAACGGCACGCTGTCGAAGGTCTCGACGACTGTGCACACCTGCGCGACGGGCTACAAGGCGGTCAGTTGGAACGCTCAAGGCCCGCAGGGGATCCCGGGTGAGCGGGGACACCAGGGCATCCAAGGTGTGGCGGGCTCACGGATCGCATGCATCCTCGTGACGCTGTGCACGTGGGGCCTCAACCTCTCTGGCGGCTCATATGGGTTCAGCAACCCCGATGGCATTGCCTTTGACGGCTTACACCTTTGGGTCACGAACACCGGCAACTCGGTGACCGAGCTCAACGCCTCGGACGGCAGCTGGGTGCGGACGCTCTCGGGCGGCTCCTACGGGTTCAGCGAGCCCGGCGCCATCGCGTTCGACGGCTCACACGTGTGGGTGGCGAACTACACCGGCAACTCGGTGACCGAGCTCAACGCCTCGGACGGCAGCTGGGTGCGGACGCTCTCGGGCAGCTCCTACAGGTTCAGCGACCCCGATGGCATCGCGTTCGACGGCTCACACGTGTGGGTCGCGAACGCTTTGAGTGACTCGGTGACCGAGTTCAACGCCTCGAACCGCAGCTGGGTGCGGACGCTCTCGGGCAGCGCCTACGGGTTCATCGACCCCGATGGCATCGCGTTCGACGGCACCCACCTGTGGGTCGCGAACGGTGGCAACTCGGTGACCGCGATATTCAGCAGGTAAGTGCGTGACAGTTGATCGCGCCGCTCCCGGCTTTGGCCGGGGGTCGTGCGATCGCGGTGCTGCACCCTTCGTCGCACGCGAAGTGCGGGCGTTATCAAGAGCTGCATGGGTAGCCGCATCGTGCCGGTAGGTGGGCGAGCCCGAGGTTGTGTGGCAGGCAGATGGCCGGCCGACCACGTAAAGAGATGGCGTCCGAGAAGGCGTTGCGACGCGGCACGGCTGCGACAACGGGACGGACGAGAAGCCGGAGCTGCCGAAATGGTTCTCGCGCCCTGGGAAGCCGTGTCCGGGCTACTGCCGGTCCCGTCGGAGCTGACTTTCGTTCCCGCCAAGTCCTCCTGGGGGTAGGGGGGCGGCCATTCGTGACCCTGAACCCGGACGAGGGTTCCCCCCGGACTGCCGTACGGGCCGCTGTCAGAGGTCAGGGTGCTTCTAGAAACGCGTGCTGCCGGTGCGCATGGACTGACTGTCGCTTTCGTTCAGCGTTACTGCGGTGATCACCTGCAGTTCTCGGAAGCTGCAAAGGACAAGGCCATCGCACCCGAGATGCCGAATTTCACGAGGCATCGATCCGTGACCTGCGACTTGTCCAAGTTGTGCTCGCTGGGGACCCTGTCTCTTGACGCATTACCCTGCTTCCGGTCTTCGTTCTCGTGGGCCGACTGGACCTGGCGCACCACCGGTGTTAGAAACATAGTGCGGCTAAGACCCAGTGGATCTTGTCCGCCTTCGCGGCTCAGTGAGAGTTGGCCATGTGCTGCGTGGTAGGAAAAACGGGGAAAGAACGATGCACGATCTAGGAGAGCAAGCAGCAACCGTCATCTCTGATCAGGATGGAACGAATCCGCTTGCGAACAGCTTCTACGCCAGAGTAGGAAAAGACATCTTCGACCGGGTGGTCGGACTCATGCTGATCGTCGTGTCAGCCCCAATCATGGCAGTTGTCGCGATCACAATTCGAATCGGTCTTGGTCGGAAAATACTCTACGTTCAAGAGCGCGTCGGTCTGAACGAGCAGACCTTCAGGATGTACAAGTTCCGGACAATGCGGCTGGATCGCCGCTGTTCGGATCGAGGCCCGCATATGGAAGAACGCAGGAAACAGCACAAGGCCCTCAACGATCCGCGCCACACAACATTAGGCAGGTGGCTCCGCAGACGAAGTTTGGACGAGCTTCCGCAACTGTGGAATGTCGTTCGAGGCGATATGAGCCTCGTCGGTCCGCGGCCGGAGCTGCCAGCCGTTGTTAGCCGTTACGAACCGTGGCAACATCTGCGGCACGCTGTCAAGCCGGGAGTCACCGGGATTTGGCAGACGACGGCCCGGAACTGGCAAGACGGCTCGCACTTGTACGATCACACTGATCTCGATCTCACTTACATTCAACAGATCTCGTTAAGTCTGGATCTGCGAATGCTTTTGGACACCGTCTCGGTGATGTGCCGAATTGGACTAGGCGGCTCCTGAGGAGGAACTGTAACCACCGGTGGTGCTACTTCGTCAGCGCGGCGAAGCGTGCCCGATCCACCAGGGAGCTTCGGCTCGGACCATCGACAGGCGTTTCGGTCACCGGAGGTTCTGTTTCGAGTTCATCCCCGTGCTCGATCACAGCCTGTTGCTTCCGATCACCGTGACCTAATCTCCGAGATGCTGAACGGCCATCTCCTCGTGCGCGTCGTCCGCGAGGTCGGAAATCGGACAGGTCCGAGTGCTAGGGTGGCGCACTCCGAAGATGGACGGAATTGTGGAAGAAGAAGAGGCGACGAAAAGCACGGAGGAGCCCAAGACTTACGTGCCCGACGAACCAACCATCCTCAGTTCCATTTGGCGGTACCGGGCGGTAGCGATTGGCTTCACCATCGCTGTTCTCGCAATCGCCGCGCTCTATGGCTATTCTCGTCCCCATCAGTATGTCGCCGAAGCCACGCTGATCGTCCAGGCTCCTAACGGCGTAGACAGCAACGATCTTGGACGCTACGTAGCAGATCAAGTCGCGATTCTTCAATCACAGGAGCTGACAAGGAAGGCCCTCCACATTGCGGAGCATTATCATCTTGCTAAGTCCTACAGTGAAGACAGCTTCGTCGGGTCGACGGACGTGGTCACCTCGATGAGCTCTGATGTAATCCTGATTAACTTCACGGCAAAGACGCCCCGGCTAGCTCAAGTCGGGGCCAACGCGTTGGGAACTGCATACAGAGGCACCAGATTCGACAGCTCCGTCGGCCGAGTAATCTTCCTGCCCGCCAAGAGGCCGGATGCACCGACAAGTACTGCGTTGCTTCGGCTTATGGCCGTAGCCTTGGTGTTGGGCCTGCTCGCTAGCGCAGCGCTGTGCTACATCCTTGCTCTCAGGAATTGGCGCGCTGCACACGGCGTCAACGCGCGCCGACAGGACTCATGAACATCGGAGTATTTGGTGCGCGTGCAATCCCGTCGACCTACAGCGGGTATGAGACGTTCTTAACGGCCATGCTCCCTGAGCTTGTAAACCGCGGCCACCGCGTCACGATGTACTGCCGGACGTCCGGATTCGGCCGGCCCGCGGAGTATGAAGGGGTGCGCCTTGTACCCCTTCCGACGATCGACAAAACGCATCTCAGCACCCTCTCTCATGGGTTCGTCGCATCACTCGTGTCGAGGTTTGGGCACCACGACGTCGTTCTCGTCGTGAATATCGCCAATGTTCCGTACTGCATCTTGAGCCGTCTTACCGGCCAGCGTGTGGTGATGAACACAGACGGTCAGGAATGGCTTAGAGGGAAGTGGGGAAGGGTGGGGCGCGGATATTTTAAGTGGTGCGCCAGCCAAGCTCGGCGGGCGGCATCAGCGCTTGTCTCGGACTCGTGCGAGATGAAGCGGATCTATGCAACAGAGTTCGATTCTGATTCGACGGTTATCCCCTACGCCTCGGTTGTTTGGCCCCAGGAAGACCAAGAGCGGGTGCTGTCGGATTTTGGCGTAGCCCCGCGACGGTACGTAATCGTTGCCGCCAGATTAAACCCCGAGAACAATGTCGAACGGATCGCTGACGCCTATTCACGTTCTTCAATTTCGATTCCGCTTCTCGTGCTCGGGGTTGCGAATTACGATTCTGAGTCCGCTCTGCAGATCCAGGCACTGGCAATCCGGGATGACCGTATTCGCCCGGTCGGCCACGTCGGCGACCGAAATGCGTTCGGCGTCCTCTTGAGCCAGGCGTTGGCGTATGTACATGGACATTCGATCGGCGGCATGAACCCCTCTCTGGTCGAGGCCATGAGTGCTGGAGCGCTCACTGTGGCGCTCTCCACACCTTTCAACCGCGAGGCTCTCGGAGATTCGGGTCTCTACTTCGATCTCGATGGACCCAGCCTCGTTGAAACGTTCGACTGTTTGGAGCAAATGGATCAGGCAGTCCATGAAAAGTACCGGGCCCTCGCTGCCGCACGCGCGGCGGAACGATTCGCCCTGCCAGCGGTGACCTCCAGCTATGAACTTCTGCTCACGAGGGTGGCCGGACTCAAGTCAGCTTGGAGTCACACGCACCTTCTCACACCTTGGGAAACGTTCACAGACAACGGGACCTGATTGTCAGCGCGCCAATCCTTGCCCCCCCGGCTCTTGGTACTCGGCGCCAGCGCAGATCTGTACGGCTCCGACAAGGTACTCCTGGATGTCACCGAGTCACTGTCTGACCACTGTGAACTACTCGTGGTACTTCCGGCAGCCGGGCCGCTCTTGGCGCAACTCGAGGAACGCGGCGTGCGTTACATCGTTCTCGAGGACTTCGCCCTGCGCAAGCGAAACATGTCACCGCGAGGGGTGCTTCACTGGATAGCACGAGTGCTACGGACCTTCCGAAAGCTCGGCCAACTCCACCACGATCGACCGTTCGACCTGGTCTATTCCAATACCTTGGCCGTTCCCATGGGCGCCTTGTTCAAGTGGCGTTTCAGAACGCCACACCTGTGGCACGTGCACGAGGTACTGGAAGGGCCGAGGTGGTTCTGTTGGACATTATGCCTAGTGGTCAGATTCGGAAGTGATCGCGTCATCTGTGTGTCTCGGAGCGTCATGGAACAGCTGGCGAGATGGCAGCCGAAACTCGCCAGGAAGAGCACGGTCGTGTACAACGGGATGACTTGTCCGGCCCAGCCCGCCAACAGATTCGTCGGCCACGGCGGCCGTGGTGTGGTACTCGGGTCTATCGGTCGGATCTATCCAAGGAAGGGCCACGGCCTGTTGCTCGAAGCAGTCTCCCTGGTCCAAGCCCATGGGTTCGCGTGTGACCTGAAGATCTTCGGTGCAACGTTATCCGGGGAAGAGCGTCAACTGACCATGCTGCTCGAGAAGGCTCGCGAGCTGCAGATCAGCGATGCTGTTGAGTTTTGCGGGTTCGTCGACGACCCCGCGCTCATGTACCCACGATTCGACGTGCTCGTCCTGGCCTCGGTTGAGCCCGAAGCACTCCCCCTCGCATGCCTTGAAGCACAGGCGTGGGGACTTCCCGTAATCGCGCCAAACGAAGGCGGTCCGACAGAGATCGTGCTGCACGGCGAAACCGGTCTCCTCGTCCCCCCGCGAGACGCCATTGCATTGGCGAGCGCCATCGAGCTTTTGGCGGCAGACCCGGACGCACGACAACGGCTAGGTCGAGCCGGCCGCCACCGAGTGGGAATAGAGTTCGACCCGCAGACTTTTCAACACAAGGTCTCAGCGCTGGTCGAGCAGGCGCTTGCGCGATCGTGAGTTTCCCCCACAATGGCCGGCGAGAATTGAGTCCTCACCCGGAGCGGAGTTGCCTAAATACTTGACCAGCAAGCGCTGAAGGGGACTCTTCTGCGTCCAGCCAGCGCACGTCAAGTCCTTGCATCTGGGCGCGGGTCCGTTCGAGCTCGAGGCGAATGTCGTCCTCACCGAGTTCTTCCGTTCTGCGGCTGAGGACGAGAGGATCGGCTCCGAGGGCGAAGATGAATCTCGGTCGTATCACGAGATAGCGACACACAAAGGCTGCCAATCGCTCCGAGGCGTAGTACCGGACCGAGTAGGGCTGGAGCACATAATTGTAAATCCAGCGGTCGGCCACGATGACGGAGCCGGACCGGAGTTGAGGTCGCAGGCGCAGGAAGTACGCCAAGTTGAACAGCACCGCGCTACGAGCAAGCCGTGCGATTGACTGGATTCGGTCAAACGTGCGTACTCGGTCCAGTGGGTAAACTTTGGCAATGGCGGTTCTCTCGTCTCCGACCGCGTGCCCCATCGCGCGGAGAGACGGCCTCCAGTGAACGTAGAAGAAGTTCGAGCCCATTGATTCGGACCGTGCCGCCAACTCACGCGCAAGGGTCGTCTTCCCAGAGCCATCGGGCCCAATCAGGCCGACGAAGGCAGACGAATCCCTCCGCTTGGAGCGCCGGTGGCAGCTTCGCTCAGGCATTTGACACTCCCTCGGTGTTGCAGCATTGTACGAAAGACGTCGGCGATCGTCGGGCGCTATTCGGGCGTGACCTCTGAGGGAGCGGAATCGGCGAGCACGGCTGCTCGCTGCGGCTGAGGAGAAGGCAGGCAACTGATGGCAACCTTGGCGCGAGTCCGAGCCCGGTACTCCCAGTCATGGTCGGTCTACGGTCGGCCGATCCGGCATCCAGAGCAACTTCAACGGGTCGTTGGCCATGCTGCGCGTACTCGGTCGTCCAAGTGGTTCCTGGCTTCTCACCTGCGCCACTTGGTCCGTCATCCTAGTGGCCCTGTGCCGCCGCCAGCGCTGGGTGCTGCCCTTGATCTCCTTGGGCCTCAGTCGACGGCAGCAGTCACTTGGCTTGTACACAAACGAGTCGAGACGGGTCGAACAATCGTCCACGAGATCGACGGCTCGGGCTCTTTGCTATCCGTGGTGAAGGTGGGTCGGGCCGCTGACGCAAAGCTCCGGCATGAGCGCCTCGTGATGGCGTCGCTAGACCGACGCCCCGTCGGCAGCGACGAACTCGTCGTGGTCCCCGAGCTACTGGCCACGGGGAGCGATGAGTCAGCGTACGCAATCCGCACTCGACTCGACCTTGCCGACGTCGTGGCACCTCCCTACGCCTGGCGCCCGCGCACCTTCGATGCCGCCCAGCGGGCGATCGCGGGTCTGCACCAGTTGCTTTCAAAGGTGATCACGAATGGCCCTCAGACCGCTCCGTCCTCCCTCGGCGGGGCGAAGGCGCCGGAGCCGGGACCTGGGGACGATCTCGTTCCTTCGCACGGCGATCTCACTGCGTGGAATCTCTTCCTCCTTGGTCAGCGGCCGACAGAACGGTTTGCCGTCATCGACTTCGAGGAATTCGCTCTCAGACCGAGATGGTGGGACGCCGCCAGACTCCTGGTGACACTCTGGGAAGAACGGCGTGTGCCCGATTCTGATCTCCCGACCGCCGCCAGCATCCTCGGCGTCGGGAGGATCGAACTCGCCGAGTACCTCGTCATGGGACATCACCTTGATCAGCTTCGTGGTCAGGCCGGGCGCCGGGTTCATCCGCTCCTGACACTGGAAGAACAGCTCCGAGGGGCCTCATGGTGAGCGGCATGTCGCCGAAGCTAGGCCACCGAACTGGATGCGCGCGCAGGCACCACTGAGGCACTCGCCACTGAGGAAGCGAGGAGCGCGATCAACGGCAGCATGAAATTTGGTTCCTCGAGCCAGATCATAATGACAGCAAGTATCGCGGCGAATGTGGACAGGGCGACGACGACCGCCCGCTCGTTACTCGGTCGTCGGCCCGCGCCTCGCAGCAGCGCCCACCAAGCCATGATGTAAGCGAGAAGGCCTAGCAGACCAAGGTCGCCAAACAGTCCGAGAGCGCTCGACAGACCCGTCCAAACAGAGGACGAGGCAACCACATAATTGCCATTGTCGAGTGCAAGGACCTTTGCCGTGATCTCGCTCTGGCCCAAGTGCAGAAAGCCCACTGGAGAACTCCCCTTCAGACCCGAACCGACGGTGAGGATGGCGAGCTTGCCGACCGTATCGCCTGGGCCGAGCCCGACGAGAAAAGCCTCTGGCCGACCACTCATCGCCCCTACGATCAGTCTCGTCGCGAGGAACTTGCCGTTCGACCCTGCGACGTTGTAATTCTGGCTGCTACTCCGGAGCGGCGCATATGTCACGAATAGAGCCGTGAAGAAGACGACGCACAGCATAAGAGCGCCGTACCGGGCTCGCCGCTGGGCTTGCGCTGATCCTCCAACGACGATGTTCGAAAGCAGGATGAGCACCAGAAAGGCCGGAATCGCGGCAATGATGACCTGCTTGGCGTCGGCGGCGATTGTCAAGAGCATGAGAGCGACCGCCAGGAGCAGCCACTTCCCACGGTTCTGGTGAGCTCGGAGCGCTCGGGCGCACGCGCCTATCGCCCCGACCGTTGCCACGGCGCCCGCAATGTGAGCGCCCGAGCCGACGCCGATGAACGTGCCCTGCACGTGGTCACCAACCTCTCCCCGAAGGAGTACGACCACGCCGAACAGCAATTGCGCGATTGCGATCAGGATCACTGCCAGCTCCAGCCGTCGTGCCTGGACAAGACGGATCGGTCCAGGAAGAGCGAGAAGCGCCGCAATGAGTACGGCCCCGAACAGAAGTGGTTCGGCTAGCAGGATCCACTCGGCAAAGGGTCGGACCAGATCGCCACCAGAATCGATCCAGCTCGCGATGGAGACAATGAACAGGACTCCAACCCACAGGCACGACCGACGACACACCTTGGATGCTCGAATGAGTCTTGGCGATGCGGCCACGGCAAAGAGAACCATGGGAATGTGCAGGAAGTCGACCAGTCCCGGCGCACCGAATGCAACGAGGGTTCTCGATGCCGTCGAGAAAAAGAGCACCGCCATCCCTAAATTCAGAACGACCCGCGCGTCCTGCCCCAGTTGTTCAGACTTCGCGAGCCGCAGATCTTGCGCGTTGATCATAGGGAGCGGTGACCGCCTGTCGTCGAACGCCGGCGGCAACCCCCGGGGCCCTACCGGTGGCCAAGAGGCTCTCGATTACCGGCACACTAGATTTGCGCAATGATAGCATTTTGATGGATATCGCTGCCAGGGGAACACATAGCAACCACTAGTCCAGCACTCGCCGCTCAGACGCTCGACTTGCTGCGGGATGCTGGGGTGCGGTTCGCCATCCTCCACGGCACAGATGTCATCTCCCAGGGGACGATAACAACGGATCTCGATCTGGCTGTCGACACATCCCCTCGCCAATTGCTCGTTGAGCTGCTGCCACTGCTTCGGGAGGGAGATCTCCATCCCGTTATCTGCTGGAACTACGATGTCGGCGGAGCAACCACAATCTTGCTCGCTACCGATGATGCCGCCGACGGCGTGCAACTCGACCTTGTTTGCGATCGAGAGGGCATCGGCTTGGACGGCCTTGTGACGCCCCCAATCGTCGCCGCTGCAGTCAGGGACGATCGGCAGTGGCCGAGGGCGAAACCTGTCCACGAGTTGCTGTACTTGATTCGGAAACGGCATCGGAAACGAGACCGAGTGGGACTCGAGCAGCTCCTTGAGCGGGCCCGAGCCCTAGAGCCGAAGGAGATTGAAGTCGAGGCATTCCGCATCTTCCGCAGCCCCGTGGCTCGCGCCTTGTGCCAGATCGTCCACGACGCACCCGATGCGATGCCCAACGTGCGACGCCGACTTGCGCCCCGCCGACGAGTGGCCAGGATAAGTCGTCGACTTGCTCAACCAGTGGGCTTCTGGGTGGAGCTCGCACCTGATAGTGGCGGGGAAGATGAGGCTCGGGCCATCGCCGCGAGGTTCGGTCGGTTCCTGCCCTTGGCGCGGTCCGAGCGGCGGGCGCCTGGAGCGCTCGGGGAAGCGAGCTGGATGCTGACCAACGTGATGCCGGTGCGGTGGAGGCCTGGCCTCTTCGTCAGCTGGTCTCAGGATCACCGGGTGCGGATGCCCTTCCAGCCTGACCTACGGATTACCTCTGGAGAGACAATCGCCATGATGAGCCACGACATCGTCGGCGCGATGGAGTCCCGCCTTTTCACCTAGCGGAATCTCACTCGGCGGGGCGCTGGCCCGGACTACTGCTTGGAGGTGACGCCGCTTCTGAGTAGGTCCGCCGGATCTCCTCTACCAGTCTGTTCCAGTCGTAGTGTTCGAGCGCGAATCGGCGGCCTGCGTGGCCCAACGCGGCCGCTTGTTCAGGGTGCGTTGCCGTCCACGCCAGTGCCTCAGCGATCGCCTTTACGACGCTCTCCCTGTTCTCGGCGGGGAGCTTCAAGGACACCTCGGCGGGAATCCCTTCGCCTGTCGCTCCCAGATCAAGGCACATCACCGGTAGGCCGACCGCCATGGCCTCAAGAAGCGCGAACGGAGGTCCGTCTCGGAGTGTCGGAAGCGCGAACATTTGGCAGCGACCCATCAACTCGAATACCTCCGCGCGGCCCGGTAGCAGCCCGACGAATTCCACGAACTCTTCCACCCCTTCGCGTGCTGCGAGTGCCTCCAAGTGTCGCTTATACCGGCCTTCGCCCGTGATGAGGAGGCGGGCGACCGGCCTCGGCTTCCCTCGCATGAAGGTGGCGAAGCCCTCGATCAAGAGGTCGTAGCCCTTCCAATGGACCAGCCGGCCGCCGGTGAGGATGAGGAACTCGTCTGCACTCTCCACGGCCGACTGGGCGAGGCGCGGTGCGGGCTCGGTCTCGGAGACGCCGAGGTGCAGGACCGCCCGGGCGCGACGCTGAGCCGCTTTCGGAAGGCCTGCCCGTGCTTCGTGTGTGTAGGTGAGGATGACGCTTGCCCGACGGCGAGTCAGAGCCACAAACGGGTCGAATCTCCCGAGCAGAAGCTGCAGGATGGCGCGCACCATTTCATGAGCTCGTGCGTAACAGGGGAGGTCGAGACGGATGCCGCGGGGAAGTCGGTGCGTGCTTCCGCCGACGGGTCCCCATACATATGGAACAGGAACAAGGCACAGGCCACTTGGCAACCAGTCGTTAACAAACGTGACGTGATGCACCAAGTCAAAATGCAAATGTCGGTGGAGTCGCCGTGCCCGCACCGCCAGAGCGGCCTGCCACAGGTAGTAGTACACAAGAAGTCCGGGGTAGCCCAGACGACCCTTGAGCCACAGAAATGCCCTCGGCAGATCGAGATACTCGAACTTTGGCTTCGGGCCGGTGATTGTTGTCAGCGCTGCCTCAATCGCGTCCTGGTTGTTGCGGCGAGTCACTACCCATACGTCATAACCCGCGTTTGCGGCTTCAAGTGCCCAGTGCCAGCCGACTGCCGGCTCGGAGCCTTGATGCGGCTCGCAGGCGTAGGCGCCCATCAAGACCCGTGTCAAGCGACCTCTCGTGACAGGGTCTGATATGCCTCGACGAAGCAACCGGCGATCCGGCTCCAGGAGAAGAACTCAAGCACTTGCTCCTGTGCTCGCCGAGCCGCGCCCGTCACCTCAGAGTAGCGCGCGATGAGGTCCATCAATGCCGCGGCCGCTTCTTCGATGTCCGGCTGTACGACGAGCACGTGGGGCAGTGAGGAAATCTCATTGTACGAAGTTGTACCAACGGCGGAGCTAATGACCGTCGGCTTTCCTGCCACGAGGGCGTCGACCACGCTCAGCGGGAACGCGTCGTGCCTCGAAAGTTGGACGTAGATGTCTGAATCCGTGAGGAAGCGATTGACACCACTGGTGGGCACCCCGCCCGCCAGGATGACGGAGGCCCCGAGACCGAGAGCAGACACCTGTTCTTCGATCTCATGCCTTCCGTCCCGCCAGTCCGGCCCGACAAGCGTCAGCGTCTCGAGACCATCGCCCGCGGCCTGTTTCGCCATAGCGAAACCCGCGACGAGCAGATCGAGGCCCTTCGTGTATCGATCAAGCCGCCCCACGTACAACACACGCAGTCCACGACCTGTCCGCGGTTGAGTCGGCGGCTCGCCCCCGGCATCCGTCGCCGGGCAGGCGACGGGACCAATTGGAATGACGATTGTGGCGTGACCGGGAAGGACCGCGTCGATCTGGGCGGCTTCGGCTGGGCTCAACGCGTGGAACAGGTCAACTCTCTGATACAGGAGGCGGCGTGCAACTCGCAGATAAAGTTGTTTGCGAACTGACTTGCCCTTTCGAAACACCTCGGGATGCAGAGCTCCGTGAAAGCTGAGGACCAGTGGACAGTCGAACAGACGAGTGACCCATATGTTGTCCGGGGCGAACTCCGCATGTACATGCACTACGTCGGGTCGCCAATTGCGTAGCATTGCGGCACTCTCCGGCGTCGGCTTGCGAATCAGCAAGTCTCCGATCCGCCAGCTCCAAGAGGGCTTCCAGCCCAGCAAGTCGACACCGGCATGAACGGCTTGGCGCCCATACATTGGCGACTCTTCATGATTGACTGCCGCGATTCCTACAGCAATCCCCTCATCGGCTTGTGCATGGGCCAACCCTGTCACGGCATTTGCCACTCCGCCGCCATGGAAGTAGTTGGGGAACCAATGAAGCACGCGCATCAGTGACTGAAGTCAGAAGGTGAGACGACTCGGTGCACGGCGATGGGCGCGTGCTCCTGCCACCAGCCCAAGACGTCTGCACGTCCGATGACCTTTTCACGGAGGGCTTCCACGTCGTCGCGTGCCACGAAGAAACGTGGCACGGCGAAGCTGGAGTCCGAAGGACGTATCCTGCGAGGCACCACTGCAGCAGCCATCTCGTAGCCGCAGTCGCGAACAAGCGGAACCGTTCGATCGACTGTGAAATGGACCCGCGGCTTCCCGTATGGATACGCCATCAGGCTGATCGACTCGCTCAGCTTTTCCTCCAGGATCGCTTTCGAGAGCCGCAGCTCCTCAGCCGCCGCCTTGTCACCGAGTGTGGCGAGATTACGGTGCGTATGGGTGTGTGCTCCGAACACCATTCCCGCCGATCGCATTTCTCTGATCTGCCCCCAATCAAGCGTCTTGAGCATGTCCGCCGAACATCTCCGTTCGCGGAGAAACCGCGACAGTGTGCTCGGGTCCCGCTCGATCAACCCGGTCGTAAGGAAGAAGGTGGCGCGGACCCCATATTTCATCAGTGCAGGAAAGGCGAAGTCGAAATTATCATCGTAACCGTCGTCAAATGTGAGGAGGACGAGAGGGCGATCTGCGCCCGCGTCGGTGTTCGATGAAAGCCGGCCCAGAGACTCTCCATCCATCGGCCCCACCCGGCAGTGTTCGGTGAGCCACGCAAGGTGGCGCTCGAACACCTGGGGCGTCACCGTCGCGAAGGGCTTGGACGGATGTATGGAGTGGTAACACAAGGCGACCGTTCGCTTCGATTCGTCGTGGAAGCCATCCAGCAGCGCGCTAGCAGAGACGAGCGCTCGCCTTAAGCGTTGCCTCGTTGTTCGCATACGTCTGCTGACCTCCTCCTGAACCCGGTAGCGATGGCCGTTTGAAACCGTACCGTGGTTGCTCCGCCCGGTCCAACCCTCGCACAGCACAGGGTGACCCACCGCGTGGTGTTTCACGCACCGAGGGGCTCTGCGTGCTCAGTTCCTTCAACCCGTCGCATTGCACTTCGCGCGACAACGCGGTACATCCCCCACACTGCTGTTAAGTAGAAGACAGAAGTGATCAGTATTCCCCACGCCGCTCCGATGAGACCATAGAAATGAAGCAGCGTCGCGATCGTCGCAATCTGCACCACTGAGGCGGAGGTCTCGACCGCTGCAAGCTGACGACCTGCCAGCACCGCGCGGAGCCCGAGACTTCCGCTGGTACTCCCAGCTGTCATGACCAGAGCTAGAGCCAGCGGGAGCATGAGGTTCCCATAAGGGAGAAACCGGGGTCCGAGCACCACTCGAATGATTGTTGTGTGAGCAACCCAGAGCGGAAGAGCATACAAGCCGAGCACCACGGCCAGAATCGTGCCGTAACGGAGTTGGAAGGAAGTGAGTCCGCGATGACCACCCGACGCGTATTGTCGCGAAGCGGTTGGGAGCGAGACGGAATCGCCCGACGCTGCAACGAGTTGAGCTGGACCAAAAAGAGTCTGAACTGCTCTCAATCCGCCGAGTGCGGCTGAACCTGCCACGGCGGCGACGATGATGGCGACTACTTGATTGGCTGCCGCGTACACGCCATTCGAAAACCCGAACCATCTCCCCCATTTGCCGATTCGCCGGACCCACGCCCGAGTCGGCGCGCCGAATGACGGTCGTAGCCCGAACTGCACCATACCGACGAAGGCGCCCGCGATTCCCCCCGCCCCCCAGACTCCCATCGCCAGTTCGGGGGTTTTGCGCGCGACATGCCAGAACAATAGGAGGCCGAGCATTTGCACAAGCGCGTAGGTACCGTCGTTGACGACCGCGGCCCGCGCCTTCCGGCGAGCGAATGCCACAAAGCGCCAGAAATCCTGGAGAACGAGGAATGGCGACAGAAGCCCGAGGATGATGAATGTCGATCCAGTGAGGCTCCGTAGCCCAAGGACAAGGCCAATGGCAACCATGATTGCCCCGCCGAGGAGTCCGGTCGCGACTATTGCACCGCTCGCATGTCTTGTGCTGGTTCGGAACAATGATAACTCTTGTTGCGCAGCCTCCACGACGTACGGTTGCACGAGCGCAGCTCGAACGACCCCCAGTAGCGTGAGCCACGTGGCCATCGCAAGCATGAACGATCCGTATGCCTGTGGCCCGAGAAACCGAGCGACTATTATCACCATCGCGAAGTTCGTGCCCGAAGAGAGCAACTGGTCGACCAGAGCCCAACCGCCCTGCCGTAACGGCAATCGAGATCGAAGCGGTGTCGGCCCGCTCTCTCCACTGCTCTTTGGCGGACGAGGCAGGTTCACGGGCTGCCGGGCAAGTTCGACATGATTCCAATACGGACCCTGTGCGCTAAGCGAGAGTGGTGCACGCCGCAGAACACCTCACTGTGCGATCGATAGACGGACCAGGTCGCCAACGCCACAGAGGGAGCCGGACGAGGCGCATCGGACTGTCAAGTCATTTTCATCTACAACTGGTCCCTACGCCGTGTTTTCCTTGTTCGGGCTTGGTCCAGTCATTCGGACCCTGCTAGATCGGACCGGATCGCCTCTCCAATTACTACAGTGTTGACCTCCATTTACTACGGTGGTGATCGTCGCCGGCATCAAGATACTAATCGAAGGAAAGAGAGTCGCTTGCTGCTTGAGTGCCTGGGCCAGACCGTCTCCTGTCGAGAGCCACCCGATCTCGACTTGCCCACGGTGTCGATCCTCGCAACGCTGTACGGCGGAGTCCGCCGGCGTGTCAGAACGCACCTCCAAGGAGTGGCTGGCCAGGGAGGGGCCACAGCCGCCTCGAGGACAGTCGCCCGGCGCCCTTGGCACGATCCTCCGACCCATGACCGCCTCGGGTGCGATCCGAGCAAGCGGCGGTGAATGGCGGCATGATCTCGCCATGGAGAGAGCTGCGAGAGTTGAGGCGATGCTGGCTGCTGCGGAGGGCCCAGCGGTGCTGGACATCGGATGTGCGGGGGGCCTCGATACCGATAAGCCGATAGTCCATTCACCACAATGGATACACGCCTACTTGCACGATCATCCCGGATTTACCGAAGTCTGGGGTCTCGACTACGACGCAGCGAAGATCAAGTTCCTTCATGAACACGGCTATCCCGACACCGTCGTCGGAGACGCCCAGGACTTCAGTCTCGACCGCCGCTTCAACACGGTGTTCGCCGGCGAGATCATCGAGCACCTCCCCCGGCCCGGCCAATTCCTTCAATCCGCGGTCCGACATCTTCAGCCCGGCGGGCGCATTGTTCTCACGACGCCCTACGCGCAGGGTGTCCAACACCTTCTGTACGCCTGGTTGCGGTACCCGAAGACGGCGAGTAACCCAGAGCACGTGATGTGGTTCTGCCCCTCGACTCTGACCAACCTGGCAGCCCAAGCCGGGCTCACTGTCGAACGGTTGGAGTTGATCATGGACTTTCCGCCGCGAGCGCCGAGTCGGTTGTACAGGCTTGCGAGGCGAGTGTTGGTTGTCGTGGCGCCGGTGATTCCGATGAGGGTGAAGGCGAACACGATGCTCGCGGTGCTGGTCGCAGGTGACCGCGCAGACTCCGATCACAAATAGGCGCCGCCCCGTCGCAAAATAACAGGGTTCTCGGGGACACGGGTGGTCCAACCCAAGCGATACGGGATGTGCACGTCGGATGCCAGCAGGTCCGCGCTCGCGACTGCACCACCCTCCACCGGTCTCCGGTCTCCGGTCTCCGGTCGGGCCTCGCCGGGCCGCCGTCCCTAGCGTAGACAGGTGACCGGGAGCGATCGGGGCCAAGGCGTAATACTCGAGTATCGGAATTGCTTGAGACTCGTCCATGCACGCGAATATCGGATCGAGTACCAATCTGCCGGAAGCAAACCGTGCACCTCCGCTGGCGTGATGATCTCTCGCAGGGTGGTCTTCAGCATGTTCCACTGCTTGTGGCGGAAGACCTGGAGCAATCGCATTCGAGCGCGTCATGCCCAAATCGATCCGCGACGATCTGTGGACAGTTTGCGAGGGAGAGGTGTAGTTGGAGCGGGATTTGGGGACTGCCGGCACGACCAATTCAGCCACGTAGGAGCGGATGCATCCAGAAGCCCGAGAAGATCGTGCCATGGGCAATGAAGACTTCGCCGTTCATGCCGATGCCATGACCGCCCCGATCAAGCACCTGTAGCGGCGAGCCAACCTTGCTGCCGAAGAACATACCCATCCAATTCCCCGACGACGATGTGTCGTTCGCCACGCAATAGTACGTGCCGGTTGCCGGGTCGACACTTCCGAAATACGCAATGGAGTAGTAGCGAGCGCCAGGCAGCCCAGGCAGGTGAAGGGCTCCGAGCCGAGTTGGAGAGCCAACGCGCTCACTGAGTGTCGCGCGATTGATCACATAGTACGTAAACTTCGGTTGATCGCCGGCTATGTAAACATATGTGCGATCGAAGCTGATCTGGACGCCCTGCCAGACAAAGTTAGCGATGACGACCGACCAAGTGGCTCCAGAGTCGGTGGAACGTATGATCGTCTGCGGTCCGCCATCACCGATGGCAGCCCATACGGTTCCAGGGTTGTATGGATCTGGCGCCACTGAATGGATGTGGCGGTCCCGCGGGGCGGGACCCCAAGAGCGGATCCAGTGTGAACCAGCACCATTAGCTCCAGCAAGGCTGATGCGCCAGATGCTTGGCCCACCGACCGGATCGCCGTATTCGCCGCAGAAGAGGTAGTTCTTCGCGCGCCAGGTTGAAGCTTCTAGATCCGTCATGATCACCGTGGAGCCTCGGGTCAAGCGGAGCAGCCGGGATGACCACACAAATCGAGTATCGCCAGCCGCGGGTGGCGCACGCCACACTCCGGCGAAACCGGCCGATTGGGCAAGGAGGTAGAGATACTTACCGAAACGAACGAACTTGCTGACGTGGCGGAAAGTGACACCGGGGGGCAGACCCTTATTACGACTCCATGTCAATCCCCAATCGGAACTCTGGCGAAGGACACCATCGGCATCATCGATGACGAGGAGCCGGTGATTGACCCGGTCGATTCCACGAAGGTAATACCCAGGACCAATCTTCGAAGCCAAGGACCGAGGCTGTAAGACGTTTGCCGGTACTGATGAATCTGTCGCGACGGGGGCGACGACTGTAGTAGAAGTCGAGTCACTCATGGGATGCGCCTCTGACGCCAGGCTTTGCGTGCAAAGGGCCAAGACAACGGTCACAGACACGACGATCTCAATGACTAGGGCCGTCACAGCCAACTGCGATCTGCTTCTCTTGCCTCTTGAAGTAGAAATGGCAGCCCCTCCCCCACCCAAGGCACCCGAGGCGCGAGCCTACTCAGAAAGGCGCATGCTGCAATAGTGGAGCTTGTACTCCGATGCTTAAGCGGCTCTCAGGCACAGAATTCGGGTTCGTACACCATCGTGTCGAGGACGCAATCCGCCTCCCACCCACTCGGTCGCGCACCAACGGCAGAGCTGAAGATGCCTCTGAACCATGCTGAGCGGCTAGACCCGCCACGCCGATTACCAACTCCGACGATCGGCTTCGATTGCTCGACAACTGGATCGCCTTCTTCTTCTAAACTCACCAGCGTAACCATGGCGCCGTAGATCGCCGGTGTCCCGTGCGGCAACCCCGTGCACTACCGGAGTCGACTACCTGAACTATATGGCTGGGTTACGCGTAGGCTCAGCACGGTGCCTGATCTTGAGTTCCCCGACTTCTATCTCGTCGGTGCGCCAAAGTGTGGCACGACCGCGATGTACGAGTTCCTACGACAACACCCCCAAATCTTCCTGCCAAAGACCAAGGAACTCATTTACTTCGGCACCGATCTGAGCTACCCGACCCGCCTGTCCCGGGAGAGATTCCTTCGGTTTTTCATCGATCGCCGAGACGAGAAGCGTACCGGTTGCGCTCATACTGCCTATCTGCAATCCGAGCTAGCCGCAGAAGAGATTCGAATGGTTCGCCCGGACGCCGACATCATCATCATGCTTCGTAACCCAATCGACATGCTCCACTCCTGGCACAGCGAGCTTCTCTATGAAGCCATCGAAGATATTGCGGACTTCGAATCCGCGCTCGATGCGGAAGCTGATCGCCGACGAGGCAACCGGATACCTAAGAACGCCGCGAACAGCTACGTCGAGAGCCTCTACTACACCAACGTCGCCTCCTTCAGTGATCAGGTTGGCCGCTACCTGAACGCGTTCGGTCCAGATCATGTTCGAGTAGTCATCCATGACGACTTCTCTCGCGACCCTGGTTCCGAGTACCGAGCAACGTTGGAGTTCTTGGGAGTCGAACCCAAGTTTCGTCCCGAGTTCGAAGTCCTTAACGCCAATAAGACTGCACGTAGCCGCAGCCTCCAACAACTCTTCTTCCACACAAGCGGTCCTGCGCGCAAGGTGGCGCAGCGATTCGTTCCGGCCGCCATTCGCCACGGACTCGTCGCCCTAAACACGCGCCACACCCGGCGACCGGAGATCACGCCCTCCCTGCGGCGCAAGCTTAATGACCTCTTCTGTTCGGAGGTGGGCCGCCTTAGCGAACTCTTGGACAGGGACCTGTCTCACTGGGTCAAGACGTAATGCTGGAGTATCGGAATTGCTCCGCAAGAAACTCGACCTTGCACGCGAATATCGGAATCGAGTAGCAATCTGCCGGAAGCGAGCCGTGCACCTCCGCTGGCGTGGTGATCTCTCGTTGGGTGGTCTCCAACATCATCCACTGCGTGTAGTCGAAAACCTGGAGCAACCGAACTGCAGCGATCGGGGCCTTCGTCGAACGCACGGCTCGCTTCACCATGCTGCTCGCGGATGGAGGGCCACACGCGGCGGCACAACTCGTGCTAGATCAATTCACCGAATTCGCGCTCCGGCCACGCTCGCTCTGAGCCTCCAGTCGCCTACAGAACCAGATGGGGCAGATCACCATAGTGAGGCTGGACGGTCAAAATGACTAGCCGCGGTAATGAGGCGAATCATTCGGAGTCATTCAGCGAGTCTGCAGTCCACGCAATTGTTGCTTCGAGACCGTCTGACAACTCCCGAGGTGTCACGTCGGGAAAGTACTCCTTCAAGAGTTCGGTGCTCGAAAGAGAATGGCGAACTTCGCCAGACCTTGCCGGACGCTGGGTGATCGCTATCGATTTTCCAGTAAGGCGCTCCACTGTGTCACGAAGCTCCAAGACCGAAATGCTTCCTCCAAAAGCGAGATTCATTGGCGAAGGGACCGTCCGATCCTCGATCGTCGCGCGACAGATCACTTCGGCAATATCCTTCACATAGGTGAACTCACGCGTTTGTTCTCCGTCTCCAAAGATGTCAACCGGCGTGCCCACTAGCGCAGCGCGAATGAAAGCTGGCACTATGGGAGGGAAACGCGTGTCGGATCTCTGTCGGGGTCCGTACACATTGAACATTCGTAGGACCACTGTGTGCATGGCAAAACTGTCGGCATATGCAATGGCATAAGCTTCGGCGCTCGCCTTCGAGGCAGCGTATGGACTGCCGGGCCTTAGGGGCAACGACTCAACATGCGGGGGACTGGTCTGGGAGCCGTAGACCGCCGACGAAGACGCCAGAACGACTTTGGATATTTCCAACCGTCTCGACGCCTCTAGAACACGGAGAGTTCCTGTAGCATTGACGTCATGCGACCTCTCAGAATGAGCTAGCGACTCGGCAACAGAGACGATTGCTGCAAGATGGACAACAGCATCTGATCCATGAAGAGCCGCCTCGAGGGCGCTCACATCAAGAATTGAACCTTGTACACATTGTATGTCGGAGGTCCACGGGTTGCGTTGACCGCCTGTTGAGAAATCATCGATGACTGATACGCTGACTCCAAGCTCAAGTAAGCGTTCAACGACGTGGCTTCCAATGAAGCCAGCCCCTCCAGTTACAGCAACCCTCATTCGAACTCCGATCAAAGGCCTCGTGCCGCGTAGTCGTGGCACTTGTGAATACTCCCAATCCTACTCTTGCCATGAAGTGACGTTGAATGGCGGGAGGATCTATGTAACTTGATCAACGCCTTGCAGACCAAACCGGCACTTCGGATTTCACTGGGGGTTGATCGTGGCGAGCAGTGACCAGTTGGGCTTGCCCGCGTAGGGCAACGCCCTGATGCGGTAGTTGCGGAACGACGTGAACCCGAACGCCGCTCGCTTCACACGCTTGATCAAGTTGTTGGCGGCTTCTGTTGGTCCGTTCGACACGTGGGCCTTGTGCCACGCGGCGATCGGGTCTCGCCAGCGAAGCAGCGTTCGACCGAGGGAGCGCACCTCTTCTGGGCACGACGCGTCCTGGAGGTCGTGGCCGAGCTGGTCGACGAACTGCACGGCGAGCTTCGCGTTGTCGTGGTCGTAGATGGAGCGCACCATCTCTTTGGCGTGCCAGGCCAGGCGGACCTCGCCTCGGGGGTCACCGGCGGTGAGGAGTCCCGTGAGCTTGGCCTCGCCCTTGTCGTCGAGGCGCTCGTGGGCCTTGGTGAGCAGACGACGGCACCTGTAGAGCGGGTCGTCCTTGCGCCCTCGGTGCCCGAGCGTCTCGTTCTGCACGCGCCGTCGGTACTCGTCGAGCTTGGCGTTGGCGAGCTTGACCACGTGGAAGGGGTCTGCGACCAAGGTCGCTTTCGGCAGGTTCGTCTCGAACACCAGTCGATAGGGACCCGAGAGGTCGCACGTCGCATAGGCGACCTGGTCGCGCCAGGACTGGCCACGCTCGTCCAGCCACAGCGTGGGCTCCTTGCCCGAGCGGCCCTTGACGACGTCGAGCAATTGCCCGTGCTGCACGTCGACGATCGAGGTCGAGAAGTGGCGCTCGTGGAACTCGCCGAGTCGTGCGAAGAGCACCTCGTCGAGCCCGAGGGCGTGGACCACGCCGAATCGCCCGGGATCCTTGTCGATGAGTGGCTTGGCCGTAGGCGACGACGGTGTCGTTGACCGTGTGCCAGTCGCAGCCCAGCTCCTTTGCGACCTCGCTCACGCTGCGAGCAGAACGACCCACCTGGGCGGTGACCCAACGGCCCGCCCGCGTCGTCATCGAGGTGCGCGACGGTGCGATCTCGTCGTCGACCTCGGTCCAGGTGCCCTGATCGCAGTCCTGGTCAACGCAGACGTACCTGCGCTTCACCCAGACGGTCCTCGTCGCCCGTCCGAAGCACTCGAGGTCGATCAGCTCGACTGGGCTCCGACCCTTGGACTGCGCGATCGAACCGCACGTCGGGTATCCGATGACGACAGGCAGCGTCTCGATCCGCATGACGAGACTGCCGTCGGGCCGGCTGCGCAGCGAAAGGAGGGCGGCGTCGCTGAAGCCAGCGAACAGGTCGCAGAAGCACGTAACTTTCCGGAGCACGGGGGTTCTCCTGTCTGCAGGTGTAGAGAACCCACAGATTGGCGAACCCCCGTGTTCAACTCATGGACCGTTGCCCCCCACTAATTTCCGAAGCGCCACCAAACCAGGCACTCCAACGGGTCGCCGAAAACACAACAGGCGGTCGCCGGACAGATGGGCGTCTCGCAGGCGCGGGCGAGCCAGATCGAGCGTGGGGAGTTCGTGCACACCGAAGTGGCCGCGCTCCTCGGTACCTTGAGGTCCTCGGCGACGAGATCGAGGTCTGCGTCCGGGTGGGCAACGACCGGCTACAGATCGCATAGCAATCTCCTTCAGGTCTTACACGATCTCGGGGCGCGCACGTAGTGTCCGATCGTGCCCGCCGCACCCTCGAAGGTCGCCTACCAGCTGCACGTTGAGCTCGATGATGTGGCGCCAACGGTTCTGCGTCGTCTCCTCGTTCCGACGAGCATGAGGCTCAGCAAGCTTGCAGACGTGCTACTCGCCGCGATGGGATGGAGCAACTCAGACCTGCACTGCTTCAACGTCGGCGACACCCGGTACGGGATGGTCGAGGACGAGTATCCCGAGGGTGAGATCGACGAGACGTCGGTCACAGTCCTTCAGGCCCTACGAACGGCGAAGCGCTTCGAATTTGAATACGACTTCGGTGATGGATGGTCACACACCGTGACTATCGAGCAAGAGATCTCGAGCCCTTTCGGGCTCAAGGCCGCCGTCTGCCTCGCTGGCGAGTACGCCTGTCCTCCCGACGACTGTGGCGGCCCAAGGGGCTATGCCACGATGCTCGAGGCACTCGCGGACCCGGAGAGCGACGAGCACGGCGGCTATCTCGAGTGGATCGGCGAATTCGATCGGACGGCATTTGATCTCGTCGCAACGAATGCGCTGCTGCAGAAGATCTGACGCTGAGGCTCCGCCTTCTATGCATGATCGAAGTCGGCTGGACTCGCACGCACTGACGCTGCCCGCATACCTTGGCTAGGCTCCCGGCAAGGACCGGTCTGGGCAGTCGGAACCCTTGATTTCGCTCTGACGAGACCGCTCGAGTAAGGCGACGTTCACGAGGGGGTGGGTGCCTTGGCGGGCTTCCAGAATCAATCGCGTCCCGATTCTCCAGCCCGACGTGCCATGGCAGCAAGATCCGTCAGTGCATACATTCTCGTCATCGGCTCTCTGGCAGCCACAGTGGGTGCCGTTGACGTCGCAACGCCCGGTATCGCAGGGGCACAAAACGTGCCTTCGTGCATCGTTTCCAATCTCTTGGGCGACGGAGCCACCGTGGTCTACCCCCTCAACGATACGGCCGGGGTCTCCGCCGCTGACGCCACGGGGACCGCAACGCTCACCGCGACAATCACCGGCGCTACGTATGACAACCGGCCGGGACCCCTCGGTTGCAGCCCGACGTCGGGAGCTCTCGGATTCGACGGCGCGACTACTGGCGTCCTGGCCCCCCCCGCAGTCAATGTCGGCACAACTCACAGCGCGATCACGGTCATGGCGTGGTTCAAATCGAGCAGCTTCGCAAAGGTCGCGCGGCTTGTGGCAAATTCCGAGACCGATAGCACGAACAATGGTTTTGAGCTGGAGATCGACAACGGCGGAGCGTCTGGATTCTTCGACGTCGGCACGGCCGGAACCGGAATCTCACCCTGCAATGCACCACCCTGTGGGGCGTCAGCAGCATGGACACAGCAATTGAATCTCAACACCTGGAACTTCTACGTCGGAACCTATGACGGCTCAGTTGTTAATTCGTACCTCAATGGTGCGCTGGTGGGGTCTAACCAGACAACGGGCGCAATCAAACCGTCAACAAACCAGGTCTCGATCGGGTTCAGTACATCTTCGGTTACGGGAGCTGCTGGAAGCTTCTTCAACGGTTTCATAGGGGACGTCGCCATCTTGCCCTCTGCTCTGAGCGCTGCCACCATCGCTAACCTCTACTCGGTAGGCACCGTGTCGTCGACGGTCGTTCCCGCCACGTGGAATGGCGCTGGATGCGACACCGTTCTGACGGCTTCAGCACCAATTGGTGCGTTCTCGGCGAACGTCACGCTCAAGGGCGCCGGTGGTGGGGGCGGTGCCGCGAACACCGGCTCTGGCGGATCCGGAGGTGACGGCGGTCAGGTGAGTGGCACCATGCCCCTGGCGTGGCCGGACACGCTCTCAGCCCTGCTCGGATGCGGCGGCGGTGGTGGTGACCGCCAGGGGTACCCGACCAGATGTGCTGGTAATAACGGTGTCGGCGGATCCGGATACGGCGCAGGGGCGAGTTCCGGGGGTGCCTGCGAGACGGCCTCGATTTTCTATGACGGGGCATCGAAGGGCGGTGGCGGTGGTGGCTCATCAGCGCTGTGCCTCGCCACGTGCGACACGTTTGTCGCCACCGCAGGGGGCGGTGGCGGCGGCGGCGGTCGCTGGGACTGTGGCCCCAGCGGCGGCCCGGGTGCAGGAGGCGGTGGCGCGACGGGACTGGTCGGAACATTCAGCGCCGGCGCCAACGGCGGTACCGGGGATGATGGCGGGGGGAGCAGCGGCGGGGGCGGGGGTGGCCAGGCGGCTTCCGGTGGCAGCGGAGGTACCGGGTACAGCGGTAACGGCGCCGCAGGTAGCTCCGGAGCTTCGAGCGCTGAGCCTGGAGGAACCGGCGGCACGGGCCGCGGCGTGTGGGCCGCCGCGAGCGGCGGCGGCGGCGGGGGCGGATTCACAGGCGGTGGCGGCGGCGGTGGCGACGGCTGTAACAGTGCAACCACTGGGCTCGCCGTCGGAGGCGGCGGCGGCTCGTCTGACGTCGCATCCGCGTACGCCGCGTCCGTCACGTTCAGCCAGAGCGGTGGCAGTGGTGGCGGCACTGGAACAGGCGGACTAGGCGGCGGTATCGCAGTCGGTTGGAACGTCGCGCATGTTGCGATCGCGTGGCCTGGCTGGCAGAGGTTGTCGGCGGGGGCCATTTCAAGAGTTGCGATCATTGCTGGTGACTCAGACGGACTCGCTCTCACCTATACGGCAACTGGACTGCCCTCCTGGCTCTCAATCGATGCCGCGACAGGCGTCATCTCTGGCACGTCGCCGTCGCCGTTGCCCAATGGCTGGAACTTCTACCACGTGAAGGTGACGGCAATGGACGCTCTCAGCGCCTCGGCAACGACGTCGACGTTCATCTACGAAAGCATTGGGCCGCTCTCAGCGGCCCCGTGGGGATGCTCGGGTTTGGGTGGATTGAGTGTCTATGCCACACCGGGACTTTCGTTGAATGGCTCGACGTCGACGAGCAGCACCTCGAAGGCCCTCTTCACGGTCAGCTCCATCTCCCATTGCGTCGCGGCAAAGTCCGGCGCTGCGCTCAACGGTGTACTGCCGCCCGGGACGAGGAGCATCACGTTCTACAACACCAAGAATCCTCCCGTGAAAGGCCGGCCGACGACCTACACGTATGACAAGTTCAGCCAGTTCGCGTCATCACAGGGCTTGGCGAGTCTACGAAAGTCCATGAAGACGTTCGATTTGAAGATTCGTGGCCAGGCCGTTCCGATCACAACGTCATCGGCGTCAGTTGTCGCTGGCTTCCCGTGTGGCGCCAGCGAATTTGGCATCGTCTTCAAGGGGCAGGTGACCAACTCGAAGTTCAAGACGAAGTACGCCACCATCACCATCTGCCTTGGTGGCGACGCTGGTCCGCACACGACGAACAACTTCGCAGCGGACTTCGGAAGCTCCAAGGCCGTCATATCAAAGGTATTTTTTGATTCGAGCACGAGCAGCATCACCTTCTGAGACTCCGGTCGAGAGCGGGGTAAACGAGCGAGACAACGATCCGCAACACCGTAAAAGTGAGTTCTCTAGGGAGCGCTGAAAGCGTGGTCTCGCTGATTGGGCTCGGCTATCAATCCGCGATGGTGGTCGCGACAGGATGATCAAAGGTGATGACGCGGGCGCCGACTTCGGCATCCGACCCAGTCGCGCGAGTTGGTGCTTCAGGAAGGAAACTTTCCGGACTCGGTTCCAGCGCCAACGCGCCCGACGTCAAAAGGCTCTCCAGCTGGTGCTCGCGGTGAGCGTGTCTCGGCGGACGCCCTCAGAAATGTGCATTCGATCTGGCTAGCATCGGCGACGGCCGCGACGGGGGGATTCGGAATGACGAGATCAGGGCTGACTCGACTGTGGCACCGGCGGTTTGCAGGCTCGGTGATCGTTGCCATCACCGTGGCTGCCGCGATTGCTCCCAGCCCGGCCTCGGCGAAGGTCGCACCACACGCGTCCACTCTCAATTACTACGTGACGACCAACGGCAGCGGAGCGGCTTGCTCTGCCTCGAAGCCCTGCGCCTTGAAAGAAGCGGTCCGCAGGGCGGTGAGCGAGTTCGGCGCCGCCGCGGTGATTCACGTCGGCGCTGGCACCTTCCTCGCCAACATCTGCCTGTTCGCGTCCATTGGAGCCGTCTGCAGCGAGAACAACGTTCCCGGATTCACCTCCCTCACAATCACGGGCGCCGGCGAGAACAAGACGACTATCAAAGCGGCCCACCCAGGGAATGTCTTCTCGATAGGTGTTGACAGTTCACCTGTCACCTTGGCGCGGCTCGGAGTGACAGGGGGCCACGCCGCAGACGGCGGTGGCATCCTCCTTGGTGGCACCACACTGACCCTGGACGGCGTGTACCTCGCCAAGAACTCGGCTTCGAGCTCGGGTGGAGGAATCACGAATGACGGCGGCACGCTGACGATCGTCAACTCCACGATCACCTCCAACAGCGTCAGCGCGGTTGGTAGCGGACAGGGCGGCGGGGTGAGCGTCACCACTGGCGGCCACGTGACAATTGGAGACTCGTTCATTGGGAACAACTCGGTCACCGCGAGCTCCCCGAACACGGTAGGTGCCATCGGTGGTGGGATCGCCGCAGAGGCAACGACGGTGTCGAACTCCGTTCTCGTGAGCGACTCCACGATCTGGGACAACACCGTGGTCGGCAACCCGCGCGGCGCGGGCATGAGCATCACAGCGGGCGTGGCCAGCATCATCGGGTCCACCGTGGCGGGCAACCAGGCCACAGGTGGATCGGGCGGGGGGCTCTACGTAGCCTCAAGTGGGTCGAAGGCAAGGCTCGGCGCGGACATTCTCGAACGCAACACGGCGTCCACAGGCCCAAACTGTGGAACGACATCCGGCGGCATCGTCTCCAATCTCGGGTACAACGTCAGCGACGACGCGAGCTGCGCGCTCGGCGGCACGTCCAAGGTGGCGACCGACGCCCAGATCGGATTGGGGACCCTGGTCGGCGGGCCTGGGCCCTCCCCACTCGCACCGATCCGTGCTACGAGTGCGGCTCACGACTTCGTGCCGACGGCGGCGAAGTTCACGACACGCACCTTCTGTAGCGGCACAGACCAGTGGGGTGTCCCGAGAACCCAAGGTCCTGTGAACCACTGCGACGCAGGTGCCTACCAATTCGCTCCGCCAGTCATAAAGTCCGCGTCGCCCAAAGACGGGGCACCAGGGACGGTCGTCACTCTGATTGGTTACGGCTTCGACTTCTGCTCCCTGAAATTCCGTTCGGTCAGTGCGGCGTTTTCAGAGTCGGGTTACGTCAAGATCCTGGCGATCGTGCCATCGGTCGCCCCTGGAGCCACGAAGCTCACGCTCGTTAATCTCGACGGTTTGGCGACCGCAGCCTTCACTGTCCTCAAGCCGCTCTTGGTTACGACCGCCTCGCTCCCGCACGCTTCGGTCGGTCACCTCTACTCGGCCTCACTGGCGGCGACCGGTGGAAAAGCTCCCTACACCTGGCACATAGCTTCAGGCACCCTGCCGCCGGGCCTTACCTTGAGCACCAGCGGCCACGTACGGGGCAAGCCAACTTCGAAGGGCAGCCACTCCTTCACCGTCGCGGTCACCGATGCCAACCACCTGAGCAGAGCCAAGGTGCTCGCGATCAACGTCACCTGATCTTCCGGGCGCGACGGCCGCCGGCAGAGGCCGCTGCGAGCAGCGGCCTCTGTACACCATCGGTTCGGCTCGCTCATCGCTTGGCGGGTTGCTGATGGCCTCTCGACCAATCACTGTTGGATCGGGGCCACGCGACGAGGTGAATCGAATGCGGCGGGCACCGCCGTGTTGTCATTGACCAACATCGGCCGATGAGAACCAGGATTCAATCTCGGCGAAGTCGCCGTCCGAGAGTGCAACATCAACGGCCTGCGCGGCGAGATCGAGGTGCGGAGAGCGACGCGCAGGACCGATGACCGGAGCCGTCACCTCGCGATGATCCAAGAGCCATGCGAGTGCGAGGACGCCGCACTCGACGCCGAATGTCCCTTCGGCCTTGCTGCGAAGCCGGTCGATCGCGTCGTGCACGCCAGGGGTGAGCATCTCGTCGACCCCATCGGGCCGGAGCGCCATCCTGGAGTCTGGTGGGGGCGTGGCGTCGCGTCGGTACTTCCCGGTGAGCGCACCGCCGGCCAGAGGTGAGAACGGCGTGAACGCAAGGCCGCGCTCGGCGCAGATCTTTCGCGTCGCTCGCTCCTCTTCGGGTCCCAGCAGGCTGTACCCATTTTGTAGGACCTGATAGCCGCCGACGCCGAGCCGTTCAGCAGCCTCAAGCGCAGCTTGGAGCTGGCCAGCGTCGATGTTGCATGCGCCCACAAGTTGGCAGCGCCCGCTGGCTCGGATCGCCTCGAGTCCTTCGAGTGTCACCTCGATGGGTGTGGCGTCGTCGGGGGCGTGAGTGAGGAGCAGCTCGACTGTGTCGACGCCGAGGCGCTGCAGGCTTCCTGAGAACTTCTCTTCGAGAAAGGCACCATCAAAGGGGCTGCTTGGCCCGTCCATGTGCGGAGGAGCAACCTTTGTGGCAAGACGAACCCGACCCGTGATGTCCGGGCCTCGCTCGGCCAGCCAACGGCCGATCATCGTCTCGCTCGCACCGCTGGCGTACCGCTCCGCGGTGTCGAAGAGGGTGATGCCCAGACGTACCGCCTCGTCCATTGTCTCGAAGGCTGCGGGCTCGTCCAGCCCGCGACCGATCAGTTGCGGGCTGCCTCCGATCCCCCCGAACGTGCCGCAACCGAGAACGAGTCGCCCAAAGCTCCATATCGATGGCGACGTCACCCTCGAGAACGTACTCCCGACAAGACGACGCAGCAGTCCCACTCCTCTTGAGGACGAGGCCCGACCTCACTCCTTCCAGCGATGCGCCAGGCAGTTCTCGCGATCAGACCCAGTACTTCGCCGCGCTGAAGCCGGAACCAACTCGACATAGCGTGGGGGCAATGAGCCTTCAGCACATTGTCGCGGATCTTGGTCTCAAGGCGATGAGCCGATCTCATCACCTCGTCCTTCGCCTGAGCGGGGGCAAGGTCCTCAACTCTGCGTTCGGCATGCCCGTCGTCGAGCTGCACAGCATCGGGCGCAAGTCAGGCATCAGCCGCACCACCATGCTCACCGCACCGGTCGTCGACGGTGATCGGGTCGTGCTTGTCGCCTCCAAGGGAGGAGATGACCGGCACCCAGATTGGTACCAGAACATCATGGCCAATCCAGAGATCGAGGTCACGATCTCCGGCGAGCGCAGGCGGATGCGGGCACGCACCGCGACGTCGGACGAGAAGGCTGAGCTGTGGCCACGGATCGTCGCTGCCTACAAGGGGTACGGCGGCTATCAGCGACGAACCGAGCGAGACATCCCGGTGGTGATCTGCGAGCCGCAGTGAAGACCGCCTGCGGTGCCGACGCCGCTGGGTTGGCAACGCTGCATCGGCGTCGAACCGCCGCGGCTGACACCTTCGAAACTGGCGTTGCACCTGGCTGCGCGGCACCGATGACCTCTGCAATGCCCGAGTTAGGGTCTGATGGTGGGGCCCGTAGCCGCGAACGCGGGGATCCCCGTCGCGATCTTTTCGATCTTGCTCGTCTGGATGGTGCTTGGACTCGCGTCCGTCGGAGTGTGGCTCTGGGGTCTCATCGATGCGGCCCGGCGCCCTGACTGGGCGTACATGGCGACCGGATCGAACAAGACCCTCTGGATCGTCCTCATCGCCGTGCTCGGTGCGATCCCAGCGATCATCTACCTCCTCGCGATCCGGCCGAAGCTCCAAGCGGCCGAGGGTGCGTCCGCCTGGCGCCCGCCGACTGCACCGTCACCAGGTGCGGCTTTCGCCGCCTCCAAGTTCTGCACGAGATGCGGTGCGCCGTTGCCCGGTGACGCACGCTTCTGCTCGCGTTGCGCTGCAGCGCAATGGTCAGACGTGCCGTGAAGGTCCGTGCCACGAACGGCGCTCGCGCACCGCGACGCCGGCACTTCCACGTTCCGTCAGCCCCGCCAGTCGAGCGCGACACCAAGCAGTGCAAGCGCAGTCCCGAAGAGATCCGTCGAGGTGTCGTTCGTGAGCGCGATGAATCTGGCGCTGTCGCCCGGAAGCGTCGCGTTGATTGACTGGAAACCCGCGTTGCCGCCGGTATGGAACACGACTTGGTGCCCGGCCACGTCGGCCATGTACCAGGCGTAGCCGTAGCCATCGATCCGGACCCCGCCGAGCTCCTCGTTGACAGGTGTGTGGATCGTGAACATGCGGCGGCGGGAGTCGTCGCTGAGCAGCTGTCCCGCCTCGAGGGCGGCGTCCCACGCCGAGAGGTCGCCGACGGTCGACCACGCGTCGCCCGCGCCCATCCCGACGACGTCGAGCTCGAAGGAGTCGACGCGCTCGCCGAGGTGCAGCGGCGCCGCGAGGTCGGGCTCTTCGCCGCCGTTGCCCACGAACGTCGATCGGAGACCAAGTGGCGTGAAGATCTCGTTGGCGAGGAAGTCGCGGTAACGCGAGCTGCTCACTCGCTCGACGACGTGGGCGAGCAGGACGTACCCAGGACTGCTGTACGCGTAGGCGGTGCCCGGCTCACTCAGGAGCGGGGCGCGGCGGAAGTGCTCGAGCACGTCGTCGGCCGGCACGCGAGACGTCAGGTCGAGCTGTGGCAGCTGTGGCCAGTGCACGAGGCCCGAGGTATGGCAGAGGAGCTGGTGCATCGTGATCCCCTCCCAGCTGGCCGGCGAACCCTCGAGCAGGTCAACGACCCGATCGTCGAGCGCCAGCTGGCCACGATCGACGAGCAGCAGCACCGCCGCCGCGGTGAACTGCTTGGGCACCGACGCAATCTGGAACCGGGTGCCGATGTCGATGGGCATGTCGGGTTGGCCGCCCGTCGTGCCACCCGCGTACCTGAGGAGCGCCTCGCCACCGCGCTCGACGAGGGCCGTCCCTCGCAGGCCCGACACCACGTCGTCGGCCCGAGCTGACTCCTTGTTGTCGCTGACCACCTCGGCCTCCCCCGTCGGTACTGGCTTGATGTCAATCTGACATCAGATTGACATCATTACGGCACTAGGTCAAGGCGCTACGGCACCATCGTCGATCCCCGCCAGTCAGACGACGCCGCAGAGCTACCCTCCGATATCGATCGCGCGCCGTCGACGCCGCGTGCAGTCGCGAGCTCTGTGGGCCCGACGTGCGGCGCTCGAAAAAGAAGCTGCTCGCCGGGCTCGCATACCTCGTCGGGGACAACATGGCGGTCGCCGCGAGCGGGCCAGCACGGCCGCCTCGTCCTTGTCGACCCTGAAGGCACCGACCAACTTATCCCGACGAGCGAGCCGGAGCCGATGGTGACGCGGGGACGCTCGATGCTGGCTGGCTCTGGCACGCCCATGCCGACATGCGTACGAAGCAACAGCTCGGCTCGTCCATCGTGCAGCGTGGCGCATCCGACGCGCGCTCGCTCACGAAGTGATCGCACAACCCCGGGTCGAATTCGATTGGACGAAGAACCTCGAACCAACTCGACTTGCTCATGACTGACAATCCTCTACATGCGCCGTGTCGTCCTCCCGGACAGTGTCACGCTCTGGTGCGCTGGCTTGACGCTCGAGCGCCCTGGTGATCGCAGAGGAGTGATCGAAGCATCGCGCCACTGATGACGACACGACATCCATGCCGACGGCCTCGGCGAATCGCGGTCACGTCTGCCGATCGATTGCATCGATCGACGCCGGACTTGTCTCCGTCTTGCCCCAGCTACCAGCGCCACGGCCCCGATACGGTTGCGTGACGATGACTCGACGACCGATCGATCGCTTGCGGAGGACCTGTCTCACGCTCCCGGAGGCCCACGAGGAAATGACATGGGGCGACCCGACGTTCCGCGTGCGCGCGAAGATCTTCGCGTCTGCATCCGATCACGACGAGACCTGCGCCGTGAGCCTGAAGACCGACCGTGCGGAGCAGGCGGCACTGCTCGCACTGGGGCATCCGTACTTTCTCCCCGCGTACGTCGGCTCGAAGGGATGGATCGGCGTAGATCTCGCCTCGCCCGTCGTCGACTGGGACCAGGTCAACGAACTCGTGTGCGAGAGCTACCGGCTCGTCGCGCCGAAGTCACTCGCGACACAGGTGCGCTCACCGCCGCACGTCGTGCCAGGCGCCGAGTAATCGCCCCACGATCTCGATCTTCTCCGAGGTTCCACGACTGCGCCAGACTCGGAGGTACCCTCGGGCGTGAGACTTCGCAGCCTCGTCGCCGTCGCGATGGGTGGTGCATTCCTCGCGGCATGTGGCACCACGCCGCCAAGACCTGCGGTGTCCTCAATCCTCCCCGCGCACGGCCCGACGACCGGCGGCACCGATGTGACGATCAGGGGTTCAGGATTCGACAACGCGACGAACGTCGAGTTCGGGTCACAGCCAGCCCAGTTCAAGGTCCTCAGCGACGCCGACCTGTCGGCTGTCGCCCCCGCGGGCTCGGGCACCGTCGCCATCACCGTGACCGTGCGCGGCGATTCGCCGACCTCGTCGTCGAACCAGTTCTCGTATCGAAAGGTGCCGACGGTGCGATCCGTCAGGCCCAACTCCGGGACTGCAGCAGGCGGCGCCAGGGTCCTCGTGCAGGGCACCGGGTTCGGTCCTGACGCCAGGGTGCTCGTCGGCACCCGACCGGCTCGTGTCGTTGAGGTCAAGAACCTCGACGCCCTGTACGCCATCATTCCCGCGGGCTTCGGCATGCAGCCGGTCCGCGTTGTCACGTCGAACGGGGCGTCAGTTCCTTCGAAGTCAGTCCGGTATTACTACCGGTCCAAGATCCTCGTGATCGGCGATTCGCTTGGGATCGACCTCGGGTGGGGCTTCACGCCGACCCTCCCGGACGGTCGCTATCTCTCCGTCACCGACAACGCGGTGGGCTCAACCGGGCTCATCCGCTCGGACTTCTACAACTGGCCGATGAAGCTGAAGGCCGAACTGCGTTCGCTGCACCCGGCGGTCGTCGTTGCACTCTTCGGCGCGAACGACCAGCAGCCCATCTCCACCAAGAAGGGCGTCGCGCAGGTCGGGACCAAGGCGTGGGGTGTCGCCTACGAGGCGCGTGTGCGCCAGCTCGCTTCGATCGTCGTCTCGAGCGGCGCGGTCATCGCCTGGGTCGGCCTGCCCAGGATGGGGCCGAGAGCGGACATCTCCGAGCGCTTCGCCAGCCAGGTCGACACCCTCGACCGGGCCGCCCTTCGCTCCACCACGAAGGGCGGGTTCGTGAGCATTGCGAAGCTGTTCACCACCCGTTCGGGGGGCTACACCCCCTACGTCAGGATCGGCGGCACGATCGCGCTCGGCCGCCAGCCCGACGAGGTCCACATCACGCCCGCCGGTGCGTCTGCGATCGACACCGTCGTCCTCGCGATGCTGTTCGAGCTGGCGAGAACCGTTCCGAAGTAGCGGCAGCCCGCAAGGGTCTCGCCATCGACTGATGGCGCGGACGGGGATCGGTTCAGCGCGGGGCTGACGAGGCGACAGGACGTGGCCAATCGCTCCTTGGCCACGTCGCCGGGCGCTGCACCTCGGCACGCCTACATTTGCAGCGACTGACACGGAGGATCCATGCCCTCGTTCCCATACGCCAAAGAGTTCGGCATCCACGATCACCTCCCGGAGTCCGGGACCCCTCGCGCCGAGGTGCTCGACCAGCTGTCCGCGATGGCGCGAGCCGAGGACCCCACGTGGGAGACCGGCAAGTGCTCCGGGACGATGTACTGCGGCGACCACGAGCACTACGACTTCATCAACCAGGCGTTCAGCAAGTTCTCACACGTGAACGCGCTGCAGCGCGACATGTGCCCGAGCGCGACGAAGTTCGAGTCCGAGATCATCGCGATGACGCTCGACATGCTGGGTGCGAAGCTCGACGGCGACGCGCAGCCCGCGGGCCTCGTCACGACAGGCGGGACCAACTCCATCGTCCATGCGGTGCTCGCATACCGCGAGCACGCGGCGTCTCGCACGCGGACCCCGAACCTGATCAAGCCCGAGACCGCGCACCCAGCGTTCGACAAGGCCTGCCACCTCTTCGGCATCGAGCTGCGACGCGCACCCGTCGACCCGGTCACGACCGAGGTCGACCTCGACTGGGTCGCAGCGCACATCGACACCGACACGATCGCGCTGGTCGGGTCGGCGTGCAACTACGGCTACGGCACGATCGACCCGATCGAGGCGCTTGGCGAGCTGGCCCTCGAGCGAGGCGTCGGGCTCCACGTCGACGGGTGCCTCGGTGGCTTCATCCTGCCGTTCGGCAGGGAGCTCGGCTACGACATCCCCGCGTTCGACCTCGCCGTCCCGGGGGTGACCTCGATGTCCGCGGACACCCACAAGTACGGCTACGGGCTCAAGGGCTCGAGCGTGCTGTGCTTCAACGACAGGGCGCTGCGAAACAGCCAGTACTTCTTCCAGACCTCGTGGAGCGGGGGCAAGTACTGCACCCCGGGCATCGAGGGCTCGCGCTCCGGCGGGCTCCTGGCGGCAACCTGGGCCGCGATGGTGCAGCTCGGCCGTGCGGGCTATCGGACGTACGCCGAGGCCATCTTCGCAACGTCGCTCGCCATGCAGGCAGCCGTCAGGAGCCACGGCGAGCTGCGCATGCTCGGGAAGCCCAGCTTCCTCTTCTCGTTCACGTCGGACGCATTCGACATCTACCACGTGAACGACTTCATGCGGACAAGAGGCTGGCGCCTCAACGGCCAGCAGTATCCGAACGCGCTGCACATGGCAGTGACGCGGCCCCAGACCCAGCCCGGGGTCGCCGACGCCTGGGAGACCGACCTCGCCGACGCCGTCGAGTACGCAAGGTCGAACTCTGGGACCAGCCCCAAGTCGGGCTCGATCTACGGCGGGGTGGTCGGCGGCCTCACCGACGAGGCAGACGACTTCATCCGTGCGGTGATGACCGACATGATGGACAAGCAGAGCTCGCTGCCGGCTGGGCGATGACGGATGGTCGTGAGCCGCTGTGCCTCGCCATCGACCTCGGCACGAGCGGCATAAAGGTCGGCGTCGTGTCCCTCGAGGGCCGGGTCGTCGCCCAGGAGCTGCACGGCGTCTCGACTGACTACGGGGACGGGGGCGCGGCCACCCAGGACGCGGACGCGTGGTGGTGCACGATCTGCGAGTCGGCTCGACGGCTCCTCGCGCGCGACGACGTCAGCGCCCGCGACGTCGTCGCCGTCGCGGTCACGGGGCAGTGGTCCTCCACTGTGCCCGTCGACGCGAATGGCTCGCCGACCGGGCCGTGCGTCATGTGGTTCGACTCGCGAGGCGGTCCCCACACCCGTCGGCTCATCGGCGGCAAGGTCCAGGGCTACCGGCCCGCGGCGATCACGAGGTGGATCACGAAGACGGGAGGGGCACCCTCGACGACTGGCGACGACCCGATCGGCCACCTGCTCTACCTGCTGCACGACGAGCCCGAGCTCGTGGCACGCACCAGGTGGTTCCTCGAGCCGGTGGACTACCTCACCATGCGGTTCAGCGGCGTCGCCGCCGCGTGCCACGCCTCGATGCAGGGTGCGTGGCTCACCGACAACCGGCACCTCGACGTGCTCGACTACGACCCCGACCTCGTGGGTCCGCTCGGCATCCCGACGGACAAGCTGCCGCCGCTCCGCGAGATCGGCTCGGTCGTGGGCCACGTCCAGGGCTCGATCGCCCAAGACCTCGGGCTCGGCCGAGACGTGGCCGTCGTCACGGGGCTGCCCGACCTGCAGGCCGCGGCCGTCGGAGCCGGGGCGGTCGCGCCGTACGCGGCGCACCTCGCTCTGTCCACCACCTCGTGGATCAGCTGTCCGGTCCCGAAGAAGCACACTGACGCGTTCCACTCGATCGCGACGGTGCCCGGCCTCACCAACGACAGCTATCTCCTGGTCAACAACCAAGAGACCGGCGCCAAAGCCCTCGAGTGGCTGCGCGGGGTCCTCGCGGGGGGCGGCACCGCGCTCGACTACGACGAGCTCAGCCAGCTCGCCCTCGCCGCGGACCCGGGGTCAGGCGGCGTGGTGTTCACGCCGTGGCTGGCGGGCGAGCGCTCCCCCGTCGACGATCGCAGTGCTCGAGCTGGCTTCACGAACCTGTCGCTCTCGACGACGACCGCGGACATGGTCCGTGCCGTGTTCGAGGGCGTCGCGTACAACAGCCGCTGGCTGCTCGGCTACGTCGAGAAGTTCACGAAGCAGCGACTCGACCCGATTCGACTCGTGGGGGGCGGCGCACGCTCGGCGATGTGGTGCCAGGTGTACGCCGACGTCCTGCACCGCCGAGTGGAGCAGGTCCCAGACCCGATGTTCGCCCAGCTCCGCGGTATGGCGGTCATGGCCGGCGTCGCGCTCGGGCACCGGAGCCTCGAGGACACTGCGGCGGTCCTTCCTCCAACCAGGGCGTTCGAACCTGACGAGTCGCGTGCCGAGCGCTACGACGAGCTGGCAGACGAGCTCCCCGAGCTCTACGCCGAGGGCAAGAAGCGCTGGCGCCGCCTCAACGGGTCTCGCTGAGCGCCCCGCCAGCTAGAGGGGCGTGACGTACGCGCCCTGGATCCCGCCGTCGACCATGAACGTGGACGCGGTGATGAACGAGGCGTCGTCGCTCGCAAGGAACAGCGCCGCGCTCGCGATCTCCTCGGGCTCGGCGAACCGGCCCATCGGCACGTGCACGAGGCGGCGCGCGGCACGCTCGGGGTCCTTGGCGAAGAGCTCTTGGAGCAGCGGGGTGTTCACCGGCCCGGGGCACAACGCGTTGACGCGGATGCCCTCGCGCGCGAACTGCACGCCGAGCTCGCGGCTCATTGCGAGCACGCCGCCCTTAGAGGCGGTGTAGGAGATCTGTGAGGTCGCCGAACCCAGCACCGCAACGAAGGACGCCGTGTTGACGATCGAGCCACCGCCCCGCGCCTGCAGGTGGGGGATGCCGTAGCGGCAGCACAGGTACACGCTCGTGAGGTTCACCTCTTGGACGCGCTGCCAGGCCCCGAGCGACGTCGTGAGGATCGAGTCGTCCTCGGGGGGCGAGATGCCTGCGTTGTTGAAGAGGACGTCGATGCCGCCGAACCGGGAGGCGGCGGCCTCGTACAGTCGCTCGACACTGCCCTCGTCGGCGACGTCGACATGGCAGAACGCCCCTGCGATCTCAGCTGCGAGCGACTCGCCCTCGCTCGTCGCCACGTCAGCGACGACGACGTGTGCGCCCTCGGCGGCGAATCGGCGGGCGCTCGCTCGGCCGATTCCGCTCGCCGCGCCGGTGATGACGGCGACCTTGCCTTCGAGACGACCCATCAGACCTCCGTGGAGATGAAGACGTTCTTTTCCTCGCTGAAGCCGAGCAGCGCGTCCGGACCGAGCTCTCGCCCGATGCCGGACTCCTTGAAGCCGCCGAACGGCGTTGAGTACCGGACCGACGAGTTCGAGTTGACCGACAGGGTCCCTGCCTGCAGTCCACGCGCGACGCGCAGCGCTCGCCCGAGGTCCCTCGTCCAAATAGAGCCGGACAATCCGTACCTGGTGTCGTTCGCGATCGCCAGCGCCTCGTCCTCGCCATCGAAGCGGACGACCGAGACGACCGGTCCGAAGATCTCCTCGCGCTCTGCGCGTCGGGTCACGTCGCGTGCAGTGAGCACGGTCGGGGGATACCAGTAGCCCAGACCCGACGGTGCGGTTCCGGTGAACGCCACCTCGGCGCCGTCCACGTAGCCGCGAACACGCTCGAGCTGCGAGGACGAGATGAGCGGGCCTACCTCGCTCGACTCATCGGTCGGGTCGAGGACGCGGACGGCCTTGACCGCGGTCTCGAAGTGCTCCATGAACCGGTCATAGGCACTGGACTCGACGAGGAGGCGAGACCGCGCGCAGCAGTCCTGGCCCGCGTTGTCGAACACCGCGTAGGGCGCCCGGGCGGCCGCGAGCTCAAGGTCGGCGTCGGCAAACACGATGTTGGGGCTCTTGCCGCCGAGCTCGAGCGTGACGCGCTTCATCTGGGCTGCGCATGCCGCCATCACCGTGCGGCCAACGGACCCCGAGCCGGTGAAGCAGACCTTGCGGACCGCCTCGCTTGCGACGATGCGCTCCCCCACCACGCCCCCCTCGCCGGGCAGGACCTGGAAGACGCCTTCTGGCAGCCCTGCCTCGAGCGCGAGCGCCTCGAGCCGCAGTGCGGTCAGCGGGGTCTGCTCGGCGGGCTTGAGGACGACGACGTTGCCCGCCGCCAGTGCGGGCGCAGCCCCCCACGCCGCAATCGGCATCGGGAAGTTCCAGGGCACGATGATCCCGACGACGCCCAGCGGCTCATAGAAGGTGAGGTCGACTCCGCCCGCGACGGGGATCTGCCGACCGACGTGACGCTCGGGGGCGCCCGCGTAGTACGCCAGGACGTCGCGGACGTTTGCTGCCTCCCACCGTGCATTCGAGATGGTGTGCCCGGCATTCGCGACCTCGAGGTCGGCGAGCTCGTCGAGATGCGCGTCCACCGTCATGGCGAAACGGTGCAGCAGCCTTGCGCGGTCGACTGGCGCCACCTCGCGCCACGCCGGCGCGGCGGTTGCCCCGCGGTCGATCCTCGCGTCGGTCTCCTCAGCGTCGAGGAACTGCACCGATCCGATTGGCGCCTCGGTCGCAGGATTCACGACCTCGATCGTCGTGCTCACAGACGCTCGAACCCCCGGTAGCGCTCCCAGTCCGTAACGGCCGCGCCGAAGGCGGCAAGCTCGACGCGCGCCGCGTGGGCGTAGTGGTCGACCACCTCGTCGGTGAACGCGGCTCGGGCCATGTCGCTCTGCTCAAACAGCGTGGCCGCCTCGACGAGGCTGGTCGGCATGCGCTGAGCGCCCGACTCATGCGCGTTGCCCTCGAAGCCATCGCTTAACGGCAGCCCGTCGTCGATCCCGCGCAGCCCTGCGGCCACGAGCGCGGCCAGCGCGAGGTACGGGTTGACGTCGCCGCCGGGGATCCTTGTCTCGACGCGCAGCGAGTCGCCATGGCCGACGACTCGGAACGCGCAGGTTCGGTTGTCGCGTCCCCAGAGCAGCGCCGTCGGCGCGAAGGAACCCTCGACGAACCGCTTGTAGCTGTTCACGTTCGGCGCGAGGAGGACGCTGAGCTCACGAGCGTGCGCAACCAGCCCGGCAAGGAAGTGCTCGAAGACCTCCGAGAAGCCCGTCTTGCCCTCGCCTGCGAACACCGGCGTACCCGACTCGTCTCGTAGCGAGAGGTGCACGTGGCACGAGTTGCCCTCCCGGTTGTCGAACTTCGCCATGAAGGTGAGGCTGCAGCCCTCTTGTGCGGCGATCTCCTTCGCGCCCAGCTTGAAGAGACTGTGCTCGTCGGCCTTGTCCACGAGCTCGGCGTAGCGGAAGGCGATCTCGTGCTGGCCAAGGTTGCACTCCCCCTTCGCGGACTCGACCACCATGCCCGCGTCGCGCATGGATCGCCGAAGCCGGCCCAGCAGCGGCTCTATCCGGGCGGTGCCCTGCAAGGAGTAGTCGACGTTGTAGAGGTTCGCCGGGGTCAAACCGCGGTACCCCGTCGACCAGGCGTGCTCATAGGTGTCGGCGAAGACGATGAACTCGAGCTCGGTGCCCGCGAGCCCGGTCCAGCCTCGCTCTGCGAGGCGAGCGACCTGGCGTGCGAGCACCTGGCGAGGCGATGGAGCGACAGGTGCCGCGAGCCCGTCTTCCACGTCGCAGAACACAAGGGCGGTTCTCTCATGCCACGGGATGCGGCGGATCGTGGCGAGATCGGGCCGGAAGACGAGGTCGCCATAGCCGTTGCTCCACGAAGAAAGGGCGAATCCGTCGACTGTCGCCATGTCGACGTCGGAGGCGAGCAGGTAGCCGCAACCCTCCAGTGTTGTGTTCGCGACCTCGTGCAGGAAGAACTCGGCGTCGACTCGCTTGCCCTGCAGCCGACCTTGCATGTCGGCGACCGCAACGAGAACGGTGTCGATCTCGCGGGACCTGACGAGCGTGCCGAGCGCCTCAACTGAGGTCCGACCGGACGCAGCTGTCACTCGACCTCCCAGGTTGACGAATCGACGACGGCCGCAGTCACACTACGCCGCGCATCAGACGCTTCCGAGGGCCGAGCCGGAGGGCTCCGTGAGGCGACCGCCGCGCGGTGACGCACCGTCGAGTGCCGACGGTCATGGACGGGGCCGCTCGAGCACGTAGACGAACGCGGGACCCTGATCGCTTGGATCGTCAGAATCCAGATGACCCGCCCAGCGGCGCGCGAAGGTGGCGCGTTCGAGTGCGCGCCACGAGGCGGCATTGCCTTGCTGCACTGCCACGACGATGCAGGACGACTCGCCATACATGTCCCAGACAGTGGCGACGAAGTCGCCGATCATCCGGGAACCGAGTCCCCGACCGACAAAATCGACTTCGCCGATGAAGTAGTCGATGCCGGCCGCCTCGACGTTGCCGATCGCAGCGGTGATTGTCGCTCGCCACGTCGGCTCGTCGGCGAGACGGTAGGCCTGGACGAAGCCGATGGGGTGCCCGTCGACGTGGCAGATGAAAGCCCGCGTGGGGTCAACTCCGTCTAGCAGCGGTCCGTACTTGCGCTCGATCGATACGAGGTCGTTCGGACCGGGCCACCATTGCTCGACGTGGGCCGTGCCCAGCCATCTCGAGAGCAGGTCAAGGTCAGCACGTCGAAGGGGCGTGAAGGAGGTCCGCATGGCTAGGAGATGCCTCGAGCGCCAATGGATCCACAGCATCGGAGCTTGTTGATCACGAAAGTCTCCGTGGCAACGCGACATGTACGTGGTGCCCGCTTTGAAGGAGGCCCGTGCGACGATCGATCAGCCTTGTCCTCGGGGCGACCGTGGCTGCGTCCCTGCTGGCGGGATGTGCCGCAGTGGCTGCGCCCTTCGACCTGTCGGCCCGGGAAGTGACGTGCTCGCTGCCCGCGGGCTCGCCCTCGATCGAGTTGACCGACACCTTGCCCACGCCGACGCTGCTCCTGCACCTCGGAGATCGGTTCGTCGTCACGGTGCCACCATGGTCCTCGACGCATGCCACGAACGTCAACGTCGGGCAGCCCGGGATTGCGGCCCAGCAGTGCACGGTCCTACTCTCGAACGGCGGGCGCCGCTCGGTGTTCACGGCGCAGCGCATCGGGACGACCTGGCTCGGGGCGAGCGTGGCACCGGCGAGCGGCCTGTTCATGCCGGCATGGGGCGCAAGCGTGACCATTCGTCGCTGACCCTGACCCGGGGTCATCACTGCTGGTCCACGCACGGGAGTCGTCAGCCGCAGGTCTTGCAGTGGCCGAGCACGTCGAGCGAGTGCGAGACGGGCGTGAAGCCCTCTTGTCGGGAGAACTCCTCGACCATCGTGTGCACGGCGTGCTCGAACGCCTCGGTGGGGGTCACGTCGGTCACACCGCCGCAGCTCGTGCAGAGCAGATGATGGTGGTGCTCGGTCAGGTCCTCGGCGAGTTCGAATCGAGTGAAGTCGTCATTCGCAGCGACCCGCCGGACCACGCCGACCCCCTGGAGGTCGACGAGATGTCGATACGCAGAGCTACGGGGGACCTGTGGCAGCGCGGCTTCGACGTCGGCGATGCTCGCGGGCTGGCCTCGGCGCCGGAGCAGCTCGACGATCGCCCGCCTGCCTGTCGTGTAGCGGAGATCGCTCTGACGAAGCCGGTGCTCGACGAGTTCATGGATGCTCGCCCCGGTTGTCGTCACCCGCCCACCTAGGTCCGACCTCCGCCCCGGCACGGCACGCAGCCTACCGTCTCAATTGTAATGAGACTGAGTCTTGTTCTACAGTCGAGCGCATGACCCCCCCGCTACGGGCCCGCGACCGCACTCGTCGACGATCGCGGCGCGCGACAGCGCCCCTGTTCTCGCTCGTCGCGTGCTCCGTCGTGCTCGCCGCGTGCGGCGCCGGTCCGTCGTCGAGCCCAGGCCCCGGGGTGATTCAGGCGATCGGCGCCGAGAGTGTGTACGCCAACGTGCTCGCCCAGCTCGGCGGCAAGTACATCCAGGTGTCATCGATCTTGAACAATCCGTCCGCTGACCCGCACACCTTCGAGGCGAGCGCGAGCGTGGCCCAGGAGGTGGCTCAAGCTGCGCTGATCGTCCAGAACGGTCTGGGCTACGACGCATGGATGAACACTCTCGAGTCCGCACCTTCGGCCGCGAGTCGCAAGGTGATCGTCGCGCAGAACGTCCTTGGCCTGCCGGACGCCACACCGAACCCGCATCTCTGGTACGACCCGACGACCATGCCGGCCGTCGCGAGGGCGATCACCGCGGACCTTGTGGCGCTCCAGCCAACGCACGCGTCGTACTTCCACACGAGCCTCGCGGCATTCCTTGCGTCGCTCAAACCCTGGTTCGCCGCCATCGCGAGGTTCAAGTCGACGCACGACCACACGCCCGTCGCTGTCACCGAGCCGGTGTCCGACTACCTGCTCCAGGCAATGGGGATGCAGATCGAGACGCCGTTCGCCTTCCAGGTCGACGTCATGAATGGCGTCGACCCCTCCCCCGAGGCCATCTCACTCGTCAACGGCCTCATCTCGAATCACCTCGTGAAGGTCTTCTGCTACAACGAGCAGGTCGTGAGCGCGCTGACCGCGTCCATTCGGCAGTCGGCGATCTCCTCGGGCGTCCCAATCGTGGCGGTCTACGAGACCATGCCTGCCCCTGGCTATGACTTCCAGACCTGGATGCTCGCCGAGGTCGACGCGATCCAAGCGGCCGTCGACACGGGCGCGTCGACCCAGCACCTATGAGCGGCACCGACGAGCACTCGGCGTCACGGGCGGTGCTCGAGGTCGATGACGTGACCGTGTCGTTCTCGGGGAGGACCATCCTCGACCACGTCTCCTTCGAGATCCGCCCGGGAGAGTTCACGGGACTGATCGGGTCGAACGGCGTCGGCAAAACGACCTTGCTCCGTGTGATCCTCGGGCTGCAAAAGTCGAGCACGGGAGCCGTCAGGGTCATGGGCGAGTCACGGGGTCGCTCGAGCCGCTCGATCGGCTACGTCCCTCAGAAGGTCCTCTTTGACCCTGATGTGCCCGTGCGCGCGCGGGACTTCGTCGCGCTCGGGCTCGATGCCCATCGCCTCGGGCTCCCGCGGCGAACCGCCGCGCAGCGTGACCTCGTCGAGCGCACCCTGATCGAGGTCGACGCGGCGTCATTCGCAGACGCGAGGGTCGGGACCTTGTCGGGCGGTGAGCAGCAACGGGTCCTCATTGGCCACGCACTTATCAGCAGGCCACAGCTCCTGTTGCTTGACGAGCCCCTCGCCAATCTCGATCCGAAGAGCGTCCAGGAGATCGTGGCCCTGCTCCACCGCATCGTCGTCGAGCACCACGTGGCGGTGCTGCTCTCGGCCCACGAGATGAACGCGCTCCTGCCGGTCATGGACCGGATCGTCTACCTGACGGGAGGACGCGCCGCGAGCGGCACCACCGACGAGGTCATCCGCTCGGACGTCCTCAGCGCGCTCTACGGGCACCATGTGGACGTGCTGCAGCTGCACGGACGTGTCCTTGTGGTCGCCGAGCCCGGGGCCGAGACCGACGACATCCCGAGCCACCCCACCTTGCAGCTGGACTGACCATTGAGCATCCTGTTCGAGCCCGGCTTCCTTTCGAACGCACCGGTGCGTGGCGCGCTCGTCCTCGGCGCGATCGTGGCGGTCGTCTCGGCGGTCGTGGGCACGTTCACGGTGCTGCGGAGCCAGTCCTTCGCGGGGCACGCGCTCACCGACGTCGCTACCACCGGTGGCGCCGCCGCCACGTACTACGGGGCGAACGTGCTGGCAGGCTTCATCTCGGCAAGCGTCCTCGGCGCCGGGTCCATCGAGGCGATCGGCGAGCACCGGATCCGGCGACGTGACCTCGCCACGGGCATCGTGCTCGGTGCGTCAACCGGGCTGTCCGCGCTCTTCTTGTGGCTGGACTCGTCGTCCGCCACGACCGGTGCCTCCCAGCACATCCTGTTCGGCTCGATCTTCGAGGTGGCTTCCTCCACGATCCCCGACGCGGTCGCCCTCGGCATCGTGGTCCTCGTCGTGGTCGCCCTGCTGTGGCGGCCACTGCTGCTGAGCGCGGTGAGCCCCGAGATCGCCGCTGCGCGCGGCATCAGGACGAGGCTGGTCGGCACCCTGTTCACGCTCGCCCTCGCGGTCTCAGTCGGACTCACCTCGATCGCGATCGGCTCGATCCTGTCGACCGCGCTGCTCATAGGACCCGCCGCGGCAGCGCTGCGAGTGACCCGCACGATTGCTCGGGCGATGTCGCTCGCGTGCGCGTTCGGCGTTGCCGCAACCTGGCTCGGGATCCTCTTCGCCTACGACAGCCCGTATTGGTTCTCATCGGGCAACGGGCTCCCGGTGAGCTTCTTCATCGTGGCCATCGTGTTCGCCCTCTACCTCGTCACGGGCCTTCCGTTCCTTCGTCGGCGACTCGGGCGCCGCGCCGTCCGGACCACTCGGAGCGCGCCCCCCGTGGTGGCGGCGAACACGGGGGTCAGGTAGGCGCCATGTTCACCGGCTTCATGGTCAATGCGTGGGAGGTGGCCACGATCGTCGCGGTTGTTGCGGGCGTGGTCGGCTTCTTTGTCGTGCTCCGAGGCTCGGCATTCCCCGCCCACGCGATCCCGAACGGCGCGTTCGCTGGTGCCGCAGGGGCGAACCTCATCGGGGTGAGCCCGCTTGTTGGTCTCGGCGTGTTCTCGCTGCTCGCCGCGCTTGGGATCGGCTCGCTCGGTCGGCGAGGTCGGCCGGACGTCGCCACGGCGCTCGCGCTCGTGATGCTGCTGGCACTCGGGGCGGCGTTTCTCAGCCGGACCCGGGAGTTCGAGCAGCAGATCTTCGCACTGCTCTTCGGCGACCTCTTCGGCGTGGCGACGCTTGCCCTCCTGCCCGTCGGCGTGCTGGCCGCGGCCTGCCTCGGCGCGATCGCAGCGCTGTACCGCCCGCTGCTGCTCGCCTCGCTCGCACCCGAAGTCGCGCTCGCGAGGGGGATCCGTCCCCACCTGGTCGAGATGGCCTTCCTCGTCGTGGTCGCGTGCGCGACGACCATGACGGTGCCGGTCGTTGGGGCGCTGCTGATCTTCGCACTGATGATCGGCCCGCCGGCCGCGGCGCGCTGCTTCACGGGACGGCCCGACGCGGCGATCGGGGTCTCCGTCGCGCTCGCGCTGCTCGTCGTGTGGTCGTCGATCGCCTGCGCCTACCAGTCGAACTGGCCGGTGGGCTTCTTCGTCGGCACCTTCAGCGCCGCCCTCTACGTCATCGCGCGGCTCTACGAGGTGCTCGTCGCGGCGCAGCAGCGGCGACATGCCAGCCGATGAGCCTCAGGTCCCGTCGTCAGCGGGCGTCCGCAACGAGGCGAACCGCGGTCGTCGGTCCGCGAGGATGGGCGTTCCCCTCCGAGACGCAGCGGCGACCTCCGGGGAGCGGAGCGTCCCAGCTGATTGCCTTGGCGACACCGGGCTGCTCCTTGGACCGCTCCCCGGTGCCGTCTCGTCCGGTCGCCGAGCCGGGATCCGGAGCGTCGCAATCGTGAGCTGTCGAGATGACACACCCCGACGCGTCGAGGTCGTTGCCATCCGGTAGCAGACCACGCGTCGCAGCGTCGGTGTGCGCCGCGCGCGCAGCACTCACCTCGCTCACAGCTGTCGCACATCACCGTGCTCACAACTCCTCGGCACACGGCGATCAATGAGGGGCAAGGCCCCGCTCGTGTGTCATCGACACGTGTGAAAAGTCATTGCGTGTGTGTCACCTCTGGGCCATCCTGTGACCTCGTTCGTTCGCAGCGGGTGAAGGTGCACTCGCGAGCATGCAAGGTCCGCCATTTGTCGTAGTTGCAGGTGTGAAATGAGCCACTCCCCGACCAACAGGAGCGAACCTCAGCCTGTGGGGGAGCACGCACCGACACACGACGGCGTCGATCATCGCTTCAGACGACTCGTCGCCAACTCGCCGGACCTCATCGCAGTCATCGACGAGCGAGGCAATCTTCGCTACGCCAATCCTGCCGGTGAGCGAATGTTCGGCTATCCCGGGCTCGACTACGTGGGCAGGCCAGCCATCGACCTGGTGCACCCCGACGACCAGGAGCGCGCAGCGATCGCCCTGATGCGCGACCTCACTGAGCCCGGTGAGCACCCGCCGGGTCGTTACCGACTTCTCGTCGGCCACGACGAGTGGCGACTCTTCGAGGTGCAAGCCTCCAACTGCCTCAGCGACCCGTCGATAAACGGCGTGGTGATTGTCGGACGCGACGTGACCGAGCAGATTCGCAACGCGCGGTCGCTTCGGATGCTGGGAGACGTGAACCGCGCTCTCGTGCACGCGGGCGACGAGCAGCGACTGCTCACCGACATCTGCGGGACGATCGTGAACGACGGCGGGTACTCGACGGCGTGGGTCGGCTTCCTCGACAACGACGGGCGAAGCCTTCACTCCGTGGCGACGGCTGGCAACGTCGCGCACCTCGAAGGGCACCTGCAGACCGTCGCGGACGCAGGGGCCGCCCCAGGTGCGATCACGACGGCGATCCGCACCAGGTCGGTCCAAGTGACGAGCGACATCCGAGAGTCGCCCGCGCCCGCAGCAGGTCGCGATGCCGCTGTGCGCCAGGGGCTGCTGTCGAGCTGCGTGCTGCCACTCATCGTCGGCGGGTCGGTCATCGGCGTCATCGAGGTCTGCGCCAACGAGCTCCGGACCTTCGAGGCAGAAGAGGTCCAGCTGCTCCAGGAGCTGGCTGACTCGCTCGCCTATGGGATCGGCCGCATCCGCGACGCGATCTCGCTCTCCCAGAGCGAGGAGCGCTTCCGAAGCCTCGCGAACGCGTCGCCGATCGGCATCCTCGAGGTCGGTGGCGAGAGCGACGTCAGGTACGCGAATCCGCGCGCGTGCGAGATCGCGGGCGTCGATCCCGAGGCGCTGCTCGACATGCACTGGATCGACGTCGTGCACCCCGACGATCGCGAGAGCCTCCTCGATGCCATCGCCGAGATCGACGAGGCCGAACTGACGCTCGAGGCGAGGTTCCGGATCCTGCGTCCCGACGGCGAGACGCGACACGTGCGGATGACCGCGGCGGCCAAGCAGGCGACCGCCGACACGGACTGGGTGGTCACTGTCTCTGACGAGTCCGAGGAGGTCCGCGTGCACGAGGAGCTCGCTCACCAGGCCCTGTACGACACGCTGACCGACCTGCCCAACCGGGCGATGTTCCTTGACCGGCTCCGCCAGGAGCTTGCCTGGAGCGAGCGCGAGCAGGTGAACATCGCCGTGCTGTTCTTGGACCTCGACCTTTTCAAGATCGTGAACGACAGCCTGGGCCACGACGCGGGCGACGCGGTCCTCCAAGAGGTCAGCCAGCGGTTCTTGGCCACCATGCGCGGTGCCGAGACCGCGGCGCGGTTCGGCGGTGACGAGTTCATGTTCATCATCCGCAACGTCCGCTTGGTCGACGACGCCATCCAGGCGGCCCGTCGCCTCCTTGACTCGCTCGACTCGCCCGTCCTCTACGACGGCCAGAGCCTCCAGGTCACCGGCAGCGTCGGGATCGTCATTCCCGCACTTGGCGCGGACGCCGAGTCGGTCCTTCGCGACGCGGACACGGCGATGTACCAGGCAAAGTCCTCCGGTCGCAATCGCTACGAGCTGTTCGACGAAGAGCTGCACCACCGTTCGGTCGCCCGGCTCGAGATGGAGGGCGACCTTCGCGTGGCCCTCGAGTGCAACGAGTTCGAGGTGCACTACCAGCCGATCGTCGATCCGTGCTCGGGCTTCCCCGTCGGCGCCGAGGCGCTCATCCGCTGGCGCCACCCCGTCCACGGGAACGTCGCGCCCCTCGAGTTCATCCCGGTCGCCGAGGAGTCCGGGCTCATCACCTCCATCGGCAGCTGGGTCTTCGAAGAGGCCGTGAACCAGATGGCCGAGTGGGACCGGCACGCCGACGCGCCGCATCTCGACCTGCTCTCGGTCAATTTCTCGGCGCGCCAGCTGGAGGACGTCGCAGGCGCCCGCCGACTCGGCCAGGTCCTGCGGCTGTGCGGGATCGACGCCGCGCGCGTCGACATCGAGGTGACCGAGTCCGTGGCGATGGCCGACCGCTCGACCACGCGCGCCTCGCTCCAGGCACTGAAGGACCTCGGCCTGCGCGTCTCGATCGACGACTTCGGCACCGGGTTCTCATCGCTGGCGCACCTGCACACGCTGCCGGTCGCCACCGTCAAGATCGACCGCATGTTCATCGAGCGACTCGACGTTGCGGAGGGCTCCTCACCTGTCGTCAAGGCGATCCTCGACATGAGCCACGCGATGGGGCTCCGGGTTATCGCCGAGGGTGTGAGCAGCGCGCCGCTCAGCCGGATCGTCGCGGACATGGGCTGCGACCTCGCGCAAGGCTTCTACTGGTCCCACGCCCTCCCAGCCGGCGAGTTCGCCGAGTGGTGGGCGCGGGCGATGCGTGCGGCAACCGCGCATCGCGAGACCCAGGCCACGCTGCTCGTCGGCTCGTAGCCCTGGCCGCGGTCCCACCCCGCGCATTCGCCGGACGCAGCGTGTCGCGGTGCTTGAGGAGCAATCAGTGCCGCGGCCACGGCGCGCGGCATGGATCGTCGTCGCGCTGCTCATCGTCGTGCTCGGCACGGTCGGCGCCGCCCTCGGCCTCTCGAGCACGTCGACGCCGCAGGTCAATCGGCAGGCCTCGGCGCACCGGTTCCTGACTCGCCTTTTCGACGCGATCAAAGGCGGGGACTCGGGCTTCCTGCTCACGACGCTGAGCCCGATCGTCCGGAGCGACTTCCCCGTCGCAACCTGCCGGAGCTTCTCAGAGCACCTGCACGTTCCGGGCGCGCGTTTCACCGTGCTCGACATCGGCGCGCCGGGCGTCTTTCACTTCACGTCCAAGGGCGCACCGCGCTTCTCGCTGGCAGACGTCCTGCCGGTCAGCGTCGACGTGACGATCGGCGCAGCCTCGTCTCGCGAGATCATTCACATCGCTGCGGACGGTGTCGGGGGCTACACCTGGTTCGGGGACTGCGCGATCGCCACGCGCTGAGGCAATCTCGCCGGCGTCAGGCGTCGACAGGGATCCGCAGGATGCCGAGCTCTTGTGCCATGCGCTCGCACGCGACCCGAAAGAACGTGTCGCCGTCCCGCACGGATCCCTTGAGGTGGCCATAGAGCTCGAAGCTGATGAGCCCGAACAGCTCGCTCCACGCCCTGACCCCCGCGGCGACGACCTCGTCGGGCAGCCCATCGAGCGGCATCCCCGACGCGAGGAAGATGGGGTCGAGGCCGAAGCCACGCTCCTCGCGGACCGCGTGTGCGGCCCCGGGCCGGCCGCTGACGGCGTCGCGCAGGATCCCTGCGAGGACGAACGGCACACGGGCCGCGGGAATAACGGTGTCCTGCGGAGCGACGTAGCCAGGCACAGGCGAGCCGAAGACGAGGCCGTACTCCTGTGGGTGGGCATGGGCCCACGTGCGGATCGCCGACGCCGAGGCCCACCAGCGCCCGAAGTGGTCGGCACGATCGACCATGGTCTCGGCCGCCTCGACGGTGGCCCCGAGGGCGTTGTAGGCATCGATGATGAGGGCCGTGAGCAGCTCGTCTCTGCTCGCGTAGTAGCGGTACACGCCCGAAGAGCACATCCCGACCTCGCGGGCGACGTGCCGGACGCTCAGGGCGGCGGCCCCGCACTCGGCGAGCTGCGCTCTGGCAACCCGCTTGATCTCTTCGAGCGCGGCCACCCGGGCCTTCGCTCTCGGGGTCCCCTCTCGCGTCATCACCCCACATGATATCCATTTTGTGAGCACCACACGCGAATGTGAGCAGTGCTTGCACATCATCTGCAAACTGTGTACAGTGCTCACAAATGCGAGCGATGCTTGCGGATTGGAGGGCGTGATGGGTCGCCAGGTGATCGTGGGTGCAGGGACGATCGGTTCGGCGCTGGCGGTGCGCCTCGCCGAGCGGGGCCACGACGTCGTCGTCGCCTCGAGGCGCGGCAGCTCGCCCACAGCCCGTGGGGTCGCCGGCGTCGCACTCGACGCCACGGACGTCGAAGGGCTCGCAGCGCTCGCGCGCGGGGCGGACGTGATCTACAACTGCGCGAACCCGCCCTACCACCAATGGACCACCGACTGGCCGCCGCTCGCAGCGGCGATGCTCGCGGCCTCGGAGCGTTCCGGTGCCGTGCTCGTCACCCTCTCCAACCTCTACGGGTATGGGCCGGTCGCGCACGCCATGGTCGAGACGGATCCGCTTGCCGCCACGTCCCAGAAGGGCCGCGTTCGCGCACAGATGTGGATCGACGCGCTGGCCGCGCACGAGGCCGGCCGGCTGCGTGCCACAGAGGTGCGGGCATCGGACTACTACGGGCCCGGGATCACGGCGACGGGCGTGCTCGGCGAGCGCGTCGTGCCGAAGGTCCTCGACCACCGCTCGATCGTGCTGCCGGGCGACCTCGACGCGCCTCACTCATGGACGTTCGTCGACGATGTCGTGACCGCGCTCGAGATCGCGGGCCGCGACGAGCGCGCGTGGGGAAGCCCCTGGCACGTCCCGACCGCGACGCCCGCCTCGGTGCGCTCGATGGTCGACGGCGTCGCGCGTGCCGCGGGGCTGGACGCACCGGCGGTTCGGCGTCTCCCCTGGGGCGTGCTCGGCGCCGTCGGCCTCGTCGTGGCCGACGTCCGTGAGCTGCGCGAGATCGCTTACCAGTTCGACGAGCCGTTCGTGGTCGACTCGACGGCGTTCGCCAGCACGTTCGGCATGCGGGCGACCGACACCGACACGGCGCTGGGGTCAACCGTCGAGTGGTGGCGGCGACGCCGCGGCTTCCCCCTTCCCTCGATCCGCCCCGCCTTGGCGACGCGGTAGCCGAGGACCTCATCAGAGGTGGCAGGCTCGGTTCGCCGCGGACACGCCGGGGCGAACGGAGGGACTCATGGGGCTCGACGTGCAGCGGCAGGGCGACGTCGTCGTCGCGACCTGGCGCGACGGGGAGAATCGGCTGAATCCCGACACCGTCGGCGCCCTCGATGCCCTCGCGCGCGACATCGAGCAGGTGGAGGGCCCATGCGCGGTGGTCCTGACCGGCGAAGGCAAGTTCTTCTCCAACGGGCTCGATCTCGAGCGATTCGCTGGCAATCGCGACGAGCTGCTCGCGACCGTGTCGGTGTTCCAGCAGCTCCTCGGCCGGCTGTTCGTCCTGCCCGCCTACACGGTGGCGGCGATCAACGGCCACGCGTTCGCCGGCGGAGCCATGCTCACGTGCGCGTTCGACTACCGCGTCATGCGCGATGACCGCGGATACTGGTGCCTCAACGAGGCTGACATCGGCCTGCCACTGTCAGCCGAGATGGCGGCCGCGGTCCTCGGACGACTTCCCCAGGCCACGGCCCTCGAGGCGATGCTCACCGCCCGGCGCTACAGCGCGACCGACGCGCTCTCCGCCGGCATCGTCGACGCAGTGACCTCTGCGGACCGCCTCGTCGAGGTGGCAGTGGAGCGCGCCGCCGAAGTGGCAGCGAAGCATCGCGACGTGATCGCCGCACACAAGCGGCACGCGTTCGGCGACGTCGCGGCGAGGTGCGGCTGGCCTCGAAGGGCCTGACTGTTCGGCGCCAGCACGAGTGGACGCCAGAACCCATCAACGCCGAGAGGACGACCAGATGACCGAGACCCCGCAGGGCGCGCCGTTCGAGCTCGAGCGCTTCGAGCTCGTGCTGCTGAGGCGGCCAGCCGAGCGCCCAGAGATCCCCGACGATGAGGGAGAGCGGATCCAGGAGCTGCACCTCGGACACCTGGGCGCGATGGCCGATGCGGGCCATCTCGTGGTCGCAGGCCCCTTCGACGAGCAGCGCGACCAATCGCTTCGTGGGCTGTGCCTCTATCGGACCGGCTCGATCGAACGCGCGAGGGACCTCGCCGAGGAGGACCCTGCGGTGCGCGCTGGTCGCCTCGAGGTGGACGTCATGTACTTCTACTGCGAGAAGGATGCCATCAGTCGGCCGACCCGCAACGGCGCGACGGGGGGTCGGGACCGCGGGTGACACCTAGTCAGCGGGTCGTGGCTGTAAGACTCGTCATGGGCCGGAGACAGAGCAATGAGGAGGTCCCCGATGCAGCTGGAGTTGACCGAGGAAGAAACCGAGGCGCTCCGTCACCTGCTCGACGGCTCGCTGAGCGAGCTTCGCAGCGAGATCCGCGACACGGACAACGTGTCGTACCGTCGTGGGCTCTCGCACTACCGCGAGACGCTGCAGACGATCTGCACGCGGCTGCCCAGGTGAGCCCGGCGGCGCACGGCGCCGCCACCACTCGAGCCACGAGCACGCACATGCGGGACCGGGCGTGAGGGGTGATCCGGTCCCGACGAGGACCCGTCACTGGATGAGATGGCGTCGGCGCCAGCTCAGCGATGCGGCTCGCCGAGCCTCGCATGTCGATGTGCTGGCCGACGAGGCGCGCTCGATGTGGCTCTGCAGCTGGCAGCGAAGCGGCTCGACGCTGCTCGCCGAGGTGCTCGCGAGCGCGCCCGGGACCCGGTTGATCTACGAGCCGGCGAACCTGCCTGCGGGGATCGTGACAGGCGAGGCGGCCGCTGTCCTGCCGCTGCCGACAGGCCCGGGCCCCGAGCTCGGCGCCGTCGAGCGGGCACTCCGGGGCCGTGTCCGCGGCGCGTGGGTCGACCAGCTCTGTGACTGCCACCTCGTCCGACGGCGCGTGGTCAAGGACGTCCGCGCTATCGGCCTGCTCGACCTGGTCGGGGCGCGGCACCCACGCGCCCCGATCGTCGTGCTCCTCCGACACCCGCTGTCTGTGGCACTGAGCGCGGTGGGCCTCGGGTGGACGGACCCCAAGATCGGCTCTCCGAACGAGCAACTCCTCGCCGAGGTGCGACGCTGGACCGAGTTGCACGGGGCCGCACTCCGCGCACCGTCCGCCGCACGGGCGCTCGTTGTGGCCTACGAGCACCTCGTCGAGGCGCCTCACGAGACACTGGATCGCGTGACGGCTCACCTGGCGCTGCACCACCCGACATGGTGCGAGCTGCCGATCGACCGCCATCGCCTGGAGGCGCCGTCCTCGACGAGCTTTCGCCGCACGACGCCACTGTCTGCGAGCGAATGGATCGGCACGTTCGAAGCCGTCGAGCGGCACCTTCTCGACGAGACCGTCCGGCTGCTCGACGAAGCGGGGCTCGCCGAGCTCTACGGCGAGTCGCCCCAGCCGCTCGTCGGTCCAGAAGCGCTCAGCAGCGTGTCGACGCTGCGGTAGCCCGAGGTAGCGTCGCGGGCACCGTGGACGTCCTCGCGCTGTACCTTCCACAGTTCCATCCCATCGCGGAGAACGACGAGTGGTGGGAGCCCGGCTTCACCGAGTGGACCAACCTCGCCGCGGCGCGGCCGCTCTTCCGCGGGCACCGTCGCCCCGACCTTCCCGGCGAGCTCGGCTTCTACGACCTCCGCGTCCCCGAGGTCCGCGAGCAGCAGGCCGCGCTCGCCGCGGCCCACGGCGTCACGGCGTTCTGCTGGTGGCACTACTGGTTCGCGGGGCGTCGTCTCCTCGAGCGACCGTTCGACGAGGTGCTCGCGTCGGGCTCGCCGTCGTTGCCGTTCTGTCTGTGCTGGGCGAACCAGAGCTGGTCGGGCGTCTGGCACGGGGCGCCGGACCGGATCCTGATCGAGCAGACCTACCCCGAGGGCGACGACCGTGCGCACTTCGACCACCTCCGCGACGCCTTCAGCGACCCTCGCTACTACCGGGTTGACGGCAAGCCGCTGTTCGCCGTGTTCCGCCCCCAAGAGCTCCCCGACGCCGCACGCTTCACTGCCACCTGGCGCAAAATGGCCTCGGACGCGGGGCTGGGCGACCTGTACCTGGTCGCGTTCGCCGAGACGCGAGCGTGGGGGTCCCAGTACGAGCGACACGTCGAGGACGGCTTCGATGCAGCGGTGCACGTCGCCTTCCCTTTCGAGCGCACGCTCGGCTCGCGGATGCGCGACAAGCTGCGGACGAGCTCGGAGTGGTTCGGCCCGGGGAGGTACCACTACGCAAGGGACCTGTCGTCGTATCCGAGGTCGCTCCGGGGCATCGTGCACCCCTGCATCTATCCCAACTGGGACAACACGCCGCGCTCCCAGCGTCGCGGTGCGGTGGTCGTCGACTCGAGCCCCGAGAAGTTCGCTCGACACGTCCGCCAGGCGTCGGCGCGCGCCGCGCTCAACCCGCCTGGCCAGCAGCTGGTCGTCGTGAAGTCCTGGAACGAGTGGGCCGAGGGCAACCATCTCGAGCCGGATCGGGTGCAGGGTCGGGGCTGGCTCGAGGCGCTCGCGGGCGGCCTCGACGCAACTAGATAACCTCGGGCTCGTGGGGCGGGGCACACACACGCGACGCGGGCACCGAGGCTCGATGGGCACGGTCGCCGTCGGCGCCGTCGTGGTAGTCGCGCTCGCCGGCAGCGCTGCGTGGGCCGTCGCCTCGCACCACGGCGCCCACACGACGGTGACGACCGCGCCTCGGTCCACCGTGGCGACGCGAGCTGCCACGGCGACCACCACGACGGTGCCCGGGCCCCTTCCGGGATCTCGCCCCCTCCGGCTCATAGAGGTGATCGGCGGGCCTATCTCACCGAAGTCCGTGGACGCGACGGACACGGGGCTCGTGTTCGCCCAGAACATGATGTACCGACACACGATGACCGTCTACGGCTCCAACGGCAAGCTGCGGCGCACGATCCCGGACTCGGTCATCTTCTCGCGCTTCGGCATCCCGGGCCATCCCGGCGTGTCCCAGGGTGCACCCGTCGAGGCAGCGATCGCGCCGGGCGGCAAGGACCTGTGGGTGTCCAACTACTCCATGTACGGCGTCGGGTTCGGACCCGAGGGCTCGGACACCTGTAGCGCGTCGACCGGCTACGCCGACGGCTACACCGACAGCTACCTGTACCGCGTCTCGCTGCGGACGCTGTCGATCGACGGGGTGGCCAAGGTCGGCTGGGTGCCCAAGTACGTGGCGGTGACCCCATCGGGACGCTGGGTGCTCGCCACCAACTGGTGCTCCTATGACCTCTCGATCGTCAGCTCAAGGACCCTGAGGCAGATCGCGAGGATCCCGATCGGCGCGTATCCGAGGGGCATCGCGATCTCGCCCGACTCGCGGTTCGCCTACGTCGCGATCATGGGCGGCGACTCGCTCGCGGTCGTGGACCTCAACAAGCGCAGGGTCGTGGGCCAGATCGCGACGGGCTCGAACCCGCGCCACGTCGTCATCAGCCCGAACGGCCAGTTCCTCTACGTCTCGCTCAACCAGCCGGGCGAGGTCGTGAAGATCCTGCGCTCGACAGGACGGATCCTGGGGACGGTCCACACCGGCGAGCAGTGCCGCTCCCTCGCGATCTCGTCGAACGGCACGACGCTGTACGTCGTCAACTACCTGTCGAACACGATGACCATGCTGCGCGCCTCAGACCTGAGGGTCCTGCAGACGGTCTCGACCGGCCAGCACCCCGTCGGCGTCACCTATGACCCCGTGTCCGGCCGCGTGTGGGTCGCCGTCTACACCGGCGAGATCATGGTCTTCGGGGCACGTCGCGCCTAGGACGTCCGGGTGTCCCTCGGGATCGTCTTTGCGATGCAAGCTCGTTGCCGTCAGGGTCTTTCGCCATGAAGTACCTGCCCCACGGCTGGTCGTCCAGCTCGGAGCACGCGATGTCGGCGGCGAGCATCTTCGCTCGCGTCTCATCGGCGTCGACCACGTCGATCACGAGGCCGCTGAGTGACCCCGCGGGCATGGACTCGAACCACGTGGTGAGCGTCAGGGTCGTGAACTCGTCGCCACTGCCGAGCTGGACCCACCGCATCGTCGGGCCCATCGCTTCGTCCTCGATCACGCTGAAGCCGAGGTACGACGAGTAGAAGGCAGCCGCGCGATCCTGGTCCGTGACGGGCACCGAGACGACGGCGACTCTGGACATGGGGACCTCCTTGGATGACAAACCAACTTTGTCCGCGGGATCTTGACACTTGGGCGTAGCCTGCGCTCTGGTGGCGCACCGTCGCGCCGCAGCGACGGAGGTGACATGGCGCTCGACCCGGTAACCGCACAGATCAACGAGCTCGTCCAGGCCGTCCGAGCAGATGCCCCCCCGCCGACGGTCCCGGCGTTCCGCGAGGCCTGGGCACAGCTCATCGCCCAGGTCGGGACCACCGAGACGCACTGCAAGGTCGAGCCGATCGAGGTCGGCGACCTGCCCGCGATGTCCTTCACGCCGCCGTCGTGCGACGACGGTCTCGTGGTGTGGTTCCACGGCGGCGGCTGGGTGATCGGTAGCCCTGCCACCGCGGTCAACGAGGTCGACCGGCTGGCTGTCGCCGCGCGGTGCCGCATCGTCAGCGTCGACTACCGCCTTGCACCCGAGCACCCCTTCCCCGCGTCCCAGCTCGACGGCATCACCGCAGCGGCATGGTGCCAAGAGCACGCGGCCGACCTCGATGCGGATCGACGCTGTGTCGCGGTCGGCGGCGACTCGGCCGGCGGCAACCTCGCCGCCGTGGCCGCACAACACGTCGCGGGCCTGTGCGCCCAGATCCTCGTGTACCCCGGCTGCGACCTCAGCGCGGAGCGGCGCGCGAGCTTCGAGCACGAAAAGGGCTACCTCCTCGACGCCGAGGGGATCGAGTTCTTCTTCCAGCAGGTCGGCACCGCCGACCTCCACGACCCGCTCGTGAGCCCGATGTTCGCCGACTCCGCAACGCTTGCTGCGACTCCACCTGCGCTCGTCATCACCGCCGAGTACGACCCGCTGCGAGCAGAGTGCGCGGAATACGCCGGACGTCTCCGAGACGCGGGCGTCGCGGTCGACGAGCTGCACTTCGACCGCCAGATGCACGGCTTCTTCTCGATGCCCGAGGTGCTCGAGGACGCCCGCCTCGCGATCGAGCGCGCCGCGTCGTTCCTTGGCGACCGCTTCGCGGCTGCGCGAGGGTCCACGACCTAGCTGACAGTGGGGAGCTCGCAACCCGCGAACGAGCGGGGGTCGAGCCGCGGGTCGCCCGCTTGCGCGAGCACGTTGGCGCGAGCGGGCGCGCGGTGGAACACTGCGGCCATGACCGCATCGCGCTACGGCATCACGATCCCCTTCGACGGCGTCACGCTCGCCGAGCACCGGTCCTGGTACACCGAGCTCGCCGACCTCGGCTACACCGACGTCTGGTCAGCCGAGGTCGACGGGACGGACGGCTTCACGCCCCTCGCCCTCGCAGCTGCGTGGGAGCCACGGCTCCACCTCGGCGTCGCGGTCACCCCCGCGTTCACGCGCGGGCCGGCGCTGCTCGCGCAGTCCGTCGCAGCCATGGCCGAGGCAGCGCCCGGACGTTTCACCTTCGGCTTGGGCGCCTCGAGCGAGCCCGTGGTCGAGCGATGGAACGGCATCCCCTACGAGCACCCGTTCTCGCGGACTCGAGACGTGCTTCGCTTCCTCAAGCAGGCCTTCGCCGGCGAGAAGATGACCTTTGAGTGCGACTCGTTCACAGTGCGCGGGTACCGCATGGCGCGGCCGCCCGCCACCGCGCCCGAGATCCTCCTCGGCGCACTGCGCCCCGGCATGCTCCGCCTCGCGGGATCGGAGGCCGACGGCGCGATCCTCAACTGGCTCGCCGCAGACGACGTCGCCACCTGCGCGAAGGAGGTGGGACCCGACAAGCAGCTTGCAGCCAGGATCTTCGTGATCCCGAGCGAGGATGCCGACGCCGCGCGCTATGTGGGCCGCAGGATGATCGCCGCCTACCTCAACGTCGAGGCCTATGCCGCGTTCCACCGCTGGCTCGGCCGTGCAGAGCTGCTCCAGCCGATGTGGGACGCCTGGGCGGCGGGCGACCGCAAGGGAGCGCTCGAGGTCATCCCCGACGAGGTCACCGACGCGCTCGTGCTTCACGGGTCGATGGCCTCTTGCCGCGAGCAGGTGCTCGCGTACTGCGAGGCGGGCATCACGATCCCCGCAATCGCGATCGTGCCCTTCGGCGTCGAGCTCGGCGATGCGGTCCGCGGCCTCGCCCCGGGCAGCTGAGCGATGGCGCGCGCCGACTCGTACTTCGACCTCACCGTGAGCGAGGTCGCGCGGCGCGTCCGCGACGGCGAGTGGTCCGCCCGCGAGGCGACCGAGCTTGCCCTCACGGTCATCGGCGAGCGCAACGACGACGTCAACGCGTTCGTCGCGATCGACGAGGAGCGCTCCTTGGAGCAGGCTGCGGCCGTCGACGCCCTCATCTCGGCGGGCACGGACCCCGGTCCGCTGGCCGGCGTGCCGATCGGCGTGAAGGACCTCGAAGACGCGATCGGCTTCCCCACGACCAACGGCTCTCCGTTGGACGCCGACGCGGCGCCCGCGATGCGGGACTCGCACCTCGTCGAGCGCCTCCGCCGTGCGGGCTGCGTCGTGGTCGGCAAGACGAACACGCCTGAGTACGGGTGGACCGCGTGCACCACCAACGCGGTCTTCGGCTTCACGCGCAACCCCTGGAACCTCGAGCACTCCGCAGGCGGCTCCTCGGGAGGCTCTGCCGCGGCGATCGCCGCGGGCATGGTCCCGCTCGCGACCGGCTCGGACGGGGGCGGGTCGATCAGGATCCCCTCGGCGCTCTGCGGTCTCTCGGGCTTCAAGCCGTCGTTCGGTCGTGTCCCAGCGGGTGGACCGCGCCCGCCGGGCTGGCTCCACTTCTCCTCCAAAGGCGCGATGGCACGGTCGATCCGCGACGTGGCCCTCGCACTCGACGCGGTCGTCGGTCCTGAGCAGGACGACCTCTCGTCGATCCCCCGCCCCGAGGCATCGTGGCTGGACGCCGTCGCAGAGCCAGGGCTGCCGATCCGGATCGCGTGGTCCCCAACCTTGGGCTATGCCCCGGTCGACAGCGAGGTCCTGGGCGCCTGCGAGCGCGCGCTCGGCGTGCTCGAGGGGCTCGGCGTCGACGTCGTCGAGGTGCCGGACGTCTTCGGGTCCGACCCGGTGCGCGCCTGGCTGGACGTGGTCGCGGCCTGCCACGCGAGGGACCTCGCCGAGCAAACCGGCCACCCCCGGTTCCAAGAGCTGCACCCGCAGCTGCGGGCGACCGCTGAGTACGGCGCCACGCTGAGCGGCGTGGACCTCGTTCGCGCCTACGACGAGTTCCACCGGCTCAACCTGCGCCTGGTCGAGCTCTTCAGGGACGTCCGCCTCCTGTGCACGCCGACAACCGCTGCGCCGGCGCCGCACGAGCGCGACGGGATCCTCGGCGTGATCAACGGCGTCCAGGACGCCGCGTGGGTCCGGTTCACGTACCCGTTCAACATGACGCGCAATCCTGCGGCGACCGTGTGCGCGGGCCTCACGCCCGAGGGCCTCCCCGTCGGGCTCCAGCTCGTCGGGCCCCAGCACGCCGACCTGCACGTCCTTCGAAGCGCTGCGGCGTTCGAAGCCGCGCTCGGATTCGACGGGCGACCCCCGCTCGTGGACGCGCCGTCGAGCTAGGCGCCTCTCACCTCCCGAGCGGGTCTCGACAGACAAGGACTGGTGCCAGATGCGGATCGCGATCACGGGGGGCACCGGCTTCGTCGGGGGGCACCTGGCAGCCGCGCTCGCCGGCGAGGGCCACGACGTTGCGGTGCTCGCTCGCGGCCACGACCAGCGTCCCTTCGCCACTTTCGTCTGCGGGATTCGCGGTGTGCGCGTCGTCACGGCCAGCATCAGCGACAGTCGCACGCTCCTCGAGGCGTTCGCCGGGTGCGACGCCGTCGCGCACTGCGCGGGGATCAATCGTGAGATAGGCACCCAGACCTACGAGGCGATCCACGTCCAGGGCACGGCGAACGTCGTGGCCGCCGCAGTTGAGGCAGGGGTGGCCCGGCTCAGCTTCGTGAGCTTCTTGCGCGCGCGGCCCGAGTGCGGCTCGGCGTACCACGAGTCGAAGTTCGCCGCCGAGGAGCTCGTGCGCGCCTCGGGGCTCGACTGGACGGTGCTCAAGCCCGGGATGATGTTCGGGCGCGGCGACCACATGCTCGAGCACCTGAGCTCGGCATTGCTCACCTTCCCCGTCTTTCTCGGGATGGGCCCGCGACGCGTGCGGCCCCTCGCGATCAGCGACGCCGTCGCGATCCTGCGTGCCTCGGTCGTCGACGGCGAGCTCTCGGGCACGACCGTTGGCGTCGTCGGGCCCACCGAGCTGCGCTTCGACGACGCGGCGCGCCTCGTCGCAGGTGTGCTCGGCACGCGCCGGCTGTTCGTCCGCGCGCCGCTCGCGTTCCATCGTGCGCTGGCGATCGTCGCCGAGCACGTCATGGACGTCCCGCTCATCTCGACCGCCCAGGTGGTGATGCTGCGTGAAGAGGTCCTCGAGCCGCTCCGTGCCCCGGACCGCCTGCCGGCGCACCTCGTCCCCCTGACGCCATTCGACGCCGAGTCGGTGCGCGCCCAGCTGCCCGCGCCGCGTCGATTCGGGCTCGACGACCTGCGCTGGCGCCGCGGGCCGCCCCGATCGCGTCGGGCCCCGGCCCCCTAGGCGTTCGCCGCGGTGAGCAGCTCGAGTGCCTCGGCGAACTTCTCGCGCGCCCGCTCCGCGCGTGCGGGGATGAACTCGGTCGGCACCTCGCTCGGGCGGTAGTCCTTCAGCGTCTGGCGCGCGACGGTCTGGCGGTGCACCTCGTCGGGTCCGTCGTAGATGCGCGCTGCGCGCGCCCACCGGTACATCGCCTCCAGCGGGAGGTCGGCCGAGTAGCCGAGCGAGCCGTGGACCTGCAGGGAGCGGTCGATCACGTTGTACAGCACCGTCGCGCCGTAGTACTTGATCATCGCGATCTCGACGCGCGACGCCGCGGCGCCCTCGCGGTCCATCTTCCACGCGGCCTGGAGCGTCATGAGCCGCGCGGCGTGCATCTCGGCGCGCGAGTCCGCGATCCAGTTCTGGACCGTCTGCTTCTCGGCCAGCATCGAGCCGTGCGTGAACCGCGACAGCGCGCGCTCGCACATCATGTCGAAGGCGCGCTGGGACTGGCCGAGCCACCGCATGCAGTGGTGGATGCGCCCGGGGCCGAGTCGGGCCTGGGCGAGCATGAAGCCGGAGCCCTCCGGCCCGATGAGGTGGTCCGCGGGCACCCGGACGTCCTCGTAGGTGATCTCGGCGTGGTTCCCAAACCGTCCGTAGACGACCCGGGGATCGTCCATCGAGCCCACGTCGCGCACGATCGTGACCCCGGGCGTTGTCACGGGCACGACGAACATCGACGACCCCTGGTAGGGATGCGCGTCAGGATTCGACACTGCCATCACGATCAGGATGTCGGCAACCGATCCGTTCGACGTGTACCACTTGCGCCCGTTGATGACCCACTCGTCGCCGTCGCGCACCGCGGTCGTCGACAACAGCTTGGGGTCGCTGCCCGCGGTGTGCGGCTCGGTCATGGAGAACCCCGACCGCATCGTTCCGGCGAGCAGCGGCTCGAGCCAGCGCTCGCGTATGTCGTGACGGTCGGTCATCTCCATGCCGACCGCGAGCAGCTCGGCGTTGCCCGAGTCCGGGGCGTTGTTCCCAAAGACGAGGGGGCCGTAAGGGCTCTGGCCGAGCACCTCGTGCATGAGGCCGAGGCGGACCTGTCCGAAGCCGGTGCCGCCGAGCTCAGGAGGGAGGTGCGCCGCCCACAGGCCGCGGCGTCGGACCTCGTCTTGGAGCGGCGCGATGACCTTGAGCACGTCCTCGTAGGAGAGGTCCAAGGTCTCGATCGGGAAGATCTCCTCGCGCGTGAACTCGCGCATCCACACGAGCTGCTCCTCGAACTCAGGCTCGGTCTCGAAGTCCCATGCCATGGCGCTCCTTGTCGTCGTGCCATTCGTACCACCCGCGAGGGCCACGAGCCATCTGACGGGTGCACGGCGGACGCCGGGACCGGGAAGAATGTGTCGGTGACGACCTGGGCCACCGCTGACCGCCCTCGCGTTCGCTGCTCGGAGCCTCGATGAGGCGGATCGGCGTCGTGGACACGACGTTCGCCCGCTACGACATGGGCGCTGCTGCGCGCGACGAGCTCGCCACCTGCCCGGGTCACGGGACCGAGTTCGAGGTCGTGAGCCGCACGGTGCCGGGATTCAAGGACCTCGCCGTCGCGGCGAAGGTGCTCATCGAGCGCGAGGCGTGCGAGATCGTGCTCGCCCTCGGCATGCCGGGCAGCGCGGCGATCGACAAGCAGTGCGCCCACGAGGCGAGCCAGGGAATCATGCTCGCACAGGTGCTGACCTCGACGCCGATCCTCGAGGTCTTCGTCCACGAAGACGAGTCCGACGACCCCCAGGTGCTCGCCGCGGTGTTCGAGGACCGCTGCCGCAAGCACGCGCGGAACGCCTACTGGCTCTTGTTCGAGCCCGAGCAGCTCGCCAAGCGGGCGGGCACGGGCGTCCGACAGGGCTTCGGGGACGCAGGGCCGCTCACCGCCTGAGCCGGATCGAGCGTCCGCTGCGGCGCCCTTGCGAGTGTGACCTTGGTCAGCTCGTGCGCACGAACCAGGCGCCGACGGCGTCAGGCAGGTGCGTCCTTGGGCAGGCCGAGCGCGCGCTCCGCGATGATGTTTCGCTGCACCGCTGAGGTTCCGCCACCGATCGTGAGCGCCTGGGCGTAGAGGAAGCCATGGTGCCACTCGGCGCGCTTCGGGCCGCTGAGCGTGGGGGGTCCGGACTGCGTGAGGACGCCGGAGAGCCCCGCGAGGTCCTTCGCCAGCCCCATCACGTGCTGGCCGTGGTCGTCGGCCATCGCCTTTCGCACGGATGCCTCCGGGCCAGGGTCGCGGCCCTCGAGCGCTGCTGCGACGAGCCGCTGTCGCAGGAGCGACAGGACCCTGCCCTCTGACCAGACTCGGACGAGCTCGTCGCGCTGCAGGGCTGAGAGCTCGGTCCCCCGCGCGAGCTGGACGAGGTCCGACGCGGTCGGTCCCCTCCCCCACAGCGCCCCTTCGCCGGACAGCGACACCCGCTCGTTGCCGAGGGTGACCTTGGCGAGCCGCCACCCGCCGTTGACGTCGCCGACAAGGTGGTCGCCGGGGATGCGGACGTCGTCGAAGAAGACCTCGTTGAAGGCGTGGTCGCCGGTCATGTCGATGAGTGGACGGACCGTGATGCCGTCGAGGTGCATCGGGCAGACGAAGTACGAGATCCCCTGGTGGGCCTCGGCGTCCGGATCGGTCCGCGCGAGCAGGATCCCGTAGCTCGCGACGTGCGCGTAGCTGGTCCAGATCTTCTGTCCCGTGACCACCCACTCGTCGCCGTCGCGCACCGCGCGTGTTCGCACCGACGCGAGATCGCTGCCGGCGTCCGGCTCGCTGAAGAGCTGGCACCAGAACGCCGAGCCCGACAGGATCCCCGGCAGCCATCGGGCCTGCTGCTCGGGGGTGCCGCCCTCGAGGAGGGTGGGCCCCGCCCAGCCGATGCCGATCGGGTTGAGGGGCCGGGCAACGCCGGCACGACGGAGCTCTTCGTCCACGACCAGCTGCGCGGCGGCATCCGCCCCGAGTCCCCAGGGACTCGGCCAGTGCGGGGCGACGAGGCCCCGCTCGGCGAGCTGCATGCCGCTCGGGGCCGGGTTGGCCTCAAGCCACGAGCGCACCTCGGCGCGGAGCGACTCGCGATCCTCGACGCCCGTCACCATGCGGACCCGAGCCTACTGCTGGGTATCGTGGCGCACCCAAGGAGGCATCGTGCAGCGCTGGAACTTCGCAGACATCTTCGAGCAGGTGGCGATCGCACAACCAGATGCCGCAGCGGTCTGGCAGGGCGACCGTGTGGTCACCTACGGCGAGCTGCTCGCACGCGTCGACGCGCTCGGCGTGTCGCTGCGCGAGCGCGGGGCAGCTGACCAGGACAAGATCGGCATCTACCTCTACAACTCGCCCGAGTACGCCGAGGCGGCGATGGCCTCGCTCTACGCCCGCCTCGTCCCGGTCAACACCAACTACCGATACGGCGACGACGAGCTCGCGTACCTCTGGGACAACGCCGACTGCGCGACGATCATCTTCCACGGGACCTTCGCCGAGCGGCTCGAGACGCTCCGGACCCGGTGCCCGCGAGTCACGACCTGGGTCCACGTGGACGACGGCACGGCATCGTGCCCGGACTGGGCGGTGCCCTACGAGTCGCTCGCGTCTCCCCGCGCGGCACGCACGACGATTGAGCGATCAGGCGACGACCTGATCCTCTTGTACACCGGCGGCACGACCGGGATGCCGAAGGGCGTGATGTGGCCCCAGGACGACCTGTTCCGCAGGCTCAACGCCGGCGGCGTGCGCCGCTACGACCTCGAGGCGCCACTCACCGCGGTCGGCGAGCTTGTGACACGAGAGGGCCCGGGGGCGACCATCGTGCCCGCGTGCCCGCTCATGCACGGCACGGGCCTGTTCAGCTCGATCGAGTGCCTGGCTGAGGGCGGCACGCTCGTGCTGCTCGCCTCGCGCCACTTCACCGGCGACGAGATGCTCGACACGATCGAGGCGACCCAGGCGAACATCGCGGTCATCGTGGGCGATCCCTTCGCGCGGCCGATGCTCGAGTCGCTGCGCGCGCGAGGCAGCGGCGAGTCCATCGCGTCGCTCAACGGCATGATCTCATCGGGGGCGATGTTCTCCGAGGAGGTCAAGCAGGGCCTCTTGGAGTTCAACGCCGGCATGCTCCTCATCGACGCGTTCAGCTCGTCAGAGGCGCTCGGCATGGGCAACTCGGTGGTCGGGGCCGCAGGCAGCCGCGCGACAGCGGAGTTCACGCTCGGCGACGACGTCCGGGTCATCGCAGAAGACGGCGCCGACGTGGTCCCGGGCAGCGACGTCGCCGGGCGGCTCGCGCTCGGGGGGCGCCTGCCGCTCGGGTACTACAAGGACGACGAAAAGACCGCTGCGACCTTCCTCACCCTCGACGGCGTGCGGTACTCGGTGCCGGGCGACTGGGCCAAGGTGCGCGCCGACGGATCGATCCAGCTGCTGGGTCGGGGCAACCAGTGCATCAACACCGCCGGGGAGAAGGTCTTCCCCGAAGAGGTCGAAGAGGCGCTCAAGACGCACCCCTCGGTGCGCGACGCCTGCGTCCTCGGCGTGGCCGACGAGCGCTGGGGCGAGATCGTGATGGCCGTCGTCGAGCCGAGGCCAGCGGCCTTGCCGAACGAGGCCCAGCTGATCGCCCACGTGAAGGAGCGGCTCGCGGGCTACAAGGCCCCGCGCCGCGTGCGCGTGGTCGACACCATCGGGCGCACGCCCGCAGGGAAGATGGACTACTCGAGGCACCGCCGCGAGATGGCCGAGTGGCTCGCGCGGAGCGTCTGAGCCCCCGGCGCCCCACTGCACCGTCACTATGATCGCCGCGTCGCGCCGCGACGTCGAAGGGGGCCCACATGGCTGAAGCAGTGATCGTCGCGACCGGGCGCACCCCGATCGGCAGGGCTAACAAGGGATCGCTGGTGGACTGTCGGCCCGACGACCTCGCGGCCCTCACGATCCGCACGGTGCTCGAGTCGATCCCCGCGCTCGACCCCGCCGAGGTCGAGGACGTGATCATGGGCTGTGGCCAGCCTGGCGGCGAGTCCGGCTTCAACGTGGGACGGGTCGCCGCGCTCCTCGCGGGCCTCGACGTCCCGGGGGTCACGGTCAACCGGTACTGCTCGAGCTCGCTGCAGACGATCCGCATGGCGGCCCACGCGATCCGCGCGGGTGAGGGCGACGTGTTCGTCGCTGCGGGGGTCGAGACCGTCTCGCGCTACCGACACGGCGCCTCGGACACCGGCTCGCACAACGCCGCCTTCGCCGAGGCAGAGGCACGCACCGCTGCGCGCGGACCCGCGGTCACGGAGCCCTGGTCGCCCGGCAGCGGCCTCCCCGACGTGTACATCGCCATGGGCCAGACCGCCGAGAACGTCGCCGAGTACGAGAAGGTCAGCCGCGAAGAGATGGACGAGTTCGCCCTGCTCTCCCAGACCCGTGCCGTGCAGAGCCAGTCCAACGGCTTCTTCGAGCGTGAGATCATCCCCGTCACGCTCCCCGATGGCACCGTCGTCAGCCGCGACGACGGCCCGAGGGCCAACACGACCCTCGAGGGGCTCGCCGCGCTCAAGCCCGTCTTCCGCGAGGGCGGCCGTGTGACCGCGGGCAACGCGTGCCCGCTGAACGACGGTGCCGCCGCGGTCGTCGTGATGAGCGACACCCGCGCTCGCGACCTCGGCATCACGCCCCTCGCGCGCATCGTGAGCTCAGGGGTGTCGGCGCTCAATCCCGAGATCATGGGGCTCGGCCCCGTCGAGGCCTGTCGCCAGGCGCTGCGCCGAGCGAACCTGTCGATCGACGACATCGACCTCGTCGAGATCAACGAGGCGTTCGCGGCCCAGGTCATCCCGTCCGCACGGCACCTTGGGATCCCCTGGGACAAGCTCAACGTGCGCGGCGGCGCGATCGCCCTCGGCCACCCTTTCGGGCAGACCGGCGCGCGGATCATGACCACGCTCCTCAACGCCATGGAGGACAGCGACTCGACCTTCGGGCTCGAGTCGATGTGCGTGGGCGGCGGCCAGGGCATGGCCATGGTCGTCGAGCGCCTGCGCTAGACGACCACAGAGCGGTCAGAGCTGCTTGTGCCCCGAGCCCGTCTCTTGTGCGCCAGACGCATTCGCCATGAGGTCCTGGTGCTCGGCATCGTCGACCGAGCGCGCCTCGTCGGGCAGCATGACCGGGATCGACCCAGAGATCGCGTAGGCGACCTTGCGCCTCGGGTTGTAGAGGAGCTCTCGGCTCTCGAAGTAGAGCAGGGGACCCTTGTCCACCGGGTCGGCGAGCACCTCGATGAGCAGCGGCTGCAATGGCATGGTCAGCTCCTTTCGCTGCTCGCGGCGATGAGCGCGAGCACGGACGTGGTGTGTTCGGCGAGCGACGCCTCGTCGGGCGCCTCGACGTTCAGGCGAAGCAGCGGCTCGGTGTTGGACGGGCGGAGGTTGAACCACCAGTCGCCGTAGTCCGCCGTCAGCCCGTCCAGGCGGTCGAGGGTGGGCCCGGTCCCCTGGAGCGTCGCGGCGAGCCGCTCGACCGCGTCGGCGGGGTCCTTGACCGACGTGTTGATCTCGCCGGAGTCCGCGTAGCGGCGGAACGGAGCGACCAGCTCGGAGAGGGGCGCTGCGGACTTGCTCATGAGCTCGAGCACGACGAGCGCGGTGATGATGCCCGAGTCCGCGCGATAGTTCTCGCGGTAGTAGTAGTGCCCCGAGTGCTCGCCGCCGAACACCGCGCCCGTCTCGGCCATGACCTGCTTGATGTAGCTGTGGCCCACGCGCGTGCGGATAGGGGTCCCGCCGAGCGCGGTGACGGTCTCGGGCACGACCTTGGAGCAGATGAGGTTGTAGAGCACTGTCGAGCCTGGGTATTGCCGCAGCATCGAGGAGGCAACGAGCGCGGTCGTGAGCGACCCGGACACACCCGCGCCCGTCTCGTCGATGAGGAACACGCGGTCCGCGTCGCCGTCGAAGGCAAGGCCGACGTCCGCGCGGACCTCTTGGACCTTGGCCGTGAGGTCGACCAGGTTCTCCGGCTGGATCGGATCGGCGGGGTGGTTGGGGAAGGTTCCGTCGAGCTCGGGGTAGAGGTACTCGACGACGAAGGGCAGCGGGCCGAACACGAGCGGTGCCACGAGCCCGCCCATCCCGTTCGCGGTGTCCGCGACCACGTGCAGCGGCCGCAGCGACGCCGTGTCCACGAAGCCTCGGACGTGCTCGGACCAGGTGTCGAGAAGCTCCATCGAGCTGGTCGCAGCGAGCTCGCCGCACGGGGGGTCCTTGAGGAACTGGATCGTGAGGGCCTTGATCTCGCGAAGGCCGCTCTCCTCGCCCACTGGCCTCGCACCCGACAGGCAGAGCTTGATGCCGTTGTACTGCGCGGGGTTGTGCGACGCCGTGAACATCGCAGCGGGGACGTCCAGGTGACCCGAGGCGAAGTAGCAGAAGTCCGTCGAGCCCATGCCGAGGTCGACCACCTCGGTCCCGCACGCCCGCGCCCCCTCTTCGAACGCGCTCGCGAGCGCGACGCCCGAGGGCCGCATGTCGCGCGCGACGGCGATGCGCCGTGACTTGGCGAACGTCGCGAATGCCGCGCCGAGCGCACGGGCGGTCTCCTCGTCGAGCTGGTCGGGGTAGGTGCCGCGGACGTCGTAGGCCTTGAAAATCGCGTCCAGCTGCGCCACGCGTGCAGGCTACTCACTGGCAACTGACGCACGGCACGAGCTGACGCCGCGCGGATGGCAACATGTGACATGTCTCGCTCGGCCACTCGCGGCCTCACGGTGTGGCTCACCGGGCTCCCAGGGTCTGGCAAGACCACGTCGGCGGACTATCTCTTGCACGACCTCGAAGACGCAGGCGTCTTCACGGCATCGCTCGACGGCGACGCACTTCGAGTCGGCGTCAGCGCGGACCTTGGGTTCTCGGACGCCGATCGCGACGAGAACGTGCGACGTGCTGGAGAGGTCGCGCTCTTGCTCGCCAGCCAGGGCGCCGTCGTGGTCGTGAGCCTCGTCTCGCCGCGCAGAGCGGCTCGCGACGCGGTCCGCGATCGGCACCTCGAGCAATCGATCGCCTTTCTCGAGGTCTACGTTGCAGCGCCGCTCGAGGTCTGCGAGACGCGAGACCCCAAGTCGCTCTACCGCCGTGCCAGGGAGGGCTCTCTGAAGCACATGACGGGCGTGGACGACCCCTATGAGCCCCCGCTGCGCCCCGATCTCGTGCTTGCGACCGACACTGCGCCATCAGCGGAAACGGGCTCGACGCTCGCAACAGCCGTCCGAGCAATCATTTGGAGCGCCTGAAGCACGCAGCGGCGACAGGCACCAAGCTCAGCCGAATCGCCCTTGGATGTAGTCAAGCGTCCGAGGATCCACTGGATCCGTGAAGAGCTTCTGGGTGGGGGCCACTTCTATCTGCTCGCCCGCACCGTCATCTCCCATCAGCAGAAAGACACAGAGGTCCGAGATCCGCGCCGCCTGCTGCATGTTGTGGGTGACGATGACGATGGAGACACGATTCTTCAGCTCGCTCATGAGCTCTTCGATTCTCTTGGTTGATACGGGATCGAGCGCCGAGGTGGGTTCGTCCATAAGGAGCACCTCCGGCTCAACGGCGAGCGCTCTGGCAATGCACAGTCGCTGTTGTTCTCCTCCGGAGAGGCTCGAGGCGTGCATCTTGAGACGATCCTTGACGCGATCCCAGAGTGCGGCTGCGATCAGGGCCGACTCCGCCGCCTCGTTGAGTACTGCTTTCTTCCGGATGCCACTGAACCGCAACCCAGAGACGACGTTGTCATAGATGGACATGGTCGGAAACGGGTTAGGTCGCTGGAACACCATGCCCACTCGCGTCCGAGTGAGCGTGGGGTGGATCTCGCGCGAGTACAGGTTCGTGTCGCCGAGCAGGATCTCGCCTTCGACCTTCGCGCCCTTTGTCACGTCATGCAGGCGATTGAGCGCCCGAAGCAGCGTCGTCTTACCGGACCCGGATGGCCCGATCAGAGCAGTCACGCGCTTGTCCGGCACGTCGAAGGAGACGTCCCGGACAGCCATTCTCCCGTTGAACGAGACGGACACGTCCTTTAGGCGCATTGCAATCGGTCCGGATCTGGGGTCCTCAATCACCTCAGTTGTCATTCCCTTGGTCGGTGTCGGTACGGTGATCGCAGAGTCCACTGCTAGTGCCTTTCACGTCGAAGGAATGCCGCGAGGAATCGGCTGCCCAGATTGAGGAATAGTACGACGACGACGAGGAAGAGTGCGCTTCCCCAGGCGTAGTCCTGCTGCAACGGCGATGCCGCACCAAGGAGGCCGTTGTAGATCGAAATCGGAATCGCAGACTGCTGCTTGTAGGGACTCCACGTTGCCACGTAGTTGTTCCCAATGACCCATATCAGCGGCGCTGTCTCGCCCACCGCCCGGGACATCGCGAGCAGGACCGCGGTCAAAAGGCCCGGGACAGCTGCGGGCGTGACGATTCGCGCTGCGATGACGCCCTTGGAGAGTCCGAGCGACAGCCCAGCTTCCTTGAGGGAGTGAGGGACGGCCCGAAATGCAATCTCCGACGCCTTCATGATGACCGGGACCATGATCATCACGAGCGCGAGGCTGCCGAGGATGCCTGAGAACCGGTAGTGGAACTTGATGATCATGAACTCGTAGACGAAGATGCCGAAGAGGATCGACGGCAGGCCCGTCATGACCTCCGTCGTCTTTCGCACGGCATTCGCGAAGCTGTTCTCGGACTCGGCAAGCAGGTGCCCCGCGATCAGCCCCACGGGGATCGCAATGAGAAGCGCGATCCCGTCGATGACGATCGAACCCCATATCGCGTTTCTGATGCCGCCAAGGTTGTTCTGCTGAAACACGGTCGGCGTTTGCGGGTCTTGGGTGAAGAAGGGCTTGCTGATCCAGTGGAAGCCCTTGGAGATGAGAAGAGCGACTATCCAGATCAGCACTGCTCCGGCGACAACGAATGCCAGCGCGCAGACTCCCAGCATCAACCTGGAGACGAGGTTTCGTCGAGCGAGCGACGATCGAGCCGTCGCCTGGATGAGAGCGCGACGCTCGATGATCGGGTCGGCGGGGAGGTCGCCGATGTTCGTCATCACGCTCACAGCAATGCACCCTGGCTGGCACGCCGGAGCAGCGCTCGGCCCAGGTAGTTGACCGAGGCGGTGATCGCGATGAGGATGACGGCAAGTGCCCCGAGTGCAGAGATGGTCAGAGAGGTCGCCCCGTCCCACTGCGTCGCGAGAGCCGATGCAAGCGTCGTGCCACCTGACAAGAGGGAGTGGTTGATCTTGAAGTAGTTGCCGATGACCATCGCCACGGCGATGGTCTCGCCCAGCGCGCGAGCGGCCGCCAGCGTCACGGCTCCGGTGATGCCCGTTCTCGACGACGGAAGGACGACCCTCGAAAGGATCTGCCACTTGGTCGCACCCAGGGACATCGCCCCTTCAACCTGCTCGACCGGGACGGTCGCGATTGCGTCTCTCGAGAGCGCGACGATCGTGGGGAGCACCATCACGAAGAGCACGATCCCCGCGAGGAGAGTCGACGTCGTCGAAAAGGTGCCGGAGAAGAGATAGAAGCTGTGCGTCGTTGACTGCAGCCAGGGATAGAAGTGCTGCTGGAAGTACGGCGCCAGCACCAAGAAGCCCACTCCGCCAAAGACCACACTCGGGACGGCTGCGAGAAGCTCCACGAACGACGACAGGGGCGTGCGCAGACGGCGAGGCACGAGATGCACGAGGGCGACAGCGACAAGTATCCCGAGCGGGACGGCGAGCACGAGAGCGATGATCGTCGTCTCGAGGGTTCCGACGAGGAGGGGCAGCGCTCCGTACAGCTCTTTGTCTGGATTCCACGTCGTGCCAAAGATCAGCCCGAGGCCGGAGTGCCGCCATGCCGAGAACGAGCTGGTGACGAGCGTGACGAGGAACGCCACGCAGACGACGACGAAGACGAGCGTCGCTCCGTACAGGATGCCCCAATACAGGCCGTCGGACCGGGCCCGCGGGCGCTTGACGCGCCCGGGGACCCGGTCCTCAGGTACCGCTGGTGGTGCCGACTCCGTAGTCGGCTCTGTTGACATGCTGGGTTTCTACGACCGACGTCTCGACCTAGAGCAGCTTGTGGTTGCTCGAGCTGACAACCTTGACCAGCGTCGCGGTTGCAAGCGCCTGGATGTTGGCCGGAAGGGCGACATACCCGTCTTCGGCAGCAAAGTGCTGACCACCAAGGCGCGATGACGTGCCTGTGTGGGACAGCCAGTCCAGATACTTCACGAGCAAGGTACCGGTCGTCGCGGCGACGGCGTTGTTGGCGGTGTTCGTGTCAGTCGCGTTCTGCTGCTTCCACACGACCGCCCAGGTGTACCCGGCGATTGGGTATGCCTTGGTGCCCTTTTCGAAGACGATGGAGAAGCTCGCCGCTGACACGCCCGGCTTGGCCGCTGCATCGGCCGCAATGCCGGCTGTGCTCGGACCGATGTACTTCCCGCTCCTGTTGAGGATCGTGGCCACCGATCCGGCAAGCTTCTTGTTGAGCAGGATGTAGCTGTACTCGACGTAGCCGATCGAGTTTGCCGTGGTCGCAACAGCGGAAGCAACGCCAGCATTGTGCGCAGCCCCGACCCCATAGGACGGGGTGCTTGCGTACGTGCTGATCTCGGACTTCGTCGCCGCGTACGGCCATGCCCCGTGACCCACCGAGCTCTTCGTGGAGGTGGCGAGGAAGTCCGTAAAGATGTATGACGTCCCCGAGGAGTCTGAGCGGAACACCGGGATGATCTTGGAGCTCGGCAACCTGAACGTGGGGTTGAGCTTCTTGATCGCAGCGTTGTTCCATCTCGTGATCTTGCCGTTGTAGATCTCGGCGATAATTGTGCCGTTCAGCTTGAGGCCCGTCTTGAGGCCCTTGACGTTGTAGGTGATGCCCTCACCACCAAGTCCGATCGGCACCTGCACGAAGGCCGAGAGCGCAGGGCAGTTCGAAGAGCAGTTCTTGGCGATGTCCGATGCCATCAACGGAACGTCGGTACCGCCCCAGTTGATCCCAGTCGTCGATGACTTGATGACGTCGGTCTCGCCTGCGCCAGAACCGACCGCCTGGTAGGCGTTGATGGTCGCGTTGCCGTTGCGCGCGAGATATGCCGTGATCGCACTCTGCTCAAGGGGCGCAGCAAAGGTCGAGCCAGCGCCGCCGATGGTTGCCGGGGCCGACGAGGTGTCCGTCGCGAAGTACGGATCCCCTCCAGCCGCGAACGCTGGCACCGCCAGCGCCGCAGTACCGACGACGGCCGCAGCCGTGACGGCAAAACGAATCTTGAGTCTCATGTGATGCTCTACCTCCAGGGAAGAGTGTTCGTGAATGGGGCCTGATTGGTGTCAGCACAAGACCACGTCCCCCTACGCGCGCGCCCTCGCCCCTGCACCGAAGGCAACCGTACGAAGCGCCGATGAACTCGCCCCGGCACCGGTGTGTCTTTGAGGTGAACTCTGCGTGACTCGCGAAGAGCTACGGCGCCTCAGGCAGAGAGCCGCCGGGTCCCTCGCCGAAGTCGGCGGCCGAGGATCGCCGCCAGCACGCAGGTGAAGAGGCCGACCAGGGTCGCGATCGCGCCCACATTTGTCGCGAGGGACCCTCCATAGGAGAGCACCACGACGTGGGACGTCGGCACCACGACCATGAGGTTGGGGCTGACGCGCCAGGGCCCGGACGCCCCCGCGGCGTGCCACCTCGGGTAGTAGCTGACCCGGACGATGACCGGCACGCCGATGCGGTCGACGTGGAAGCTCACCGTGGACACCGACTCGCGGACGTCGGTGACGTGGACCTTGGGCGAGCGCACGACACGGGTGCGCAGCGAGCTGGTCGTTCGCGGCCACGACGCAGGTCCTGACTGGGCGAGCAGGACGTGCCACCGCTTGGAGTGGAGCCACCACGAGACATTGGCCGACTGCCACGCGCCCTTGGACCCGAGGGTGGTGACGACGTTGGGGAGGACCCGCAGCGCCGAGACGACGGCTGCGTCGCGGATCTCGAACAGGTGCCAGGTGCGGACGTGGTCGTTGTAGTGCCACGGGCCGGTCGACGCGATCTGGGAGGCAATGCCGCTGTGCGCCGCTTCCCTCACGATCCTCGGGGAGAAGGCGAGGAAGTAGCGCACGCCGAGCAGCTGGAGGTGCCGCAGCCCGAGCGAGACGTTGGGCGCGCCGGACGGGCCATAGGGAAGGCCCACCATCGGGTTCGAGGGGCGAAGCGAGAGCTCGGACTGGTTGAGGAAGTGAAAGGGCGTCGTCGCCGAGGACTCGAACAGCAATCCCTCCATTGAGCCGATGCAGTTGGCGGTCCAGTACGGCAGCAGCATCAGCGACTCGGTCGTGCCGAACTCGCCCTCGACGTCGTCGTACTGCCACATCGCCTGGCCGCAGCCGTACGTGCTGCCCGCCCGTCGCATCATCTTGATGATCGCGTGGTACTCGTTCCAGTCCTTGTTGTAGCTCGACCAGCCCGCCACGCCCTCGTAGCCGGTGTAGTTATAGGCGGACCACACGGGGACCTGGTTGGCGCCCGGGGTGATCCCAACCGAGGTGAGGAGCGATCGGGGCACCCAGGTCATGAGCGGCGGCGAGACGACGGCGACAGCGACGGCGCCCGCGAGCACCGCGCCGCCCAGCCCCGCGGGCCAGCCCATCGGGCTGGGGAACCGGAGTCGCCGCGGCACCATGCCGTCGTGCACGCCGGCGATCCACCGCTCACGCGCGCGCTGGCGGCCACGGCGCACCGTCGCCGCGGCGCACACCCCGAAGAGCCAGCCACAGGTGAGCCACCCGCCGAAGAACCAGAACGGCAGGAGCCGCTCGTCCCACAGCGAGCCCTGGGGGTCAGCGACGTAGGCGATCGCCGCCAGCGCAGTAAGCGCGGTGAGCCACACGCCGAAGCGTGACCTCGTTGCCCATGCCACGCCGAGGCCGACCACCGCGAGCACCAGCATCACGTGGTCGCCGCCAGGGAAGAGGCGCGAGGCATACGAGGCACCGCCATCGGAGCCGTCGTTCACGTAGCCCATCGAGATGGCGAACGACTGGCCGGTCACCCATGGGAGCAGCCACCACGCCGACAGCACGAGGCTGAGTGCGCCGGCGCGGACCGCGAAGGAGGCGGTCGTTCGCGGGGACGCCGGCGCGGGGGCGGGCAGCGGGTCGCGGAAGCCGACACTCGCGGGCAGCAGGTCGATGGCGAGCAGCACTGCGATACCGAGCAGCGCCCACAGCCACGGGAGCACGTGCGCGGCGAGCGTGACCGAGAGCGCGATCGAAGACGCGACCACCCCTCTTCCGGTCCGCAGGCCCCGTGCGAACAGGCCGATTGCGAGGAGCGACAGCGCGAGGCCGAGGCTGAAGGCGTACTCCCCCGCCAGCGTCGAGAACAGGTTGCCCCCGAGGATCGTGAACGACGAGTCGAACAGGAATGGCAGGGTGCTGGCTGCAAGGCATGCCGGCAGCGGCGCGCGCAGCGAGAACAGCCTTCCCATCGCATAGGCGCAGGCCGGCAAGAGCAGGGACCCAAGGACGGTCGTCAGCTTGAACGCCACGGCGTAGGGCATGACGTACGAGCCGATTGCCGCGAGCAGGTCCGAGAGGACGAAGTAGTAGCTGTACAGCGGGAAGCCGTCGAACCATCCCGGGTACCACCCCGTCAGGTGGCCGTGCGAGAGGAGCTGGGTCCGAAGGAACCAGGGCAGCGCGACGTGCGCGCCGGTGTCACCACCCGCGGTGACCGTGTTCGCGAGCAGGAGCGAAGGGTGCAGCGCCCAGATCGTGAGCAGGAGCACGCACGCGATCGCGAAGAAGGCCCCGAGTGACTCTGAGAACGACGGACCTCGCAGCCACCTCACCTCGACACCGCGTACCAGAACACGACGACGGCGTTGAACGAGGCGTGCGTGACGATCGACGGCCCCAGTCGTCCCGTCTTCACCGCCAAGAAGGCGAGCACGGCGCCGAGCGCCGCGAGCCCGGGGAGCTGGGCCCAGAGGTCGCCGCTGCCAAGGTGCGCGACCCCGAAGAGCGCCCCGTCGATCGCGATGGCGACCGCGGCGCCCAGGACCGGGGTGCTCGTCCGGAAGAGCACCAGCAGCGCCCGGAGCAGCACGCCGCGAAAGAACAGCTCTTCGATCACCGGGGCGCCCACGATCGTCATAATCGCGGGGATGACCAGCAGCCAGCCCGACCCGCCGCCAAGGTCACGGTTGACGGCGTTGGTGCCGCCTTTGAGGTGCACCGGCAGGTACGCGAGGAGCAGGGCGAGCTGCAGCGCGATGCCGAGGAAGACATAGAGGCTGTCCCATCGCGCGAGTGCGAGCCCGAGACGACCCCCCGAACGCGTCACGACGTACGCCGCGGTCGCGAAGCCGCACCACAGCCCGACGAGGCCCACCGTGATGTACCAGACGGGCGGCACTGCGGCGCGCGCGAGTGCGCTGGCCCCCCCCTTCGTGCCCGTGATCTCAGCGCCGATCGCCGTGAGCGCGACCACCATCACGTAGCCGACGAGCAGCCCGACAACGGCGATCACCAGCCATCGCCAGGCTTCCTCTCGAGTGCGAGGGCCGAGCATCGCCGGGGATCCCGCTGGCTGGAGCATCCCCGGCGCAGCCATCCTCCTCGACGCTACCTGTGCGCGGTTCGCGACCTTGGCCTCGTGGGGCGCCCGTAGCATGGGCGCATGCCTTCGCCTGACGACGGCCCGCGTCAGGGTCCTGACAGCAACGCGCCGCGACCCCCCGGAACGGATCCGCGGCGGCGCTGGCTCCTCGCGGGGCTCTTGCTCGCCGTCGTCGCGGCCATCATCCTGTCCCAGCAGCTCGCCAAGCCCAAGGCGAAGAGCATCACCTACAGCCAGTTCCTCAGCTACGCGTCGAACAAGCAGCACCAGGTCGTGTCCGCGACGGTCAGCAACTCCGACGGCACAATCACGGGCAACCTCGACATCAAAGGGACGGTCATCCGCTACACGACCACTGGCCCGCTCCCCTCGGGCAACCAAGCCTTCTGGAACCAACTCGCCAAGCAGGACCACTTCCAGAGCCTCAACTTCTTCAACCCGACCACCTCGCTGCTCTCGACGCTGCTGCCCTGGCTGTTCTTCCTCGGGATCATCATCCTCATGGTCGTGTTCATCGGGCGCCAGACGCGCTCCCAGATGTCCGGGATCATGTCGATCGGGCGCTCCAAGGCGAAGCTCTTCAGCGAGGACCGCCCCACGACCACCTTCGCAGACGTCGCGGGCTACCAGGGCGTGAAACAGGAGATCTCCGAGGTCGTGGACTTCCTCAAGTCGCCCTCGCGGTTCCGGGACATCGGGGCCAAGATCCCGAAGGGCGTGCTGCTGATCGGTCCGCCCGGCACCGGCAAGACGCTGATGGCGCGCGCCATCGCCGGCGAGGCGGGCGTGCCGTTCCTCTCGGTCAGCGGCTCGGACTTCATGGAGATGTTCGTGGGCGTGGGCGCGAGCAGGGTGCGTGACCTGTTCCAGACCGCCCGCAAGCAGGCCCCCGCGATCATCTTCGTCGACGAGATCGACTCGATCGGGCGCAAGCGCGGCGCGGGACTCGGGGGCGGCCACGACGAGCGTGAGCAGACGCTCAACCAGATGCTCTCAGAGATGGACGGCTTCGACACCTCCGAGGGCGTCGTCATGATCGGCGCGACGAACCGTCCCGACGTGCTCGACACCGCCCTCTTGCGCCCCGGTCGCTTCGACCGCCAGATCGTGGTCCCACTCCCCGACCTCGACGAGCGCCTCCCGATCCTCCAGGTCCACTCGAAGAACAAGCGCATGGGCGCCGACGTCGACCTTGACACGGTCGCACGCGGGACGCCGGGGATGAGCGGCGCGGACCTGGCCAACCTGGTCAACGAGGCCGCCCTCCACGCCGTGCGTCGCGGTGCGAAGGAGATCTCGATGGAGGACTTCGAGAACGCCCGGGACCGCGTCCTCATGGGCCAGCAGCGCGACTCGGTCGTCCTCGGCACGAAAGAGCGCGAGCGCGTCGCGTTCCACGAAGGCGGCCACGCCCTCCTCGCCTATGTCCTGCACGAGGCGGACCCGCTCCACAAGATCACGATCATCCCGAGGGGCCTCGCACTCGGCGTCACGATGCAGCTGCCCACCGAGGACCGTCACATCTACTCGCGCCAGAAGCTCGAGGACGACCTGTGCGTGCGCATGGGCGGTCGCGTCGCCGAGCTCCTCGTCTACGGCGACCTCTCGACGGGTGCGGCCGACGACCTCGTGCGCAACACCGAGCTCGCGCGCCGCATGGTCCGCGAGTGGGGCATGAGCAAGGAGATCGGCCCGATGGCCTGGGGCTCCCAGGGCCAGGTGTTCCTCGGCGAGGACCTCATCCACACGAGGGACTACTCCGACGAGACCTCGAAGGTCATCGACGACGAGGTCGAGCGGATCCTGCGCGAGCAGGAGGCTCGCGCGATCGACATGCTGACCCAGCACCGCCGGGGCCTCGACGCGGTCGCGCGCGCGCTGCTCGAGTTCGAGACCCTGGACGGCGCGACGGTCTCGCGCCTCGTTGACGAGGCGTTCGGCAAGCCGGTCTACGCCGACGGGCGCAAGGTCGGCTCGTCGCTGCGGCCGGCGCCGGCCCTCGTGCCCGACGACGATGACGCCGTCGTCGCGGCAAGCGGCGGCGGCACCTGGGCGCCGCCCTCGATCCCGTCTGCCTGACCGCTAGGTCGGGACAGCGACCAACACGCCCGATCCGACGAGTGCGCCGTGGACCAGGCCTGACGCGACCACCCTTCCGGTCGCGACGACCTCGAGGACACCGTCGACGATCCCACCGATGGCCTTCGAGCTCAGCTCGATGACCCCGTTGGGCTCAATGCCGTAGGTCTTCCCGATCACGCGCAGTCCGCTGGGCGTCACGGTCTCGAGGCTGATGCGCACGGCCGACGTGGTGGGGTTCATGACGTTGACGGCATCGAAGCCGTTCGCGAGCGGGTTGACGAGCACCAGGCGCCCGGCGCCCTCAAGGCTCGGGTCGTCGATCGGGGTGCTCTGGCCCGTGGCGCCGTTCGAGCTCACGCGCTGGACCACGACGATGCCCGGGGCACCCGCCTGCACTGACATCGCGAAGGGCGACCCGGACAGCACCCTCGATGACGGCGCGATGGTGAGTCGCGTCGCTCCGCCCGGGGTGAGGTCGACCAGGAAGGGCGCGGCGCAGTGCGGGCCGCAGCCCGGCGGGTTGACCGCCTGGACGCTCGCGGTCGACGGGCTGGTGCCAGTGTCGACCACCAAGAGCTGGGTCGTGCTCCTCGTCGAGCCGCTGCCGGCGGGCAGGTACGTGCTCGTTGACGGCGGCGAGGCGGGCAAGATCGACAGCACCGGTGCCCCGACGGTCGAGCGCTCGATGCCGTAGACGACGATGTTGCCGTCCGAGGCGACGACGTGCGCGGTGATCGGCGACTGGCTCGGCGCGACGGCGTGCACGTTCAGTGCGGCGAGCTGGTGGGGTCCGAGCACGAGACCCTGGTAGGAGTTCGGGACCGAGATGCCCGCGGGCGACTGGAGGGTGACGCTCACGACGGCCTCGGACGCGTACGGGTTGAACACCGACAGCACGAAGTCCGTACCTCGCTCGGTCGACCCGCCGGTCAGCCACCACGACGGGCCAGCGGTCGACAGGCACGGCGCCACGGCCACGCCGTCCACCCCGCGGACCGACTCGGTCGCGACGATCCCGCCCTGGTTGGCCTCGACTGTTGCGGCTTCGATCGCTCCGTCGAGGAGCTTCGCCGGCGTGAAGTGAAAGACGTGCCCCGGGAGCACCTTCACCTGGCGGAGCGACACCTGCTGGCGCTCGTTCGTCGTCGTGATCTCGACGATGCGCGGCGTGCTCGCGAGGTCCGCGACCGCGACGTAGCTCTCGATCACGCCCTGGAGGTGCTCGAGCCCCACGCAGTAAAAGGCAGAGCTCTCAGCGCTCAAGGTGACCTTGGCGTCCGAGGTCGCCACGATCGGCGCCACGGCGCTCGTGGTCGTCACCGACACGACCGCGAGCACGGCGAGCGCGAACACGAGCGCGCAGAGCACGGCCAGTCGGCGTCCGTCGCGTGCGACGGCCCCTCGACGCGCGCTCACGTCCCGCCGCCTGGTCCGCCGCTCTTCTCTGTGATCCGTGGTCGACGCCGCAGCCGCGCGGTCACGCCTGCGAGCCGATGGAGCCCGATGATCGCCGCTGCCACGAGGACCCACAAGGCGAGCACCAGGGCGGCGAGCACCGCGTTGAGCGGCGGCGCGTCGAGTGTGATTGCCGCGCGGCCCGCCGGCACCGCCCACGACGCGGCCCAGCCGTAGGCGCTCGCGCGCCGCAGCGACGTGCCGTTGACCGACGCGGCGAAGTCGCCCGCAGGCGCGAGCTCGGCCAGCAGCACGCCGGCGTGGACGTGGCCGGTCCAGGTGCTCGGTCCGAGCGCGGGGGCCCAGAATCGCGACCCCGCGAGCATCCCCGGGGACGCGCCGGGATCGAGCGCCTCGGTGCGGAACGAGACGATCCCGTGAGACGCCCGGTTGATGAAGACCAGCGCGCCACCATTGCCGAGCTCTTGCTGGAGGTCCTGCTGGTGCACCAGCGCTGGCACAAGGTCGACGGGCGGGAGCAGGGACACGGGCACCTGCGTGCCCGACAGCGTCGGCGCCGTCGAGGTGACGACGATGACGTCGCTGATGCCTGCTGCTGCGAGCAGCCGGCCCAGGTGGACCGTGCCGCCACGCAGCGCGGTCACCACATCGTCGGCGATCACGTGCGCGGCACCGCTCGAGGGCGGCACGAACAGGTCGGTGCCGGTCGGCAGGCCTGCAGTCGACGTGGCGAAGGCGAGGCCCGGCTCGATCGACCAGCCTGCGAGCGGGATCGCGCGTGGGTCGCCGA
>Ga0208219_1000006_pt1 | contig 154425 bp, 156 predicted proteins | sample NGESurshal072012_7_FD_184469 | JGI IMG/M metagenome (GOLD analysis project Ga0208219, IMG submission 184469) | Arctic peat soil microbial communities from Barrow, Alaska - NGEE Surface sample 53-2 shallow-072012 (SPAdes) | ecosystem: Environmental > Terrestrial > Soil > Wetlands > Peat ... | reverse complement strand
CGACGCTCGAGCGTCTCAGTCAGACCGAAGAGCCAACGATCCCGAACCTATTGAGGACCAGCCTTCGGGCGGTGGACCCTCAGGGACAGTGTGATTGATTGTTGACATCGGCCCTCCGAGAAGAACCTGCACTCTCACCGCGTGGGGAGCGCCTCACGGGGCGTTCTTCGAGGTGTCTCCGCTAGCGGTACTTCCTGCTTCGGAAAGCATCCGCCCCATCACCGACGCTGCGGCCCGGTCTCGATCTTCGAGCACGTGTGCATAGGTTCGCAAGGTGAGCGACGGGTCAGAGTGACCCAGTCGGCCGGCGACGGTTCGCACGTCGACACCGGCTCCGATGAGTTGGGTCGCGGTGAAGTGTCGGAGGTCGTGTAGTCGGACCCCCTCGAGGCGGAGTGAGTCACGAACGCGGATGAAGAAGCTCGTAATCGTGTCGGGACGATACGGCACAGACCCATCTGGCTCTGGAGAGAAGACAAACGACGTCGGCTCGATCGTGCACTTGATGACGGCAGCGAGGTCGTCGACCCTCGATCGATGTTGCCGGAGGACAGCAACTCCGACGTCATCGAGTGCGACGAGACGTTCGCGATCCGTCTTGGTGGACTTCTCTGCCACTCCACCAGGGACAACAACGACAGACCGCGAGACCTCGAGCAGTCCGGTGTCGAGTCGGACGTCCGACCATCGCAACGCACAGAGCTCCCCTCGTCGCATGCCGGTCAGCGCGGCCAGCATCAGGAGCGGTGCCAGTCGCGCATCACGAGCCTCGGCCGCTTCAATGATCGACCTCACAGCATCGACTGAGGGAGGGCGCAGTCGTCGCTGAGAGACGCGGGGAGGCTTCGCCAGCTCTGCGACGTTCTTGCGGACCCAGCCCCAGCGCTCGGCTTGGTGAAGGGCCGACGAGACGGTCGCATGGAAGTTTCGGATCGTCTTTGGGGACTTGCCATCCGCTCGCATGGACCCGTAGAGGTCGTCGAGGTGCTTGGCGGTGAGACGGCTCGCGTGGATCCCGCCCAGCTTGGGACGAAGTAAGCGTTCCACCTGGGATCGGTACGAGCGCATCGTGGTAGGCGAGAGCTCCATCCGCTCGCACTCGACCAGCCAGCGGTCGAGCAACTGGCTGAACGTGACTCCCAGACCGTCGGCTCGATTGGGTGCCTGGGCGTCGATCAACTCCCGGATGAGCGCATCCGCGGCCCGGGCTGAGCCGTGGAAGGTCCGTGAGAGCGTCTTTTCGGTTCCGGTGACGAGATCTCGGCCCACGTAGACGCGGATCTCCCACACGCCCGGGGCGCGCTGTCGCTTAGAGCCCCGCATGGCCCCAACGGTCGCTCGAATCGATTAGAACGATGTTCGGGTCGAATCCTTGGGATTCGGCTTGGGATTTCTCCCCGGGAACCAGAAGAGCCCTCTGCGAAAAGAGGGCTCTGAACTGGGCTTTTCTTCGTAGCGGGGGCAGGATTTGAACCTGCGACCTTCGGGTTATGAGCCCGACGAGCTACCAGACTGCTCCACCCCGCGTCGTGTGGTGATCACCTTACCAACCGTTCGGTGACTCGACAACGCTCCGGACCTATGTCTTGGCAGCCGGCGAGGTCGTGGTGTGCTTGCCGGTCGACCCGCCGGTCAGCAGCGAGATCGCCTTTGCGAGGTCGGTGTTCTCCTGGGCGAGGTAGTGCTGGTAGAGGTTGAGGTTGCCCCTGTGCAGGGCGGCCTGGGCGCTGACGTAGTTGTCCTGGGCATGCACCAGCAGCTGCACCACGGTCAGGCCGCTCGTCCCGGGACTGCTGCCAGTGCCCCCGGTCCCGAAGACCTTTGACAGCGCAGCGTCGAGCGTGGGCTGGAAGGCGGTGTTGTTGTTGTACCTGGTGATGAACTCCTCGAGCCGTGGGACGTTCGTGACGCTTGACGTCACGTACATGGGCAGCACATACAAGATGGAGCCCCCGACAGGGACCATCAGCACGTTGCCCAGTATGACCGAGGAGCCGTTCGTGTTGAGGAGCGAGATCGCGCTGCTCGCCGGCTTGTACTCAACCATCTTCTCCTCGGCGAGCAGGGGTCCGTCGATCGGCGCCGGGGTGCGGGGGCGGTAGACGGTGATCTGCCCGTAGTTCTTGCCCGGCCCGGAGAGGGCGACGTCGAACGCCTTGAGGTTGACCACGCCGGAGTTCGCCGACGTCGAGCCCCCGCTCGGCGACGCCGCGACGTAGGCGTCGGTCAGGGTGTACTCGGGGACCGAGCTGTCCGGTGGCGCGTAGATCTGGTACAGCGGATCCATCCTGTCGGCCGTCTGGCTGATGATGATGCCCTGCCTGTCCACCTGGGTCGTGCTCTTGATCGCGCTCGGCGGCGGACCCGCGCCGAACGTCGGCGAGAGGCTCCACCCGTCGCCGTACCCGTAGAACGACGACGGCGCCGTGATGTGGTAGCGCCCGAAGACCGCCGACTGGATCGAGAAGATGTCCTCTGGGTACTTGAGGTGCGCCTGCAGCTGCGAGGTCATGTACTTCTCCGGGGTGAACAAGTTGGGAAACACCGACTCCCAGGCCTGGAGTATCGGATCGGGGTTCTGCTTGGTCGTGATGTCGTAGAGCGTCACTTTGCCCGAGTACGCGTCGATGACGATCTTCACGGAGTTCCGCACGTAGTTGTACGACGAGGGCAGCCCAGTGTCGGTCGGGACCAGCTGTGTGTTCGCGTTCTGCGAGTACGGGTACTGGTCGGTGGTCGTGTAGCCATCGAGCACCCAGTTGAGGTGCCCTTTGACGATGACCGCATAAGGGTGCGCGTCGATCGAGAGGAAGGGCGCGGCCCTCTGGGCCATCTGCACGACGTCGCGCACGAAGATGATCCTTGAGTTCGTGGTAATGAGATTCGAGAGAAGCAAGTTGAGGTCCCCGAACCGGATCGCGAACATCGCGCGGGTGAAGAAGTTGCTCAGCCTGACGCCCGCGCCACCGTTGTAGTGCTGAAAGCTCGGTACGTTCCCGATCTCGTAGTTGAGCTCTTGCTGCTTGGAGTCGGCGACGACATACCCGCTCTGGTTGAGCCCGAAGTACACACCGGGTTCGGTGACCTTCGGGAACCCATTCGACGACGTTGGCGGGATGTCCCTCTCGACGTAGACCGGCTGCTGGGTCACCGAGTTTTCCGTATTGGAAGCCGACATCACGATGCCGAGGCCATGGGTGAACTGGAGGTGCTGGTTCACCCACGACGATTGCGGCAGACCCGAGGAGCTGAGCTCACGCAACCCCTCGATCACCGGCGTGAGCCTCCCGTTGATCGTGTAGCGGTCCTCGCCGAGCGACGAGACCGTGTAGTAGTTCGCGAGCGCCTGGTTCACCTGGAACGTGCTCTGCCCGACGTCGGCTGAGGGGTCCCACTGGCGGATGTCGGCGAGCGTCTGGGTGACGCCGGGCTGAGCGAGAACGGGCGAGCCAGTGACCGGCGAGAACGACTTGATCGTGATGTTCTGGAGGCTGTACGCGGCGCGCGTCGCGGTGATGTTGCGCTGGACGTAGGGCAGCTCGAGAGAGCTCTGGGCCGGCGTCACCTTGAAGGCCTGAAGGGCTGCGGGGTAGATCACGCCGATCACGAGCGCGACAAAGGCCCACAGCCCGACGGCGATCACTGGCAGGGTCCAGCCTCGCTGGCGGATGTTGACGAGGAGGATCAGAGCGGCCAGGAGGCAGAGCCAGAAGAGCAAGGTCAGTGCTGGGATCCTTGCGTGCACGTCCGTGTAGCCCGCGCCCTCGACGACGCCGTTGGCGGTTGAGGTCACCATGTGCCAGCGCGCGATCAGGTAGCCCGCAGCCTTTGCAATGGCGAGCAGCGCGACGAGCACCGACAGGTGCACCTTGACCGCCGGGCTCACCCTCGGCGAGACCCGCGCGGCCCTGATGCCGCCATTGAGGTAGTGGAAGATGACCGTCACCACGATGATCGCGAACAGCGAGGCGAGCAGCCAGTCCACGAAGAACGTGAGGAACGGGAGCCGGAAGACGTAGAAGCCCAGGTCCTTGCCGTTGAGCGCGTCTCGGATCCCGAAGTTCTTGGCGTGCCAGAAGAGCAAGAAGTTGGTCCACTGGCCCACCGAGCTCGACGCCGCGATCAGGGCGAACACGATGGCGAGCAGCGCGTAGAGGCGGCCCGCAAAGGGCCGGACTGCGCCCTGGAACCTGCGCACGAGCTCGTCTTCGGGAGCGTCGAGGAAGAGCTCCGAGGGCCCGAGGCGATTGCAAAGGAGCAGGTTCACCCACATCGCGAAGAAGAAGATGAGCCCGAAGAACAAGAACAGCCCGATCTTCGTCTCGAGCATGGTGGAGAACACCTGGTGCTCGTTCGTCGTCGAGTCCGAGATCGACGAGTACCACAGTGAGTCAGTCACGATCGAGGCGATCGTCCGCAGCGAGAACGCGAGAACGACGAGCACCGCGAGCACGACGACGACCACGACCCGACGACGTGACCGCCTCTTCGGGGAAATGTCAGCGGAGCTTCGCACCATCCGAGCCTACGGTGCCGGGTTGTCGGCTCCGGGTTCTAGGCCGGGAGCACGGTGCACCGGCATCCCGCGTGCAGCGGCGGGAGCCTCGTCGGCGAACCCAGGCCGTGTGCCGCGCCGACCGAGGTGCACTGCTCGCAAGGGGGCTCGGCTGGCGCGACGACGAACCGGGTGGCCCGACCCACCCCAGCTGCGGCGACGCCCTGGTGGAACGCCCGAAGCGCGAGGTCCGCACAGAGGCGCTCGGTGCGAGCGCCTCGCCAGTCGCGATACGCCGCGGTGACGCGCTCGGTTCCATCCTTGCCGCTGTCGTTCGTCATGCGCTTCCTGAGCGCGGTGACGAGCGTCGCGGCGAGGTCCTCGGCAAGCCCGGCAAGCACGCCGTCGTCGACCTCCGGTCCCACCACGCCGCCCTCGCTCGCGGCGAACGAGCGCCCTGCGTTCGCCGCGTCTCGCAGCGGCTCCACCGACGCGAGCGCGTAGCGGTCGCGCTGGTCCCGCTCCTTTTCGAGCCTCTCGGCGACCCCGGCGCCATCGATCCCGCGAACCCGCTCGAGCGCCGCGTTCTGGTCGTCCTGCAGGGCCCGCTTGACCCGCCGGACCAGCCCGTCCCTAGGCCCCGAGGCCATCTCGTCTCGCCGCTGCAGGATCGCCCCGATGGGCGTGTCGGGCCGGACCGTCGCCCGCGGCGCGCGGATCTCCTCGGTCCCCCGCTCTTCGAGTGACGCCTTTCGCAGCTTCGCGAAGATCTCCTCCACCGCGTCGGGGTCCTCGACCTCAGCCAGGCTCACCGCCGAGCCCGAGGGGTGCTCTGCGGCCGCGGGCTGTGCGAAGCCCTCCTCGCCGACCGACGGCGGCGCCGGACGGGACTTGAGCAGCTCGATTGCTGCCTTGCGCGCGCGGTCGTCGGAGCCCTCGAGGTCCGCGAGCGCGGCGTCGACTGTCGTTCGAAGCGCCTGGACGGACGAGACGAGCGAGTCGCGCGCCGTGCGCAGCTGCTCCACCTGTATGTGCAGCGACTTACGTCGCACGAGGAGATCCGCGAGCACCTTTCGGCGAGTCTCCTGTGCCTCCTCGACGATGGTGCTCCCCTGCTCGCGAGCCCGGTCGATGAGCCCGTCGCTGTTGACCTTCGCGGTGTCGACGAGGCGCTCGGCGGCCCCGCGCGCGTCGGTCTCGATGCCCGCCGCGGCTTGTTCTGCCTCTGAGACTGTCGACGACGCGTGCGACTGGGCTTCGACGATGAGGGCCGCGGCCCTGTCCTGGGCCTCGCCCAGCAGCTCGCTGCTGCGCGCCTGGGCCGCGGTGACGACTCGCTGGGCCTCTTCGTGCGCGCTTCGCAGGATGGCCGCGCTCTGCGTGCCGAGCGCGCTCGCAAGCGTCGCCTCGTCGATGACCGGATGCTCGGCACGCCGCTCGGCATCGGCGACGTGCTCGCGCAGCTCGGTTATCCGTCGCTCGGCCCCGGCAAGCTCGCGCGCCACCTGCTCGAGGTAGGAGCGAACCTCTCGCGGGTCGTAGCCCCGACGAGAAGGTGTGAACGTCGCACGGGCAACGTCGGCCGAGGCGATCCGCGAAGACGAGATGGTGGTCCTGTCTTCCATGTGCCGCCGAGCCTACGACGTCAGGCCCGCGCTGACCCGCTGCGCACAGGGCCCGAGATCCGCTCAGGGACCCTGCCGCCGAGTCGCTCGATCGCAGCAAGCGCCTGCTGGAGCGTGCTCACCGGTATCACGGTGAGCCCCGGCGAGGCGGCACCTTGCGCGGGGCCGAGCTCCACCTTCGGCACCAAGAACACGGTCGCACCCGCGTTCTCGACCGCGATCGTCTTCTGGGGAACGCCGCCAACGTCGCCGACGTGGCCGCTCGGATCGATGGTGCCGGTCGCGGCGATCTTGAGGCCGCCGGTGATCGACGTGGTGGACAGCGCGTCGATGATGCCGAGCGTCATCGCGAGCCCCGCCGAGGGGCCGCCGATGTTGGCGGTGTTGACCAACACGTGCACGGGGAAGTGCCACTGCGTCGCGTCTTCCAGCTCGATGCCAAGGGCGAAGGAGACGGCCGTAGTCGGGTTCCCCGGGCATCCCGACGACGGCGCCTTGGGGGGGACGAGACCGATCGGGACCTCCACCGTCGCCGGCGGTGCGTACGCGCCGAAGACGCCAGACGAAGAGACCTTGACGCGCTCGATCTTGAGCGCCACTCGACTCCCGGGCGCCGCGCCATCCAGCGCCTGGAGCAGCTGGCACTCGTTGCGGACGGGCTTGCCCCTCGCCCACACGATTCGATCGTCGACAGAAAGGACGCCGGCAGAGGGCGCGTCCGCCGCGACCACCATCACCGTCGCGCCGATGCTGGACCCAACGACGCGCAGGCCGAGCGCACGCATCGCCGCGACCTTGGCTGCGTTCTGCGAGTCGAACATCTGCAGGTAAGCCTGGGTCACGAGTTGGGACGCGGGCACGTCGCCGCCGGTGAGCGTCGAGAGCGAGACGATCCGCTCCTCGCGACCCGGGTGGATCTGGGCCCACACCCACTGCCACACGGTCAGCTGCGTCAGATAGACGTCGGTGAGGAGGATCGACGCGCGCGTGGCGCTGTGGGGATGGTCCGAGACGGTGATGAGCGGTCCGACCGCCTGTGCGACGCCCGGCGTGATCGCGTAATCGCTGGTCTCGTGCTTTCCGGCCCAGATGAACAGCCCGAGGAGCGCAATCAGGATGACCAGAACCGCAGAGCGCGTGTAGGCGCGGCGCGGTGGTTCACTGGTGCCATGCGGGACGATGCCGACACCGTAGCCACCGAAGCCCGCACGGTCGTGGTTGCGGGCTTCGCCCCGCAGGATCGAGACGCCGTGGAGGAGGGCCTTGCAAGTCCCGAGCCAGAGGTGCGCGCGCGGGCGCTCGGTGCGTCAGCCCGGCTCGGCCCGCGATCGGTCGCGCGACGTGTCCAGGGGATCCTCGATGCGTCCCCGATCGTTCGCCGGCGTGCCTGCCAGCTTGAGGCGCGCCATCCGCGACGCAGCGTCAGGGTCATCGACGCGCTGGTCTCGAGGCTTGGCGACACCGACGAGCTCGTCGTCGTCGCGGCGGCCGACGCCCTGGGCGAGGTCCGGGCCGACAAGGCCACGAGCACCCTCGCAGCGGTCGCCCGCACCCATCTCGACGCGAGGTGTCGGGAGGCCGCGGTCGCCGCGCTCGGGAGCGTCGGCGACCAAGAGGGCCTCGACGCGGTCCTGTCGGCGCTCGACGACAAGCCGGCAATCAGACGTCGCGCCGTCGTCGCGCTGGCGGCCTTCAGCGGTGCGTCAGTCGAGGCCGCGCTCGCTCGTGCGCTCGAGGACAAGGACTGGCAGGTGCGGCAGGCCGCCGAGGCGCTGGCCGACGCGGCGCGAGGCTCGCCCGGCTCCTAGCGCTCCGCGGACGCGAACAGCTGCGAGAGCCGGCCGAGGTCCTCGAGGCAGCGGCCAGCGCCAAGGACCACTGCCTCGGCGGAAGCGTCGCACGTGTGCACCGGGACCTCGGTTCGCTCGACCAACTGCTCGACGAGCCCGTCGAGCATCGAGCCGCCGCCGACGACGTGCATGCCGTGCACGAGCACATCTTGGGCCAAGTCCGGCGGCGCGTCGGCAAGGCAGTCCGACGAGGCGCGCACGATCTGATGCACGTGGTCGGCGATCGCGAGGTGCACGTCGTCGCCCGAGACGACGAGCGTGAACGGCACACCGTCGGTCGCGCGACGCGCAGGGACCTCGGCTCGTCTCGGCCGCGCATGCTCGGAGGCGGTGCCCACTGACACCTTGAGTGCCTCGGCGGTCGTCCCGGTGATCACCGCGTCGGCGTGCTGGCGGACCCACGCCGAGATGTCGGCATCGAGGTCGTCCCCGCCGAGGCGGATCGATGCCAGCGAGACGATGCCGCCGATCGAGATGACGGCGACCTCGGTGATGCCGGCACCGACGACCGCCACGGAGCTGGCCACGGGATCGTGGATCGGCAAGCCGAGTCCGATCGCCGCGGCGATTGGCGCCTCGAGCAGATGCGCGTGGGCGGCGCCCGCACGGCGGGCTGCCTGCCGCAGGGCGCGGCGCTCGATCGCTGTCGCCGAGGCCGGCACCGTGAGCAGCACCCTGGGGCGTGAGAACCGCCCCATGCCGCACCGATCGAGCACACCGTGCAAGAGGCGCGCCGCGACGTCGAAGTCAGTTGTGGCGGCCTTGTGCATCGGGCGGAACGCGACGACGTGGCGCGGGGTGCGTCCCACGAGCTCGACGGCCTCGCGCCCGAGCGCCACGACCGAGCCGTCTCGGGTGTCGATGGCGACGACAGTCGGTTCGGCGAAGATCAGCCCCTCGGACTCGTTGGCGACCCTCGTCATCGAGGTGCCGACGTCGATCGCGAGGGTCGGCACCACGGCCAAGATGGTAGGGGCGACGCCCAAGCACCCACCTGCGTGGCTACCCTTGTCCGGGTGTTCAGGCGGTTCCGCTACTTCCTTGAGATGCGCGGCAGCCAGCGGTCACTGGGAGCCCCCGTGCCCTCCGAGCGCGCCTGGGTCCACCCCTCCGAGCTGCCGAGCTCCTTCGACAGGGCGGCCATGCCCCCTGCTCGGACACTCGGGTCGCGCAGGTTCCAGGTCCTGGTCGCCGCGGCGGCCGCGGCCCTGCTCACCACCGGCGGCGCATTCCTCGCCGCCCCGAGCGTCACGCAGCCGGCCGGCGCGTCAGTCGGCCCTCGCGTCGTCACCTCGCTCGCTACGGTGCCCGCTCCTGACAGGCCGGCGGCGAACTCGCTGCTCGCGCTCGTCATCTACGAGGGCCAGCACCTCGGGACCGCGACCGCGCTCGTGCTGCCCCCCGGGGACCTCGCCGTCACGTCGACGCCCATCCCTGCGGGCTCGTCGGTCGTGGGGGTGCGCGTCGGCCAGCACGCCATGGCACTCAGCGTCGTGGGCACCGACCCACTCCTTGGCGTCACGGTGCTGCGCCTGCCAACTACCGAGCCCGTCACCCCCACCGCGTCGCTCGCCCCCGCTGTGTCAACCGACGGCGCGCCCCTCACCTTGACGGCGCTCGCGGCAGTCCGCGGCGTCGTGACGCCCATGCAATTCGAGTACGCGGCGGCGTACCTCACCGCGACTGAGACCACCGCAGTGGTCGGGCGCTGGCACTCACAGATCGCCCTCACGCGCGGGTCCTCGCTGATCGGCGACATCGCCGGCACCGTCGTGCTGAACGGGCAGGGCCGAGCGGTCGCTGCATCGGTCCCCGCCCTCGGGTCGAGCGCCTTTGTGCCCGCGACGTTCCTCGAGCTGCTCGCGCAGCGGATCGTGCTCGGCAACTCCGTTGGCCACGGCTGGCTGCAGCTGCAGGGCACGGCGACGACGGCTGGCGGCGCCCATGTCGTGGCCGTGACGTACCGGGGGGCCTCGTGGGGAGCGGTCCGCCCCGGCGACACGCTCGTGGCCATCGACTCGATGCGCGTGCGCACCATGGCGGACATCGGCTCGATCCTCTACACGAGCTCGCCCGGGCAGATCCTCGTGCTGACCGCCGTGCACGATGGGCAGGTCCGCAACGTCGACGTGACGCTCGCCGCCTCCCCGTAGGCTTCGCTCCATGACCGGCCCGTCGAACGGGTTCGAGGGGTTGCTTGGCGACCTGCTGAAGGCGATGAGCAGTGCCCCTGGCGCTGCCTGGTTCGACGCCGCAAAGGCACTGGCGGTCAGCGTGGTCGCCGACGAGCACGAGGCCTACAACCCGGACCCGGTCGCCCGCATCAAGCTCGAAGAGCTCGCCCGAGTCGTGTCGCTGCACGTCGCAGAGGTGACCGGCGACGCCGTCGACGCGGTCGTCGAGCCCGTCACCCGTGCGGCATGGGGCGTCGCCGCCCTTACCTCATGGCGCCCGAGGCTCGAGCCTCTGGTTGCGTCCGCGTCGGCGCAGCCGGCCTCGTCCGCGGCGCTCGACGACGAGCATGCCGACCCCGGTGCCGCGATGCTCGCGAAGTTCGCCACGTCCATGGGGCCTATGTTCCTCGGGCTCCAGGTGGGGTCCACCGCGGGGCACCTGGCCGAGCGCGCACTCGGCTCCTCGGCGTTCCCGCTCCCCTGGCCCAACGCGACGCACGCGCTGATCGTGGCGCGCAACCTCGATCAGTTCGCAGAGGACTGGAGCCTCGATCACGATGCCGTCGCCGCCTTCACCGTGGCACACGAGCTCGCGATGCGCGCGGTCTACTCGCGGCCCCAGATCGCGTCGCACGTCGACGCGCTGCTCGATGCCGCGACCGCTGCGCAGATGTCGATGCAGAAGACCTTGCTCGACCGGCTCGGGGAGGCCGACGGGGTCGAGGACCTCTCACGGCTGCTGGGCGATCCTGAAGCGTTCGTCGAGGGGCTGTGGGGCCACGAGCTCCCTGAGGGCGGCCGTGCCCATGACGCGCTCAATGCGGCAGTCACCGCCATCAGCGCCTACGTCGATGAGGTCGCGAAGGTCGTCGCAGTCAAGGTCCTGGGTGACGCCGGCCAGCTCGCCGAGGCATGGCACCGGCACCGGACCGGTGACAGCAAGGGTGCCGAGGCTGCCGCGGCGATGTTCGGGGTCGACCTCTCCAAGGAGCGCGTTGACCTCGGCGCCGCGTTCATCGCCGGCGTCATCGAGCGCGACGGATTCGAGGCGCTCGCGCGGCTCACCGCGACTGCCGAGGGACTCCCCACGCCCGCCGAGATCGTGGCGCCGGGGCTGTGGCTGGCACGCACCTCGCTGCCCGGGCTCGGCGACGGGGCCCCGGGCTAGCTGCGGTGCTCGGTGTCATCCTCGTCGAAGCCGAGGTCCCACTCGAGGGCCAGGTGCTCGCGCTCGGCGTCGCGTGCGACGCGCTCACGGTTCCGGCGGAACTGCGGGTCGTGGGGCGGCAGGAGCACGAGGCGCGCGTTGGCGCGATCTGCGAAGGACTGGATGGTCTCTTCGTTGCCCCAGTCGCTCTGGATCTCCCAGTGCGGCGCGACGGGCCCGAGGTAGACGATGCGCACGTGCCCGACCGGGTCGAAGGGCTCGACAACGTCGTCATGGGCCTGGGTCATGTGGGCTCCTTGGTTGGGGGTACGAAGAGGGTATGAGGCGACGAGTGGGCACGTATCCGCTGGCCGCAGCTAATGGCGGCTTCGCAGTTGCGCCAGAGGCGAAGCTACGTGAAACATTGCACGTAGATGGGCTTGTGGACCAAGCCATCCTATGCAAGTGTATTACTGAAGTTCAGGGGGAGGGGCCAGATGAGCACCGAGTGGATGGCAGACGGCAAGTGCCGTGAAGTCCCGCCGGAGACGTTCTTCCCAAGCGACGGGCTCGGCGTGATCAGAGCACAGCGCATCTGCGCGACGTGCGAGGTCTCCGCGGAGTGCTTGGAGTACGCCCTCGAGAACCACATCGACCACGGCGTGTGGGGTGGAAAGTCCGAGCGCGAGCGGCGACGCATCCTGCGCACGCGGCGGCGCGGATCCCTCACGACGCTGCATAGCAACTGACCGCTGCGCATCGCGGCGCGCTGGTCTGCGCCGCCAACCTCAGCGAGGGGCGCGACCACAAGGTGCTCGACGCCCTTCGCACCGCCGCCGGCGAGGCACTTCTTGACCTGCACGTCGACGCCGACCACCACCGGTGCGTGCTCACCATGGCCTCCGAGTGCGATCCGTTAGTCGCTCGGGTCCTGAGCGTCGCGCAAGTCGCACTCCAGCTGATCGACCTTCGTGGCCACCAAGGCGTCCATCCCCGGCTCGGCTCGCTCGACGTCGTCCCGTTCGCGCCCCTCGTCGGCACCTCGCTCGACGAGGCGATCGCCGCCCGCGACGCCGTCATTTTCGGCCTCGGCACGCTTGGGATCCCGGCGTTCCGGTTCGGTCCCCTGGACGACGGCACGACACGCACCCTCCCTCAGCTGCGACGCCGGGCATTCGTCGACCTCATCGCAGACGCCGGCCCGTCGCGCGCGCACCCCACGGCCGGGGCGACGGCCGTCGGCGCGCGGCCCCCCCTCGTCGCATGGAACGCCTGGCTGCAGGGCGCGAGCCTCGCTGCGACCCGAATGATCGCCTCGGCGATCCGATCGCCGCACGTCCGTGCCCTCGGGTTCCAGGTCCACGGCGCGACCCAGGTCAGCTGCAACCTCGTCGACCCGCTCGCAGCAACCCCGCTCGCGGTCTACGAGAAGATCGAGTCAGAGCTCCCCGACGGCGCGCACATCGTTCGCTGCGAGCTCGTCGGGCTCGTCCCTGAGCGTGTCTTAGAGGTCGTTCCCGAGTCGTGGTGGGAGCGGCTCGACTTGGCCGCGGATCGGTCCGTCGAACGCGCCGCGGCGAGGATCGGCGTAGGGGCCGGCTGACAGGACGCCTGTTCAGCTGGCCGAGGCCGCCCGTCGCTCGATGGCTCTGGCGCGCCGAAGGCGACGGCGCTCGCGTTCGCTCATCCCGCCCCAGATCCCGAACTTCTCACCGTTGTCGAGGGCGAACTCAAGGCAATCGTTCTGCACGACGCACCCCCGGCAGACCTCCTTGGCCTCCTTGGTGGATGCGCCCCGCTCCGGGAAGAAGAGGTCAGGATCGACCCCCATGCAGTTCGCGCGGGCCTGCCACCCACGGTCCTCCAGCCCTCCCAGGATCGACACGATCTCCATAAGACCTCCCCCGGGGCGCCGCTTCTGATGGCACCCCTGTAGTTACACGGGTGTCATCTTGGGCGATCCAGGCGGAAATTGCAAGCGAAAATGCCAATTGGCGCCGCTGGGAGCGGTCTCAGCCTGGGCGGACGTGTCCGGCGCCGCCGTGCCCGCGGGCCCGGGAGCTCACCCAGTCGCGCGCAGGGTGCGGCGGTGCTGGAGGAAGTCGGCGAGCACGTAGCTGCCCAGATCATCACGGCTCGGGTAGAAGGTCCGGCCTCCGTTCACCTTGCCGATCTGCTCGACGAAGGGGAACTGGGTCCGCTCGAGGTCGAGCGCGAAGGTGTTGATGGTGATCCCAGCACGGGTGCAACGAAGCACCTCGGCCATCGTGCGGTGGAGCGTCTCGCTCGTCGGGGGATAGTGAAAGTAGGGCTCGCCGGCGTCGTCCAGGTGCGCGGTCGGCTCGCCGTCGGTGATCACGAGGATCTGCCGGGTGCCGTGCTCCTTTGAGAGCATGCGGCGCCCGAGCGCCAGTGCGTGCTGGAGGTTGGTGCCGTAGATGTAGTCCCACATGACGGTCGGGAGCTCTTCGATCTGGATCTCGCGGGCGATCTCGGAGAACACGACGATCGACAGGAAGTCCCTCGGGAACCTCGTGCGGATGAGCGTCGCGAGCGCTATCGCCATCTTCTTCGCGGGCACGAAGTTGTCGCGCATCGGCATCGACATCGACAGGTCGATGGCGAGCACGGTCGCCGAGCGGACCAGCGCCTCGTGCTCCACGATCTCGAAGTCGCGAGGCTCGAGCTTGACCGGTACGCCCTGGCCCCCGCGGGCCACGGCGTTGTGCACGGTCCTCGGTAGGTGCAGGTTGAACGTGTCGCCCGGCTCCCAGGGTCGCGACACCTCCTCACGGTCGTGGCCGAGCCCGGACTTCGTCGCGGTGTGCTCGCCCATCGCGCCGTTGCGCAGCCGGTCGAACAGATCGCGCAGCGCGCGCGCGCCGAGTCGCCGTACGCCATGGGCGGTGAGCTCAAGTCGCCCGCCGCGCCGGTCGATGAGCCCCGCGTCGGTGAGCTCGCGCACGAGCTGGTTCAGCCGCTCGACGCTGCGCGCCGCGTCCTCTCCCAGGTCCCGGCGCACCGCATCGATGTCGATCTCAGGGAGGGCGGCGGCGGCGTTGTCCGAGCTGAGGAGCTCTTCGAGGCGCTCGAGGTCGCCCAGCTGGGCCGTGACGTCGGTCGCCTGATCGAGCGAGAGCGGGCCCTTGCCCTCGAAGGCGTAGCCCCTCGAGCCGTCGAACTCGGGGAACGCGCGCGAGAGGTTGGCCGCGAGCCGGTTGAGCGAGAAGCTCAAGTCCAGGTCCTCGAACAGCGACTGGCTCAGACGCTCGAGCTCGGCTCGCTGCTCGGACGAGAGCGACTCGAACATCGCCCGCGCTGCCGCCATGCGGCGCGCGAACTGCTCCAGCAGCTCGTCGAGGTTCTCGGCGGGCCCGAACAGGTCGCCGTACTGGTCCATGAACGCCTCGAACGTCGGATCGAGCGGCTCGCCGCGCTCGCGCTGCTCGAGCATGCGGCTGAGCGCGTCCATGCCCTCGCGCATGCGGCGGAGCTGCTCGGGATCGGGCTCGGCGAGCGCGCCGCGCATGGCCTCGAAGTAGGACCCCAGCAGCTGCTCGCGCAGCTCGCCGAGGAGCTGCTCGAACTGCTCTCGAGCCTCCGAGGAGACGAACTCGTAGCTGCGCAGCGCCTCGACCCGTGGCGCGAAGCGGTCCGGCAGCACGTCGAGCTCAACGGATCGTTCCGCGACGACGTCGTCGGTCACCTGCAGGCGGCGGTCGTCGCCGGAGGTCGCCGCCTCTTCTTGGAGCGCGCGCAGCGCTGCTCGCTCGGTCGCCTCGACCTCGTCGAGGCGGTCCTGGAACTCGGCGAACTGCTCGTCGGGGTCCCCGCGCTCGAGCAGCTCCTGGCGCCGTCGGCGCGCGCGCTCCATGAGCTCTCGGAGCCCCTCCAGGCGCTCGCCGTCGGGAGTCCTCATCCCTCGGCGCAGGAGCCGGTTGAGCGCGTCGGAGAGGTCCCCTCCCTCCAAGAGGTCGTCGGTCAGGGCGTCGAGGAGCGCTTCTGCGTCGAGGTCGTCGTCATCGCCGCTCCCGTCGAAGCGGCGGTAGCCGTACCTCGCGCTCATCTCAGCGTCGGCGCTGGCGGTACAGCGCGCGCGGCCCCGAGGCGTCCTTGCTGAGACGCTTGGTCAGGTGCAGCCCCTCGAGCAGGAACTCGAGAGACGCCGCCATCTCCTCGGTCCCGGCGTCGTCGCCTGCGATGCGCCGTGTCGCGGGCTCGAGCACCGGGAGCGCGTCGAGCACCTCGGCGTAGTCGCCGGCGTCGAGATCGTCACCTACGTGGACGACCACCTCGTCATCGAACGCGGCGACGATCTCTGCAGCGTCCTCCAGCACGACGTGCTCGCGGAACACGAGCAGCACGGCTGCCGCAACGAGCTGGGCGACGACGTCTGCCTCGCGGCCCTCTTCCATCGCCTCGATCTCGATCTTGCCCTGCGTCGAGGCGACGACGGCCGCGAGGTCGCTCACACGGGGCACCACGGCGCTGCCGTGCGTGCGCAGCGTGCGCCGCAGCGCGTTCGCGACGACGCTCTCATAGTTGGCGATCGTGAGGCGCACCGACACACCGCTGCGCTGGTTGACCATCGGGCTGCGGCGCGCGAGCTGGGAGATCTGGACAACGGCCAGCTCCATGAACCACGGCACGACGATGGGGGCCCCCGTGTTGGGCAGCGACGCCTCGTTCCTCGCGATCTCGAGCTCGGTGGCGACGTCGCGCGGATAGTGCGTGCGGATCTGCGCGCCGAAGCGGTCCTTGAGCGGCGTGATGATCCGCCCGCGGTTCGTGTAGTCCTCGGGATTGGCCGTCGCGACGAGGACCAGGTCAAGGGGGAGCCGGATCCGGTGGCCCCGGATCTGGATGTCGCGCTCCTCGAGCACGTTGAGGAGTCCCACCTGGATGCGCTCGGCGAGGTCCGGGAGCTCGTTGACCGCGAAGATCCCGCGGTTGACGCGCGGGACGAGGCCGAAGGAGAGCGCCTGCTCGTCGGTCAGGTACCTGCCCTCGGCGATCTTGATCGGGTCGACCTCGCCTATGAGGTCCCCGATCGTCGTGTCGGGCGTGGCCAGCTTCTCCCCGTAGCGCTCGGATCGGTGCACCCACGACACAGGTGTCTCGTCACCGTGCGTCTCGACGAGCTCGATCGCCCGTCTTGAGACCGGGGCGAACGGATCGTCGTTGATCTCGCTCGTCGCCACGATCGGCAGCCACTCGTCCAGCAGCCCGACGAGCGAGCGCAGGATCCTCGTCTTCGCCTGCCCTCGCTCGCCGAGCAGGATGACATCGTGCCCCGCAAGGATCGCGTTCTCGAGCTGCGGCAGGACGGAGTCCTCGTAGCCAAGGATGCCGAGCGCGAGCGGCTCGCCGTCGGCGATCCGGCGCTCGAGGTTCTCACGAAGCTCCTGGGCGACCGGCCGGGACGTCCAGCCGCTGTCACGGAGTCCGCCAATCGTGCTCGCCAGCCCGGTGGGCACGTGCGGAACGGGTGTCGCGAGATCACTCATGTGCCGAGCGTAGGTCGCCAGCGAACGGGCCGACACGCCGATCGTTGGTCAATTGGGCCCCTCTCGACACCTGCATAGGATGGCGCCGGTCCGATTTTCGGGCTGCTCGGCGGTCCAGGAAGGAGACGCGTGACAGACGTTGCTGCAGGGTCCACGCCTGTCTCCCTCCCCCGGCGCGGCGGGCCAAGCGTCATGACCCTGCGCCAGGACCGCTGGTGGATCCAGCCCCTCGTCACTTTCTCCATCCTCTTCGCCTTCGTCGTCTACGTCACCTGGGCGGCGTTCCAGCATCGCAACTATTTCTTCGGCCCGCACAACTTGATCAGCCCGCTGTACTCCCCCTGCATCGCGAACTCCTGCACCGCAGGTGCCACGATCCACGGCTTCCACCTGTCGTGGTGGAACTTCTCGCCTGCGCTGCTCATCCTCATCATCCCGGGCGGATTCAGAGTCACCTGCTACTACTACCGACGCAGCTACTACCGGGCCTTCTGGTGGTCACCGCCGTCCTGCGCGGTCCAGGACCATCACTCGAAGTACTCCGGTGAGACGCGGTTCCCCCTCATCTTGCAGAACTCGCATCGCTACTTCTTCTACCTCGCGTTCCTCGTGAACATCATCCTCACCTACGACGCGGTGCTCTCGTTCTCGATGCCGGGCCACGGCATCGGGGTCTCCGTCGGGACCCTTGTGCTCTGCGCGAACGCGGCGCTCCTGTGGCTGTACACCCTGAGCTGCCATGCCTGTCGACACCTGTGCGGCGGCAACGTGCGCTTCTTCAGCGACCACCCGATCCGTCAGCGCCTGTGGAAGATCACGACGCCGCTCAACGCACGCCACATGCAGTACGCCTGGGCGAGCCTCATCTTCGTGGCGCTCACCGACGTGTACGTGCGGCTTGTCGCGAGCGGCGGGCTCACCGACGTGAAGCTGTTCTAGGAGCGCTGTGCCGAACCACGAGACCGAGCACCATGACTACGACGTCCTGATCGTCGGCGCCGGGGGCGCGGGCCTGCGCGCGGCGATCGAGTCAACGCGGCGCGGGCTTCGCACTGCGATCGTGACCAAGTCCCTGCTCGGCAAGGCGCACACGGTGATGGCCGAAGGCGGCGTCGCCGCTGCCATGGGCAACGTCCATCCCGAGGACAACTGGAAGGTGCACTTCCGCGACACGATGCGCGGCGGCAAGATGCTCAACAACTTCCGGATGGCCGAGCTGCACGCCCAGGAGGCGCCGGAGCGAGTCCACGAGCTCGAGGCGTGGGGCGCGCTCTTCGACCGGACCGATGACGGTCGCATCCTGCAACGCGACTTCGGAGGGCACCGCTACGCAAGGCTCGCCCACGTGGGCGACCGCACGGGCCTCGAGATGATCCGCACGCTCCAGCAGAAGGTGGTGTCGATGGGGGTCGACGTCATCATGGAGTGCAAGGTCCTGCGCCTCGTGACCGATGCCGACGGTCGCATCGCCGGCTGCGTCGCGTACCACCGGCCGTCCGGGGACTTCGTCACGATCTCGGCGCCTGCCATCGTCCTCGCGACCGGTGGCGTCGGCAAGTCGTGGAAGTACACCTCGAACTCATGGGAGTCGACCGGCGACGGCCACGCGCTGGCGCTCTGGGCGGGCGCGCAGCTGATCGACATGGAGTGCATCCAGTTCCACCCGACCGGGATGGTCTGGCCCCTCAGCGTGCGCGGCCTCTTGGTCACCGAGGGCGTCCGAGGCGACGGGGGCGTCCTTCGCAACTCGGACGGCGATCGCTTCATGTTCAACTACGTCGCCGACATGTTCCGGGCCGAGACGGCCGACTCCGAAGAGGAGGCCGACCGCTGGTACGACGACCACAGCGCGGGGCGCCGTCCGCCTGAGCTCCTGCCCCGAGACGAGGTGGCGCGCGCGATCAACACCGAGGTCAAGGCCGGCCGCGGCACGCCGCACGGCGGGGTCTTCCTCGACATCGCCTCACGACGCTCCGCCGAGTTCATCCGACGCCGCCTTCCCTCCATGTACCACCAGTTCATGGAGCTCGCGGGCGTCGACATCACCCGCGAGTCGATGGAGATCGGCCCGACGTGCCACTACATCATGGGTGGCGTTCGCGTGGACGCCGACACGACCGCGACGTGCGTGCCTGGACTCTTCGCCGCGGGCGAGGTCGCCGGCGGCATGCACGGCTCGAACCGGCTCGGTGGCAACTCGCTCAGCGACCTCTTGGTCTTCGGGCGACGCGCCGGGATGGGGGCCTCGGACTACGTAGCAGCGGGCCAGCGCGCCGGCGACCTCAACCGTCCAGTGGTGGACGCGGCGATCGATGAGGCCATCGCGCCGTTCGACCGCGCAGACGGCGAGAGCCCCTACCAGATTCAGCACGACCTCCAGGAGTTGATGCAGTCAAACGTCGGCATCGTCCGGACCGGCACCGAGCTCGTCGAGGCGCTCACCAAGCTCGACGAGCTCGCGGCTCGCACCGCGAACCTGGCCGTCAGTGGCCCCCGTGCGTACAACCCAGGGTGGAATCTCGCGACGGACCTCCCGAGCATGCTCACCGTCTCGCGGTGCACGGCGCTCGGTGCGATCAACCGAACCGAGAGCAGGGGCGGGCACACCCGCGAGGACTTCCCCACGCCAGATGCCGAGCTCGGCAAGGTCAACTTCGTCCACTCGCAGCCGAGCGGTGGCGGATACCGCGAGGAGGTCAAGACCGTGCCAGAGCCGATCCCTGAGGTGACGCCTGAGCTGCGAGAGATCCTCGAGGACGCGACATGACCGAGGAACTCACACTGCGGGTGTGGCGAGGTGACAGCCTCGGCGGCCGCTTCGAGGACTACCGGCTCGAACGGGTGGAGGGCGAGGTCGTCCTGGACGTCCTCCACCGGCTCCAGGCGACCCAGACGCCGGACCTCGCCTGCCGCTGGAACTGCAAGGCGGGCAAGTGCGGCAGCTGCTCCGCGGAGATCAACGGCAAGCCGAGGCTCATGTGCATGACAAGGGTGGACCAGCTCGAGGCCGACGTCATCACCGTCGCGCCGATGCGGACCTTCCCGATCATCCGCGACCTCGTCACCGACGTCTCGTTCAACTTCGAGATGGCAAAGAAAGTGCCGGCGTTCAATCCGGCTGAGCCGCCCGAGGGCGGCTACCGGATGCAGCAGGTGGACATCGAGCGCGGCCAGGAGTTCCGCAAGTGCATCGAGTGCTTCTTGTGCCAAGACGTCTGCCACGTGATCCGGGACCACGACGAGCACAAGCAGCACTATGCCGGACCGCGGTTCTTCATCCGCTACGCCGAGCTCGAGATGCACCCCTTGGACACCAACGACCGCCGCCGCCTGGTGCGCGAGAAGATGGGGCTCGGGCTGTGCAACATCACGAAGTGCTGCACCGAGGTCTGCCCAGAGCACATCAAGATCACCGACAACGCGATCATCCCGCTGAAAGAGCGCGTCGTCGGCGCCAACTACGACCCCGTGGCCTGGCTGGGCCGCGTGGTGCGGCGCAAGAAGGTGCGCTCCGCCGACGAGGCGTCGGTGCAGCCAACCCCCTAGTGCCCGCCGATCTGTTCACTGACGAGTGGCTGGCAGAGTGCAATCGCGCGCTCGCCGACCAGCCCAATGCTCGCGGCACGGGCGCGGCCCGGCTCGTCGTTGCCGAGCTCATCACACATTCGCCCCCCGGTCGCCACGATGCCATCACGCTCATCGCGGATGACGCAGGCGTGCGCCTGGCCGCAGGTGAGGATCCTGGCGCCTCGGCATGGCTCACCGTCTCGATGCCCGACGCCGAGGCCCTGCACGACGGCTCCATCGACCCCGCGCGCGCACTGATCGAGGGCCGCATCCGGATCCGCGGCGATTTCCGTTCGGTCGTCGACGCGATGGGCCTTCTCGCAGCGGCGCATGGTGCGCTGCGCACCCGGACCTCTCCTGGGGGCTGACTCTCAGAACGGGGGCGCGGGGTCGTACTCAATGAGGTGCCGCACCTCTCGGGCCCGCTCGGGCGACGCGAGCCGACCGACCAGGTGCAGCGCCATGTCGATCCCTGCGGACACGCCCGCCGAGGTGACGGTGTCCCCGTCGTCCACGAACCTGGCGTCGCGTCGCACGTCGATCGTCGGATCGAGCGACGCCAGGTAGTCGAGCGAGGCCCAGTGTGTCGTGGCCGGCCGCCCCGTGAGCAAGCCGGCGGCCGCGAGCACGAGCGAGCCTGTGCAGACCGAGGCGAGCAGCGGCACCGACGCCCGCATCGACCGGACCCACTCGAGATGGTCCCTGTTGGCGAGCAGCGCCCTCGTGCCCTTCCCGCCCGGGTAGACGAGCACGTCGAGGTGCCCGACGTGCTGGGCGTCTTCGTCCGGGCGGATGACGAGACCATTGGCGCCACGCACCTCGACCCCGCCCATCGACATTGTCCGCACCGACCACCCGTCCTCGGGGGCGCGCGTGGACCAGGCACCGAACACCTCGTAGGGCCCGACCGCGTCCAGCTCCTCGAAGTGATCGAACAGGAAGATGCCGATCTGGCGGGTCCCAGGCGGCATCGACCGAGCCTCCCATCTGCCCGAATCCGCCGGCGATACCTGCGCCGAGATTTCCCCTTCCTGGCTGCGACCTCCGGGTCTATGGTTCGTGAGTGGCTCGCGAGTGCCCCCCAGGCGTGCGCCGGTGACCGGTGCGACGCGGCGGGCGCCAGCACGCGGCCACTTCTTGGACCACGCGCGTGCCTCGCGCCGCGTCACGTCGATCTGTGTAGGTGCACTGAGAAGCTGAGAAGGGAGCGCAATGACCACGACGGTTATCAATGACCACTTCTTGCTGAGGTACCGAGAGCTCATGGATGCAGAGGACCAGGCGTTCGATGAGCTGGAGCATGCCTGCGAGGACGGCGACGGGCCGCACTTCCTCGAAGAGATGGGGATCTGGATGACCGCGCTGCGCGCGAAGCTCGCGTTCCTTGAACGATCGGGGTTCGAGGTCGCCGCAGCCTGAGCCCGTCACCTCGGCGCGCGCGACCAGCGCCGAGACGACCGCCGGACCCCGGCGAGCCCGAGCGACATCGTGTCGATGAGTGACGTCCCGCTACTCGAAGATGACCTGGCTGAGCCCGGGCTGATCCAGCCGGGAGCGGGCCTCATGCCACTCGAGCTCGACGTCGCGACGCCCGAGATGGCGGTCCTCTGCTTCTTCCAGGAGGTCCTCGAGACGCTCGAGGAGCGCGGTCGCGCCCGCCGCGTGGGACGACTCGTGAGCGAGATCGGGCCGAACCCGCTCTACGTCGTCGAGTCGAGCGGTGCCGAGGTGCTGGTCGTGCATCCGGGCGTGGGGGCCCCGCTCGCCGCAGCGATGCTCGAGGAGGTCATCGCGCTCGGCTGCACGCGCATCGTCGCGTGCGGGGGCGCCGGGGCCCTGCGAGACGACCTCGTGCTCGGCCACGCGGTGGTCGTGGACGAGGCGGTCCGCGACGAGGGCACCTCGTACCACTACTTGCCAGCGTCACGGACCGTCAGCGCCGACGAGCACGGCGTGGACGTGCTCACGAGCCTGCTCGAGGAACGCGGTGTGCCGTTCTTGGTGGGAAAGTCCTGGACGACCGACGCGTTCTACCGCGAGGCACGTCCGCGAATCGATCGGCGCGTCGCCGAGGGGTGCCTGACCGTGGAGATGGAGGCGGCGGCGTTCATGGCGGTCGCTCGGTTCCGAGGCGTCCGCTTCGCCCAGCTCCTCTATGCAGGTGACTCGGTCGCCGGGGAGGCCTGGGACGAGCGCGGCTGGAACCAGGCGAGCTCGATCCGAGAGGCGCTCTTCGACCTCGCGCTCGAGGGCGCCCTGCGCCTCTGAGGCTACGCCTCGCGTCAGGCGATCAGCCCGAGGGCGACAACCTCGTCGCGCTCGGAGAGCAGCTCGTCGGTCGTGAGCTTGACCTTGTCCGCGGCGAAGGCGGAGTGCTCGAAGCCCGGCTTGACCGACCAGGCACCAAGCCCGTCGGCGACGACGGGGAACCCGAACTGGAGCCCCTCAGGCACGCCGTACTCCCCTGTCGAGCAGACCGCGACCGAGGTGCAGCACTCCGTCGGCGTCGGCGTGGTGAGCGAGGCCACCGTGTCGATCGCGGCGTTCGCCGCCGAGGCCGCCGAGGACGCGCCGCGTGCCTCGATGATCGCGGCCCCTCGCTTCTGCACGGTCGTGAGGAACTCGCCCTGCAGCCAGCCCTCATCGCCAATGGCGAGCGCCGCAGGCTTCCCTGCGATGGTCGCGTTCTCGAAGTCCGGAAACTGCGTGGCGGAGTGGTTGCCCCAGATCGCGAGGTTCCGCACGTCCGGCACGCCGACGCCGGCTCGCTTGGCGAGCTGGGATTCGGCGCGGTTCTGGTCGAGCCGGGTCATCGCGAACCAGCGGTCTGCGGGAACGTCGCGCGCCGCGCGCCGCGCGATGAGGCAGTTCGTGTTGCACGGGTTGCCAACGACGAGCACACGGACGTCGTTCGCCGCGCCAGAGGCGATCGCCTCGCCCTGCGGCTTGAAGATCCCGCCATTGATGCTGAGCAGGTCGCCGCGCTCCATGCCTGCCTTGCGCGGCACGCTGCCGACGAGGAGCGCCCAGCTCGTCCCGTCGAACGCGGTCGACAGCTCGCTCGTGGCCTCGATGCCGGCGAGCAGCGGGAAGGCGCAGTCATCGAGCTCCATGACGACGCCCTCGAGCGCCTTCATCGCGGGCTCGATCTCGAGCAGCCGGAGGACGATCGGCGTGTCCCCGAGCAGCTGGCCCGAGGCGATCCGGAACAGCAGCTGGTAGCCGATCTGACCGGCGGCGCCGGTGACGGTGACGTGGACGGGACGAGGTGCCATTGGAGCTCCTTCGGACGAATCAGAGGCGGTCGGCGATGGCGCTCGCGAACTCCGAGCACTTGACCTCGGTCGCGCCGTCCATGAGGCGCGCGAAGTCATAGGTCACGATCTTGTCGGCGATCGTCGCCTCGAGCGCGCGGACGATCGCGTCAGCTGCCTCGGCCCAGCCGAGGTGCTGGTACATGAGCACGCCGGACAGGAGCACGGACCCGGGATTGACCTTGTCGAGGCCCGCGTACTTGGGAGCGGTCCCGTGCGTCGCCTCGAACACGCCGTGCCCGGTGACGTAGTTGATGTTCGCCCCCGGGGCGATGCCGATGCCGCCCACCTGGGCGGCGAGCGCGTCGGAGAGGTAGTCGCCGTTGAGGTTCGGCGTCGCGATCACGTCGAACTCTGCAGGACGCGTGAGCACCTGCTGCAGCGTGATGTCCGCGATGGCGTCCTTTACCAGGAGCTTGCCCTCAGGCTTGCCGTCGCAGTCGTCCCAGCCGACCGCACGTCCCTGGAACTCCTCGCGCACGAGCTCATAGCCCCAGTTCATGAACGCACCCTCGGTGAACTTCTGGATGTTGCCCTTGTGCACGATCGTGACGGACTCTCGTCCGTGGGAGAGGGCGTAGTTGACCGCCGCGCGAACCAGTCGTTTTGAGCCGAACTCGCTCATGGGCTTGATGCCGATGCCCGAGTGCTCGCGGATGTTCCAGCCGAACTGCTCGATGAGGTAGGCGCGGAGCGTCTCGCCCTCGGGCGTGCCGGCCTCGACCTCCATGCCCGCATAGACGTCCTCGGTGTTCTCCCTGAAGATGACCATGTCGACGAGCTCAGGCCGCTTGACGGGCGAGGGGACCCCCTCGAACCAGCGCACGGGACGGAGGCAGACGTACAGGTCAAGCAGCTGGCGGAGCGCAACGTTGAGGCTCCTCATCCCACCGCCGATCGGCGTGGTGAGCGGGCCCTTGATGCCGATCAGGTGGGTACGGAACGCCTCGACGGTCGCGTCGGGGAGCCATTCCCCGGTCTCGTCGAACGCCTTCTGACCTGCCAGAACCTCCTTCCATGCGACCGACTTGCCGAATTTCTTCGCAGCAGCGTCGAGCACGAGCTTGGCGGCGGGCCAGATGTCGACCCCGGTGCCGTCGCCCTCGATGAAGGGGATCACCGGCTCGTCGGGGACGTGCAGCGAGCCGTCAGGTCCCATCGAGATGTTGTCAGCCATTGGTCCAGCCTAGGCCAGCCGATTTCGGGGACCCGAGGGCCGCTCGGCTCGATCCGCCGCGTCGCGGGTCGGGTGCGGCGCCGACGCCTCGGGGCTGGGGCGCTATGCAAGGATCGTGCCGTGGCACGCGTGCACCTGGGCCGGCGCGCCGTGTCGGTGCTCTCCCTCGTCGTCGTGCTGGCGGCGCCGCTTGCCATCGCCAGCCGCGGTGCCTCGGTGCACGGCACGCATCTGGCGGCCCTGGCCCGTCTTGAGCTCGTGCCGCTCGCGATCGCCGTTCTCGGCCTCACCTCGAGCACCCCTCCAACGACGGCGTCGTGCCTCCAGAGGTCCGGCAACACCGAGGCGTGCTACCAGCCCGCCCAGCTGCGGGTCGCCTATGACCTCGCCCCCCTCTACGCGTCGGGCATCCAAGGCCAGCACCAGACCATCGTCATTGTTGACTGCTATGGCTCGCCCACCATTTCGTCGGACCTCAAGTCCTTCGACAAGGCCTTCGGCCTGCCCGCGCCCCCGTCGTTCAAGATCATCCACCCGACTGGGGCCATCCCGCCGTTCAGCACGTTCGGCAAGGACCGACAGGGCTGGGCGCTCGAGACCTCGCTCGACGTCGAGTGGGCCCACGCACTGGCGCCGAGGGCCTCGATCCTTCTCGTCGAGACGCCCACTGACGAGGTGGAGGGCACGTCAGGGTTCCCCGACATCGTGCGCGCAGAGCAGTACGTCATCTCGAAGAAGCTGGGCACCGTCATCAGCCAGAGCTTCGGTGCGACCGAGCAGACCTTTGCGTCGTTCAAGCAGCTCTCCCCGCTTCGGGCTGCCTTCATCGCTGCGGCGAAGGCCAAGATCACCGTCCTCGGAGCATCCGGCGATCTCGGGGCCACGGACTTCGAGGCGGACGCCTCGACGATCTATCCCTATCGCGTCACGAGTTGGCCCGCGAGCGACCCGCTGCTCACCGCCGTTGGCGGCACGAAGCTCAACCTCAACAGCAAAGGGACGCCCAACAGCCCCGCCGTCGCGTGGAACGACACCTACGTGCACCCCACCCCCAGCCCTGAGGCCTCCGGGGGCGGGCGCTCGACATTCTTCACGCGCCCCTCGTACCAGTCGGCGGTCTCGTCGGCCACCGGTGCGCGCCGTGGCGTGCCCGACATCGCCATGAGCGCCGCGTGCACGGGTCTCGTCGACGTCTACGCGTCGTTCCCCGGACAGGGGACGCAGTGGACGCCCATGTGCGGCACGAGCGAGGCCACGCCCCTGTTCGCGGCCATCGTCGCACTGAGCGACCAGAAGGCCGGGCACGGCTTGGGGCAGCTCAACCCCACGCTCTACGCGCTTGCTGGCGTCGCGAACAACGGGCTCGTCGCGGTCACCTCGGGCAACAACACGGTCGGGTTCCGCAGCGGCACCTCGACCGTGACCGTGACGGGCTTCCAGGCGACCGCCTCGTACAACCTCGTGACAGGGCTCGGCACGATCGACGCGGCGAAGTTCGTGCCGGCGCTCGTGCACAAGTGGAAGCTGCTCAACCCGAAGGGCTGACGCTCAGCTCTTGAGGCGCGCCACGATCTCGCGCGTCGCCGTCGAGCGATTGAGCGTGTAGAAGTGCAGACCCGGCGCTCCCGCCTCGAGGAGGTCGGCGCACAGCTGCGTCGCCGCCGTGATGCCCGCCTCGCGGACCGCCTCGGGACCGACGAGCGCGGCATCCTCGAGGCGCGACACGAGCCACTCGGGCACCTGGCCGCCGAGTCCCCGCATGGTGGCGACGGAGGCGAGCGTCGTCACGGGCATGATCCCGGGGAGCACCGGCTTGTCGCAGCCGAGGTCCTGGAGGTCGCTGACGAGCCCGCGCCACTCGTCCACCTGGAAGAACAGCTGGGTGACCGCGAAGTCCGCCAGCGCGAGCTTGGCTGCAAGTCGCCGGCGGTCCGTCGCGAGGTCGGGCGAGTCGGGATGCCCGGCGGGCTGGGCAGCCACCCCGATGCAGAACTCGCCCGCCGTGCGTGCGAGCGCCACGAGCTCGTCGGCGTACCGCAGCTCGCCGACTGCGCCGGTGGCGGGATCTGGGTCGCCTCCCAGCAGCATCAGGTTCTCGACCCCAGCGTCGCGGTAGTCACTGAGGATCGACTCGAGCTCGCTCCTCGTGTGGTGGACGCAGGTGAGGTGCGCCATCGGCTCCATCACGCCTTCGTCATGGAGGCGCCGGACCAGCGCGAAGGTGCGCTCTCGTGATGTCGCACCGCCGCGGTACGTCACCGAGACGAAGTTCGGCGCCAGCCCCGCGAGCTCGTCCAGCGCCCTTGCGAGCGTGCGCTCCTCGGCGTCGTTCTTCGGAGGGAAGAACTCGAACGACGTCGTGCCGCCTGCCGACAGCAGGTCGTCGACGCGCACTCAGCCCGCTCGCCGCTCGGCGGCCGTGACCGCGTTCGACAGCAGCATGGCTCTCGTCATCGGGCCGACGCCCCCGATCCGTGGGGTCACCCAGCCGGCGACCTCGGCGACGGCGTCGTCCACGTCGCTCAGCAGCCGGCGCCCCTCCCACGTGGTGCCGGCGCCGACCACCGCAGCACCCGGCTTGATCATCTCGGGCGTCACGAGGCCCGCTCGCCCGGCTGCTGCGACGACAACGTCGGCGGTTCCGACGAGCCCAGCCAGGTCCTCGACGCCGGTGTGCACGACGGTGACGGCTGCGTTGCACCCGGGGCGCTTGGTGGCCAAGAGCAGCGCGAGCGGCCGGCCGATCGTAAGGCCACGGCCGATCACGACCACGTGGCGGCCCTCGACCGGGACCGAGTAGAAGGCCAGCAGCGCGACGATGCCCGCCGGCGTGCAAGGCAGCACCCGCGGGACCCCGTGGACGAGCCGGCCGAGATTCGTTGGGTGCAGCCCGTCGACGTCCTTGTCGGGGTCGACGGCGAACAGGGCAGCCTCCTCGTCGATGCCGCCCGGCAGCGGTACCTGGACCAAGAAGGCGTCGACAGCCGAGTCCTCGTTGAACGCGCTGATCGCGTCGAGCACGTCGAGCTCGGTGGCACCGCTCCCGAGGTGCACGTGGTGCGAGGCGATGCCGATCTCGGCACAGTCCTCATGCTTGAGCGCCACGTAGCGCGCCGACGGGACGTCGTCGCCGACGAGGATCGTCCCGAGCCCGACGGTGCGCCCGGCGGCGCCCAGCGCCGTCACGCGAACGGCGAGCTCGGACTTCATCTGCCGGGCGAGTCGCTCACCGTCGAGGAGTATGGCGGTCATGGTGCTCCTAGTGGCGGAAGTGGCGCTCGGAGGTGAGCACCATCGCGATCCCGGCGAGGTCTGCCGCCGCGATGACCTCGGCATCGCGGATCGAGCCCCCTGGCTGCACGACCGCGGTGACGCCCGAGGCGACGAGCATCTCGAGCCCATCGGGGAAGGGGAAGAAGGCGTCAGAGGCCGCGGCGGCACCCTTTGCACGATCCCCTGCCTTGGCAGTGGCGAGCTCGGCGGCGACGACCCGCGACTGCTGGCCGGCGCCGATGCCGACCGCCACGCCGTCGCGAGCGAGCACGATCGCGTTGGAGGACGTCCGGCCACAGACGCGCCACGCGACCACGAGGTCCGCCATCTCAGCGGTGGTCGGAGCCCGATGCGTCGCGACCTCCCACGAAGTCGCGGCACGCACGAATCGGTCGGTGTCTTGCACGAGGACCGAGTCGCCGATGGTGCGGATCGACCATTTCGGCTCGGAGGGCGCGGGCGCGCTCAGCAGGCGGGTCGCCTTGCGTCGCGCCACCAGCGCATCGCGCGCCTCCTCGGTGAGCGACGCGGCGATGACGACGTCGGCCTGGGGACCGGCCGCGATGGCGCTCGCAGCGGCGGCGTCGATCGCGCCCGTGACGGCGACCACCCCGCCGAACGCGCTGACCTCGTCGGCGCCGAGCGCCAGGCGGTATGCCTCGGCGACGTCGTCGGCGACGGCTGCCCCGCACGCATTCGCATGCTTCACGATGACCGCCGCCACGCGGCCCGTGTCCGCCGCGAGCTCGTGCGCGAGCCGCCACGCCGCGTCGGCATCGAAGAGGTTGAGGTAGCTGAGTGCGCTGCCCGCATGCTGGACGACCTCGTCCCAGAGCGACCGCTGGCCCGCGATCCGATACCGCGCGCCGCGCTGGTGCGGATTCTCCCCATAGCGAAGCGCCTGGGCACGCTCCAAGGTGAGGTGCACGGATGCGGGCAGGCCCTCGGGCGGTGTCACCTCGGCGTCGAACCACTCGACGATCGCCGCGTCGTAGGCGGCCGTGTGGGCGAAGGCGGTCCTCGCGAGCCGCGTGCGGGTCGGTGCGCTCAGCGCGCCGGTGTCACGGAGCTCGGCGAGCACCGCGTCATAGTCCGAGGGGTCGACGACGACGCCGACGTGCGCGTGGTTCTTCGCGGCTGCACGAACCATCGTCGGGCCGCCAACGTCGATCAACTTGATCGAGGGGTCCGCCGTGAACGGGTAGAGATTGCACACGACGAGGTCGATAGGCGTGAGGTCGTGCTCGGCGAGGTCGGCGCGATGCGACTCGTCGTCAAGGTCCGCGAGGATGCCGGCGTGCAGTGCGGGGTGCAGCGTCTTCACCCGGCCGCCGAGCATCTCGGGCCACCCGGTGAGGTCCTCGACCTTGCGGTGCGCGAGCCCGGCCTCTTCGAGGGCCGCGGCGGTCCCGCCTGACGCGACGAGCTCGACGCCAAGCGCAGCCAGCCCGCCGGCAAATGGGACCAGTCCACGCTTGTCCCAGACGCTCAGGAGTGCCCTCACCGCGACGCTCCCTGCATGGGGGTGGCGATCGACGCCGGCTCCTCGCCACGCGAGAGCGCGGCGAGCACCGCTCGGATCGCCTCGGGGTACAGCTGGCGCTCGACGGCCTTGATTCGCTCGTGGAGGCGTGGCTCGTCGTCGCCAGGCTCGATCTCGACTCGCACCTGGCGCAGGATCGGCCCGTCGTCGAGCTGCTCGGTTGCGAGGTGCACGGTGCAGCCCGTCGACGTGGCGCCGGCATCGAGAGCGTCGCGCACCGCGTGCCACCCACGAAACGCCGGCAGCAGCGCCGGGTGCGTGTTGAGCACCCGCCCGCCGAACGACTGGAAGAACGAGGCGGCGAGCACCGTGCCGAAGCCCGCCATGGCGACGAGCTCGATGCGGCGAGCGCGGAGCGCCGCGACGAGCGCGTCGGTGTAGCCCTGCCGCTCGAACGCGGGGCCGAAGCCCCCGAAGTCCCGCCTGTCGATCATGATCGCCTCGGTGCCGGCGCCTTCGGCGATGGCGACCGCCTTGCAGGGCCGGTCGGTCGCGACGACGGCGACCTCGATCGAGGCGCCGAGAATGGCCTCGAGGATGGTGCCTTCGCCGGAGGCAAGCACGGCGATCCCCATGCCGGTCCTAGAGGGCTCGGACAATGTCGACCATGCGGTCGCCCGCCTCGGTCGGGTTCCGAGCGACGGTCACGCCCGCTTCGGCGAGCGCGTCCATCTTTGCCTGGGCCGTGCCCTTTGAGCCCGAGATGATGGCGCCAGCGTGCCCCATCTTGCGGCCTGGCGGTGCCGTGACGCCCGCGATGTAGGCGACGACCGGCTTGCTCATGTGCGCACGGATGAAGCCCGCGGCACGCTCCTCTTCGGAGCCGCCGATCTCGCCGATCAGCATGATCGCCTTCGTCTCAGCATCGGCTTCGAATGCCTCGAGGCAGTCGATGAAGTTGGTGCCAGGCACCGGGTCGCCGCCGATGCCGACGCACGTCGTCTGGCCCACGCCCTTGGCAGACAGCTCGTGCAGCGCCTGGTAGGTCAGCGTCCCGGACCTCGACACGATGCCGACGGGGCCGCCAGGCAGTGCGATGTCCCCCGAGGTGATCCCGATGTTGCACCGCCCGGGGCTGATCACCCCTGGGCAGTTCGGGCCGAGGAGCCTGGTGCCGGGGAACTCCTCGACGAGCTGGTTGTAGCAGCGTGCCTCGTCGTGGGCCGGTATCCCCTCGGTGATGCACACGATGAGCTTGATGCCGGCGGCCGCCGCCTCCAGGATCGCAACGGTCGCGGCCCTCGGCGGCACGCTCACGAACGACGCCGTGGCGCCGGTCTTGTCGACGGCGTCGCGCATCGAGTCGAAGATCGGGATGCCCTCGACGTCCTGGCCGCCCTTCCCAGGGGTCACGCCACCCACCACCTTGGTCCCGTAGTCCCGGTTCCGGACGCCGTGGAAGCGCCCCTGGCCGCCTGTCAGGCCCTGGACGATGACCTCGGTCGTCTCGTCGACGAAGATCGCCATCTCAGCTCCCTGCCAGCGCCACGGCGCGGGCTGCCGCGTCGAGCATCGTCGTCTCGGCGACCAATCGGTCCGAGAGGTGCGGCGCGAGCAGCGCCCGCCCGGCTGCGGCGTTGGTGCCGTCAAGTCGCAGCACGATCGGCGACTTGATGTCGACACGGCCAAGTGCGTCGAGTATCCCCTGGGCGACCTCGTCGACCTTGGTGATGCCGCCGAAGATGTTCACGAAGATGGATCGCACGCTGGCATCGGCATTGATCACCTCGAGTGCCGCGGCCATGACGTCCGCGTTCGCGCCGCCACCGATGTCGAGGAAGTTCGCCGCGGAGCCGCCCGCCTGGTTCACCACGTCGAGCGTGCTCATCGCGAGCCCGGCGCCGTTGGCGATGATCCCGACCGTCCCTTCGAGGCCGATGTAGGTGAGGCCCCGCTCCTTGGCCATCTGCTCGCGCGGGTCCTCGGTCTCCGTCGCTGCGTACTCGGCCCACTCAGGATGGCGGAAGGCCGCGTTGTCATCCAGGGTCACCTTCGCGTCCAGCGCGTGGACCTTCCCGTCGGTCGTGAGGATCAGCGGGTTGATCTCGGCGAGGTCGCAGTCGCCCTCCACGTAGCAGCGGTACAGGTCGCACAGGATCGTGGCTGTCTGCTCGCGAGCTGCCGGGTCGAGCGAGGCCTCGGCGACCCATCGGCGCGAGGTCTCGAGGTCGAGGCCGCGGACCGGGTCGATCGAGAGCCTCGCGATCGCATCCGGATTCGTCTCGGCCACCACCTCGATCTCCACACCGCCCTCGGCGGAGAGCATGCCGAGATGCACCTTGTTCGGACGATCGAGCGTGAAGCTCGCGTAGTACTCCTTGGCGATCTCGCTCGCGTGCTCCACCCAGACACGTCGCACGATGTGGCCCTTGATGTCCATCCCGAGGATCGACGTCGCGTGCTGGCGAACCTCCTCGCGCGACGCAGCGAGCTTGATCCCGCCCGCCTTGCCGCGACCACCGACCTTCACCTGTGCCTTGACCACGCACGGGTAGCCCGCGGCGTCGGCCGCGGCAACTGCCTCGTCCACCGTCGTGGCCACGCCGCCCGGCGAGACGGGTATCGCGAACCGCGAGAAGTACTGCTTTCCTTGGTACTCGAACAGGTCCACCGATCTCCTTGGGTCGTCGCTAGGCCGAGGCCGGATGTAGCGCGTCCAGACGCTGCTCGAGCCACGAGCCGATCTCTTCGAGCTGGGCGCCTGGACCGAAGACCCTGGCCACACCGGCGGCCTCGAGCACATCCACGTCGGCGCCGGGGATGATGCCGCCCACGAGGATCACGACGTCGTCTCGGCCTGCGGCGACAAGACCATCGATGACACGGGGCACCAAGGTCAGGTGCGCGCCAGAGAGCATTGACAGCCCGAGGGCATCGGCGTCCTCCTGGACGACCGCGGCGACGATCTGCTCGGGCGTCTGGTGCAACCCGGTGTAGACCACCTCGAAACCCGCGTCGCGGAGCGCGCGTGCGATCACCTTTGCACCACGATCGTGGCCGTCGAGGCCGGGCTTGCCGACAACGACGCGATACGGACGGTGCACGGCGCTCGAGCATAGGCCGACTCGGCGACAACCTCGCCTCGCGCACACTGGCAGGTAGCGTCGTTCGCATTGTGCAGCACGACGCTCCCGACGGGGCCACCTCGACGAGCGGCCCGTCCAGTCCGACCGGGGCCACGCGCGGGCTGCTGACCGCGATGCGGCCCCGACAGTGGGTGAAGAACGTACTGGTCGGCATCGCGCCCGCTGCAGCGGGCAAGGCGTTCCACCTCCACGTCGCGGCGCGGACCACGGTCGCCTTCATCGCCTTCTGCCTGGCGGCGTCGGGCGTGTACCTGGTCAACGACCTGCTCGATACCGACGCCGATCGCGAGCACCCCACCAAGCGACTCCGACCGATCGCGCGCGGGATTGTGCCGCGCGGGCTCGCGGGCGGCGCCGCGACGCTGCTCATGTGCGCCGCACTCGCCATCGCAGCGGGGCTCAACTGGCGACTGGGCGTGGTCGTCGCCCTCTACCTCGCCGAGTCGATGGCGTACTCGTTGGGGTGCAAGCGCCTGAGCGTGATCGAGCTCGGCCTCGTCGCCTCGGGCTTCGTGCTCCGCGCGATCGCCGGTGGCGTCGCTGCGGGCGTCGCGCTGTCGTCGTGGTTCCTTCTCGTCATCTCGTTCGGCGCGCTGTTCGTCGTCGTCGGCAAGCGCCTTGCCGAGCTCTCGCTCGGCAGTGGGGCGGGGTCGCACCGCGCGGTGCTCGAGTCCTACACGCGCAGCTTCCTCGAGGCCGCGCTCATCTTGTGCGCGGGTGTGACCGTGACGGCGTACTGCCTCTGGGCGTTCACGCCCGACAAGAGCGGCCTCGGCGTCCATCACGCCGCGCTGTGGATCCAGCTGTCCGTCGCACCGGTCGTGCTCGCGGTCCTTTACGTGCTCCTGCAGCTCGACGCCGGGCGAGGCGGCGCGCCCGAGGACCTCGTCCTGCGGGACCGCACGGTCCAGATCCTCGGCGCGTGCTGGGCGGTCCTGGTCGCTGTCGGCGTGTACCAGTGACGTCGCTCACGGGCTGGGGCCGCACGCAGCCGTCGGTCGCCACGGTGGTCACTCCAGCGAACGAGCGAGACGTGCTCGACATCCTTTCGCGCGTGACCAGCGGCGTCATCGCGCGGGGCCTCGGCCGCTCCTACGGTGACGCCGCGCAGGTCGCGGGCGGCACGGTCATCGACGGGCTGGGCCTGGGTGGGATCGGGCCGATCGACGAGGCGACCGGGGACGTGACCGTTGGCGCGGGCGCCTCGATCGACGCGCTCCTCGCCACCTCGGTGCCGAAAGGGTGGTTCATCGCCGTCTCGCCTGGCACGCGCCAGGTGACCATCGGCGGCGCGATCGCAGCAGACGTCCATGGCAAGAACCACCATCGCGACGGCGCCTTCTGCCAGCACGTCGGCTCGCTTCGGCTCGTCACCCCCGTCGGTGCGATGACGGTGGGGCCAGGCAGCGACCCCGACGTCTTCTGGGCCACGGCCGGCGGGATGGGCCTCACCGGCGTCGTGACCGAGGCGACGGTTCGGCTCATCCCGATCGAGACCGACCGGGTCCTGGTTGACACCGACCGCTGCAAGGACCTCGACGCGCTCATGGCCGCAATGGCGACGGGCGAAGAGGACCATCGCTACTCGGTGGCATGGGTCGACTGCATGGCGACCGGCTCGAGGCTTGGTCGTGCCGTGCTCACGCGCGGGGACCACGCACGCCTCGAGGACCTCGACGCGAAGGCGCGTGGCCGAGAGCGCGTGCCGTCGCGCTCGGGGCTGCTGCGCGTGCCGTGGCGAGCACCGGGGGGCCTGCTCAACCGGGCGTCGATCCGTGCGTTCAACGAGGCATGGTTCCGCAAGGCGCCGTCGCACCGCCAGGGCGAGCCCGTGTCGCTTGGCGCGTTCTTCCATCCCCTCGACTTCGTCACCGACTGGAACCTCCTCTACGGCCCGCGCGGCGTCGTGCAGTACCAGCTCGCCGTCCCCGACACGGGCGGCGACACCGTCCGGCACGCGATCGAGCTCCTCGCGACGAGCGGGGTGCCGAGCTTCCTCGCCGTGCTCAAGCGGTTCGGGCCTGCCGACCCCGGCTTCCTGTCGTTCCCGATGGAGGGCTGGACGCTCGCGCTCGACATGCCCGTCGGGCCCCCGCAGCTGCCTAGCGTCCTGGACCGGCTCGACGAGCTGGTCGCCGGCGCAGGCGGGCGCGTCTACCTCGCAAAGGACGCACGGCTCGATCCGCGCCACCTGCCCGTGATGTACCCCCGCCTGCCCGAGCTGGCCGCGATCCGCGCCAGACTGGACCCACGGGGCGTGCTGACCTCGGACCTCGCGCGACGCCTCGGGGTGTGAGCGTGAAGGTGAGCTGAGAGGAGCCGCGTGCAGGACGCCTTCGGAAACCCACAGCGGCTCGTCGTGCTCGGCGGGAGCTCGGACATCGCGCGCGCGATCGCGGCGCGGCTGTGCCGCGAGCGGGCCCGAACCGTCGTGCTCGCGGGCAGGAGCCTCGCGCGCCTCGAGGAGGCCGCGGCCGAGCTGCGCGAGGCAGGCGCGACCACCGTCGAGCTCGTCAGCTTCGACGCGGCGCTGCCGTCGAGCGCGGCCGCGACCGTGGACGAGTGCCTCGCGGCTGCCGGGGGTCCGGTCGACCTCGTGATCCTCGCGGTCGGGGCCCTCGGCGACCAGGCGCTCGACGAGGACGACGCCGCGCGGGCGCTCGAGGTTCTGAACGCAACGTACACGTGGCCCGTCGTCGCCCTCAGCGCGCTTCGGGGACGGCTGGTCGCCCAGGGCACGGGGCGTGTCCTCGTCCTGTCGTCGGTCGCGGGCGTCCGCGTGCGCCGCGCGAACTACCTCTACGGCGGCGCCAAGGCAGGGCTCGATGCGACATGCGTCGGCGTGGCCGAGTCCCTGCGCGGCACCGGGGTGGCGCTCCAGATCCTGCGGCCGGGTTTCGTCCGCTCGAAGATGACGGCCGGGCGACCCGACGCACCGTTCGCGACCGACGTCGACGCGGTCGCCGACGTCGCGATCGCCGGCTTGTCGAGCGGTCAGCCGGTGCTGTGGAGCCCGCCGTTGCTCCGCTACGTCTACTTCGTCCTCGGGCTCTTGCCCCAGGCGCTGTGGCGCCGCCTGCCCGGCTAGGCACCGACCTTGTACTCGTAGGGGATCGCCACGAGGTCGCTCGTGAAGAACGCCGTGAGCTGGAGCGTGGGCTCGTAGAGCGAGCCCGGCGTGATGCCGTTGATGAACAGGGTGCCAGTGACCGTCGAGCCCGTGGCCGCCGTTGGGGTGATCGTGATCGGGATCGAGACCGACGCCCCCGCCGCGACGATGTCCGGGGAGATCGTGCCCCCGATCGCCATCGCCTGGACGGTGTCGGGGACCGTCGAGGTGACCGCGGGGTCGAACGCCAGCGTCGTCACCGACGCGGTCGTCGTCTCGGCGACGTGGGGCTCGCCGGACGTCGGGTACGGCCCGACCTCGGCCTGGAACATGTCCCAGAACCCCGGGCTGAGCCCCTCCGGTGGCGTGTACGTGAGCGACGCGCTCGTCGGCGTCGTGCTGGCCACGACGCCGGGCTCGGCCACGAGCGGGGAGAGGTCGGGGTCACCGGGCTGGAACGACACGTCGAAGGTCACGCGGGTCGTCGAGGTCTCAGAGAACGTGGCAGAGGCGGACTCGGTCGGGACGTAAAAGGAGTTGGCGGCATCCGGCAGATCCTGGGTCAGGGCGCTCTGGCTGTCGACGAGCGGCATCGAGGCCGTCGTCGGGAGCCGCGCGTCCGGCGACACGATCATGGGCGCCACGCCCGTGTCGTGGACCGTCACGGAGAACTGCGCCCCCGCCGCAGGGACGATCGCCGATGGCGAGTCGGGCAGGCTGCTCGAGACCGAGACCTGGTTGAACTCGACCGAGCCGGTGAACGGGATCGACGTCACCGCCCCGGTCGTCGGTTGTGCCCATTCGAGGACCAGTGTCCAGCTGCCAGGCGTCGGGCTGGCCCGGTACAGGTCGAGGTAGCGGGTCACGATCTCGCCGGTGTTGCTGAGCGTGAAGTTGGAGTCGTAGGCGACGGTCTCGCCCGCGGGGTCGATGAGCGCGCCGACCAGCTGGTCGCCAGGCAGGGACGCGACGGGTGGGTTCGATGACATCTTCACGCCGACGTCGAGGTCGTGCTTGCCCGCGGGCACGGTGAACGCGAACGTGTTGGTCTGACCAGGCGCCCCACCCCGCCCGTTCCCACCCGTGAGGACCCCGCTGAAGTGCCCGCCGCCCACGCCGATCGGGATGAGGGTGCGAAGCGTGACCGGGACCGTGGACACAGCGCCGCCCGACGCGACCACGACCGAGGCGGCGGCGTCGCCCGGCGTCGAGGGCAAGGTCGCTGCGTACTGCACGCTCTTCGTCGCGCCCGGGGCGACGAAGAGCGCCGCGGGCGTGACCGTGCCGCTCGGGCGGTAGCGAAGCTCGGTGAAGCGCCACGGCTCTGGTCCTGTGGTGCCGGACTCGCCGTGGCCATAGCCGTCCCAGACGGTGAAGAACGCCGCCGTCCAGACGCCGCTCGCAGGATTTGCGACCTCGACGTCGGCGTAGTCGCCTTGCCCCTGGGGGTTCGAGTAGCCCCACAAGACGCCCTTAGGCGAGAACAGCGCGACATGGACGAGCGAGGTCTGCTGCACGTAGCGATAGCCGGCCTGGAGCTGGATCCGATTGACACCAGTGCCCACCCGGAAGCTCGCGCGCTGGTACACCTCGGTGACCCCCGACCAGATCGAGAACCGTGGCTGGTGCGACGACACCCGGGGGTCGAGCGTCACGTGGCCCGCGACGGCGTGCACAGGGACCAGGCCGCGCGTCGAGAGCGCGACGTGCACCGGAGCGGTCCCCGTGTTGGTGACCGAGAAGCTGCTCGTGACGTGCGCCGAGGGGAGCCCTGAGAGATTGACCTGCCCGGCGTCAGCGAGCACGCCGCCGGGCGCCGGGGAGTGGGTCGAGCCGGCGATCGACAACGCGAGACGGACCGCGCGTCCGACGTTGAGGAGTCCCGCTCCCTGCTGGTCGGCAGGTGCAGCGATGTCCGTCGCGGTGCTCATGAGGATCTGCTTGACGAGCATCGGGGCCGGCGACGTGCCGTGGTGCGAGGACTTGTAGGCCTGGATGACGTCGGCCGCAGCGCCCGCGGTGAGCGGGGACGCCTCGCTGGTGCCGCCGGAGAGCTGCAGGTTCTTGCCGCCGCAGTCTCCGTAGGACAGGGCGGCCGAGCACAGCGTCCAGTTGAGGTCACCGGGGGCGACGAGGTCGACGGTCGAGCCGTCCTGGGCGAAGCCGCCCGAGGACAGCGACGAGATGTTGTTGTCGCCGTAGCGGTCGGCCTCACCGGGCAGGTTGATGCCACCGAAGCTGTCCTGCTGGTACGCGCGGAAGGTGGTGGACGCGCCGACCGCGATGACGTTCGGATCTGACGCAGGAGAGCCGATGGTGCTCGTGATGCCCGCGTCGCCAGAGCTGACGACGACGGTGACGCCCGACGCGACCGCGGCGTCATCGGCCGCCCGGATGATGTCCGCGGCGGTGTCGGGAAGGGGGTTCGACCCGAATGACTCGTTGATCACCTTGACGCCGCTCGTCACCGCGTAGTTGATCGCCTGGACGAAGCCCGAGCCGGTGGTCGCGTTGTTCTGGGCGAAGATCTTCAGCGCGAGGACGGTCGCACCGGGTGCCGCGCCCACGATCTTCACGTCGCAGCCCGCGGGCAGGGGGTGCGACGGGTCGACGTAGTGCCCGAGGTCGTAGACCGCATTGCCCTGTGCTGCGATCGAGCTCGCGTCGAGGAACGCCTCGCCGCCAAAGGTCGACGCCGCCGTGCCGTCTCCCGAGAAGTCCACGTACTTCGCGATGACCCGCGTGCCCTTCGCCGACGCCGCGGACGCGTAGGCGCGGTTTCGCAGGAAGTCCGCGTTGCCGACGGCCAGCCCGTCGGCGAGGAAGGCGACCTTCACACCCCGACCGATGAAGCCCAGCGTCGCGGCGGGGCCGCTGTCGTTGATGTTCACGAGGGCCTCAGGATTGAGCTGGGGTGCCTTCCGCGTCCCGCACGAGACCACGTGCACGGGGGGCCGTCGCGTTGCCGCTGCGGCCCTCGCGACGCTCGCGCCGAGCATCGGGTTCGAGGGACCTGGGATGACCGCGTCGGCGAGCACCGCCGAGACGAGTGGGCTCCGCGACACCGTCGCTGCCTGTGCGCCGGTGAGCGACACCGTCAGGGTGTCTGGCACGGCCGTGGTGGCGAGCACGCTGGCCCCAAGGCCTTGGACCAGCGACGCGACGCGCGCCTCGTCCCCGCGTTGGGCTGCCCGAGCTGCATGCGTGGCGGCGCCAGCACCAGAGCCCGACTTGAGGAACACGAGCATCCTCGTTGACGAGGACACCGTCGCACTCGCCGATGACGGGTGCATGACGAGCGGCACTGACGCCACCGCGATCGCCGCGATCACAGCAGCGCTGGTACCTCGCACGTAGCGCATGTGGACCCCTGTCTCTGGGCGGCCGTGTCACCGCTGCACGAATCTACGGGGTCAAGCGTTCCGGCAGCTTGCGGCGGCTACCACAGCAGGACGCCGCGGCACGGGCCGCGGCGAGCGTCTCAGTTCGGGGTCACGGCATGACGCCGTTGCAGAGCGGACGTCCGGCCGACGCGAGGTTCGCTCGCGTCGGCCGGACGGCGCTCAGTTACTCAGGGGCCAACCGTGTACTTGTACGGGATCGCGGCCAGGTCGCTCGTGAACAGGCTCTCGAACGACGGCGAGGAGAGGCCGAAGATCGAGCCCGGCGCGAAGCCGTTGATGAACAGCGTCCCGGACACGGTCGTTCCGACTGAAGCGCTCGGCGTGATCGTGATCGGGATCGTCGCCGACGACCCAGCCGGCACGTACGCCGGGCTGATGCTGCCACCGGTCACGAGGCCGAACACCGTGTCGGGTACCGGGGACGTGACCGTCGGGTCGAAGGGCCTTGTCGTCACGGTGGCAACCGTGGTCTCGGTCCCACTGGGCTCAGGTCCTGACCCGTACGGCCCGATCTCTGCCTGGAGCACATACCAAAGACCCGCACTGACCCCGGGTGGGGGCGTGTACGTGATCGATGCCAGCGTCGGGGTCTGGGTCTCGACGGTGTTCGGGGCCGGGAGCGTCGGGGAGATGTCAGGGTCGCCCACGTAGCCGCCCGTGTCGAACGTCAGCGGGAGGCTGCCTGCGACCGACACCGAGTAGCTCGTTGTCTCCGTCGGCACGTAGTAGTAGTTCTGCGCGTTCGGCATGGCCGCCGTCGACAGGTAGCCGAACAGGTCGCTCAGCGGCGTCGACACCGTGCCCGCGCTGCGTGCGTCGGGCGAGATGACCATCGGCGCCACACCCGTGTTGTGGACGGTGACGCTGTAGCTCGCGCCTGCCACCGGCACGATCGTCAATGACGAGTTCGGCAGGGTGTTCGACGTCGACACCTGGTTGAACTCGACCGAGCCCGCGAAGGGCACGGAGATCGCTGTGCCGGTCCCTGGCTGCGTCCACTCCAGCACCAACGACCAGTTGCCCTTGGCGGGGTGCGACTTGTACAGGTTCAGGAACGGCGTGAAGACCTCGCCTGCTGCGCTCAGCGTGTAGTTCGCGTCGTACGCAGCGGTCTGTCCCGATGGGTCGACGAGCAGCCCGATGAGCTGGTCGCCGGGCCAGTGCGCATTGCCTGCGTTCGGTCCAAGCGCGACGCCAACGTCAAGGTCGGTCTTGCCGGCCGGGACGCTGAACTCGTAGGTGTTCAGCTGCCCCGTCGCGCCACCACGGCCGTTGCCGCCCGTGAGCACGCCGGTGAAGTGACCGCCGCCCTTGCCGACCTGGATCGTCGCGCGAAGCGTGACGGGGATCGTCGTGCTCGACGTCTTCGTGGCGATGACGATCGAGGTGCCGGAGTCGCCTGGCGTGGAGGCGAGCTTGTCCTTGAACTTAAAGGTCACCGACCCGCCTGCAGGAATCGTGGCCGATGACGGCGACACGCTTCCCGAGGTGCCGAACTTGAACGACGTCGCGCTCCACGGCACAGGCCCGGAGGAGCCGACGTTGCCGGCTCCAAAGCCGTCCCACACGGTGAAGAAGCCCGCGGTCCACTTGCCAGCTGCGGGATTCGCCACCTCGACGTCGGCGTAGTCGCCGAGTCCCTGAGGCAACGAGTAGCCCGCGAGGCGGCCCTTCGGGTCGAACACGGCGATGTGCACGAGCGAGGTCTGCCCGACGTCCTGGTAGGCCGCCTGGAACTGCAGACGGGCGACGCCCGGCTTCACGGTGAACGTCGCCTTCTGGTAGATCTCACTGGCGCCAGACCAGATCACGAACTTCGGCTGGACGGTGCCGACCGAGGGGTCAAGCGTGACGGTTCCGGTGGTGGGCTTGCCGATTACGACGAAGCCCCTTGTCGACAGCTTCACCTTGACCTTGCTGGTGCCGGTGTTGGTGAGCTTGAAGGTCTTGGAGACATTCGCCTTCGGGGCACCCTCGAGGTCGATCTGGGAGGTGTTGGACAGGACGCCCCCAGCACGATGTGCCGCGGTCGTCTTGGCGATCGAGCGGGCGAGGGCGACTGCCGCGCCGATGTTGAGGAGCCCTGCGCCTTGCTGGGTGGCGGGCGCGAAGACGTCCTTCGCCGTGCTCGTCAGGATGTGCTCGACGAGGGCCGGCGACGGGGAGCTCCCGTGGTGGGTCGCCGCGTACGCGCCGATGACGTCGGCCGCCGCACCTGCGGTGAGGGGGCTCGACTCGCTCGTGCCACCGAAGTTCTGGAGGTTGGCACCGAGGCACTCCACATAGGTGGCGGACGCCGAGCAGAGCGACCAGTTGAGGTCGCCGGGAGCGACGAGGTTGACCGTCTTGCCGTTCTGGGCGAACCCGCCAGACGAGAGCGACGAGATGTTGTTGTCGATGAAGCCGCCAGCCTCACCAGGCAGGTTGATCCCGCCGAAGGTGTCCTGCTGGTACGACCGGAACGTGGTCGACGCGCCGACCGAGAGGACCTTCGGGTCCGTCGAAGGCGACCCGATGGTGCTGTTGACCCCCGCGTCGCCGGAGCTCACGACGACCGTCACGCCCGCGGCGACTGCCGCGTCGTTGGCGGCACGGATGATGTCGTTCGAGGTGTCGGGGAACGGGTTGCCACCAAAGGACTCGTTGATCACCTTCACGCCACTGCTCACCGCGTAGCTGATCGCCTGGATGAAGCCCGATCCCGTGGTGAAGTTGTTGGCCGCGAAGATCTTGAGCGCGAGCAAAGACGCACCGGGGGCTGAGCCGACAACCTTGATGTCGCAGCCAGCCGGCAGCGGGTGCGCGGCGTTGACGTACGTCGAAAGGTCGTAGGTCGTGTTGCCCTGGGCCGCGATCGAGCCAGCGTCGCCGAACGCCTCGGCACCTGCGGTGGCTGCAGCAGTCCCGTCGCCAGAGAAGTCCTGGTACGACGAGATCACCGCGCTGCCGGTGGGCGAGCCCGCCGACGCGTAGGCCGCGTTGCGCTGGAGGTCGGGGTTGGTCGGGTCGACGCCGTCAGCGAGGAACGCGACGGTGACGCCCTTGCCCGTCGCACCCTGGGACCATGCGCCAGGCGCGTTGATGTTGCCGAGCGCCTCAGGGTTGAGCTGGGGGTGAGCCGAGGTCCCGCACGACGCGTGCGCGATGACGTGGTGGCCGCTTCGCGCGGTGCCGCCAACTGTCGACGGGGTCGACTTGGGGAGTGTCGGTCCGGGGATCAAGGTGTTCGCGAAGACGTGCGCGACGAACGGGCTTGTCGCGAACAGGTGCGCCTGGGCGGCGGTGAGCTTGAGCGTCAGCGTGTTGGGCACCGTCGTGCGCGCGAGGATCGTGACGCCAAGTCGCTGCGCGAGGCCGGCGACGTTGGCCTGCTCTGCGCGTGCGAGGGAGTGCGCCTGGCTCGGTGAGACGAGCGCGCTCGGCGAACGCAAAAAGACAATCGTGCTGACACGCGGCGCCGACGTCAGCGCGTGCGACTGCGATGCAGTCGCGGTCGCTGCGGGAATGACCGTCGCGAGCGTGGTGCACGTCGCGGCGGCCAGGACACCGATCCGGATAGATCGACGAAATTGCATTGGACCCCCAGGTTGTTGACGGCCACCCGGCCGTGGCGGAGAATCTAAGCGCTTTTCGCAGGCCGTGCACATTGACAAAACTTTCGCGGTTGCGAATTGCACAATCGGCTCCAGCAACGCATGTCAGAGCCGGTCCTGCGAGTCAAGGTTGTCGCCGCCTCGAGGTGGCGCCTCGAGGTGGCGCCGTGGGGTCGCCGCTGGTTGCACGATCATTCGAGTCATCGATGGCTGGCGTCGATGACGCCGGCTGGCGAGCGGTGCGCGGCGTCAGGCGTCGTCGCGACGCAGCGGTGACATCGAAAAGAGCAGCTGCTTGTCGCCCACGTCGCCGAAGCGCACGCGACCGCGCGCCTGGTCGCCGGTCCCTTCCACGGACACGACGACGCCGCTTCCCCACCGCTCGTGGATGACGCGATCGCCCGGGGAGAGACCGAGCAGCTCTGCACCGGTCGTCGCAGGGCGCCGCAGCGGGGGCGCCCCGCGTCCGAAGGTCGTCCCCTCATCGTCGCTGCGCTCTCGAGACGGCGGCTCGCCGCGCGAGGTCCGCCACAAGGGGGGCGAGACGTCGGCCAGGAGTCCCTCCGGCAGCTCGGCGAGGAACCTCGAGGGTATGCCATGGGTCGTGGCGCCGAAGAGGCTGCGCGTCCACGCATGCGACACCGCAAGGTGCCGCCTCGCACGCGTCACGCCCACGTAGCAGAGACGACGCTCCTCTTCGAGCGCGAACGGGTCCTGGAGGCTTCGCATGTGCGGGAACACGCCTTCTTCCATGCCGGTGAGGAACACCGCGTCGAACTCGAGCCCCTTGGCGACGTGCAGCGTCATGAGCGACACGCGGCCGCCGGTGAGATCGAGCTCGTCGCTGTCTGCGACCAGCGCCATGCGCTCCAAGAATCCCTCGAGCGTCTCGTACTCGGCCGCTGCGATGGCGAGCTCGGCGAGGTTCTCGCGCCTCGACCACGCCTCGTCGGTGCCCTCTGCGTCGAGGATCGCGCCGTACTCGGAGCGCTCGACGACCTCTTCGACGAGCGCGCCGGGGTTGACGTCGTCGCGCATCGCGAGCAGTGCCTCGAGCACGCCGCTGAGCTCGATTGCCCCCCGCAGCGCCCGGCCGGTCAGCCCCGCGTCCTCGGCGCGACGAATCGCCTCGGCGAAACTCACGCCGGACCTCGCCGCGTACTGGCCGAGCCGGGTCACCGAGGTCGCGCCGATGCCGCGCTTCGGCACGTTGACGATGCGTCGCGCCGCGACCTCGTCGTAGGGGTTCGCGCACAGGCGCAGGTACGCGAGGACGTCCTTTATCTCTCGGCGGTCATAGAAGCGGGTGCCACCGACGACCTTGTAGGGGATCTCGGCGCGTACGAGCTCGTCTTCGAGCACGCGCGACTGCGCGTTCGTGCGGTAGAAGATCGCAACGTCCCCCCATCGCAGCTCTTGGGACGCTCGGAGACGAAGCACGCTCGAGGCGACCCAGGCGGCCTCGTCATGCTCGTCGGTCGCGCGGTACCGCACGATGCTCGTGCCCTGGTCGCCGTCGGTGAAGAGTTGCTTGCGATGCGTCGCCGGGTTGTTCGCGATGATGGCGTTCGCCGCGTCGAGGATCGTCTGGGTGCTTCGGAAGTTCTGCTCGAGCAGGACCACCGTCGCGTCGGGGAAGTGCTGCTCGAACTCCAAGATGTTCCGCACGTCAGCGGCGCGGAACCGGTAGATGCTCTGGTCGGCGTCGCCGACGACCGCGACATTGCGGTGCTCCATCGCCAAGAGGCGGACGATCTCGTCCTGAGCGAGGTTGGTGTCCTGGTACTCGTCGACCAAGATGTGGTTGAAGCGATGCCGGTAGTGCGCGAGCACGTCGGGGCAGGATCGGAGCAGCCGCACGGTGTTCGCGAGCAGGTCGTCGAAGTCCATCGCGTTGGCCGCCACGAGCCGTCGCTCGTAGCGCTCGTAGAGCTCGGCGATCCGCCGTCGGTAGGGGTCGCCCTGCCCGAAGCCGTCGGCGCCGTATGCCGCGGGACCCTGGAGCTGGGACTTCGCCGTGGAGATCTGCGCGGCGACAGACCGGGGCGGCAGGCGGCGCAGGTCGAGGCCAAGCTCTTGCATGATGAGCTCGAGCACGCGGCGCGAGTCGGTGTCGTCGTAGACGGTGAACCCAGGCTGGAAGCCGATTCGCACGGCGTTCGCGCGCAGCATGCGCAGGCACGCGGCGTGGAACGTGAGCACCCACATGCGCTCGGCCCCGTGCCCCACGAGCTCGACGACGCGCGAGCGCATCTCGTCGGCCGCCTTGTTGGTGAACGTGATGGCGAGGATCGAGAACGGCATCGCGTCGCCGGTCGCGAGGAGGTGGGCTATCCGCCTCGTGAGGACCCTTGTCTTTCCCGAGCCCGCCCCCGCGACCACGAGCAGCGGGCCGCCGCGGTGCTCGACTGCCTGGCGCTGCGGCCCGGTCAGGTCCTCGACGAGGCGCCCGAGCACGGCCTCGTCCGCGCGACTCGCGGTGTGCTGCCGGCGCGCGTCGAGGTCGCTCGCGGTCACTCCCACTCGATCGTGCCCGGCGGCTTGGACGTCACGTCCAGGACCACGCGGTTCACGCCATCGACCTCGTTGATGAGCCTGCTCGAGATCCGCTCGACGAGGTCGTAGTCCAGCCTCGCCCAGTCCGCGGTCATGGCGTCGTCGCTCGTCACGGCGCGAATGACGATCGGGTACTCATAGGTGCGGCCGTCGCCCATAACGCCGACCGTTCGCACCGCAGGGAGCACCGCGAATCCCTGCCACAGCTCGCGAAGCGCGCCGGCGCGGCGCAGCTCGTCGACGACGACTGCGTCGGCCTCACGGAGTATCTGGGCTCGCTCGCGGGTGACCTCCCCCACGATGCGCACGGCGAGCCCCGGGCCAGGGAAGGGCTGGCGCCACACGATCTCTTCGGGAAGCCCCAGCTCTGCGCCGACGGCGCGGACCTCGTCTTTGAACAGGTCGCGAAGCGGCTCGACGAGATCGAACGCCAAGTCGTCGGGCAGCCCGCCAACGTTGTGGTGGCTCTTGATGTTCGCGGCGTGGCCGCTCCCTGACTCGATGACGTCGGGATAGAGCGTTCCTTGGACCAGGAACTCGAGGGGCGCCGAGCCCGATGCGCTCGCAAGGTCTCGCGCGACTTCCTCGAAGAGCCGGATGAACAGCTCGCCGATGCGCTTTCGCTTGACCTCGGGGTCCTGGACGCCGCTCAGCGCGTCGAAGAACCGGTCGGCCGCCTTCACGTGGACCAGCTCGACCTGGAACTGGCGCCGGAAGGTGTCGTCGACCTGCTCGGCCTCGCCGGCACGCATGAGGCCCGTGTCGACGAACACGCACGTGAGCTGGTCGCCCACGGCCTTGTGCACGAGCGCTGCAGCGACGGCTGAGTCCACCCCGCCCGACAGCGCGCACAGGACCCTGCTCGTCCCCACCTGGTCCTGGATCTTGGCGACCTGGTCCTCGATGATCGAGACATTCGTCCACGTCGGGGCGATCTCACAGACGCGGTGGAGGAACGTGGCAAGCAGCGCCTGGCCGTACTCGGTGTGGGCGACCTCGGGGTGGAACTGGACCCCGTAGAGCTGGCGCTCGGTGTCCTCCATCGCCCCGATCGGCACCTGGGGCGTCGAGGCGGTGACACAGAAGCCGTCCGGTGGCCGGGTCACCGTCGTGCCGTGGCTCATCCACACCGTCGAGCGCTCGGGCAGCCCGTCGAGGAGGGCTGAGGACCCGGCCCGCACGAGGGGCGTGCGGCCGTACTCGCCGGCGTCGGTCGACTCGACGTGCCCGCCGAGGTCCCGGGCGAGCAGCTGTGCGCCGTAGCAGATGCCGAGGATCGGGATCCCGAGGGAGTAGACGTCCTCGTCGATCTGCGGTGCGCCCGGCTCGTACACGCTCGCCGGTCCCCCCGAGAAGATGAGCGCGGCTGGCCGGCGGGCGGCGATCTCGGCCGCGCTGATGGCGTGCGTGACGATCTCTGAGTACACGTGGGCCTCGCGGACCCGACGTGCGATGAGCTGTGCGTACTGCGCGCCGAAGTCGACGACGAGAACGACGTCCGTCTCGGTCAATGTCCCATGCCGACGCCCTGGGCGCGCTGGAGCTGCTTGCCCTCCGTCTGGAGGCTCGGGGCGATCATGACCTCTGCCTTCTGGAACTCCTTCAGCGTCTCGTACCCGCAGGTCGCCATGGCCGTGCGGAGCGCGCCGAAGAGGTTCATGCGACCGTCGTTCTCATGGGCGGGACCAAGGAGGATCTCGCGCAGGGAGCCGCGCACACCGGTGCGGACGCGCGCGCCGCGGGGCAGCGTCGGGTGGAACGTCGCCATCCCCCAGTGGTAGCCCCGTGCCGGTGCCTCGACTGCGCTCGACAGCGGCGAGCCGATCATGACTGCGTCAGCGCCGCAGGCGATGGCCTTGGCGACGTCGCCACCCTTCGAGATCCCGCCGTCGGCGATCACGTGGACGTAGACGCCCGTCTCGTCGAGGTGCCGCATGCGCGCACCCGCGACGTCGGCGATGGCCGTCGCCTGGGGCACGCCGATGCCGAGCACGCCCCTCGTGGTGCATGCGTTGCCGGGGCCGATGCCCACGAGCACGCCGATCGCCCCGGTTCGCATCAGGTGCAGCGCCGCCTGGTAGCTCGCGCAGCCGCCGACGATCGTCGGGATCTCGAACTCCCTGATGAACCGCTTGAGGTTGAGCGGCTCGACAGTCTTGGAGACGTGCTCGGCGGAGACCACGGTGCCCTGGATGACCATGAGATCGAGCTCCGCCTCGGCGCATGCTGGCGCGAGCTGGGCGGTGCGCTGCGGGGTCACCGAGGCAGCGGCGATGACGCCGGCGGCCCGGATCTCCATGATGCGCTGGGTGACGAGCTCGAGGCGGATGGGCTCGAGGTACATCTGCTGCATCCGGGCGGTCGCCTTGTCGTCATCCAGCTCGCGGATCTCGTCGAAGAGCGGGGTCGGGTCCTCGTAGCGGGTCCACAGGCCCTCGAGGTTGAGCACGCCGGCGCCGCCGAGGCGCCCGAGCTCGATCGCGGTCGCGGGGCTCACGACACCGTCCATCGCGGCGCCAAGGAGCGGCAGCTCGAAGCGGAACGCGTCGAGCTCCCAGCTGATGTCGACGTCCTCGGGGTCACGGGTCCTGCGGCTCGGAACGATCGCGATGTCGTCGAAGCCGTAGGCCTGGCGCCCCGACTTGTAGATACCGATCTCGATCTCTGCCACGGCGCCTCCGGTTCGATGTTTCCGCCAGACCGACCCCGGCGATAGTCCAATCTACCTGCGTGACTGCGACAGACCTCGCCGTCAGCGCGGCGCCACGCCCACCGCGAGGCAGCACAGCTCGGTGAGGATCCGTGCGGTCGCGCCCCAGATGGTCTCGCCGTCGGCCTCGAAGAAACTGATGGGGAACGTGCCGTCGGCGCCCGGCGCCCGAGGCGAGCGACGTCGCCACACCTCCTCGCGGTACGACCCCTCAGCGAGCAGCTCGTCGAGCGACACGTCGAAGGCGCGATCGACCTCGCTTGGCTGGGCGACCAAGGCGGGGCGCTGCTCGAGCAGCGCGACGTAGGGCCGGATCACCGAGCCCGACGCGAAGGTCACGATCGGCCGGAGCCAGGCGACGGGTCGAACGGCATCGGGGTCGAGGCCGACCTCTTCGTGGGCTTCGCGCATCGCGGCGGCGAGCGGCGTCTCGCCCGGCTCGATCCGCCCGCCTGGGAACGAGACCTCGCCGCGGTGACGGCGAAGCGTGCCGGCTCGCCGCGTGAGGACAACTCTTGCCGCGCCGGACTCCTCGAAGGCGGCGACCAAGACGGCAGCATCGACGAGACGCTCCGTGACGTCCGCGGGCACCCCGGTGAGCTCGTCGAGCGGCTCAGGCGGGTCGACGCCAAGGGAGCGACCAGCCCCCTCGAGCGCTCGTCCGAGCGACGCGACAGAGACCAGGCGGCGCTCGGGGGCCAGCTCGTGCCACGGCGCGGGACGCCCGGGGGCGGCGTCGGGGGGCCGCGGGATCCTCATGGCACCCGGTGCCACCGCGTCGTCGTGGCTCGGCACCGCCCGGAGCGTACCGACGCCGGACGCGACGAGGGCCGGGCATCGCTGCCCGGCCCTCGTCGCACTCGAGACTTGCTGGGCTACATCATCCCGCCCATGCCACCCATGCCGCCCATGCCGCCCATGCCGCCCATCGCGGCCGCAGCTGCGCCGGCGTCGTTCTTCTCGGGCTTGTCGGTCACGAGCACCTCGGTGGTCAAGAGCAGTGCGGCGATCGACGCCGCGTTCTGCAGCGCCGAGCGGGTCACCTTCGCGGGGTCGATGACCCCGATCTTGACGAGGTCCTCGAGCTTCCCGGTGAGCGCGTTGAGCCCGATCGTGCCCTTGGCGGCTTCGACGCTCTCGACCATGACCGGACCCTCGAGCCCCGCGTTGTTCGCGATGTAGCGGAGCGGCGCTTCGAGCGCCATCGCCACGATGCGCGCACCGGTCGCCACGTCGCCGTGGAGCGTCGCGACGAGTGCGTCCACGTCGGCGCGGCAGCGCAGCAGCGCGGTCCCGCCGCCTGCGACGACGCCCTCGTCGATCGCCGCGCGCGTCGCGCTCAGCGCGTCTTCGATGCGGTGCTTCTTCTCCTTCAGCTCCACCTCGGTCGCCGCGCCCACCTTCACGACCGCGATGCCGCCGGCGAGCTTCGCGAGCCGCTCTTGGAGCTTCTCGCGGTCCCAGTCCGAGTCGGTGTCCTCGATCTCGCGCTTGATCTGAGCGACGCGGCCCTTCACCTCAGACGCCTCGCCGGCGCCCTCGATGACGGTGGTGTCGTCCTTGGTCACGATCACCCGACGCGCGCGGCCGGCGAGGTCGAGCGTGGCGCTCTCGAGCTTGAGGCCGATCTCCTCGGAGATGACCGTGGCCCCCGTGAGGATCGCGATGTCCTGCAGCATGGCCTTGCGCCGGTCTCCGAAGCCAGGGGCCTTGACCGCCACGGACGTGAAGGTCCCACGGATCTTGTTCACGACCAGTGTCGCAAGCGCCTCGCCATCGAGGTCCTCTGCGATGATCAGCAGCGGCCGCCCGGTCGCCATGACCTTCTCGAGCACCGGCAGCAAGTCGTGCACCGCGGAGATCTTTGTGTTCGCGATCAGGATGTACGCGTCCTCCAAGACGGCCTCCTGTCGCTCGGCGTCGGTCACGAAGTACGGCGACAGATAGCCCTTGTCGAACTGCATGCCCTCGGTGAGCTCGAGCTCGATGCCGAAGGTGTTCGACTCTTCGACCGTCACCGTGCCGTCCTTGCCGACCTTGTCGATCGCCTCGGCGATGACGTCGCCGATCGCGGTGTCGCCAGCAGAGATCGAGGCGACCTGTGCGATCTCCTGGCGATCGCCGACTTCCTTGGACTGGGCCGCGATCGCAGCGACCACGGTCTTCACGGCCTGCTCCATGCCGCGCTTGAGCCCCGTCGGGCTCGCGCCCGCAGCGACGTTGCGCAGCCCCTCTTTGATCAGCGCCTGGGCGAGCACCGTCGCGGTCGTCGTGCCGTCGCCGGCAACGTCGTTGGTCTTGGTCGCGACCTCTTTCACGAGCTGGGCGCCCATGTTCTCGAAGGGGTCGTCGAGCTCGATCTCCTTGGCGATCGACACACCGTCATTGGTGATCGTCGGTGCGCCGAACTTCTTCTCGATCACGACGTTGCGGCCCTTCGGCCCGAGCGTGACCTTGACCGTGTCGGCGAGCTTGTTCACGCCGGCTTCGAGGCCGCGGCGTGCGGACTCGTCGAACTTGAGCAACTTTGGCATTTGTCCTCCAACGTGCATCGGCGGGGTCGCCAGCGGCGACCCCGCTCGGTGCGGTGCGAAATGGGCTGGTTACTTGGTGACGGTGGCGAGCACGTCCCGCCCGGTGAGGATCAAGAGGTCCTCGCCGTCGACGGTGATCTCGGTCCCGCCGTACTTCGAGTAGACGACCGTGTCGCCCACCTTCACGTCAAGGGGGACCAGGTCGCCGGTGTTCTCCGCGCGGCGCCCAGGGCCCACCGAGAGCACCTCGCCTTGCTGGGGCTTCTCTTTGGCGGTGTCGGGGATGACGAGGCCGGAGGCCGTCATCTCCTCGGACTCGTTCGGCCTGACCACGATGCGGTCGTCGAGGGGATTCAACTTCATGGAGCTTCTCCTTGGCTTTCGGTTAGCACTCGATCGTTGCGACTGCCAATGTTAGCAGCCAGTGCCTGCGAGTGCCAACGGCGCCCGCGAGTGCCGTCCTCGCCTCACCAGCCGCGGTCGTCGAGGACCACGGTCGCGGCGATGTGGTCCCACCAGGTCTGGCGCCGCGCGTCCACGAGGGGCCAGAAGTACGCGGCGAGCGGCACGAGGACGACGAGGAGCGAGACGAGCGCGCCGAAGCGCCCGAACAGGAGCAGGGGCGCGCTCAGGAGCACCTCGGCCGACAGCGATCTCGTGAGCGCCTGCGGCATGGATAGCCGGCCGTGCCCGCGCACCGGTGTGCAGCGGATCTGGAGGAGCCGCATGCCGGGGGTCTGGCCCTCGAGCTTTGTGAGGCAGAGGGTGGCATAGACGATCGCGATCGGGGCGATGACCGCGATGAAGACGATGAGCGCAGCAGTGCGGAACGCAGGCACGACGAAGGCGAGGACATGGCTGAACAGGTACTCGATCATTCCGACGATGAGGGCATCGAGGAACGCGCCCGCGAACCGCCGCAACCAGCTGGCGTAGCGCACGCCGGCGAGGGCGGCGGTGCGGTCCGTGAACCCTGACGGCGGGAGGCGCAGTCCCACGTCAGCGACCCGTGAGCTGGCGCAGGACGACGGTCTTCGCCACCTTGTCGTGAAGCGTCTGGTTGCGGTCATCCCACAGCGGCCAGAGCAAGTCCACGAGGACGAGTAGCCCGGCAATCGGCAGGACGGCCTGGATCACCGATGACACCCCGGGATAGAGCCCGGTCCGTGCGGCCACACCGAGGGGGCTGACCCGGCCGAGATCCGACTCCCTGGCCACGACGATCCCGGCCCAGCGCATGCCGAGCGTGGCCTGACGCCTGGTCGCAAAGCAAACGAGCGTGTACAGGACCTCGATCCCTCCCAGCACCAGGTAGAAAAAGATGAGCTTGGAGCCGATCGGCTGGAGCCGTCTTGTGCCGCTGACAACGTGGTACTGGACGACGTTGAACGGGTCGTGATGGCCCGTTGCGCTGCAGATGAGTGTGGCTGCCACGACGCCGAGCAGCAAGTCGACGAGGTACGCGCCGGACCGCCGGCCCCACGACGCATAGTCACCGACGTCCGGGCGCACCGGGCGCATGGGCTCTCCGGGGAACGACGGCAGCGGCTGGAAGTTGGCCATCTCACTCCTTGACCGAGCGAGCGTACGCCACGGTCGCTGAGCGACCGTCCACGCGCCGACCCCTACGGCGCGAGGCGCACGGCGTCCCAGCCGTCGGGTCCTCGCGTGTAGGCGAACCGGTCGTGGAGCCGGTCCTCGCGCTGGAGCCACAGCTCGACGATCGACGCGACGAGCAAGTACCCGCCCCATTGCGGTGGCCGGTCCACTTTCTCGCCCTCGAAGCGCGCGGCCGCCGCGGCATAGGCGGCCTCGAGCTCGTCGCGATCCGTGAGCACCGTGGACTGCGCCGAGGCCACCGCGCCGAGCTGGTGGCCACGGTCACGGCTCGCGAAGTACGCGTCCGAGAGCGCGGAGTCGAGCTGGCCGACCGTCCCTTCGACGCGGACCTGACGACGGTGCGCGGCGTCGAACCACACCGCGGCCGCGGCGGGGTTGGCGGCGAGCTCACTGCCCTTGCGCGACTCGTAGTTGGTGTAGAAGCGCAGGCCCTCGTGGGTGATGCCGCGTACGAGCACGAAGCGCGCGCTCGGGCGCCCGTCGGGCGTCGCGGTGGCGAGCACCATCGCGTCGGCGTCGGTGGCACCACCGACGGCGTCTTGGTGCCAGCGCGCGAACACCTCGAGCGGGTCCGAGCCCGGCGCGTCAGCGGGCGTCACGCGGCCTCGAGGCGCAAGGAAGGCTCCGCCGACATCGACAGCGCGCTCGCGGGCCCGTGCTCGAGCAGGTGGAAGCCCGCGGCGGCGATCATCGCGGCGTTGTCCGTGCAGTAGGCGAGGGAGGGCAGTGCGCTCTCGACGCCCAGGCGCCTCGAAAGCTGGACGACGGCGGTGCGGAGCTCGGCGTTCGCCGCGACACCGCCGCCGAGCGCGAGCGTCCGAGCGCCCGTCAGATCGATCGCGCGCTCGCACTTCGCGATGAGCACGTCGACGACGGCCGCCTGGAAGCTTGCGGCGACGTCGGCAGCGCTGGTCTCGGGCGACCTGTCAACGGCTCGCACGACCGCGGTCTTGAGCCCCGAGAGGCTCATGTCGAGGCCGACGTCTCGCAGCGGGCGCGGGAAGCGGATCGCCGCGCGATCCCCGCTCACGGACAGCCTGTCGATCTCTGGCCCGCCGGGGTACCCGAGCCCGAGGTAGCGGGCGACTTTGTCGTAGGCCTCCCCCACGGCGTCGTCGATGGTCGCGCCGAGGAGCTCGAACGCCCGCGGTGCGCGCTCGACGACGAGCATCGTGTGCCCGCCGGACACGAGGAGCGTCACGACCGGCAGCTCGAGGCTCGGATGCTCGAGGTGCGACGCGACGAGGTGTCCCTCGAGGTGATTCACCCCCACGAGCGGCACGCCCCACGCGAGCGCGAGCGCCTTGGCCACGGAGACCCCGACGAGCAGCGAGCCCACGAGACCGGGGCCTCGAGTGACCGCGACCGCTTGGACACCGGGGCAGTGCGGGTTGAGACCCGCATCGTCCAGGGCCCGCTCGAGCACGGGCGCGATCGCGTCGACCTGGGCGCGTCCCGCGAGCTCGGGGACCACGCCGCCGAACTGCACGTGGAGGTCGATCGAGGACTCGACCACGCTCGAGACGACGCGGAGGTCCTCGGTGACGACGGCGGCCGCCGTCTCGTCGCAGCTCGTCTCGATCCCGAGGATCGGTCCCTTCGACATCGCCCGAGGCTAGGCCTCGATTGACGCGAGCTTCGCTGCGTACGACCGCGTGTGCACGTCTCGCACCCACATGACCACGGCGTCATCGCCGGAGTGCGGGTAGTAGCCGCGGCGCATCCCGACGGGCGCGAATCCGAAGCGCACGTAGAGCCGCTGGGCACGAAGGTTCCGGGAGGCGACCTCCAAGGTGACGTCCCGGGTGCCGGTGGCCGCGATCGCGCGGATCCCCTCAGCCAGCAGGGCGGTGGCGACGCCAGTGCCCTCCGCCTCTCGCGCCGTGGCGATCGAGTTCACGTGCGCCTCGGCGTCGACGAGCATGAGCCCGAGGTAGCCAACGATCTCGCCCTCGCGAGTCCCCTTGGTGTAGCGCCGGTTCGGCGCCTCGAGCTCGTCGCGAAGGACGCGCTTGGACCATGGGTCGTCGAACTGCGCAGTCTCGATCACGTGGATCGCGTCGAGGTCGGCGCGGACGAGCTCGCTGATGACCAGGCCCGTCACGTCAGCCACCCTGTCCTCGCACCTGGAAGTTGGCGACGGCGTCCGCCTCTCGCACGTACCACGGGTGCACGTCGCGGTGCGAGCGGGCGACAGCGCCCGCCGCCACCCTCGAGCGCACGAGCCGGATGGCCGAGGTGGGCGGCGGCACGAGCACGGCGTCGAGCACGGGGTGCTCTGGCGCGCCAAGCGCGTCGCGGTGCAGGAGCGCCCCGTCGCCGACGAGTGTGACCGGGCCGTCCAGCTCGGCCAGCCGACGCGCCAGCACCGCGGGCTCTATGACCTCGACGCCCTCGATTTCGACGAGTCGGTCGCCGTCGAGGTCATAGAGCGCCCAGAAGACCTCGCTGCGGCGGGCGTCGACGACCGCCGCCACCCGACCGGTGACGCCGGCGTCGCACGCGCTCTGTGCCAGCACCTCAGTGCTCGTGACCGCGTGCAGCCCGACGCCGGTCGCGACCGCCAGCCCCTTGGCCGTCGCGATGCCGACCCGGAGTCCCGTGAACAGCCCGGGACCGACGTCGACGACGACGCCGTCGAGGTCGTGCGGCGACCAGCCACGCGCGGCGAGCAGCGTCTCGATGGCCGGCGCCAGCACCTCGGTGTGGCGACCCGCGCCCTCGGCCGCGTGCGCAGTGAGCTCCTCGTCGTCGCCGAGGGCGACGGCCGTCCGTGCGGTCGCGGTCTCGATCGCGAGCAGCCTCACGCCGTCAGCGCCTCAAGCACCGCGTCGGGCAGGCTCGAGTCCTCGAGGCTGATCTCAAGTCGACGGGTCTCGTCATCGAGCACCTCGAAGCTGACCACGACGCGGTCCGAGCCGCTCGTCGCGTCAAATCGGTCCCCCCACTCGATGACCGCCGCCGCGCCGTCGGCGAGCGGCTCGTCGAGCGCGAGGTCGCCGAGCTCTGAGGCACTCGCGAGCCGCCACAGGTCTGCGTGCAACAGCAGCTGGATCGGTGCGCCGGGTCCGCATCGGTAGTGGTGTACCAGCGTGTAGCTCGGCGAGGTCACGGGGTCTGTGACTCCGAGTGCGTGCGCGTAGGCGCGCACGAACGTCGTCTTGCCAGCCCCGAGCCCGCCTGCGAGGACGACGACGTGGCCAGGCTGACAGAACCTCGCCAGGGTCGCGGCCACCTCGCCGGTCGCCTCTGGCGAGCGTGTCGTCACCTCCATGCGTCTCGTCATCGTGGCGCGGTGAGGGCGAGCTTGGCGCGCACGAGATCCGCTCGCATCTGTGCGACCACCACTCCGCCTCCGCGCAGTGCGTAGGCAGGATGGAACGTGGGTAGCAGCACCCGCCCGTGCCAGTCGTGCTCGCGGCCCCGCAACGAGGTGATCCCGAGGTCGGTGCCGAGCAGGACGCGCGTCGCGACGTTGCCCAGGGTGACGACCACGCGGGGGTCGAGCGCGGCCACCTGGGCGTCGAGGTACCCCGAGCACGCGGCGATCTCGTCGGGGGCCGGGTCACGGTTGCCCGGAGGACGGCACTTGACGACGTTCGCGATGTAGAACGACGCGCGGGTGAGCCCGAGCTCCTCGAAGATGAGCTTGTCGAGCAGCTGCCCGGACCGACCGACGAACGGCTCGCCGGAGAGGTCCTCGTCGCGCCCCGGGCCCTCACCGACGACGAGCAGCCCACTGTCGGCGCTCCCGACGCCGAAGACCACCTTGGTCCGCGTCTCGCTCAGCCGGCAATCGGTGCAGCTCGCGGCCTTGGCCGCGAGCTCAACGAGCGATGACGCGCCCATCGGCCGGATCGTACCGGGGGTCAGCGCACTGCCAGCTTGGGGACGCGCTGCTTGATGCCGCAGAGCACCTCCCAGCTGATCGTGCCGAGTGCGGCCGCCCACTCGTCCGCAGTAATGCGCTCGGCACCCTGGACGCCGAGCAGGACGACCTCGTCGCCGACGTCGACGTCGACGTGCTCGCCGCAGTCGACGAGCAGCTGGTCCATGGTCACCACACCGGCGAGGGGGTGCCGTCGGCCCCGGATCAGCACCTGAGCGCCGCCGTCGAGCATGGCCCGCGGGTAGCCGTCGGCATAGCCGACGGGGACGGTCGCGACTCGGCTCGGGCGCTCGAGCCCGCGTCGTCGCCCATAGCTCGGTCGTGCGCCCTCGGGAAGGTCGCGGATCGCCGACACGCGAGCCTTGACCGACATGACCGGGCGCAGCTCGCCCTCGCCTGCGCCGTCCAGGACCGCCTGCATGCTCGGATGGGGCAGGTAGCCGTAGACGCCAAGACCGACGCGCACGAGGTCAAGGCGCGCCTCGGGGAATGACAGCGCCGCCGCGGTGTTGGCGGCGTGCAGGATCGCGTCGGCCGGGACCGAGTCGGCGGCGTCCTTCACCGCGAGGAGGAACGAGTCGAGCTGGCCCCGTGTGAAGGCGTCGGTCGCGTCGCTCGCACCGTCGGCCACGGGAAAGTGCGTCCAGATGCCCCCGACGGCGACCCCGGCGGCGCCGAGGAACGCCAGGACCGCGCCCAGGTCGCGCGTCGCCACGCCCTGTCGGTGCATGCCGGTGTCGACCTTCACGTGCACCGGCATCGTCGCTCGGTCCCCGCCTGCCGCGACGAGCTCGTGCGCGCCACGCAGTGAGCCGACGGTGAGCGTGAGTCGCGCGTCCAGCGCATCTCGCAGCGAGGTGCCTGGCGACTCTGACAGCAGCAGGATCTCGGCGTCGACCCCGTCGTCACGCAGCTCGATGCCCTCGTCGACGAGCGCAACGCCGAGCGACGACGCCCCGGCCATGAGGAGGGTGCGCGCGACGCTCCGCGCGCCGTGCCCATAGGCGTCGGCCTTCACCACCGCGCACAGGCCGGCGGGGGCGACCACGCGCCGCAGCAAAGAGGTGTTGTGCGCGAGCGCATCGAGGTCCACCTCCGCCCATGCCGCGCGGCGCCACCCCTCAACCGACACGTGCTGCCGATCGGTGCGAGCCGCGACCTGCGAGGACCATGGCGATGGCTCCCGGGAGCGCCGACGCGCGGCACCGCCCGCGGAGCGCCTCTCCGGCGAGCCCGTGGAGGTGCGCGCCGATCGCAGCTGCAAGGTGCGAGGACACGCCGCGCGCGAGGAGGCCGCCGATCACCCCGGTGAGCACGTCCCCAGAGCCAGGCGCGGCGAGGTCCGGCGTTCCGCTCGTGACAACGAGCGTGCTCGGGACCCCCGGGGTGGCCGTAGGCGTGGCGATGACGGTGGTCGGACCTTTCAGCAGGACCGTGCAGCCGGACTGCTGCGCCGCGCGCTGGGCAGCGCCGATCCGGTCCGTGCCAGGAGGGCTCCCGAACAGCGCCGCGAACTCCCCGTCGTGCGGCGTGAGGATGACAGGGCTGCCGCCTCGCTCCTGTCGAGCGAGCAGCTGCTCGCAGTCGACGAGGTGCAGCGCGTCGGCGTCGAGCACCACAGGCTCGCGCGTCGACCGCAAGAGGTCCTGGATGGCGACGGCGAGCTCGCTCGAGCGGCCGAGACCGGGTCCCACCACGACCGCCCGCGCCCGGTCGAGCGCACCACCAGCGACCTTGGCCACCTCCTCGACGCTTGCCGCGAGTCGCACGACCTCCACGGCCCAGGGGCCGTCTTGGCCTCGAGGCACGTCGGGCGCGCACAGAACGATCATCCCGGCCTGGACGGCGATCGCTCCCTCGCAGACCAGCGCCGGCGCCCCGAGCATCCCAGGGCTGCCGGCGATCACCACGAGAGCTCGCTTCCATTTGTGATCGTCACGTCCGAGCGGTGCCACCAAGTCGAGGTCGTCGTCGTCCATCAGCCCGACGGCCGGTTCGATGACCTCGATCCCGAGCGGTGCGACGACGATGTCCCCGGCGAGCGCCGGCCCGTCGGCGAGCACGTGGCCGCGCTTGCGCGCACCCATCGCGACGGTCCTCACGGCGCGAAGCGAGCGCCCCGACGCCACTCCGGTGTCAGGGTCAACGCCCGACGGCACGTCCACGGCGAGCACCGGCACCGAGTCGGGCACCTCGGGCGCGTCCCAGGCGCGCGAGAGCCCTGTCCCGAACGCCGCGTCGATGACGAGGTCGACCCCCTCGATGACCGCGGGCGCAGCGAGCGCGTCGAGGACGCGCACCGAGGCACCTCGAGACGCGAGGTGCCTCGCGGCGACGCGACCATCCTCGCCATTCGCGCCCGGCCCGCAAAGTGCAGCGATCGACGAGCCGTAGACACGGGGCAGCAGCGACGTCGCGGCAAGTGCCACGGCGAGTCCCGCGCGCTCGATGAGCGTCTCGCGGCCGACGTGACGCATGGCCTCGGCGTCCGCGGCACGCATCTCGCCGGCGGTGACGAGCGGCCTCATCCGACGGACTCTGCGACGACGACGGCCGCGGCCGAACCGGCGGTGTGCGTGATGCTGAGATGCAGCGTGCCGGCACCGCGCCCCTCCGCGACGGCAAGCGCACCGCCAGCGAGCACGAGCGAGGGTGTCCCGGCGTCCGAGACGATGACCTCGACATCGCGGAGCGCGAACGCGCCGAGGCCGACGCCGAGGGCCTTCATCGTCGCCTCCTTGGCGGCGAAGCGGGCGGCCAGCCGCTCATTGACCCGGGTCCCCGTCGCGGTCGTCGCTCGCTCGCGGTCCGTGAACACACGCTCGGCGAGCCCGGGCCGGCGCCGCATCACCGCGGCCAGGCGGTCGACGTCGACAAGGTCGATCCCGACGCCGACGAGCCCCCTCACTCCACCGTCACCGTCTTGGCGAGGTTCCGCGGCCTGTCGACATTGAGGCCGCGCAGCTTGGCGAGGTGGTACGCGAGCAACTGGAGCGGCACGATCGACAGCACCGGGCTTGCGAACGCTGACGCGGCGGGGACGGCGATGGACCAGTCGCCGAACGAGGCGGCCTCTTCGTCGTCCTCGCTGTGCACGATCACCACGCTTGCACCCCGAGAGGTGACCTCTGCGACGTTCGACAGCAGCTTGTCGCGCAACTCGTCATCGGTGACGATCGCTACCACGACCGCACCGGGCTCGATGAGGGCGATCGGGCCGTGCTTGAGCTCACCGGCGGGATAGCCCTCCGCGTGCAGGTAGCTGAGCTCTTTCAGCTTAAGCGCCCCTTCGAGCGCGACAGGGAAGCCGGTGTGCCGGCCGATGAAGAAGAAGTCCCGCGAGCCGTGCAGCCCAGCCGCAACCTCGCGGACGTGCTCTGCGCCCTTGAGCGCCGTCGCCACGAGCTCAGGCAGTGCGGCGAGCCCGTCGAACGCGTCGGCGACGGCGCCGGCGTCCAGCGTCGAGCGCACCTGGGCGAGCCGCAGTGCGAGCAGCTCGAGCGCAACGACCTGTGCGAGCACGGTCTTGGTTGAGGCGACGGAGATCTCGAGCCCCGCGCGTGTGTAGAGCACGGCGTCGGCCTCCCGTGCCATCGAGGCGTCCACGACGTTGCTCACGGCCACGACCCTGGCGCCGAGCCGCCGCGCCTCACGCAGCGCCTGGAGCGTGTCGATCGTCTCGCCGGACTGGGACACGCCGACGACCAGGGTGCGGCGGTCGAGTACCGCTCCGCGGTAGCGGAACTCGCTCGCGATGTCGACCTCGCAGCTGAGCCTCGCCCAGCGCTCGATCGCGGGCTTGCCGAGCAGCGCGGCGTGGTAGCTCGAGCCGCAGCCGACGAGCACGACCCGATCGATCGTGGCGAGCTCGTCGTCGGTCAGTCGCAGCTCGTCCAGGACGATCCGGCCGTCGTCGTCACGCCTCGCGGCAAGGGTCGCTCGGATCGCCTCTGGCTGCTCGTAGATCTCCTTTGTCATGAAGTCGGGGTGGCCGCCGAGGACCGCGGTCTCCACGTCCCAGTCGACTGAGAGCACCGTCGGCTCCACGAGCGCGCCGTCGAGGTCGCGCAGCACCAGGCCCTCGGCGGTGAGGATCGCGACCTGGTCGTCCTCCACCGCGACGAGGTCGCGCGTGCGCTCGAGGATCGCGGGGATGTCACTTGCCAGGTAGGTCTCGCCCGCCGCGCGCCCGACGATGAGTGGCGAGACGCGGCGGGCCGCCACGATCTGGCCGGGCGTCGCCGCGTCAAGCACGCCGATGGAGAAGGCGCCGGTCACCTCGCGCAGCGCGGCGGTCACCGAGTCCGCGAGGTCGAGGCCATGCGCACGGTGCTCTTCGATCAGGTGGGCGAGGACCTCGGTGTCCGTGGCGCTCGCGAACGAGTGGCCCGCCGCCCGCAGCCTCGCAGCGAGCGCCACATGGTTCTCGATGATGCCGTTGTGGATGACCGCGATCTCGCCCGCGCAGTCCATCTGGGGGTGTGCGTTGCCCTCGACGGGAGCCCCGTGGGTCGCCCATCTGGTGTGCCCGATGCCCGTCGTCGCCCCGACCGGGGCCGCGGCGCACCGATCCTTGAGGGCCGCGACCGACCTCGTCCCGTCAGCTGCCCGGCAGCGCCACAGCTCGCCGTTGACCTGCTGGATGGTGATGCCCGCGGAGTCGTAGCCGCGGTACTCAAGCCGCTCCAGGCCCACGAGCAGCAAGTCCAGGCAATCATCGGCGCCGACGACGCCAATGATGCCGCACATGCAATCAGGCTACCCGGGGCCTCGTCGGTCCCCGAGTGCGTCGAGCACGACCCCGCAGAGCTCCTCGGCGGTCTGGCGCATCTCGGCCTCATCTTCGGCCTCGACCATGATGCGGACGAGAGACTCGGTCCCCGAGGCACGAACGAGCACCCGACCACGCTCCCCGAGCGCGGCGCGTGACTTCTCGACGTGCGCCCACACCTCGGACGCGTCGGCCAGCGCGCCCGTGTCGGCAACCTGGACGTTGACGAGCAGCTGTGGCACGGGCACCAGCAGGCCATCGGTGAGCCGCTCGAGCGGGCCCCGCTCGGCGACGAGCTGGGCGAGGAGCACACCGGTCAGCACGCCGTCACCCGTCGTCGCGCGGTCCGCGAAGATGACATGGCCTGACTGCTCGCCCCCGAGCGCCCAGCCAGTGCGCTCGAGGGCCTCGGCCACGTGGCGGTCGCCGAGCGGGACCTCTTGGACCTCGATGCCCGCTGTGCGCATGGCCCGATGCAGGCCGAGGTTCGACATCACCGTCACGACGATGCCGCCGTTGAGCGAGCCCCGCGCGTGCGCGTCCAGCGCGAACAGCGCAAGCAGCCAGTCGCCGTCGAGCACATGGCCGGCGCCGTCGACCGCGATGCAGCGATCGGCGTCGCCGTCGACGGCGAAGCCCAGGTCGGCGCGCGCATTGACGACGACAGCGGCCAGCACCTCAGGGGCTGTCGAGCCGCACCTGAGGTTGATGTTGCAGCCGTCAGGGGCGTCGCCGATGGCAGTCACCTGCGCGCCCATCGTGCGAAGCAGGTCAGGAGCGATGCCGCTCGCCGCGCCGTTGGCGCAGTCGATGACCACGTGCAGGCCGTCGAGCCGGGTCGGACGGGCCGCGGCGAGCAGTCCGGCAACATACGTCGCGACTGGGGCCTCGTCGCAGCGCACGACACCCACGTCCGCCCCGGTCGGTCGCGTCAACATGGCCAGACCACGAGCCACCTCGATCTCGATCTCGGACTCGACTGACGCAGCGAGCTTGGTCCCGCGCGCACTCAGAGCCTTCAGTCCGTTGTCCTCGAAGGTGTTGTGCGAGGCAGAGACGATGACGCCCGGATGACGATCGCGCGCGCACCTCGACGCCACGCCACCGCTCGGCAGCACGCCGAGGTCGATGACATCGGTCCCCTCGGACGCGGCGCCAGCGCTGAGTGATGCGGCGAGCATCGCCCCGCTGCGACGAGTGTCGCGCCCGACGAAGAGCCGCGCTGGGCCCAGCACACGGACGACCGCCCGCCCGAAGGCGAGGGCGTACTCGGGGGTCAGCTCGTCGTTCGCCCGACCCCTGACACCGTCGGTGCCGAAGGAGAGCGGCGCCACGCGTCTAGCGCTTTGAGTACTGCGGCGCCTTGCGTGCCTTCTTCAGGCCGTACTTCTTCGACTCCTTGGCCCGGGCGTCCCGCTTCAGGAGGCCGGCGCGCTTGAGCGAGCCACGCAGCTCGGCGTCGAGCTCGATGAGAGACCGCGCGATGCCGAGGCGCATGGCGCCAGCCTGACCCGCCACGCCGCCGCCGTCGATCGTCGCGTCGATGTCATAGGTCTCGGCCAGGTTGGTGAGCCGGAGCGGCTCGACGACGACCATTCGGTGCGTGGCCGACGTGAAGTAGTTGTCGAAGGCGCGGGCGTTGACGGTGATCACGCCGGTGCCGGGACGCAGGCGCACACGGGCGACCGCCTCTTTGCGCCGTCCGGTCGACTGGGTCAATGGCTTGGGCATCGTGCTCCTTACGACCTGCGCAGCGCGGAGGTGTCATACGCCGTCGGTTGCTGCGCGACGTGGGGGTGCTCTGAGCCCGCGTAGACGAAGAGGTGCTTCATCTGGACTCGCCCGAGCCGGGTGTGCGGGACCATGCCACGCACCGCGCGCGTGATCATCTCGTCGGGACGAGACTCGAGCAGCTCGGCGTAGGTCGTCGAGCGAAGCCCGCCCGGATAGCCCGAGTGGCGGTACGCCCGCTTGTCGGCTGCCTTGTTGGACGTGAGGCGGATCTTGGCGGCGTTGATCACGATGACCGCATCGCCGGTGTCCATGTGCGGGGCGAACGTCACCTTGTGCTTGCCGCGCAGCAAGCGGGCGACCTCTGTGCAGAGTCGGCCGAGCACCAGGCCGTCGGCGTCGAGCACGTGCCACGACCGCGTGAGTTCTGCGGCCTTTGGAGAGTACGTGCGCACGTCGCTGTCCTTGTCGTCGATGGGTCTACCCAACTCTCGGGCACAGCTCCGCGGGGGCCGGGCCGCCGTGGGCAGGGTCACCACGATAGATGCCCACGGGGCCAAGCGGCAAGCGCCCTCATTCGTAGGCCACCGACAGGAGGCACAGCCCCTCTGGCGGGGCGGGTGCGGGGAGCCCCGCGCGCTCCCCGGTCCGAAGGTGCTCGGTCACGTCTGCCGCGCTGCAGGCGTGGCGACCCGCCTCCACGAGGACCGCCACCATAGATCGCACCATCTGGTGGCAGAACGCCTGGGCGGTGACGTCGACGCGGATGAGCCGACCTCCGCCTGTGACCCCAAGGGTGTCGTCGACCGCATCGACGGCCACGTCGAGGACGCGGCGCATGATCGGCTCGTCGGGGCCGAGCTCGCTCGGGCGCCGGCAGAAGGCACGGAAGTCGTGCTCCCCGAGCACGGCGTAGGCCGCCTGGGTCATGGCTCGCACGTCCAAGGGCCCCGTCGTGCGCCACGCGATGCCGTCGAGCAGCGGCGAGCCTGCGACCGCGTCGTGGATCAGGTAGCGGTACGAGCGCGAGCGGGCTGAGTGCCGGGCGTCGAAGCCCTCGGGCGCCGGCGCGCAACCGGTCACGACGATGGAGGGCGCAAGCAGCCGGTTGCACGATCTCGCGAGGCGAGCCCCCGGGTCGCCGCGGTCGTCGGGGAACAGCGGCTCGGGCAGGTCGACGTGGGCAACCTGGCCGAGCGCGTGGACGCCCGCGTCAGTGCGCCCGGCGCAGACGAGCCTCGGTGCCGAGTCGAGCCGCAGCACCATGGCGAGCACGTCCGCCAGCGCGCCTGCGACCGTGGCCATCCCGGGCTGGGCCGCGAAGCCGTGGAACTCCTGTCCCCGGTACGCGAGGTCGAGCCGCCAGCGCCGCTGGACGGCGGTCACCTCAGACGAACTCGATGCGCGCCATCGGGGCGTTGTCGCCGGGCCGCGGTCCCAGCTTGAGGATCCGGGTGTAGCCGCCGGGTCGCTCCGTGTAGCGCGGGGCGATCTCGGCGAACAGCTTGTGGGTCATGTCCTTGTCGCGGAGCAGCGCGACGACTCTGCGATGGGCATGCACCGAGCCATCGGGCGAGCGCTTTGCCGCCGTCACGCACTTCTCGACGACGGGCCGCATCGCCTTGGCCTTGGCCTGGGTCGTGACAATCGACTCGGCCGCGATCAGCGACGCGACCAGGTTGCCCAGCATCGCCTTTTGGTGCGAGGCGCTGCCGCCGAGCCGCTTGCCCTTGCGAGGGGTCGCCTGCATCTCAGTCCTCCGAGCGCAGCGCCAGCCCGCGCTCGTCGAGCCGGTCGGTGACGTCCTTGAGCGACGTCTGGCCGAAGTTGGTGATCGACAGCAGGTCCGACGCCGCGCAGTTGATCAACTCGGCGACAGTGTTGACGCCGCCGCGCTTGAGGCAGTTCCGGGCGCGCTCGGTGAGGCCGAGCTCCTCGATCCGGTAGTCGAGCTCAGAGCCCGCGGACGCCGCGGAGCCGACGTCACCAAGCTCGAGGCCGCTCGACTCCTCGTCGAGCGACGAGACGAGGTCGAACAGGCTCCGCAGCGTCGCGCCAGCCGAGGCGAGCGCCTCGCGCGGCGTGATCGAGCCGTCGGTCTCGATCTCCAAGACGAGCTGGTCGAAGTCGGTGGACTGCTCGACGCGCACCGGCTCGACGGAGAAGGTGACGCGCCGCACGGGCGAGAACACCGAGTCGAGCGGGATCCCGCCAATCGCCCCGGGGCGCTTGTTGCGCTCGGCGCTGACGTAGCCCTTGCCGCGCTCGACGGTGACGTCGAGGGCGAGATGGCCCTTCGCGTTGAGCGTAGCGATGCGCAGGTCGCCGTTGAGAATCTCGACGTCGCTGCTCACTTGGAATTCCGACGCGAGGACGTCGGCCGGTCCGCGCTTGTCGAGCCGCATCACGACTGGCTCGTCGCTGTGGACCCGCAGGATGAGGTCCTTCAGGTTGAGCAGGATGTCAGTGACGTCCTCCTTCACACCTTCGATCGTCGTGAACTCGTGCAGCGCGGCGTCGAAGCGCACCTGGGTTGCGGCCGCGCCAGGAATGGACGACAGCAGCGTGCGGCGCAGCGAGTTGCCGAGGGTGTGGCCGAATCCCGGATCGAGCGGGCCGACGGTGAAGGACTGGCGATGGTTCTCCTCTTCACCGATCTGCTCGACAGTGGGACGCTGGATGATCAGCATGTTCGTTGCTCCTGGCTCTTGCGATCGGTTACTTGGAGTACAGCTCGACGATCAGCTGCTCGTGGACGGGCTCGTCGATCTGCTCGCGCAACGGAATGCTGCGCACCGTCATCTGGAAGCTGGCCTCGGCGCTCTCGAGCCACTGGGGCACCGAGCGGTCGAGCGTGTCGAGGTTGCGGCGGACGTGGAAGTTCTCGCGCGTCTTGGCCTTGAGGACCACGACGTCTCCCTGGCGGACGCGGTAGCTCGGGATGGTCACGCGCTTGCCGTTCACCTGCACGTGGCCGTGGCGGACGAGCTGGCGCGCCTGGCTGCGGCTCGCGCCCCATCCGGCGCGGTACGAGACGTTGTCGAGCCGCAGCTCGAGGAACTGGAGGAGGTTGGTGCCCGTGATGCCGGGCTTGTGGTTCGCCTCTTCGTAGAGGTTGCGGAACTGCTTCTCCAAGAGGCCGTAGATGCGCCGCGCCTTCTGCTTCTCGCGCAGCTGGCCGAGGTACTCGGACCCCTGGCGCATGCGGTCGCGACCGTGCTCGCCCGGCGGGTACGCCCGCGCGTGGCGGTCGGTGACCTGCTCGGAGACGGGGCACTTGAGCGAGTAGCAGCGCTCGCCCTTCAAATAGAGCTTGACGCGCTCCCTGCGGCAGAGCCTGCAGACGGGACCTGTGTAGCGGGCCATCGGCTCAGACCCGCCGGCGCTTCTTGGGGCGGCATCCGTTGTGCGGGATCGGCGTCACGTCCTTGATGCCAGCGACCTCGATGCCGGCGGCGGCGATCGAGCGGATCGCGGTCTCGCGCCCGGACCCTGGGCCACGGACCAGGACGTCCACCTTGCGCACGCCGTGCTCCATCGCTGCGCGCGCCGCCTTCTCGGCAGCGAGCTGTGCGGCGAACGGCGTCGACTTGCGCGAGCCCTTGAACCCGACGTTGCCCGACGACGCCCAGGACAAGACGTTGCCCTCGGGGTCGCAGATCGACACGATCGTGTTGTTGAACGAGCTCTTGATGTGCGCGACGCCGAAGGCGATGTTCTTGCGCTCCTTGCGGCGCGGACGCCGCGAACCGACTGGCTTTGCCACTACTTCTTCACCTTCTTCTTGCCCGCGACGGTGCGCTTCGGGCCCTTGCGAGTGCGCGCGTTGGTGCGGGTGCGCTGGCCGTGGACCGGGAGCCCTCGGCGGTGGCGGATGCCCGCGTAGCAGTTGATCTCCATCTTGCGCTTGATGTCTTGGGCGGTGTCGCGGCGCAGGTCACCTTCGACCTCGAGGTTCTGGTCGATGTAGCCGCGGAGGTGGTTGACCTCGGTGTCGGTCAGGTCGCGCACGCGTGTCGACTGGTCGACCTCGGCCGCCGCGCAGATCTCCGCTGCCCTCGTCGGTCCGATGCCGTAGATGTAGGTGAGCGCGATAACCACCCGCTTCTCGCGGGGGATGTCGACTCCTGAGATTCGGGCCATCTCGTCTCCTTAGCCCTGGCGCTGCTTGTGGCGGGGGTTCTCACAGATCACTTGGACGGTGCCGTGACGACGGATCACCTTGCACTTGTCGCACATCGGCTTCACGCTGGGTCGTACCTTCATGGTGGTGTGCTGCCCGGCTACTTGTAGCGGTAGGTGATGCGGCCGCGGGTCATGTCGTAGGGCGTGATCTCGACCTGGACCTTGTCGCCCGGCAGGATCCGGATGCGGTGCATGCGCATCTTCCCGGAGCTGTGCGCGAGGACCTTGTATCCGTTCTCCAGCTCAACGCGAAACATGGCGTTTGGCAGGGGCTCGACGACCGTCCCTTCGACGGTGAACGCATCTTCCTTCGGCTTGGGCAGGTTGCTCTCCTTGAACTCGATCGTGTCGGCCCCCGGGGCGTCCGCCATCGCGGGCCGACCAGAAGGGTCACCGGGCACGCCACGACCCGAGGGCCGGGACAAGCCGGATAGCCATCCTACTGGTTCTCGAGCCCCCCGCCACTCGGGTTTGGGGAAGGACCGGGCGCCACAGGTCGCGTGGCCGCGATCCGCGATTTTCAGTGGGTGTCGGGCGTCACCCAGCTCGCGTCGAGGTCGTGCACCGATGCCGCGCCGAGCAGTCGCAGGGTGCGGTCGAGCTCGGCGCGCAGGATCTGCAGCACACGCTCGACGCCCGGCTCCCCCGCCGCGCTCAGCCCATACGCCCACGCACGGCCCACGAGCACGGCACGCGCGCCGAGGCAGAGGGCCTTGGCCACGTCCGACCCGCGGCGCACGCCGCCGTCAACGAGCACCTCGACCTCACCGCCTACCTCGGCGACGACCTCGGGCAGCGCGTGGAGCGAGGCCGCGACGCCGTCGAGCTGGCGGCCCCCGTGGTTGGAGACGACGACAGCGGCGCAACCGACATCGACGGCACGTCGCGCGTCGGCTGCGCTCAGGATGCCCTTGGCGATCACGGGCCCGTCGAACGCCTCGCGGAGCCACCCGAAGTCGTCCCAGCTGATCGGCGACAGCACCCAGTGAATGAACGCCTCGTCGGAGGTCATCGGTGCATCGAGAGGTCCGAGCCCGAACGACTGTGGGAGGTCCATGGAGAAGCCGTCCCGTGCGAAGTCGTAGAGCCAGCGGGGCCGAAGCAGCGCCTGAGGGGCGAAGCGTCGGGCTGTCTCCTTCGTGAAGCGCAGCGGCAGCGCCACTCCGTGATGCAGGTCGCGCTCGCGGTTGCCCGGGATGGGCGTGTCGACGGTGACCACGAGCGCGGTGAATCCTGCTGCACGAGCGCGGCGGACGAGCTGCTCGGAGCCCACTCGCCCGCCGAGGCCGTACAGCTGGAACCACCCGTAGCCGTCCGCGGCGGCGGCCACGTCTTCGATCGTGTGTCCTGACATCGTGCTCATCGTGAAGATCGTCTTGGCGGCGTGCGCCGCGGTTGCCCCCGCGACGTCGCCGCCCGGGGCCATCGCCCGCGTGAAGCCGACAGGAGCGAGGATGACCGGGAACGAGACGTCCGCCCCGAGCACCGTCGTAGCGAGCGACGGCGTCACCGGTGCGCCGGGCACCGCCATCTTGGGGACGAACCCGATCGACTCGAATGCGTCGCGGTTCTCGCGCATCGTGCGCTCGGTCTCCGCTGCCCCGTCGACGTAGTCGAAGACGACCCCTGGCAAGCGTCGACGGGCGAGCTCGCGGGCGTCGTCGATCGTCCGCAGGCGGGCCGGCGCCCGTTCCGTCATCGCGCTCCCGCGGGGATCGGGGCCGACTGCGCGGCGTACATCAGTGCCCCCGACCCTCCGGCGCGTCGGCGTCGAGCTCGGTGTCGAACCACCTGGACGTCACGACCTTGGTCCTCGTGTAGAACCGGATGCCGTCAGCACCCGTCGCATGCAGGTCCCCGAAGAACGACTCCTTCCAGCCGCAGAACGGGAAGAAGGACATCGGCGCGGCGACCCCGACGTTGACGCCGAGCATGCCGGCCTCGGCCCGGCGCTTGAACGTCCTGGCGGCGGCGCCCGAGCGCGTGAAGATCGATGCTGCATTCCCGTATCGCGAGGCATTGAGGTGCCCGAGAGCCTCGTCCAGGCTGTCGGCGCGGACGACCGACAGGATCGGGCCGAACAGCTCGTCGCGCCACACGGACATCTCCTCTGTCACGTGGTCGAAGAGGGTGGCACCAAGGAAGTACCCCTCGTCGCGGAGTCGCTCCCGACCGTCGAGTACGAGGTCCGCACCTGCCTTCTCGCCGCCAGCAATGGCGTCAGCGAGCTCGGTCACGCGCTGTGCGCGGATCACGGGGCCGAGCTGTGCGTCCGGATCCGTGCCCCGGCCCTGGCGCAGTGCGGACGCGGCGTCGCGCAGCTCCTCGACGAGTCGGTCACCAACGGACCCGACCGCGACGACCACGCTGCCCGCGAGACAGCGCTGGCCCGCATTGCCGAACGCCGAGCCGATGACGGCCGGCACGGTCTGGGACAGGTCGGCGTCGTCCATGACGATGAGGTGGTTCTTCGCCCCGCCGAGCGCCTGGACCCGCTTGCCGCTGGACGCAGCCGTCGCGTAGACGTGGCGCGCGACGGACGCAGAGCCGACGAAGCTCACCGCGTCGACGCCCGGGTGCCCGAGCAGCGCCTCGACCGGCTCACGATCTCCGTGCACCAGGTTGATCACGCCGCTCGGGACGCCCGCTTCGACGAGGAGCTCGACTTCGCGCACGGCGGACAGCGGCGTCCGCGGCGAGGGCTTGAGCACGAACGTGTTGCCCGCGACGAGCGCGAGCGGCAGCATCCACAGCGGCACCATCATCGGGAAGTTGAAAGGGCAGATCCCCGCCACGACTCCCACCGGAAAGCGGACCTGCTCTTCGTCTATCCCCCTTGCGATCTGGTCGATCGCGCCGCCCAAGAGCAGCGTCGGCGCGCCGCACGCGAGTGCGACAACCTCGATCCCCCGCCGGACCTCGCCGCGAGCCTCGGCGAGCGTCTTGCCGTTCTCGGCGACGACGAGCAGCGAGAGCTCCTCGGCGTGCGCCTCGAGGAGCGCCTTGTAGCGGAACATGAACTCCGCGCGGTCGGGCACGGGCGTCTCTGCCCACGCGGGCTGCGCCGCCACCGCGGCGGCGACCGCATCGTCCACGTCACGCGCCGTCGAGTGCGCGACGTGGGCGATCACGCCCCCGGTCGCGGGGTCGAAGATCTCGTCGGCGTGGCCATTGCCGATGCTGAATGTCCCGTCAATGAGCTGGCGCGCGACGTCGTTGGGTGCAGTGGTCATCGGTGGCTCCGGTCCGTCTGGTCGGTCCTCACGCGACACCCGGTGAGGAAAAGGCGCTGCGAGCGAGGAACTCGCCGTCCCCCGGCTTGCCGTGGAACTCGCCGTGGTCGACGAGCACGCGGCCGCGCTGGAGCACGACGTCCGGCGAGCCCGTCACCTCACGACCCTCATAGCAGGAGTAGTCCACGCGCATGTGGTGCGTCAACGCCGACAACACGCGCTTCTTGGTCGGGTCGAACACGACGACGTCGGCGTCGCCGCCGGGCGACAGCGTGCCCTTCTTCGGGTGCAGGCCGAACATCCTTGCGGGGGCGGTCGCGATCAGCTCGACGAACCGCATCGGGGTGATCTGGCCCGTCGAGACCCCGCCGTCCCACAGCAGCGTGTAGCGGTCCTCGACGCCGGGCAGGCCGTTCGGGATCGCCGAGAAGTCGTTGGCACCCAGGATCTTCTGGTCCTTGTAGTCGAACGGACAGTGGTCCGTCGAGACCACCTGGAGGTCGTCGAGCACCAGCCCCTTCCACAGCTCTGCCTGGTGCTCGCGGGGTCGCAACGGCGGCGAGCACACGTACTTGGCGCCCTCGAAGCCCGGGCGGCTCATGTCCTCCATCGTGAGGTAGAGGTACTGCGGGCACGTCTCGGCGTAGGCGTGCACGCCGCGGTCGCGACCCTCGCGCACCGCGTCGAGCGCCTCCTTCGCGCTCAGGTGCACGATGTACACGGGGACGTCGGCGAGCTCGGCGAGCGCGATGGCGCGGTGGGTCGCCTCGCCCTCCATCGAGGACGGCCGCGTGAGCGCGTGGTTGATCGGCGCCGTCTTGCCCTCGGCGAGGTAGCGCTGGACCAGGACGTCGATCGCGCCGCCGTTCTCGGCGTGCAGCATGATCAGCCCGCCGTTGTCCGCGGTCCGGCTCATCGCCCGGAATATCGACGCGTCGTCGAGCATGAACACGCCGGGGTAGGCCATGAAGAGCTTGAAGCTGGGCACCCCGCGCTCGATCATCGCGTCCATCTCTTTGAGGACCCCCTCTGAGATCTCCCGGACGATGAGGTGCAGGCCGAAGTCGATGTGGCTCTTCGGCTCGGCCTTCTCGAGCCACGCGTCGAGTCCCTGGGACAGGGTCTCGCCGAACCCCTGGACCGCGAAGTCGACGATCGTCGTCGTTCCCCCGAAGGCGGCGGCCCGTGTGCCCGTCGCGAAGTCATCCGACGCGAAGGTCCCGCCGAAGGGCAGCTCCATGTGGGTGTGCACGTCGATCCCACCGGGCATCACCAGCCGGTCAGTGGCATCGATCACGGTGTCGGCCTCGCCCAGCCCCGAGCCGACTGCTGCGATCCGCTCGCCGTCGATGAGCACGTCGGCGGCGACCATCTCGCCCGACGTGACGACGGTGCCGTTCTTGATGAGCGTCTTCATGCTCGGCCTGCGGACTCGGCATCGGTGATCGCCTCGTCGAGGACCCCGACGGCGCGGCGAGCCTCGTCCTCGGTGAGCGTGAGCGGTGGCGCGAGTCGGAGCACCGAGCCGTGCATGCCGCCCTTGCCGACGAGCACGCCGCGGCGGCGGCACCCCTCCATGACCTCGGACGCAGCCGCGGGGTTGGGCGTCTTCGTCGTGCCGTCCACGACGAGCTCGACGCCCACCATGAGCCCCTTGCCGCGCACGTCGCCCACGATCTCGTGGCGGGCACCCAGGTCGTCGAGCCCCTCGCGCAGTAGCTTGCCAACCCGCTCGGCGTTGCCCTGGAGGCCCTCGTCCTCCAGGTAGTCGAGGTTCGCGAGCGCGACAGTGGTCGCGAGCGGGTTGCCCCCGAACGTCGAGATGGAGCTCGCCGAGATCGAGTCGACGAGGTCGCGCCGACCGACCACCGCGCCAATCGACATGCCGTTGCCGAGGCCCTTCGCGCACGTGATGAGGTCGGGGGTCACCTCGTAGGCCTGGGAGCCCCAGAAGGCTTCGCCGGTGCGCCCGAACCCGGTCTGGACCTCGTCGCAGATGAGTGGGATCTCGTAGTCGTCGAGGATCGCCTTGACCTTCGTGAAGTACTCCTTGGGCGGCGTGATGAACCCGCCGACGCCCTGGATCGGCTCAGCGATCATCGCGGCGACGTCGCCCGAGGTCGTCGTCTCGATCACGTTGCGGACGTCATCGGCGCACGCGACACCGCAGGACGGGTACGTGAGCTTGAGAGGGCAGCGGTAGCAGTAGGGGGCGAGCGCGTAGCTGACGTTGAGCGGCGACAAAGACGTGGAGCCCCACGAGCGGTTGCCCGTCACCGAGACAGCGGTGAAGCTGCGACCGTGGTACGAGTTGCGCAGCGCGATGACCTGGTTGGACCGGCGTGCCGAGGTTGCCATGAGGAGCGCCGCCTCGACGGCTTCGGTGCCAGAACCGACGAAGAACGCCTTGGCGGGCTTGGGCGTCGGGGCGAGCTCGACGAGCCGCTCAGCGAGTCGCACCATCGGCTCGATGAGATACAGCGTCGAGGTGTGGGCGATCTGGTCCGCCTGGGCACGCAGGGCATCGACCAGGGACTCGACGGCGTGGCCCGAGATCGTCGTCACGATGCCACCGAACAAGTCGAGGTACTCATTGTCCTCGGAGTCCCAGACCGCGGTGCCCCGCCCTCGCACGAGCTCGATGGGCCGCTCGTAGTAGAGCGCGAGCCAGTCGGGCAGCACCTCGCGGTGCCGGGCAAGCAGCTCGTCGGGGCTGACGCGGCGGTCGCTCACGGCAGCAGCCTCGTGAGGTCCGAGTAGGTCTCGGGGCGCCGATCGCGCAAGAACTGCCACGTGTCGCGAACCTCGCGGATCTCGTCGAGGTTGAGGTCGCAGACGAGCACCTCGTCCTCGGTGTCGGACGCCTGGGCCAGGATCTTGCCCCGGGGGCTGCAGAAGTAGCTCGAGCCGTAGAAGGTCGCAGAGTTGAGCGGCGCCTCGACGCCGACGCGGTTCGACGCCGCGACGAAGAAGCCGTTGGCCACGGCATGGGCGGGCTGCTCGAGCTCCCAGAGGTACCGCGACAGCGACGCCACCGTGGCCGACGGGTTAAAGACGAGCTCCGCGCCTTGCAGCCCAAGCTCGCGCGCGACCTCGGGAAAGTGCCGGTCGTAGCAGATGATGAGCCCGATCTTGCCGACGGACGTCTCGAACACGGGGTACCCGAGGTTCCCCGGCTTGAAATAGAACTTCTCCCAGAAGCACGGGCCGACCTGTGGGATGTGGGTCTTGCGGTACTTTCCGAGCACCGTGCCGTCCGCTTCGATGACGCACGCGGAGTTGTAGTAGACGCCAGGCTGCTCTTCTTCGTACCAGGGCACGATGAGCACGATCCCGTGCTGACGGGCGACCTCGCGCATCGTCGTGATGGTGGGCCCGTCATCGGGCTCGGCGGTGGCGTACCACTTGGGGTCCTGCTCCGCGCAGAAGTAGGGGCCGAAGAAGATCTCCTGGAGGCCGACGACCTTGGCGCCCTTGGCGGCCGCGTCAGCGATCATCGCGATGTGCTTGTCGATCGCGGCCTGCTTGTCCATGTTCGCGTTCGCCTGGATCAACGCCGCTCGCACTGTCGTCATGCTCGACCTCCCTTGGCCTCGCCGGCCGCCGTGAACCTCGGGATGATCGACTCGCCGAACGCGCGGAGTACGGACTCGGGATCGTCGACCATCGAATAGATGTTGAACTGTCGCACGCCGAGGGACTCGAGGGTCGTGAGCTTCTCCGCGACCGCCTCGACGGTACCAATGACGCAAAATCGGTCGACGACCTCGTCGGTCACGAACTCGGCGTTGGCCGAGCCCGACCTCGCATGGTGCGCGTAGTCGTAGCCGCGTCGCCGCTCGATGAAGTCCGTGAGCTCGCTCGGGAGGGCCGCCCCGGGGTAGCGCTGGACGAGGTCAACGACGTGGTTGGAGACGAGCGCAGGGAACCAGCGGACCTGGTCGCGGGCATGTGCGAGGTCGTCGGTGACATACGCCGGCGCGGCGGACATGATCGTTATGTCCGAGAGCGAGCGGCCGGCCTCGGTCGCGCCCTCTTCGAGGTAGCGCAGCGACCACTCGATCACGTAGGGGTCGGCCAGCTGCAGGATCACGCCGTCGGCGACCCGCCCCGCCAGCCGCAGCGCCTTCGGCCCGTAGGCCGCAACCCAGATGGGCAGCTCGTGGGCGCCGGCCCACGGTATGCGCACCGGCGTGCCCTCGAGGTCGACCTCTCGGCCGGCCGCGAGCTCGCGAATCTCGACGCAGGCGCGCTCGAGGTGCCCGACGCTGACCGGGGTGCGCCCGAGCACGCGCTGGGCGGAGTCGCCGCGCCCGATGCCGAGCTCCATGCGGCCGCCCGAGATCTCCTGGAGCGTCGCCATCGCCGAGGCGGTGACCGTCGGGTCCCTCGTCACCGGATTGGTCACGCACGTGCCGAGATGGATGCGCGAGGTCGCCTGCGCGCACAGCGCAAAGATCGGGTACGGGTCCTGCCACAGCACGTGGGAGTCCCAGAGCCACGCGTACGAGAAGCCGAGCGACTCGGCAAGCGCGGTGCGGGCGACCACGTCGCGCGCGGGCGGGTCCGCCATGAACGAGACGCCGAAGTCGAGCAATTCCACCTCCTGCCGCGGGACCGCTCGACCCTATCTTCCGAGCGGGCGCGCTCCCAGCCCGACGGTCAGGGGACGGTGAACACCTCGGGGCCGTCGTCGGTGACGGCGATCGTGTGCTCGAAGTGCGCGGACAGCGACCCGTCCGCGGTGATCACGCTCCAGCCGTCCTCCAGGACCTCGGTCTCGGGCCCCTTGGCGTTCACCATCGGCTCGATCGCAAAGACCATGCCGGGCTTGAGCGTCGGCCCGGGGGTGCCGGGCCAGTAGTTCGGGACCTGCGGCGACTCGTGCATCTCGGTGCCGATCGCGTGGCCCACGTACTCGCGGACGACCGAGAAGCCAGCGGCCTCGGCGACCTCCTGGACGGCGCGGCCGACCTCGTGGAGCCGGTTCCCCGCGACAAGCTGGTCGATCCCCGCGTACAGGCTTTGCTCGGTGACGTCCAAGAGACGCTGGGCCTCGACGCTGATCTCGCCGACGCCAGCGGTGTAGGCCGCATCGCCGTGGTAGCCCTGGACGATCGCGCCGCAGTCCACCGAGATGATGTCACCCTCGCGCAGCGTGTAGTCGCCGGGGATCCCGTGGACGATCATCGAGTTCGGCGACGTGCAGATGACCGCGGGGAATCCGTGGTAGTTGAGGAAGTTCGAGCGCGCGCCGCGACGGCCGATGACGTCTGCTGCGACCTCGTTGAGCTCCTTGGTCGTCACCCCCGGGGCGATTGCAGCCCTCGTGGCCTCGTGCATCTCGGCGACCACGCGCCCCGCGAGGCGCATCTTGCGAAGCTCGTCAGCGGTGCGTCGCATGTCAGGCGTGGAGCCCGCCGTCGATCACGGCACACAGTCGTTCGAAGACTTCGTCGACGGTGCCCATGCCGTCCACGTGGGTGAGGAGCCCGCGCATCTGGTAGTGGTCGAGCAATGGCTTGGTCTCTCGCTCATAGGCGGCCAGTCGCTCGCTGATCGCCTCAGCGGTGTCGTCAGCGCGCTGGACGACCTGGCCGCCGCACACCGTGCAGGTGCTCGGCCCGGGTGGGGGGTCCGCCGAGTAGACCGTCCCGCAGCTCTTGCACACCCGCCGCGCGCTCAGCCGGGCAACGACCATGGGCGTGGGCACATCGAGCACGATGCACCGCGTGATCCCCTGGGCGCCCGAGATCTCGTCGAGGGTGTGCGCCTGGATCTCGGTGCGGGGGTACCCGTCGAGGATCGCGCCGAGCACGCAGTCGGGCTGGTCCAGGCGGTGGGCCACGACCTCGCTGATGACGTCGTCAGGGACAAGGTGGCCCTCGTCCATCAGCTTGCGGACCTTGTGGCCGAGCTCGGAGCCCGAGCGCACCGCTGCGCGCAGCATGTCGCCGGTTGCGATGTGGGGCACGTCGTAGCGCTCGGACAGCCGCGGGCACTGGGTGCCCTTGCCGGCACCCTGCTTGCCCAGGACCACTAGGAGGCCGACGCCGCCCATGCCTACTTGAGGAACCCTTCGTAGTTACGCATCATGAGCTGGCTGTCGATCTGGCGCATCGTGTCCAGGGCGACGCCGACGGCGATGAGGAGCGTCGTGCCGTAGAAGGGGAACCTCGTGATGTGCCACTCGTGCATGAGGATGCTCGGCACGATCGCCACGGACGCCAAGAACAGGCCGCCGACGAAGGTGATCCTGCTGATGAGCTTGGAGAAGTAGCGCTCGGTCGGCGGCCCCGGACGGATGCCAGGGATGAAGCCGCCTTGCTTGCGGATGAGCTCGGCCTGCTGGTGGGGTTCGAAGATGATGTACACGTAGAAGAACGTGAACGCGAAGATGAGCACGAAGTACACGAGGATGTACACGGTCGCGGTCGGGTTCGCGATGTTGTTCAGCACCCAGTGCTGGTAGCCCGGCCACGGCACGATGTTGCTGATCAGGTACGGGATGTACAGGATCGAGCTCGCGAAGATGATCGGGACCACGCCGGACTGGTTGACCTTGAACGGGATGTAGGTCGACTGGCCGCCGAGCATGCGCCGGCCCACCATGCGCCGGGCGAAGGTGACGGGGATCCGGCGCTGGCCCTGGTCCATGAAGATGATGAAGACGAGCAGCCCGATCGAGACGACGATGAGGGTCGCGAACTTGATCCACCCGCCGGTGGTGAGCACGTTGTGGAGCCCAGAGGGGATGCCGGCCACCACGTTGGCGAAGATGAGCAGGCTCATGCCCTGGCCAACGCCGCGCTGGGTGATGAGCTCGGCGAGCCACATGACGAACGCGGTGCCCGCGGTCATGCACAGCACCATGAAGACCCCGAGCATGAACGTGAGATTGGGGATGAGGTCGATCGACGTGCCGATGAGCGCCTGGTCGTGGCCGTGGAACGCGTAGATGAGCCCCGAGCTCTGGAGCAGGGCGAGCGCGACGGTCAGGTACCGCGTCGTCTGGGTGATGCGCTTCTGGCCCACGGCGCCCTGGTCGCGCCACTCGGTCAGCTTCGGGATGACCGTCGTCAGCAGCTGGATGATGATCGAGCTGGTGATGTAGGGCATGACCCCGAGCCCGAAGATCGCGAGTCGCGACAGCGCACCGCCGCTGAACAGGTTGAGGAACCCGAGCGTGTTGTTGGACGCCGAGGCGACCTGCAGCTGCTGGATCCGTGCGTAGCTGACGCCTGGCACCGGCACGTTCCCGCCGAGCTGGTACAGGGCGATGATCGAGATCGTGAACAGGACCTTGTTGCGAAGGTCCGGGACACGGAAGATGTTCGCGAGCCGGGCGAGCACGTTGCCCTACCGGTTCGTGTGCTGGCTGCCCCGCGCGGGCGGCCGGCCGTTGCCGAAGGGCATCGCCACGAGGTCAGTCGAGCCGCCCGCTGCCTCGATCGAGGCCACCGCGGCCTTCGAGAACCCGTGGGCCGAGACGTGCACAGGGCGGGAGATCGAGCCCCGCGCGAGCACCTTGACAAGGTCGCCCTTGCGGGCGAGGCCGCCTTTCACCACGTCGTCGGGCGTGACGACGTCGAGGCCCAGCGCCTCGAGCGCGTCGAGGTTGACCGGGGTGTAGTCGACGCGGAAGGGGTTGGTGAACCCGCGGAGCTTGGGGGCACGTGCGAGGATCGGCTGCTGGCCGCCCTCGAAGCCCATGCGGATCTGGGTACGCGCCTTCTGGCCCTTGGTCCCTCGGCCCGCGGTCTTGCCGCCCTTGCCGGCGGTGCCGCGGCCGACGCGGCGCTTGGCGTGCGTCGAGCCCTTGGGAGGGGCGAGGTCGTGGAGCTTCATTGGGAGACCTCCTCGACCTCGATCAGGTGCGGAACCCGGGCGATCATGCCACGGATCTCGGGACGGTCGTCAAAGACGTTGGACTGGCCGATGCCACGCAGCCCGAGCGCTCGCAGCGTGCCGCGATGCTTGGGCTTGGTCCCGATGCCCGAGCGCACCTGGGTCACCTTGAGCCGGTTCGTGGCCATCAGCGTGCCTCGCTCGCGTACAGGTCGCCCTCGCGACGGCGCTCGCGGTAGGCGCGCAGCACTCCCGAGGGCGTGACCTCGTCGGCGGACTTGCCGCGGAGCTCGGCGACGTCGTCAGGGCGGCGGAGCGCCTTCAGGCCCGCGATCGTCGCGTGCGCGACGTTGATGGCATTCGAAGAGCCGAGCGACTTCGCCACGATGTCGCGGATGCCCGCCATCTCGAGGATCGGTCGCACCGCGCCGCCCGCGATGACGCCCGTGCCCGGGGCCGCGGGCTTCAGCAGCACGCGCCCTGCTCCGGCGACGCCGATGACGGGGTGGATGATGGTGGACCCCGCGAGCGGGACCTCGAAGAGCGACTTGCGCGCCTCTTCGATGCCCTTTTGCACGGCGAGCCCCGCCTCTTTGGCCTTGCCGTAACCGAGCCCGACGCGGCCGTTGCCGTCGCCGATCACCATGAGCGCGGTGAACGAGAAGCGCCGTCCGCCCTGGACCACTTTGGCGACGCGATTGACCTTGATCGTGCGATCCTCGAACTGCTCCTCGGCCATCAGAACGTCACTCCCTCTTTGCGCAGCGCATCGGCGAGCGCGGCGACGCGCCCGTGGTAGGTGAAGCCGCCGCGGTCGAAGACCACGGTGTCGACGCCGGCGGCCTTGGCGCGCTCGGCGAGCAGCCGCCCGACCTTGGCAGCCGCGCCGACCCCGGTGCCGACGTCGGCACGCAGCGCGGGCTCCGTCGACGATGCCGCCGCAAGCGTGCGCCCGGCGTCGTCGTCGATCAGCTGTGCGGAGATGTTCTTGCTCGAGCGGCTCACTGCGACGCGGGGGCGCGCGGCGGTGCCGGCGACCTTCAGGCGCACGCGGCTGTGTCGCCTGATCCGCAGCTCTCTCGGTGTCCGTGCCATTACTTCTGTGCCTTTCCTGCCTTGCGAACGACACGCTCCCCTGCGTATCGGACGCCTTTGCCCTTGTAGGGCTCTGGCTTGCGGAGCTTGCGGAGGTTCGCGGCCACCTGGCCGACCGCCTCTTTGTCGATCCCCTTCACGATGATCCGGGTGGCGGCCGGGACCTCGAAGGTGATGCCCGCAGGCGCGTCGAAGTGGACCGGGTGGCTGAACCCGAGCGCGAGCTCGAGCGACGAGGGGCCCTTCGCCTGGGCACGGTACCCGACGCCCACGATCTCGAGCTCTTTTTGGTAGCCCTCGGTCACGCCCTGGACCATGTTGGCGACCAGCGAACGAGTCAGCCCGTGAAGTGCTCGATTCTCGCGCTCGTCGTCGGGGCGCTCGACGGTGCAGACGCCGTCGTCGATCGACAACGTGATGTCACCTGGGATCTGCCGCTCGAGCGTGCCCTGAGGGCCCGTGACCGTCACGCGGCCGGCGTCGACGGTGACCGTGACCGAGCTCGGGACCGTGATCGGGGATCGTCCGATGCGCGACATCAGCCCCACCTCCTTGCGAAATCGGGGCTACCACACATAGCAGAGCACCTCGCCGCCGAGATGGCGCTTGCGTGCTTCTCGGTCCGTCATGAGCCCCTTGGACGTCGACAGCACGGCCACGCCCATCCCGCCGAGCACGCGCGGCATGGTGTCTGCCTTCGCGTAGATGCGCAGTCCCGGCTTGGACACCCGCTTGATTCCCTCGATGGTCCGGACGCGCTCCGTCGAGTATTTGAGGGTGATCTCGAGCGTGGTGCCGGGCTTGTCTGGGTCCTGGCGCACCGTGTAGCCCGCGATGAAGCCCTCGCGCTTGAGGATCGCAGCGAGCGACTCCTTCAGCTTCGAGCCCGGCATCTTCACGGTGTCGAACTGCACGCTGTTCGCGTTGCGAAGGCGCGTCAGCATGTCGGCGATCGGGTCGGTCATCGTCATCGTCGCACCTCGCTCACCAGCTGGCCTTGGTCACGCCAGGGATCTCCCCGTTGTGGACCATCACGCGCAGGCAGATCCTGCACAGCCCGAACTTCTTGTAGACAGACCTGGGGCGCCCGCACCGCTGGCACCGCGTGTACCCGCGCACCTTGAACTTCGGCGTGCGTTGTTGCTTGTTGATCAGGGCCTTCTTCGCCATTGGACTAGCGCGTCTCCTGTCGGAACGGGAAGCCGAAGGCCGCAAGGAATGCACGGCCCTCGTCGTCGGTGCGGGCGGTGGTCACGATCGTGACGTCGAAGCCACGCTGGGTGTCGATGCGGTCGTAGTCGATCTCGGGGAAGATCAGCTGGTCGTTGATCCCAAAGGTGTAGTTGCCGTGCCCGTCGAAGGACCGCGGCGACAACCCACGGAAGTCGCGGATCCTCGGGATCGCAAGGCTGATGAGGCGGTCGAGGAATTCCCAGGCCCGGTCCCCTCGCAGCGTCACCTTGACGCCGATCGGCATGTCCTCGCGCAGCTTGAAGTTCGCGATTGATTTCTTCGCGCGCGTGACGACCGACTTCTGTCCGGTAATGAGGTCCATGTCGCGCTGCGCACCCTCGATGAGGGACTGCTGGACCGTCGCCCGGCCGACGCCCGAGTTGAGGACAATCTTGTCCAATCGGGGCACCTGCATCACGTTGGCGAGTCCGAGCTCGTCTTTGAGCGCGGGTCGCACCTCGGCGTTGAAACGCTCCTTCAGCCTCGGGGCGCTCACAGCTGCTCCCCGCACTTGCGGCAAAAGCGGACCTTCTTGCCGTTCTCGTCGCGATACCCGGCCTTGGCCGGGCCCTGATGCTTGCCGCACCACAGCGCGACGTCCGAGGCGTCCATCGGCATGAACTTGTCGATGATGCCGGCCTGGTTCACGCGGCGGTTGGGACCCGCCTGCGTGGCCCGCGAGTGGCGCTTGGCGATGTTGAGGCTGTCGAGGATGACCGCGTTCTTCGACGGCAGCACGGTCAAGACGTCGGCCGTCTCGCCGCGGTGCTTGCCCGCGAGCACGATCACGTGGTCGCCCTTCTTGAGCTTCATCACAGCACCTCCGGTGCCAGCGAGATGATCCGCATGAACTTCTTGTCGCGCAGCTCTCGCCCGACAGGCCCGAAGATGCGCGTGCCCCTCGGCTGCTGCTGGTCGTTGATGAGCACCGCGGCGTTCTCGTCGAATCGGATGTAGCTGCCGTCGGGGCGCCGGCGCTCCTTGGACGTGCGGACGACGACGCACTTGACCACGTCGCCCTTCTTGACAGCCGCACCGGGGATCGCGTCCTTCACGGTCGCGATGAACATGTCGCCGATGGACGCGTAGCGGCGACGCGAGCCACCGAGCACGCGGATGCAGAGCACCTCGCGCGCGCCGGAGTTGTCCGCCACCTTGAGCCTCGACTCCTGCTGGATCATCGGGCACGCTCGAGGATCTCGGTGAGCCGCCACCGCTTGAGCTTGGAGATCGGCCGCGTCTCGATGATCCGGACGACATCGCCGACCTTGGCCTCGTTGCTTTCGTCGTGGGCGTAGAGGCGCTTGGTGCGCAGCACGGTCTTGCCGAAGCGCGGGTGGCGGACCCGGTCGCGCACAGCCACGACGATCGACGAGTTCATCTTGTCGCTGACCACCACGCCCTCGCGCACCTTGCGCGCGTTCTCGCGCGTCGTCGGCTGCTCCTCGGTCGTCATCAGGCCTCACTCCCTGCCAGCGCCTCGGCGGCGGCGATCTCGCGCTCGCGAAGGACGGTCAGCATCCTCGCAATGTCGCGCCGGACGTCCCGCAGGCGCGACGAGCGGTCGAGCTGGCCCGTCGCGAACTGGAAGCGAAGGTTGAACAGCTCCTTGCGTGCATCGGCAAGCCGGTGGACGAGCTCTTCGTCCCCGAGCGCCGCGAACTCGCTGACGTTGGTCATCAGACTGTCACCTCGGGGACGCCGTGGGTCCCAGGACGCACGACGAACTTGGCCTTGATCGGCAGCTTCTGGATGGCCCGCTCCATGGCGGAGCGCGCGAGCACGACGTCGACGCCACCGAGCTCGAAGAGCATGCGGCCGGGCTTGACCACGGCGACCCAGTGCTCGGGGTTGCCCTTGCCTGAGCCCATCCGCGTCTCGGCGGGCTTCTGGGTGACGGGCTTGTCGGGGAACACCCGGATCCAGACCTTCCCGCCACGTCGGACGTGGCGCGTCATCGCGATTCGCGCGGCCTCGATCTGGCGCGCGGTGATCCAGCCCGGCTCGAGGGCCTGGATGCCGAAGTCACCGAAGTTGAGCGTGGTGCCGCCCTTGGCATCGCCCTTGTTGCGGCCTCGCTGCTGCTTGCGGTGCCGGGTCTTGCGCGGCATCAGCATCTCAGTCCACCTCCTTGCGGAAGTGAGGTGCCTCGTGGTGGTCGTGGGCCGTGCGGCGCTCGATCTCCTCTTCGGCGCGCAGGCGCGCCTCAAGCTCGTCGGGCTCGCTTGGCGCAGCGACGAGGTCCGCAGGAGTGATCTCCGGGGTCGCCTCATCGCCGTCGCCGTCACCGTCGACCTCGGCATCGACGGCGACGTCCGTCGCGGCCGGAGGCTCGCTCGCGATGACCGCCTGGGCGTCATCATCGACCGGGGCCTCTTCAGCGGCGGCAGCGGCAGCGGCTGCTGCTCCGACACGGCGTCGCCCACTTCCCGCGGTGACGAGGCGCGGCGAGCTGCTGGCGCCCGCCGCCCCGGTGCCGGCCGCGTCGCCGACCGCCATGGCGGCCTCGCGGGAGATCTTTTCGTCGATCGAGACGGTGTAGGGCAGCTGGTCGCCCTTGTAGATCCAGACCTTGACCCCGATGCGGCCCGTGGAGGTCTTCGCCTCGCGAATGCCGTAGTCGATGTCCGCACGCAGCGTGTGCAGCGGCACGCGACCTTCGCGGTAGGACTCCTTGCGGCTCATCTCGGAGCCGCCGAGGCGCCCCGAGCACTGGACGCGCACGCCCAGCGCGCCCGCCTTCTGAACCGTCTGGATCGCGCGCTTCATGGCGCGGCGGAACGCGACGCGGCGGACCAGCTGGTCGCAGATGCCCTGGGCGATGAGCGCGGCGTCGAGCTCGGGCTGCTTGATCTCTTGGATGTTGAGCGACACGCGGTTCGCCTGGCCCGTGATCTCCTCGATGTGCTTCTTCAGGCGGTCAGCCTCGGCGCCACGGCGGCCGATGACGATGCCGGGGCGGGCGGTGTGGATGTCGACGCGGGTGCGGTCGCCGGTGCGCTCGACCTCGATGCGGCTCACCGCGGCGCTCTCGAGCTGCGTGTTCAGGTAGTCGCGGATCTTCCAGTCCTCCACGACGTAGTCGCGGTAGGTGCGCTCGTTGAACCAGCGCGACTTCCAGTCCGTCGTGATGCCGAGCCGAAACCCGTAGGGGTTGACCTTCTGGCCCATCAGTGCGTGGTCTCCTCGCCCGACTCGTCAGCGACGGTCGTCGCTGGTGTCGGCTCGTCGTCGGTTGGCTCGCCGTCGGTTGGCTCGTCGTCGGCCGATCCCTCGGCGTCGGGCGACTCGGGCACCCAGGCGTCAGCATCGGTCTCGAGGCTCTCCTCAGCATCGCCATGGTCCTCGAGCGTGACGTCCGCGGCCACTGCGGCCGCGGCCGCCTCAGACTCTGCGGCTTCCTCGCGCGCGACCTCGCGCTTGTGGGCGTGGGACTGCTGGTCGGCACGCCGGCGCGAGCCAGCCACGCGCCGTGACCGAGAGGCACCATCGGTGCTTCGAGCCGCGTGCAGGCGCGCGAGCTCAGGCTCGCCCATGCGCGCCACGATGATCGTGACGTGGCACGAGCGCTTGCGGATCCGTCCCGCACGCCCCCGGGCGCGGGGCCGGAAGCGCTTGGCGGTGGCGCCCTCGTCGGCGAACGCCGAGGTGATGTAGAGCTCCTCTTGGACCTGGCCGTCGTTGTTGACCGCGTTCGCGATGGCTGATGCGAGCACCTTTGCGACGACCGACGCGGCCTCGCGCGGGGTGCTCGCGAGGATCTCCTGTGCCGTCGTTACGTTCTTGCCGCGCACGAGGTCGAGGACTTGTCGGGCCTTGCTCGCAGACATGTGGTAGTGGCGGAGCACCGCTCGGGTGCCGGGGCGCTCGTTGGTATGCGTCACTGGCATCAGCGTCGCACCGACTTTTCCTGGCCAGCGTGGAACCGGAACGTCCGTGTGGGAGCGAACTCGCCGAGCTTGTGGCCGACCATCGCCTCGGTCACGTACACGGGCACGTGGCGGCGCCCGTCGTGGACGGCCATGGTGTGGCCGACCATGTCGGGGATGATCGTGCTGCGGCGCGACCATGTCTTGATGACCTTCTTGTCGCCGGACGCGTTCATGGCGTCCACCTTCTTCAGCAGGTGGTCGTCGACGAACGGGCCCTTTTTCAGACTTCTCGGCATCTTGCTCCCTATCGCCTCGCGCCGCGGCCGCGGCGCCTGCGGATGATCATCGCGTCGGAGGCCTTCTTGCCCCGCCGCGTCCGTCCCTCCGGCTTGCCCCACGGCGACACCGGGTGGCGACCGCCGGACGACTTGCCCTCGCCGCCGCCGAGCGGGTGGTCGACGGGGTTCATCGCGACACCGCGGGTCTGGGGGCGCACGCCCTTCCAGCGGTTGCGACCCGCCTTGCCGATCTTGATGAGCTCGTGCTCGGCATTGCCGACGACCCCGAGCGTGGCCCGGCAGTCGATCGGCACGCGACGCATCTCGGTCGAGGGCAGGCGCAGCGTCGCGAAGCCGCCGTCCTTGGCGACCAGCTGGACGCTCATCCCGGCGCTGCGAGCCATCTTGCCGCCGCCGCCGGGGCGCAGCTCCACGTTGTGCACCACCGAGCCGGTCGGGATGTAGCGCATCGGCAGCGCGTTGCCCACCCGGATGTCCGAGCCATGGCCGGACTGCAGCATGTCGCCCACCTTCAGGCCAGCCGGCGCGAGGATGTAGCGCTTCTCGCCGTCGAGGTAGTGCAGGAGTGCGATTCGGCAGGTTCGGTTGGGGTCGTACTCGATCTCGGCGACCTTGGCGGGCACGCCGTCCTTGTTGCGCTTGAAGTCGACGATCCGGTACTGCTGCTTGTGGCCGCCGCCGCGGTGCCGCGAGGTCTTGCGGCCAGCCGTGTTGCGCCCACCGGTCTTCGGCTTGGCCGCGAGCAGCGAGCGCTCGGGCCTCGAGCGAGTCAGCTCGGCGAAGTCCGAGACGGTCTGGAACCGCCTCCCGGGGCTCGTTGGCTTGCGCGATCGGAGCGCCATCAGTGCCTCACCCCTCGAACAGGTCGATCTTGTTGCCAGCGGCGAGCGTGACGATCGCCCGCTTGGTGTCGGGCGTCCGCCCGATGCGGTTGGTGCGCCGGTTGCGCTTGGCCTTGCCCTTGCGCCGCAGCGTGTTGACCCTGGTCACCTTGACGCCGAACGCCTGCTCAACGGCGTGGCGCACGTCGATCTTCGTGGCGTCCACGTCCACGTCGAACACGTAGACGTGCGCATCCATCAGCGCGTAGGTCTTCTCGGACACCACCGGGCGGTGCAGCACGCTCATCGACTCGCGCATCAGGCACCTGCCTCGTTGGCCGTCGGGAGGGTCTCGTCGGTGAACAGCACCCAGTCGTTCGCGAGCACGTCGTAGGCATTGAGCTCGCCAGCAGCGATCGTCGAGGCGCGCGGGAGGTTGCGCAGCGCGCGCGTCGCGACCGCGTCGCTCGGCGCGAGCACGACGAGCACCGTGCCCTCGAGGCCCAGGGCGTCGAGGAGCGCGACCGCGTCCTTGGTCCTCGGGATCTCCCACGTGAAGCGGTCCAGGACCGCCACGCGGGACTCGCTCGCGCGGTCCGACAGCGCCGAGCACAGTGCCAGGCGCACCATCTTCTTCGGGGTGCGCTGCGCATAGCTGCGGGGCTTCGGCCCGAAGGCGACGCCGCCGCCGACGAACTGGGGCGCACGCGTCGATCCCTGCCGGGCGCCGCCGGTGCCCTTCTGGCGGTAGGGCTTTCGTCCGCCTCCGCGAACCTCCGCGCGGGTGAGCGTCGACTGGGTGCCCGAGCGCTTGGCAGCGAGCTGGGCGGTGACCACCTGGTGCAGCACCGCCGCGTTGGGCTCGATGCCGAAGATCGTCGGCTCGAGCGCGACGGTGCCGAGCACCGTCCCCGTCGAGTCGCGGCGATCGACGGTGCGCGCCACGGGCTCGGGCCGGTCCTTCTTCACAGGACCGCGAAGCGTCATCGTCTCAGTCATCGCGCGCCGCCCGAGACGGCCTTGACCGAGTCGCGGAGCACGACGACGCCGCCACGGGGCCCGGGGATCGCGCCCTTCACGAGCACGAGGTCGCGGTCTGTGTCGACGCCCACAATCTCGAGGTTCGTCGTCGTGACCCGCTCGCCGCCCATGCGGCCCGCCATCTTCGTGCCCTTGAACACCCTGCCCGGCGTCGCGCACGCGCCGATCGAACCGGGGGCGCGGTGGTGCTTGTGGTTGCCGTGCCCGCCGCCCTGGCCCTTGAAGTTGTGTCGTTTCATGCCGCCCGCGAAGCCTTTGCCCTTGGACGTCGCGATCGCGTCGACGTGCTCGCCCTTCTCAAAGACCGAGACGGTCAGCTCCTGGCCGACCGTGTACGACGAGACGTCCGCCAGTCGCAGCTCGACGAGCCGGCGCCCGGGCGCGACGCCCGCGTGCTCGAAGTGGCCGCGCTCTGCCTGGGTGAGCGCCGTCGGCCTGGTAGTGCCCCAGGTGACCTGGACCGCGGCATACCCGTCGGTGTCGAGCGTCTTTACCTGGACGACGCGCAGCGGCGCGACCTTGACCACGGTCACCGGGACAGCACGATGCTGCTCGTCCCAGACCTGGGTCATGCCCACCTTCTCTCCCACGATGGCCCTCGTCGCCACGTTCCTTCTCTCTTCCTGGCGCGGGACGCACCCACACACAGACGCTCCGCTCGGGTGTCCCCGAGCGGAGCGCTCGACTGGTTCGGCCCGAGGTCCCCGTCACCGGGCGCTCAGGCACGTCTGTTGCACACCCCCAAAACTGGGATCCGGTCGCAAAGACCGGCCGCTGAGGCTACACCACACGCACGCCTGCGTGCCAGCCGCAACCTTGGAGGGCGGCACCTCGACGCCGACCCCGGTAGTGGGTCAGTCTGACCGCTTCACACCAGGACCCAACGCTGGTCGGTTGAGCCAGTGTCGGACCTTGCGCCGGTCAGCTCTGGCGGATCTTGATCTCGATGTCGACGCCCGCGGGCAGGTCGAGGCGCTGGAGGGAGTCCACGGTCTTCGGGGTGTGGTCCACGATGTCGAGCAGGCGCTTGTGGACCCGCATCTCGAAGTGCTCGCGGGAGTCCTTGTACTTGTGCGGCGAGCGGATGACGGTGTAGCGATGCTTCTCGGTGGGCAGCGGCACGGGTCCCTGCACGCGCGCGTTGGTCCGCTGGACGGTCTGGACGATCTTCGCCGTCGACTGGTCGAGGATCATGTGGTCGTAGGCCTTGAGCCTGATCCGGATCTTCTGTCGGGAGCTCTCGGCAGCCACGATGACTACTTGAGGATCTTCGTGACGCGGCCGGAGCCGACCGTGCGGCCGCCCTCGCGGATCGCGAATCGGAGACCTTCGACCATGGCGATCGGCTTGCCCAGCTCGACGTTCATCTCGGTGTTGTCGCCTGGCATCACCATCTCGGTGCCAGCGGGCAGCGAGATCGACCCGGTCACGTCTGTCGTGCGGAAGTAGAACTGCGGGCGGTAGTTCGCGAAGAACGGCTTGTGCCGCCCTCCTTCGTCCTTGGTCAGCACGTAGACGGTCGCCTCGAAGTCGGTGTGCGGGGTGATCGAGCCAGGCTTGCAGAGCACCTGGCCGCGCTCGACGTCCTCCTTCTTCGTGCCACGGAGCAGCGCACCGACGTTGTCGCCCGCGCGGCCCTCGTCGAGCAGCTTGCGGAACATCTCGATGCCGGTCACGACGGTCTTCTGGGTGTCGCGAAGCCCGACGATCTCGACCTCATCGCCGACCTTCACGATGCCCTGCTCGACCTTTCCGGTGACGACGGTCCCGCGGCCGGTGATGGACATGACGTCCTCGATGGGCATCAGGAACGGCTTTTCGGTGTCGCGCTCGGGCTCAGGGATGTACTCGTCGACCGCCGCCATGAGCTCGAGGACCTTCTCGGACCACGCCGGGTCCCCCTCGAGCGCCTTGAGCGCCGAGACGCGCACGATCGGGGTGTTGTCGCCGTCGAACTCGTACTCGGTGAGCAGCTCACGAACCTCGAGCTCGACGAGGTCGAGCAACTCCTCGTCGTCGACGAGGTCGGCTTTGTTGAGCGCCACCACGATGTACGGGACGCCAACCTGGCGCGCCAGCAGCACGTGCTCGCGCGTCTGGGGCATCGGGCCGTCGGTGGCGGAGACCACGAGGATCGCGCCGTCGACCTGGGCAGCGCCCGTGATCATGTTCTTGATGTAGTCGGCGTGCCCGGGCATGTCGACGTGCGCGTAGTGACGGTTCTCCGTCTCGTACTCGACGTGCGCGATCGAGATCGTGATCCCGCGCTGCTTCTCTTCGGGGGCCTTGTCGATCATGTCGAACGGCGTGAAAGTCGTCCCAGGGTTCTTCTCGGCGAGCACCTTGGTGATGGCGGCCGTGAGCGTGGTCTTGCCGTGGTCGATGTGGCCCATGGTGCCGACGTTGACGTGCGGCTTCGTGCGCTCGAACTTCTTCTTGCCCATGTTGGAACAACTCTCCTGGATTGGTGGCGGGACCTCTCCCGCCGCTGTGTCGTGGCGACCTCCCCCTTTCGGGTCGGGCCATGTGCCCCGGGGGTGCCCGGGTTACGCGCCGGTCGCCCTCGCGACGATCTCCTTCGCGATGCTGTCAGGGACCTCCGCGTACGCGTGGAACTGCATCGTGTACGTAGCGCGCCCCTGAGTTCGGCTCCGCAGGTCCGTAGCGTAGCCGAACATGTCCGCGAGCGGCACTTGGGCCCTGATCACCTGGGCGTTGCCGCGCTGGTCCATGCCCTCGACCTTGCCCCGCCGAGACGACAGGTCGCCGATCACCTCGCCCATGTAGTCGTCGGGGGTGACCACCTCAACGGCCATGACGGGCTCCAAGAGCACAGGTCTCGCCGCTCGGGCCGCCTTCTTCACGGCCATGGAGCCGGCGATCTTGAACGCCATCTCCGAGGAGTCGACGTCGTGGTAGGAGCCGTAGGTGAGCGTGACACGAAGGTCGACTGTCGGGTAGCCCGCGAGCACGCCAGAGGTCAGTGCCTCTTGGATGCCCGCGTCGACCGCCGGGATGTACTCCTTCGGGATCACCCCGCCGCTGATGGCGTCGACGAACTCGTAGCCCCCGCCCGGACCGAGCGGCTCGATCGAAATCACGACGTGGCCGTACTGGCCGCGCCCGCCTGTCTGGCGGATATAGCGCTCCTCGATCTTGTCGACCTTCTTGCGGACGGTCTCTCGGTAGGCAACCTGGGGCTTGCCGACGTTCGCGTCGACGGAGAACTCGCGCAGCATCCGGTCGACGAGGACCTCGAGGTGCAGCTCGCCCATGCCAGAGATGACCGTCTGGCCCGTCTCTTGATCCGAGCGGACGCGAAACGTCGGGTCCTCCTCGGAAAGCGCGAACAGGGCCTTGGACAGCTTCTCTTGGTCGACCTTGGTCTTGGGCTCGACCGCGACGTGGATCACGGGCTCGGGGAAGACGAGCGCCTCGAGCTGGATCTTGTGGTTCGAGTCGCTGAGCGTGTCGCCGGTCGTCGTCTGCTTGAGCCCGACCGCCGCGACGATGTCGCCGGTGTGGACGGTCTCGAGGTCCTCGCGGTTGTTCGCGTGCATCTGGAGGAGGCGCCCGAGTCGCTCCTTGCGGTCCTTCGTCGTGTTCGTGACGGTCGCGCCCTTCTCCAGGGTGCCCGAGTACACGCGCAGGTACGTGAGCTTGCCGACGTAGGGGTCGGTCATGATCTTGAAGGCGAGCGCGCTGAACGGCTCGTCGTCGCTCGGCTTGCGCTCGAGCGGCTCGTCCTTGCCCGGCACCGTGCCCACCGTCGGGGGCAGGTCGATCGGGCTCGGCAGGAAGTCGACGACCGCGTCGAGCATGGGCTGGACGCCCTTGTTCTTGAAGGCGCTCCCGCAGAGCACCGGGATGCAGGCGTTCGCGAGCGTGCCCGCGCGCAGCGCGTTGCGAAGGTCGGCCGCGGTCACCTCCTCTTCGGCGAGGTACTTCTCCATGACGGTGTCATCGAAGGTGCTCAGCACGTCGATCAGCTGGTGGCGTGCCTCTGCGGCATCGGTCGCAAGTGCATCGGGGATGGGCAGGGACTCCCATTCCTCGCCCATGCCCTCGCCCCAGACGAGCGCGGTCATCTCGAGCAGGTCGAGCACGCCCTTGAACTCGGACTCAGCCCCGATCGGTAGCTGGACGACGGCCGGCACGCAGTCGAGGCGGTCCTTGATCATTGCAACGCAGCGCTCGAAGTCAGCGCCGACACGGTCCATCTTGTTCACGAAGCAGATCCGCGGCACGCCGTACTTGTTGGCCTGGCGCCACACGGTCTCGGTCTGTGGCTCGACGCCCGCGACGGCGTCGAAGACCGCGACCGCGCCGTCGAGCACACGCAGCGAGCGCTCCACCTCGACGGTGAAGTCGACGTGGCCGGGCGTGTCGATGATGTTGATCAGGTGGTTGTTCCAGTAGCACGTGGTCGCGGCCGAGGTGATCGTGATGCCGCGCTCTTGCTCTTGGACCATCCAGTCCATGGTGGCCGCGCCCTCGTGGACCTCGCCGATCTTGTAGTTGCGGCCGGTGTAGTAGAGGATCCGCTCGGTCGTCGTGGTCTTGCCGGCGTCGATGTGCGCCATGATCCCGATGTTGCGGACCTTTTCGAGCGCAACCGCCCGTTGCTGCTGGGTGTCGGTCATCGCAATTACCAGCGGTAGTGGGCGAAGGCCTTGTTCGACTCGGCCATCTTGTGCATGTCCTCGCGCCGCTTCGCCGCGGCGCCGATGCCGTTCGAGGCGTCGAGGATCTCGTTGGCGAGCCGGTCGGCCATGGTCTTTTCGCGACGGGCCTTGGCGAAGCTGGTGAGCCAGCGGATCGCAAGCGTCGTGGCACGCCTCGGCCGGACGTCCACGGGGACCTGGTAGGTCGCGCCGCCCACGCGGCGCGAGCGGACCTCGAGCTCGGGGCGGACGTTCTCGACGGCCCGCTTCAGCACCGAGACGGCGTCGGACTCCGTCTTGGCGGCGACCTGCTCGAGCGCCTGGTAGACGATGCGCTCGGCCACCGTGCGCTTGCCGCGCTGGAGCACCTTGTTGATCACCTGGGTGACGAGGACCGACCGGTAGACGGGGTCGGGCATCAGCTCACGCCGGGCGGCGGGGCCATTGCGGGGCATCAGGATTCTTTCTTCGCGCCGTAGCGGCTGCGGGCCTGCTTGCGGTCGCGCACGCCCGACGTGTCGAGCGCGCCTCGGATGATCTTGTAGCGGACGCCCGGCAGGTCCCTGACCCGGCCGCCGCGCACGAGCACGATCGAGTGCTCCTGGAGGTTGTGGCCAACGCCCGGGATGTACGCCGTGATCTCCACCCCGCTCGTGAGACGCACGCGGGCGACCTTTCGCAGCGCGGAGTTCGGCTTCTTCGGCGTGTTCGTGTAGACGCGCGTGCAGACCCCCCGGCGCTGGGGCGCGCCCTTGAGCGCGGGGGTCTTGGTCTTCGACGTCTTGACCTGCCGGCCTTTCCTGACCAGCTGGGCGATCGTGGGCACGCGGCTATCTCCTGGGTACTGCGGGGGTCGCGCGACGAGAGCCGACGCGCGGACAGTGCATGTTAGGCGTGCCGCGCCCGCAACGTCCAGCCGCCCTTGCGCGGTTCCCCGTCGTCATGCCTGTGCGACCGTCCCGCCGCCCTGTGCGACCGTCCCGCCGCCGAAGCCATCCTCCTCGGTCGGCGCGTCGCCGAGCCAGACCGCGTCGATGTCGCTCACCGGCTCGTCGCCGACACCCTCGATCGAGGAGTCGCGCAGCCACGCAGCGAGGTCGGAGTCCTCGTCGCCCGTGCGGAACGACGCCCAGTCCGGGGCGTGCACCGCGTCGGGCATGTCGAGGCGGATCTCGCGGTAGTGGCTCATGCCCGAGCCAGCCGGGATGAGCTTGCCGATGATGATGTTCTCCTTCAGGCCCAGCAGGTCGTCCTTCTTGCCGTCGATGGCTGCCTCGGTGAGGACCCTCGTCGTCTCCTGGAATGACGCGGCCGACAGCCAGCTGTCCGTCGCGAGCGACGCCTTGGTGATCCCCATGAGCATGGGACGCGCCTCGGCGGGCCGGCGGCCCTCGGCGATCAGCTCGCGGTTGCCCTCTGAGAAGCGTTGGGAGTCGACCTGCTGGCCCGGCAGGTACGAGGAGTCCCCCGGGTCGGCCACCAGGTAGCGGCGCAGCATCTGGCGCACGATGAGCTCGATGTGCTTGTCGTGGATCGACACGCCCTGGTCTCGGTAGACCTTCTGGACCTCTTCGACGAGGTACTGCTGGGTCTCGCGCAGCCCCTTCACGTCGAGCAGCTCCTTCGGGTCCTTCGGGCCCTCGACGAGCGCGTCGCCTGCCTCGACCTCCTCGCCGTCTTGCACCACGAGGTGCGCGCGCGTCGGGATGTCCTCTTCTTGGCGGGTGCCATCGTCGGCCACGACGCTCACCTTGCGGCCGCCCTCGACGTCTTCGATGCGGATGACGCCGGTGTGCCTCGCGAGCCGCGCCGCGCCCTTGGGCGTGCGTGCCTCGAAGAGCTCGACGACGCGCGGGAGCCCGTGGGTGATGTCGGACTCGGCCACGCCACCGGCGTGGAAGGTCCGCATCGTGAGCTGGGTGCCCGGCTCGCCGATCGACTGGGCGGCGATGACGCCGACCGCCTCGCCGAGCTCGATCAGCCGGCCCGTTGCGAGCGACTGGCCGTAGCACTGGGCGCAGACGCCGTACTCGGCCTCGCAGGTGAGCGTCGAGCGCACGCGGATCCGGTCGGCCTTCGGGTCATCGCGGATCGCGGCGACGAGCTCGTCGGAGAGCATCGTGCCCTGGGCGACCGTCGACCCGTCGGAGAGCTCGGCGTCCTCGGCGAGGACCCTGCCGTAGGCGCGGGTCTCGAGGTAGGTGCGACGGCCGGGGGTGTCTGCGAAGAGCTCGTCGAGCCAGATGCCACGCACCGAGCCGCAGTCGTCCTCCTTCACGATGAGCTCCTGGGCGACGTCGACCAATCGTCGGGTGAGATAGCCCGAGTCCGCCGTGCGAAGTGCGGTGTCGGCCAGGCCCTTCCTCGTGCCGTGCGTCGAGATGAAGTACTCGAGCACGCTGAGGCCCTCGCGGAACGATGCCTTGATCGGACGCGGGATCATCTCGCCCCGCGGGTTGGACACGAGGCCCTTCATGCCCGCGATCTGGCGGATCTGCTGGGAGTTCCCTCGTGCGCCGGAGTCGACCATCATGTCGATGGGGTTGAACTCGAGCGCGGACAGCGTCCGCTCGAGCGCCCGGCCCACCTCGGAGTTGGCGGACGTCCAGATCTCGACTTCCTTCTGGCGGCGCTCCTCGTCGGTGATGATGCCCCTGCGGTACTGGGCCTCGGCCTTCTCGGCCTCGTGCTCGTAGCGGTCGAGGATCTCTTGCTTCTCGGGCGGCGTGACCACGTCGTCGATCGAGATCGTGAGACCTGACTGGCTCGCGTAGCGGAAGCCCAGCGACTTGATCCGGTCGAGGCTCGCCGCGACGTCCTGCTTGCCCCACTGCGAGGAGATCTCCTCGACGATCGTCCCGATGGGCGTGGCGCGGCGGCCGACAAGGCCGTTCACGTAGCGGAACGCCTCGGGCAGCGCCTCGTTGAACAAGAGGCGGCCCGGTGTCGTGACCACGACGCGGTTGCCCCGCTCGTTTGGCTCGATGCCCGCGAGCTCCAGGCGCACGTCGACCGAGCTGTCCGGCAGCGCGCGGAGCTCGATCAGCTCGTGGAGCTTGAGCGAGCGCGAGTCGAGCGCGGCCTGGACCTCGTAGGTGTGTCGGAACGGCCGCGGGGTGGCCCCGGGGTTCGAGGGCTCGAGCGTCAGGTAGTACGCGCCGAACACCATGTCCTGGCCGGGCACGGTGATCGGGCGGCCCGTCGCCGGCGACAGGATGTTGTTCGCCGACAGCATGAGCACGCGGGCCTCGGCCTGGGCCTCGGCGGACAGGGGCACGTGGACGGCCATCTGGTCGCCGTCGAAGTCGGCGTTGAACGCCGTGCACACGAGCGGGTGGACCTGGATCGCCTTGCCCTCGACGAGGACCGGCTCGAAGGCCTGGATGCCGAGGCGGTGCAGCGTCGGGGCGCGGTTGAGCAGCACCGGGTGCTCGCGGATGACGCCCTCGAGCACGTCCCAGACCTGAGGCTTGCGCCGCTCGACCATGCGCTTGGCCGACTTGATGTTCTGGGCGACCTCGGTCTCGACGAGTCGCTTCATGACGAAGGGCTTGAACAGCTCGAGGGCCATGAGCTTGGGCAGCCCGCACTGGTGCAGCTTGAGCGTGGGCCCGACGACGATGACCGAGCGGCCCGAGTAGTCGACGCGCTTGCCAAGCAGGTTCTGGCGGAACCGGCCCTGCTTGCCCTTCAGCATGTCGCTCAGGCTCTTGAGCGGCCGGTTGCCCGGCCCGGTCACGGGCCGCCCGCGGCGGCCGTTGTCGAACAGCGCGTCGACCGCCTCTTGGAGCATGCGCTTCTCGTTGTTCACGATGATGTCGGGCGCCTGCAGGTCGAGCAGCCGCTTGAGGCGGTTGTTGCGGTTGATCACACGGCGGTACAGGTCGTTCAGGTCCGACGTCGCGAACCGGCCGCCGTCGAGCTGGACCATCGGGCGAAGGTCGGGCGGGATGACCGGGACCGCGGACAGCACCATCGCGCGCGGGTCATTCTCCCTGCGGCCGTGGTCGTCGCGGCGATTGAAGGACTTCACGATGCTGAGACGCTTGATCGCCTTTTGGCGGCGCTGCACGCTGAGCGGCTTGCGTCCGTCGGCGGCCTCGATCTGCTCGCGGAGCTTGCGCTCCTCGTCGTCGAGGTCGATGCGGTCGAGCAGGTTCAAGATGGCGTCCGCGCCCATGCCGCCCTCGAAGTACTCCTCGTAGCGGAAGAGCATCTCGCGCCAGAGCGTCTCGTCCTCCACGATCTTGCGGGCGTGCAGCGACTTGAACTCGTCGAACGCCCGCTGAGCGACCTCGGCGTCCTCCTGGCCGCGCTGGCGGATGCCCTCGATGTCCTTTTCCGCGGCGCGCTGGCGCGCGCGCGCGTCGGCATCGCGCGCACCTTGGTCCTCGAGCTCGCCGAGCTCGGACTCGAGCGCCTTCAGGCGCTTCTCCTCTTCACGGCCCGTCGCGGCCGCGATCTCGTCGAGCTCCTCGCGCAGCGCCTTTTCAAGGTCCGGCAGGTCGCCGTGACGCTTCTCTTCGTCGACGAACGTGACGAGGTTGGCCGCGAAGTAGATGACCTTCTCGAGCTGCTTGGCCTTGAGCTCCTCTTTGGGCTCGGTGCCCATGAGCAGGTACGCGAGCCATGACCGCGTGCCGCGCAGGTACCAGATGTGCACCACGGGGGCGGCCAGCTGGATGTGGCCCATTCGCTCGCGGCGGACCTTGGAGCGCGTGACTTCGACGCCGCAGCGCTCGCAGATGATGCCCTTGAACCGGACGCGCTTGTACTTGCCGCAGTAGCACTCCCAGTCCTTGGTCGGCCCGAAGATCTTCTCGCAGAACAGGCCGTCCTTCTCGGGGCGCAGCGTGCGGTAGTTGATGGTCTCGGGCTTCTTCACCTCGCCGTTCGACCACCCTTGGATGTCGTCGGCGGTGGCGAGCCCGATTCGAAGCTCGTTGAATGCGTTGACGTCGATGGGGCTCATCGAAGGCTCCTCTCCGCGGCACGCCGCGCGTCTTCTTCGTCGGACCCGCGCTCGGGGCGGCTTATGTCGATGCCCAGCTCCTCGGCGGTCCGGAACACGTCCTCGTCGATCTCGGCGAGCTCGATCTGGTGGCCGTCCTCAGAGAGGACCTCCACGTCCAGGCACAGCGACTGCATCTCTTTGATGAGCACCTTGAAGCTCTCGGGGATGCCCGGCTGGGGGATGTTCGAGCCCTTGACTATCGCCTCGTAGACCTTCACTCGGCCGAGCACGTCGTCGGACTTGATGGTCAAGAGCTCCTGGAGCGCGTAGGCCGCGCCGTAGGCCTCGAGCGCCCAGACCTCCATCTCGCCGAAGCGCTGGCCACCGAACTGGGCCTTGCCGCCGAGGGGCTGCTGGGTGATCATCGAGTACGGGCCGGTCGAGCGCGCGTGGATCTTGTCGTCCACCATGTGGGCGAGCTTGAGCATGTAGACGAAGCCGACCGAGATCGGGCTGTCGTAGGGCTCGCCGGTGCGGCCGTTGAAGAGCTCCACCTTGCCGTTCTGGCCCATGAGCACGCCCGAGCGGTCGTTGTCGGAGTTCAGCTGGCCGAAGATCTCCTTGATCGTCGGGTGCTTGGACCCCGCCGAGCCCTGCTCGTCCCAGTGCGCCCCGTCGAACGCAGGCGTCGAGATCCACACGGCGGGCTCGGTGCGCGGGCGTGTCTTGCGCGCGACGCCGTCATTGGCGCCCGCGGTGCCCACGCCCTCGTTGACGTTGATGCCCTCCCAGCCGAAGCGCGCCGCGTAGCCGAGGTGGCTCTCCAGCACCTGGCCGACGTTCATCCGGCTCGGCACGCCGAGGGGGCTCAAGATGATGTCGATCGGGGTGCCATCGGCGAGGAACGGCATGTCCTCTTCGGGAAGGATCTTGGAGATCACGCCCTTGTTGCCGTGACGGCCCGCGAGCTTGTCGCCCTCGGAGATCTTTCGCTTCTGCGCGACGTAGACGCGGACGAGCTCGTTCACCCCGGGCGGCAGCTCGTGGCTGTCGTCGCGGCTGAAGACCTTGACGTCGATGACCTTGCCGTCCTCGCCATGGGGCACCTTGAGCGAGGTGTCGCGCACCTCGCGCGCCTTCTCGCCGAAGATCGCTCGCAAGAGGCGCTCCTCGGGGGTCTGCTCGGTCTCGCCCTTCGGGGTGACCTTGCCCACGAGCACGTCGCCGGGGCCGACCTCCGCGCCGACGCGGATGATCCCGCGGTCGTCGAGGTCGGCCAGGATCTCGTCGGCGAGGTTCGGGATGTCGCGTGTGATCTCTTCGGGACCGAGCTTCGTGTCCCGCGCGTCGATCTCGTACTCCTTCACGTGGATCGACGTGAGGACGTCGTCACGCACGAGGCGCTCGTTGAGGATGATCGCGTCCTCGTAGTTGTAGCCCTCCCACGGCATGAACGCGACGAGCAGGTTCTTGCCGAGCGCCAGCTCGCCGTTGTGCGTGGCGGGGCCGTCGGCGAGCAGGTCGCCCTGCGCCACCGCGTCGCCCTCGAACACGAGCGTCTTTTGGTTGATGCTCGTGTCCTGGTTCGAACGACGGAACTTGTTGAGCCGGTAGGTCGTCCGCCCGAGCCCGTGCTCGCCCTGGGTGTAGTCGACCGTGATGAAGTCGCCCGACACCTCCACGACGGTGCCGGTGTCCTCGGCGAGGATCACGTCTCCGGCGTCGCGCGCGGCACGCGCCTCGATGCCCGTGCCGACGTACGGCGCCTCGGGCACGACGAGCGGGACGGCTTGCTTCTGCATGTTGGCGCCCATGAGCGCGCGGTTCGCGTCGTCGTGCTCGACGAACGGGATGAGCGCGGTCGACACCGAGATGATCTGCTTCGGCGAGACGTCCATCAGCTGGACCTCGCTCGCGGGCACGTAGTCGATCTCCGACGTCGTGCCGTACGAGGTGTTGGCGGCGCCCACGCGGATGCCGGTGCCTTGGGGCCCACGGCGGACGAGCACTCGGCCGTCGTGGATCTTGTTGTTCACGTCGACGGGCGTGTTGGCCTGCGCGATGACGTAGGCCTCCTCCTCGTCGGCAGCGAGGAAGACGATCTCGTCGGTCACATGACCGTTCGTCACCTTGCGGTACGGGGTCTCGATGAAGCCGTACTCGTTCACCCGCGCGTAGCTCGCGAGGTTGCCGATGAGCCCGATGTTCGGGCCCTCGGGCGTCTCGATCGGGCACATGCGCCCGTAGTGGCTCGAGTGGACGTCGCGGACCTCGAAGCCGGCGCGCTCACGCGACAGGCCGCCCGGGCCGAGCGCGGACAGGCGCCGCTTGTGGGTGAGACCCGACAGCGGGTTGTTCTGGTCCATGAACTGGCTGAGCTGGCTCGTGGCGAAGAACTCCTTCACCGCAGCCACGACCGGGCGGATGTTGATGAGCGACTGCGGCGTGATGGCTTCCACGTCCTGGGTGCTCATCCGCTCGCGGACGACGCGCTCCATGCGCGACAGGCCGACACGGATCTGGTTCTGGATGAGCTCGCCGACCGAGCGGATGCGGCGGTTGGCGAAGTGGTCCTGGTCGTCGATGCGGTAGGTCGACTCGGCGTCGCTCATGTGCTTGGCCAGGTGCAGCAGGTACGTCGCGGTCGCCAAGACCTCGGCACGCGCGAGCGTGCCCTGGCTGGGGCCGGGGCGCTCCAAGGTGACGCCGAAGAGCGACTCGATCTTCTCGATCTCGGGGCCGAGCTTGCGGTCGAGCTTGTAGCGCCCGACACGCGTCAGGTCGTAGCGCTTGTCCGAGAAGAACGCGCCCTCGAAGTACTGGCGCGCCGCCTCGACGGTCTGGACCTCACCGGGACGGGCGCGCTTGTAGATCTCGAGCAGCGCGGCGTCCTGGGTCGGGACGAGCGGCTGCTCCTTGGCCCACTGCGGCTCAAGGAAGTCGAAGTGCTCGACGAACTTCGCGAAGAACGCGTCGTCGAACATCGGGTCGAGCGCCCGCAGCAGCGTGAAGAGCGACAGGCGGCGCTTGCGCGCGACGCGTGCGCCGGCGTTCACGTCCTTCGATGGCTTCGCTTCGATGTCGACCTCGAGCCACTCGCCGCGGTACGGGTGGATCGTGCCGGTGAAGATCGTCTTCACGTCCTTGCCCGGCTGGAAGATGACGCCCGGCGAGCGGACCAGCTGGCTGACGACAACGCGCTCGGTGCCGTTGATGATGAACGTGCCGCGCTCGGTCATCATCGGGAAGTCACCCATGAAGACGGTCTGCTCTTTGATCTCGCCCGTGTTCGCGTTGAGGAACTGGGCGCGCACGAAGATCGGCGCTGAGTACGTGGTCGACTTCTCGCGGCACTCCTCGACGGTGAACTTGGGAACGGGCCGAAGGTCGGGGTCGTCGGGGTCAAACTCCAAGCGCAGCTCGAGCTGGCCAGAGAAGTCCGTGATCGGGCTGATGTCCTCAAACGCGGCAGCGAGGCCGTGCAGCAGGAACGAGTTGAAGCTGTCGCGCTGGACCGCAATCAGGTCCGGAAGCGGCAGTGTTTCGTCAAAGTCGGCAAACGAGAAGCGTTCGGGGCTAATGGACCGTGCGGGCAACGGTCTTCTCCTCTTTTTCGGGTGACGGGTGGGACGGAAGGACGGGGCTCAAGCGACCGGGCCGGGCACCGGGACGTGACGAGATCCGCCACAAGGGCGTGACGGGACAGACGATGGAAGCACGGCAAGGCGGATGCTACCTGCCAGGACGGGTCGATACAACCCCTCCCTGCCAGACGCCCCGAGGCGCGCCGCGCTGGGCGGCACCATAGGGACCTCCGGGGCGCAGGTCAAGCACCCCTGCCCCCGCCCGGCTTGGGGCCGGACGGGCGCTTCGGCGCCGCCTACTTGAGCTCGACGGTGGCGCCGGCGGCTTCGAGGGCTGCCTTCGCCTTCTCGGCATCGTCCTTGGAGGCGCGCTCGAGCACGGGCTTGGGAGCTCCGTCGACCAGGTCCTTGGCCTCTTTCAGCCCGAGGCTGGTGAGGGAGCGGACCTCTTTGATCACCTGGATCTTCTTGTCTCCTGCGGCCGTGAGGATCACGTCGAACTCGCTCTTCGCCTCCTCTTCGGCACCACCGGCGTCGCCTCCGGCGGCGGCGGGAGCCGCGACAGCTGCCGGAGCGGCCGCCGTCACCCCGAAGCGCTCCTCGAACTCCTTCAGCAGCTCGCTGAGCTCCAGGACGGACAGCTCAGCGATGCCGTCGAGGATCTGGTCTCTTGTCAGTGTTCCAGCCATTTTCGTGGCCTTCCTTTCTTGCTCGATCGGTTCGAGTTGCCTAGGACGCCGGCGCCTCGGCGCCGTCGTCGGAAGATGTGGCTGCGACGGCCTCGGCCGGCTCCGCCTTGTCAGCCTCGTCGCTCGCGGTCACGGGCTCGTCAGCCGATGGCTCCTCGATGCCCGCCTCGGGGCTTGCCTCGGCGGCTGCCTCGTCGGGTGCCTGCTCGACCCCCGCGTCAGATGGGGCGTCGACGGCCGCCTCGGCAGCGGCGTCGGGCGCCTCGCTCGGCGCCTCGTCCACGCTCGCGTCGCTCGGAGCCTCGGTCTGCAGTCGTGACCCGCCCTTGGACTCGACGAGCGCGGCGAGCCCGTAGGCGAAGTTCTGGGGCAGGGCCTTTAATAGCCCAGCCATCGTGCGCATCGGCGCGGCGAGCGCGCCGGCGATCATCGAGAGTAGGACGTCTCGGCTCGGGAGCTCGGCGAGCGCGCCCAGGGCGGCAGCGTCCAGGAGCACCCCGTCGAGGACGCCGCCTCGGAGCACGAGCGCGGGCGCTCCCTTCGAGAAGTCCCGCAGCGCCTTGGCGACGGCGCTCACGTCGCCGCGCACGAAGGCGATCGCCGTGGGGCCCTCGAGCAGCTCGACCAGGCCTGCATGGTCGCTGCCCTCGATGGCGCGGCGCACGAGCGTGTTCTTGAAGACCTTGTAGTCCCCGCCGACTGACCGCAGCGAGCGTCGGAGCGCCGCCATCTCTGCGACCGTCAGGCCCCGGTACTCGGTTACGAGCGTGGCCGACGACTCGTCGAGGCGCGTGCGGACCTCGTCGACCACCAGCGTCTTTGCGTCCCTGTTCGCGCTCATCAGTCCTCCGCCGGGATGCCTGCCCGGGCAGGGCCGAAGGCGTCCGGCGAGGGGCGAGCCCCCAGCCACCTCGTCGGGCGGGCCCGAGGGCCCTTTGAGCGGCGAACCGCACCGGATGTCTTCGGCGTCGTTAGGTGATCCGTCGCGACCGTGGTCGCGGACCGGTGGAACCTACTACAGGTCCGCAGACCCCGACAAGGTCAGGACGACGCGGGTTCGAGCGCGTCGTCGACTTCGCGGGCGTGCATCGGGTCGATCTTGACGCCGGGGCCCATCGTCGGGGCGACCGTGACCGAGAGCAGGTACCGGCCCTTGGACGACGAGGGCTTCACCCTCGACAGCTCGTCGATGACGGCGTGCACGTTGCGAATGAGGTCCTCGCGGTCGAAGGAGGCCTTGCCCACGCGGACGTGCACGTTGCCGACCTTGTCGGTGCGGTACTCGACTCGGCCGGCCTTGAATTCCGCGACCGCCCGGCCGACCTCGGTCGTCACGGTGCCGGTCTTCGGGTTGGGCATGAGTCCGCGCGGGCCGAGCACGCGTCCGAGGGCGCCGACCTGGCCCATCAGGTCCGGGGTCGCGATCGCAACGTCGAAGTCGAGGAACCCGCCTCTGACCTTGGCCACGAGATCGTCGGCGCCGACCTCGTTGGCGCCCGCGTCGCGCGCCTCTTGGGCGGCCTCGCCCGCCGCGAACACGGCGATGCGCACGTTGCGGCCCGAGCCCGCCGGCAACGACAGCGTGCCGCGCACGATCTGTTCGGCCTTGCGAGGGTCCACACCGAGCCGGACGGCCAGCTCGACGGTCTCGTCGAACTTGGCGGTCGCGAGCTCTTTGACCCGGTCGACGGCCGCAGGCACCGACAGGAGCGCCTCGGGATCGACGTGCTTGGATGCCTCTTCGTAGCGCTTGGAGTGCTTCATGTCGTCCCCTACTCCGCCACCGAGATGCCCATGGAGCGAGCGGTGCCCGCCACCTGGAGCTTCGCCATCTCGAGGTCGTCGGTGTTGAGGTCCACGAGCTTGACCTTGGCGATCTCTGCGACCTGCTCGGCGGTCACCTGCGCGACGGTCTCTCGGCCGGCCAGGCTCGCACCCTTCTCGACGCCCGCAGCCTGGCGCAGCAGCACCGGTGTCGGGGAGGTCTTCAGGACGAAGGTGAAGGTGCGGTCCTCGAAGATCGTGATCTCGACAGGGATGACCGAGCCCCGCATCGACTCGGTCGCCGCGTTGTACTGCTTGCAGAACTCCATCGTCTGGATCCCGTGCGGCCCGAGGGCCGTGCCGACCGGGGGCGCGGGCGTTGCCCCGCCCGCGTCCAGCTGGATCTTGACGATCGCCATGACCTTCTTCGGCGGCATCGGGGTGTCTTCTTTCTTCTAGAGCTTCGCGACTTGGCTGAACTCGAGCTCGACTGGCGTCTCGCGCCCGAAGATGTCGACGAGGACCTTGACCTTCAGCTGGTCCTCGTTGATCTCGGCGATGTGCCCGGGGAAGTCCGCGAACGGCCCCTCTTTGATCCGGACCGTCTCGTTGAGCTCGAACTCATGGGATGGGCGGCTGCGCTTGGTCGGCGCGTCAACGCCCTCGACCTTCACGTGCAGGATCGACTCGACCTCGCGGCGGCTGAGCGACGTGGGCTTGGACGCCGAGCCGACGAAGCCGGTGACCCCTGGCGAGCTGCGGATGGCGAACCAGACGTCGTCCGACGGCGTGCAACGGACCAGCAGGTAGCCCGGGAACACCTTCTTGGACACCGTGACCTTCTTGCCGTTCTTGAACTCGACGACGTCTTCCATCGGGACCACGATCTCGTGGATCCGGTCGGCGAGCTCGCGCGCCTTGACGATGTTCTCGAGGTTGCCCTTCACCTTGTTCTCGTAGCCCGAGTAGGTGTGCACGACGTACCAGCGGCCGGGTCGGTCAAAGGGGCTCTCGGGCTTCTCTTCGGGCTCCTCGTCCTCGTCGTCGAAGCTCTCTGCGTCAGAGGCGTCCAGCACCTCGATCGAGACGTCCGCGACCTCTTCTGCGCCGGCGCCGACGACCTCGTCGTTGGCCGTGGTGGCCGGGGCGGCGGCGTCCTCGGCCACGCCCGTCGGCTCGCCGTCCTGGTGCTCGTCGCTCATCGTTGAAACAGCCACAGGACCGCCTTGGAGAACGAGTAGTTGAGGCCGAAGATGAGGCCGATCATGATGAGCAGGACCGTGCCGACGATCGAGGTGTAGTTGCCCACTTCGATGCGGGTGGGCCACGCCACCTGGCGCATCTCTTCGCGGACCTCGTGGAAGTACTGGCGCACGGAGGTCCGCTTGTCGCGCTGGCGGCGCTGGGCCACCTGCTGGGCGGACTCGCGCCGGGGCGCGGGCGTGCCGTCAGGGCCCACCTGCCCCTGTCGCTGCATCATTCGCTTGCTCTCGCGGTTCACGTACGGCTCCGAATCATTGGTTCCACCGAGCAGGGCAGGAGGGACTCGAACCCCCAACCACCGGTTTTGGAGACCGGTGCTCTACCAGTTGAGCTACTGCCCTTCGCCCCGCCTCAAGCAGTGCTCAACGGGCGAGGTGCGATGCTAGCAGCCCGCCTGCGGCTCGCTCAGCGGGTCTCCTTGTGCGTCGTGTGGCGACGGTCCCAGCGGCAGTACTTCTTCATCTCGATGCGCTCGCGGTCGTTGAGCTTGGACTTCATGGTGATGTAGTTGCGGCGCTTGCAGTCCTCACAGGCCAAGGTCACCTGCACACGCTTGTCGTTCTTTGCCACGGCTGCTCCTTTGCAACAAGGCTACCCACCAGTAGCGGCGGCGGGACTCGAACCCGCGACAACACGATTATGAGCCGTGTGCTCTGACCAACTGAGCTACGCCGCCGAGCCCTCTGTCAGGATTGAACTGACGACCCCCTCCTTACCATGGAGGTGCTCTACCACTGAGCTAAGAGGGCGGGACCGTCGGGTCGCCGGGCGGAGAGCATAGTGCCCGAGCCCCCCAGGTCCCTAGCCGTGCCCGTGCGGGCAACGGCGCGGGACGCAACTGGAGGCGGGCGCCCGAGGGCGCCCGCCTCCAGTGCTCGAGTGAGCCCGAGGGCCCAGCTCTATGAGCGGAACGTCAGGTGATAGTTCGTCGCATTGTCCAGGACCGCTCCGGAGATGGAGCAGTTGGTGAAGGTGTCGTAGCCGGGCTTGTCGCCAGGCACCTGGTCCGAGAGGACCTGGATCGCCGCCACCGACTGGCCCTTGATGATCGTCGCGGTGATCGCGTCGTCGTCGCCATACAACTGGCCGCTGTACTGGAGGAACTGGATCCCGATATTGCCGTTGGTGATCTTGTTGCCGGCAATCTTGGCCCGACCCTGGTCGAACACAATGCCCTCGTAGCGGTTGTTCTTGATGACGTTGTTCGTGGCACCGACCTGGGCGTTGGCAGACAGCGTCGGGCTTGTCGACGCGTAGTAGATGCCGATGTCGTTGTTCTCGATCAGCGAGCTCGTGACGAGCGTGCCCTTGGCCGCGCCGTAGAGCAGGACGCCCGTCGACTGGGTCTGGGTGAGGCCGTCCGGCCCGCACACCGACACGTCGCACTCGTTGCCCGAGATCGTGGTCTTGGTGATCGTGGCCAATCCGCCATTGCTCACCTGGATCCCGTTCTGGGCGATCTGAGTGGTCTCGCCGATGCCGGTCACGGTGTCCTCGTAGAACTGGGCCGTCGAGCCCTTGCCGTCGACGGTCACGCCGTTCTTCTGGTAGCCCGAGATCTTGTCGTACGACGCGATCAGGTGGCCCGCCTCGTTCGGCGTCGTCCAGCCCATCCCGTCTTGGATCCCGATGCCGCCCTGGCAGCCGTTGAGCGGGTACGCGCCAGCGGCAGTGATGTCAGAGTGCGTCAGCTTGAGTGTGGACGAGCCCCCCACGAGGATTCCCTGGAGGCTGTCGTCGCAGGTGCTGCTCGACCACGCCTCGTCGAAGATGAGGCCCTTCACGGCGACCACCGTGTGCTTTGTGCCACACACCGTGAAGCCGTTCTGGTCTGGCTGGTACGCGCCTGTGCCCAGTGCGGTGTCACACGACGTGGTCGAGTTCGCCGGCGTCGCGGGCAGCTTCACGACCACGCCGAGCAGGGACTGTGCCGGCTCGATCGTCAGGTTCGTGTTGGCGCCCGTGACCTGGACCTGCTCGACGTACGTGCCGGTGCAGACGAGGATCGTCGCAGACGCGTGCGTCTGGGCTGCGTTCACGGCGGCCTGGATCGTCGAGTAGCCCGGCTGGTCGCAACTGGTGCCGCGGCCCGGGAAGGTCGGCACCGCGTTGTTCACCCAGAAGGCGTTGGGCGGGGGCGACGACGCCAACGCGAGCGACGGCACCGCCAATACGCCCATGGAGACAATGGCGGCTGACGCAAGAACGAGCGCCCGCCTCGGACGAGTGAGATGCATATCCCGACCCCCTACGTGGTTGATGAGTGACCGGCTAGACGTGTCTTTGTTGTGCCGAGCCTGTCGTAAAATAGTCTTCGAATTGTGTTTCCGCAACAGCCCTAATGCACCCATTGGATACGGAACTTTATTGTGGTTTACCAAGTATCGATACGATCCCCTGGATGCGCACAAGGATCGTCGAGCCCGGCGACGCATCGGCGCTTTGCGAGATCTACAACGTGGAGGTGGCCGAGCGATCGGTCACGTTCGACCTCGTCGCCCGGACGCTCGAAGACCAGCATCGCTGGATCGAGCGGCATACCGGTGCGCACCTCGCCCTGGTCGCCATCGACGCCGATCCCGCGCTCGGCGAGCCCGGGGCGAGGGGTGAGACGGTGGTCGGCTTTGCGAGCCTGAGCGCCTTTCGCGACCGCCCGGCGTACTCGACCTCGGTAGAAGACTCTGTCTACGTGCACCGCAGCGCGCGCGGCCGCGGGGTGGGGCGCCTCCTCTTGGCCGAGCTGCTCGACGCTGCGCGTGACGCAGGGTTCCACGCCGTCATCGGCCGGATCGTCGGCCAGAACGAGATCTCAATCCGGCTGCACGAGTCGTGCGGCTTCGAGCTGGTGGGCATCGAGCGCGAGGTGGGCCGCAAGCACGGCCGGTGGCTCGACGTCGTTGAGATGCAGCGGCTGCTCTAGGCAGCCGGCAGCAGCTCGGGCTGCGCAACGAGCTCGGGGTCGTACCCGTAGGCGGTCCAGCGGCCGAGCGGCGCGCCCAGCAGTGCCCACAGGACGAACAGCACGAGCCCCGTCTCGATCATCGGCGTGTGGACGATCGCGTTCAGGAGGCTGTGCCCGCCTGGGAGCCCGAGGAACGGCGAGACGACGGACAGCCCGATCAGCCACGCCCGCAGCCGGCCCATGGCGAGCGGCGCGAGGACCAGGATCCCCCACGACAGGTACCACGGCTGGACCACAGGGCCGAGCACGACGAGGACGAGCAGCGACAGCCCGACTGCCTTCAGCCATCCGATCCGGTCGGCGTTGAAGAGGAGCCAGAGCATGACCGTGGCGGCGATCACGAGCCCGATGACGCGGGTGACCGAGATCATCGACGACGTCGCCACGCCGTAGCCGAAGAGGTGGCACACCTGGGTGAGCAGCATGCCGAGCCCGGTCGCGGGCGCGGCCCAGCTCATGACCTTGCCCGGGGCGTTGAGGTCGTAGATCCAGCCGAAGCCCAGTCCCGAGGCCAAGGTGAGCGCGCCGAACACCGCAGCCGAGAGGATCCCGGCAACCGCGAGAGGGCGCAGGCGCAGGCGAACGCGCAGGCCCGGGCCAAGCCACGTCCATGCGATGTACACGATCCCGATCGCCGCGGGCACCTTGATCGATGCCGCGAGCGCGCAGACGACGATCCCCCACACCGGATGTCGCTTCGCGGCGAGCGCAAGCCCGGCGACGAGCAGCGCCATCATGAGCCCGTCGTTGTGCGCGCCGCCAACCAAGGTGAGGACGACGAGCGGGTTGAGGAGGCACATCACGAAGGCGTTGCCCGGGTCATAGCCGAGGGACTTCGCGAGCACGGTCATCGCCCAGGCGAGCAGCGCGACCGCGAGGACCTCCAAGAGGCGCAGGCCCGCGACCGTCGTCAGGGGGTTGTGGCCGGAGAGCCGCACGATCCAGCTGTCGACCATGAGAAAGAGGGGGCCATAGGGGGCCGGCACGTTGTGCCAGATCGGGTCCACGGGGTTGACCCAGGGCGCCGCACCGAGCGTCCAGGGCCCGAAGTGGTAGGGGCTCAGGTGGCGCGTGACCATCTCGCCCTGGGCCGCGTAGCTGTAGACGTCGTTGCTGAAGACCGGCGCGATGAGGAGCATCGGCACCGTCCACAGCGCGAGGATCCACGCGAGCTTGGACACGGGCGCGCCCTTGTGCCGGTAGACGATCGCAGCGAGGCGGATCCACACGCGCATCAGGAGCACGAGCCCGCCGTACACCAAGAAGATGCCGAGCAGCAGCGTCGTCGTGTTGGCCACCGCGAAGGGCGAGACCTCGCGCGTCGGCACACCGAAGAACCACGTGTGGGGCAGCTCGTTTTTGAACGGCGAGTTGCTGAAGGAGCTCCCGATGGCGATCGCGAGGAGCGCGGCGAACCCAAGGATCGCTGGCCGCCAGAGGAAGCCCCAGCCCTCGAACGGCGATGCCTTCTGTTGAGGCCGCGTGGCGCGCACGACGGCGACGCCGCGTCGCAGCACGCCGAGCGCGCGGTCGGCGCTCAGCCCTTGGGCGTGGCCTCGAACGCTCCTGGTGGGGTCGGCTGCTGTCACGTTTGGATGCGGACTTCGGGGCACCCCCGTCGCCGAAAGACTGTATCGGAGCGGTCGTTCGCGCACGCGACCGACGAGATCCCCGTGGGGCGGCTCGCGGGCCGCGCGGAGAATGTTGACGCTGTGTGGTGGGCCGGGAGGGATTTGAACCCCCGTAGGCATTGCCGTCTGGTTTACAGCCAGATCCCATTGGCCACTCGGGCACCGACCCGGCGGGGATCCTAGTTCGGGGCACGACCCTGATCGACAGGCGCTCGCACGTCTACGATCCTCGCGTGCCGACCTTCGACATCGTCTCTGAGCTCGACCTCCAAGAGGTCCGCAACGCCGTCGACCAGGCCAACCGCGAGGCAACGACGAGGTTCGACTTCAAGAACACCGACTCGCACGTCGAGTTCTCCGAGAAGGAGCTCGTGCTCACCTCGTCGACCGAGGACCGTCTCAAGGCGCTCTACCAGGTGCTGGAAGAGAAGCTCGTGCGGCGCGAGGTGTCGCTCAAGGCGCTCGACGCCCAGAAGGTTGAGGAGGCCTCGAAGGGCAGCGCGCGCCAACACGTGACGCTCAAGGCCGGCATCTCCCAGGAGGTGGGCAAGTCCATCAACAAGCTCGTGAAGGAACTCGGCCTGAAGGGCGTGTCGTCATCGATCCAGGGCGACCAGGTGCGCGTGAGCGGCAAGAAGCGCGACGACCTGCAGGCGGTCATCGCGGCGTGCAGGCAGGCCGACCTCGGCGTGCCGCTGCAGTACGTGAACTTCAGAGACTGAGCTCGTCGCCCCCGGGGACGGCGGCCGCCCCTTCGTGCTCTTCGATCTCGAGGTGCTCTTCGACCTCTTGGAGCTCGGACACGTGGAAGATGCGGTTGAACAGCATCAGCTTGAGCACCCAGAAGACCGCGAAGCTCAAGAAGTTCGCAGCCATGACGATCAGCGTGACGACCAGGTGGGGCCACGCGTGGTGCTGGCCGACGAGGTGCTTCGCGTACAGCGAGCCGAAGAACGAAAAGGTGATCCCGAGGGCCGAGATCGACCAGAAGGGGAGGATCTCTTTGACAAGGTGACTGCGCCCGTGCTTGCCCCACGTCCACTTGCGGTTGAGGTGGTACGACGGGATTGTGGCGACGAGGTTCGCCGCGATCGTCGAGCCGATGATGCCCCAGACGTGGAAGACGCCGAAGAACAAGAGGATGCCGAGCTGGGAGGTCCCCGTCGCGACGATCGACACCGACGTGAAGCGGATGAGCTTGCGCCCCTGGTGCGTCCGCGACCACTCCAGGAACTGGCCGACACGCTCGCGCATCAACACAGCCTACTGACGAGGTTCGGCGCCAACCGGTGAGCCGAGCTCGCGCGAGCGAGCGATCCGGCCCAGGTGGGTAGCCGATGGTTTCGGCATGCGCTCGAAGGTGGCCCGGTCGCAGGCCACGATCCCGAAGGGCTGCGAGTACCCGAGCACCCACTCGAAGTTGTCCAGCAGGGTCCAGTAGTAGAACCCCCTGACGTCGATCCCGTCAGCGATGCAGGCCGCGACCCCGCGAAGTGCGGTGTCGATGAACTCGATCCGCTCGGCGTCGTCGTCGGCCGAGATGCCGGTCTCGGTGACCACGACGGGGAGCCCGCAGACCGCCGCGGCCCGGCGAACGGTGTGCTCGACGACCTCGGGGCGGAACTCGTAGCCCATGAGGGTGCGCCGGGCCCCCTCGGGTATGCCGACCGGGCCGTCAGGGCCGAACCGCAGCCGCGTGTAGCACTGCACCCCGATGAAGTCGTCACCGCCGACCGCCCGCAGGTAAGCGTCCTCCAGGTGCTCGAGCGCCTGGGCGTACTGCGCCTCCCCGCCCTCGATCGCCTCCATCTCGGCCATCGAGAGCGTGAGGCCGACCGGGTAGTGACCAGGTCCCGCGCGCAACGCCTCGACCATCGCGCGGTGCGAGCTGCGCATCGCGTCAGAGACGACCTCGAAGCGCTTGCGGTCCCGCACCGCGGGCGGGAACACGCCGAGCAGGTATCCCATCAGCGCGACGACGTTGGGCTCGTTGATCGTGCACGCGAGGCCGATGCCGTCACCGATCGCGCCGGCCACGCGCTCGGTGTACGCACCGAGGCGCGCGGCGATCTCGGGTGACTCGAACCCGCCCCGCTCGGACATCCATGCCGGCAGCGTGAAGTGGTGCAGCGTGACGACCGGCACGAGCCCTCGGTCGTGGCACCGCTGCACGATTCGTCGGTAGTGGTCGAGTGCCACGAGCGAGAACTCCCCCGACGCGGGCTCGACGCGCGCCCACTCGACGGAGAACCGGTATGAGTTCAGCCCCAACGACTGCACGAGAGCGAGGTCCTCGTCCCAGCGGTGCCACGAGTCGCACGCGTCGCCGCTCGGGTCCCGGCACCCCGATGACGCGGTGTGCTCAAAGGCCCACCAGTCGCTGTTGGTGTTGGATCCCTCGATCTGGTGCGCCGCGGTCGCTGCACCGAAGAGGAAGTTGTCGGGGAAGGTGCCCGTCGCCATCGAGGGCCAACCTACTTGCCCGACTTGGCGCACTTCATGGTCCACCGCTGATAATGAGGAGATGCTGAGCCATCTCGTCGATCTGCTCGATCTCGAGCAGATCGAGGTCAACATCTTCCGCGGCACCCAGCCCGACGAGGAGCGCCAGCGCGTCTTCGGCGGCCAGGTGGCCGCCCAGGCGCTCGTCGCCGCGGGACGGACCGTCGAGTCCGGCACCGTGCACTCGCTGCACTCCTACTTCCTGCGCCCTGGCGACCCGAGCATCCCGATCCTCTATGAGGTCGACCGGATCCGCGACGGCAGGAGCTTCACGACACGCCGCGTGGTCGCGATCCAGCACGGTCGCGCGATCTTCAACATGCAGACGTCCTTCCACGTCGCAGAGGAGGGCTTCGAGCACGGCTTCGCGATGCCCGAGGTGCCGCCGCCCGAGGACCTCCCGTCGTTCCGGGACCTGCTCGAGAGCTCCGACGAGGTCGCTGAGTTCGACTCGCGCGACCACCCCATCGACATGCGATTCATCGGCGGGCTGCCGTGGCGGACGTCTGAGGCGCGCGAGCCCTTCAAGCGGCTCTGGATCAAAGCCGACGGCAGGCTCGACGACGACCCGTCGCTGCACGCAGTCGTCGCGACCTACGCGTCGGACATGAGCCTGTTCGACACGATCCTCGCCCCCCACGCGATCGACTGGAACGACGTGACGTTCATGGGCGCGAGCCTCGACCACTGCATGTGGTTCCACCGGCCCTTCCGAGCCGACGAGTGGATGCTCTTCGACACCGACTCGCCGGTCGCGCACGGCGCCCGCGGGCTCGCTCGCGGCTTCCTCTTCGACCGAGCGGGCAACCTGTGCGTCTCGATGGTCCAAGAGGGCCTAACGAGGATTATCCGAAGAAGGCCGTGACGACCCGTGCGAATCCCGTCTGTCGAGCTCGTGAGCGGCCTCGAGGCCCTGGACGTGCTGAGCTCGCTGCGTCAGGGCGAGACTCCGAGTCGGGCGCCTAGCCCTCGCGCTTGGCGATCTCCACGTAGTCGCGGGTGTCCTTGCCGACGTAGAGCTGGCGGGGACGCGCGATCTTCATGTCCTGGTCGAGCAGCTCCTTGAAGTGCGCGAGCCACCCCGAGGTCCTCGGTATGGCGAAGAGCACCGTGAACATCTCCAAGGGGAAGCCCATCGCCTGGTAGATGAGTCCCGAGTAGAAGTCGACGTTCGGGTACAGACGCCGGTCGATGAAGTAGCTGTCCGACAGCGCGACCTCCTCGAGCGCGAGCGCGATGTCGATGAGCGGGTTCTTGCCCGTGACCTCGAACACGTCGTACGCAGCGCGCTTGATGATCGTCGCCCTCGGGTCGTAGCTCTTGTAGACGCGGTGCCCGAAGCCCCACACGGTGCCCTTGTCGCGCTTCACTTGGTCGACGAAGGCGGGCACGTTCTCGATCGAGCCGATCTCGGTCAGCATCTTGATGACCGCCTCGTTCGCCCCGCCGTGCAGCGGGCCGTAGAGCGCTGCAGTCGCGGCGGCCGTCGCCGAGTACGGGTCGCCGTGCGAGCTCGCGACCAGGCGCATCGCGGTCGTCCCGCAGTTCTGCTCGTGGTCCGCGTGCAGGATGAACAGCACCTCGAGGGCGCGCGCGAGCACAGGATCGGCCTGGTAGTGGGGCTCGGCCACCTTCCACATCATCGACAGGAAGTTCTCGGTGTAGGTGAGGTCGTTGTCGGGGTAGACGAAGGGCATGCCCACGCTGAATCGGTGCGCGGCCGCGGCCAGCGTCGGCATCTTGGCGATGAGCCGCACGATCTGGCGGTTGAGGACCTCTGGGTCGAAGATCTCCTTCGCGTCAGAGTAGAACGTGGAGAGCGCCGCGACGGCTGAGACCAGCATGCCCATCGGGTGCGCGTCATGGTGGAAGCCCTCCAAGAACCGCTTTCGGACGTTCTCGTGGATGAACGTGTGGTTGGTGACCTCGCTCTTCCAGTGGTCGAACTGGGTCGCCGTCGGCAGCTCGCCATAGAGCAGCAGGTAGGCAACCTCGAGGTAGCTCGAGTGCTCCGCCAGCTGCTCGATCGGGTACCCGCGGTACTTGAGGATCCCCTTGTCACCGTCCACGAACGTGATGGAGCTCTCGCACGCGGCCGTGGTCGTGAAGCCAGGGTCGTAGAACCAGATGCCAGGGAGGAGCTTCGCGAACTCCGCCGCGCTCACCCCGCCGAACTCGATCGGGATCTCGAGCGACGAGCCCGTGCGGTTGTCGGTGACCGTGATGCTCTCACCCACGGACTGCCTCCTCAATCGTCCCCTCACCGTGATACTACGAGAACGACCTGGCGGCTGACCGCCCGGTCACCTCGGATTCTGCCCGACGACCACGGTCCTCGACCACGCAAGGCCCGCTCCCGATGTCTGCAGGTGCGGTCGGACGACATCGATGGTCACGAGGCAGTGCTCCCCGGGCGCGACCGACATCGTCGGGAGCTGCAGCGCGACGGCACCGCCGCCCGCGACGACGCCCCTCGCTGTGCCCGAGTCGAAGTGCCCGTGGGACCGACCGAGTGGCGTGACGCGGATGATCAGCTCGACGGGGCTCGGGGACGAGCCGAGATTGATGACAGAGACCGCCGCGGTGAACCTCGAGGTCGGGGTCACGGGGTACCCCGGTCCGATGGGCAGCTCCAGGGGATTGGTCTGCACCGCGATGATCCGCAGGTCGATGGTCGCGCGCAGCCGCTGGTCCGCGGCCATCGACGACGCCGCAGCCGACAGGGTCGCGGGCATGAGGACGCCCGTCGCCGGGAACGTCCATCGGCTCCCCGGGAGCGTGGCGCCGCCGCTCGCCGCCTCGAAGGTCTCAGGGAGCCCCCGATAGGTCCGGTCCGCCAGGACGAGCTGCTCGCCCGCGTAGGTGAGCTGGGCCTGTGCGGTCGCGACACCGACGTGGTGGGCGGCGCTCGGCGCGGGCGTCGTGGAGCCCGCGGCGAGGCCGAGCAGCGCCTCGACGGTCCGGCGGATCGACGCGACCGCCTCGGCGCGGAGTCGAAGCATGTCGGCGAGGCGAGCGAAGGCACCCGCGTCAGGCGGGGGCACCGCGAGGGACTGGGCTGACTCGGCGTCGAGGGCTGCAGCCTGCGCCAGGGTCTGGAGCCTCGCTTCGAGGAGGAGCCGCCCGAGCGAGCCGGGGTGCTCGAGCGCGTGCGCGAGCTCGACGCCGATGGCGTTGGACGACACGACGAGCGCCGACGCCGAGGCCGAGAAGCCCTGGTCCACCGCGTGTCGGTAGCCCACGTCGCGGTGCGCTGCAGCGATCACGCCGGCGAGCAGGGAGGCCGCGAGGACGAGGACCGCGACGACGAGGACGGCAATGAGCCGGCGGCTCAGCTTCGCGCGGCGTGTCGCCATCTCGTGGCCTGCGTCCCTGGTTCAGGTCCGGGACGCCCCAGACCTCACCTCGGGAGCGGCGATCCTGACGTGGGCAGGTAGTTGGTGGCGTGCCGCCAGTTGACTGTCGCGGTGAAGGCCTTGGGGTCGACGCGGTCCTTGAACCGCTCCACCATGGCCAGCATCGACTGGAGGGTCTCCTTCGTGAGCAGGTGGGGCTCCAAGCCGAGGTCCAAGAGCCGCGTGTGCACCGCGTTGTAGTAGTGCTCCTCTTTCTCCACGCGGACGAGCTCGGTGTGCTCGATCTTCACGGTCCCGTCGTAGGCGTCGGCCACCATGTTGGCGAAGTCGAGGACGCTGAACTGCTCGGTGAACTGGTTGAACACGCGGAACTCGCCCTGGTCGGGCGGGTTGAGGCAGGCGAGCTCGACGCAGGCCTGCGTGTCGCGGATGTCGAGCGTGCCACGGGTCTGGCCGCCCTTGCCGTACACGGTGATCGGGTGGCCGGTCACGGCCTGGACGACAAAGCGGTTGAGCACCGTGCCGAACACGCCGTCGTAGTCGAACCGGGTCAGCAGCTCGGGGTGCTGCAGTGTCTCGTCGGTCTCCTGGCCGTAGACGACGCCCTGGTTGAGGTCCGTCGAGCGCAGTCCCCAGACACGGCAGCAGAACTGGATGTTGTGCGAGTCGTGCACCTTTGAGAGGTGGTAGAAGCTGTGCGGGTTCTTCGGGAACGGCAGGGTGTCTGTGCGGCCCTTGTGGGTGATCTCGATGAAGCCCTCTTCGATATCGATGTTGGGCGTCCCGTACTCGCCCATGGTCCCGAGCTTGACGAGGTGGATCGACGGGTCGACGTCCATGATCGCGTAGAGGACGTTCAGCGTGTTGACCACGTTGTTGTACTGCGTGTAGACGGCGTGCTTCTGGTCGATCATCGAGTACGGCGCGGACCGCTGCTCAGCGAAGTGCACGACCGCCTCTGGGCGGAACGTCTTGATGACACGGTGGGTGAAGTCCGGGTCCACGAGGTCGCCGGCCCAGCAGGCGAGCTCCTTGCCCGAGACCTCCTTCCAGACCTGGACCCGGCGCTGCAGCTGGGCAATGGGGACGAGCGAGTCGACCCCCATCTCGTAGTCGTACTGGCGGCGCGCGAAGTTGTCCACGACGCCCACCTCGTGGCCCTTGTTGGACAGGTACAAAGCGGTCGGCCAACCGAGGTAGCCGTCAGCTCCGAGGACGAGGATGCGCACAGTGAGTCTCCTGGCTCGAACGAGGACCCGGTCGTCGGGTCGGTTGCGGCGAAAACCCTACATGCCCTGCCGGCCACCGACTGTTATTTGTTCGCGTCGACCTCTCGCGGGACCAGCTCGATCACCTCTAGCTCTGGTGCACCAGCGGTGACCGGGAGCGTCGTGATCGCCTCGGGTAGCTCGAGGTCGCCGCTCGCCTCGCCGATGCCGAGCGCACGCAGCTGCCGCGCGGTCGGCAGCAGGCGGCGCTCGAGGGAGTTGACCGCGTCGTTGTACGAGCCGACCGCATGGTCGAGCGAGCCGCGCAGCTTGGCGAGGTGGCTCGCGAACTTGCCGAGCCGCTCGTAGAGGCGCTCGGCGAGCATCTGGATCTCCGCGGTGTGCCGGGCGAGGCGCTCCTGACGCCAGCCGTACCCCACGGTCTGGAGGAGCGCGATGAGCGCGGTGGGACCAGTGAGCAGCACATGGTTGGCAAGCGCGTACTCGGTCAGCGTCGGGTCGGCCTCAAAGGCCGCGGACAAGAGCGCGTCGCCCGGCACGAAGCACACGACGAAGTCCGGTGAGCGTGCGAACTGCTTCCAGTACTCCTTCGACGACAGCTTCTGGACGTGGGTGCGAACCTGGCTCGCGTGGGTCCGCAGCTCGCGCAGCCGTGTGTCCTCGTCGACCGCCTCGATGGCGTCGAGGTACGCCGAGAGCGGGACCTTGGAATCGACCACGACCTCGGCGCCGTCAGGGAGGTGCACGACCAGGTCGGGCCGCTGGAGCACGTCTTCGTCGGTTCGGACCGAGAGCTGCTCGTCGAAGTCGCAGTGCTCGACCATGCCCGCCATCTCGACGACCTTGCGAAGCTGCAGCTCGCCCCATCGCCCTCGGGTCTGGGGGCGGCGCAGCGCAGTCACGAGGTTGCGCGTCTCGACGGTGAGCTGCTCTTGGGAACGGCGCAGGGAGTCGACCTGGGTCGTGATGTTGCCGTAGGCCTCCTTGCGCTCCTTCTCGACCTCGTGCACGTGCTGCTCGAATCGAACGAGCAGGTCCGCCACCGGGCCGATCGCCGCCCGCATGGTCCGATCGCGCTCCTCGCCGTGGCGGCCGGTCTGCTCGGCGAGCTGGTGCACCACCTTTTCCATGACCGTCTGGGACTGCGCGGCGAAGGCCTCGTGGAGCCGATCGAGCTCCATGTCGAGTCGGGTCTGCTCGCGCTCGATCGACGCCTCCGCGGCGCGCACCTGTGCGGTCAGCCGCGCACGCTCCTCGCGCAGCTCGCCCGCAGCAGCCCGCTGGGCCTCGAGCTCGGCACGCGTGGCCACGAGCTCTGCGGCGACCCGGTCCGCGACCGCCAGGCTCGCGAGGTACCCGGACGCACGGCGCTGCAGGACCATCGCGGTGGCGGCGACGCCCACCACGAGGCCCCCGATCGCTGCGAGCAGCACGCCAAGCACCACGCGTCTCCTCTCAGGCAGGCCTGCTTGCCATCGTACGCAGGCACTGCGCCGTCAAGTGAGGTCTAGCGTCGGGGTGTGACCCGACGCCTGCATCGCGACCACGTCCCGGTCCAAGCGGCGGCAGCGAGCCAGCACGTGACGTTCGACGCAGAGTTCGAGGCGAAGATCATCCGCGTCTGGGCCCTCGTCGGCGAGGCGATCGCGGGCGCCACGCACGCGCTGCTTGGTGGGGACCGCGAGCTCGCGAAGAACCTCGTTCACGACGACGAGGTGATCGACGAGCTCGTGAACGGACTCGTCGCCGAGGTCACGAGAGCGCTCGAGCTCGGCACGGGCACCCCGTCGGACCGGCGCCGGCTCGTCTCGCTCGTCCGCACGCTCCCTGAGCTCGAGCGAAATGGGGACCTCGCCGCGCACATCGCCCGGCGGGCAGCGCGCGGTCTTGGCCAAGAGATGAGCCCGCGCGCGCGGGGGCTCATCGAGCGCATGGGTGAGGTGGCCGCAACGATCTGGCGTGCCGCGACCGACAGCGTGAGCTCGTCGACCAAGGGGAGCCTCGACGCTGTCGAGGAGCTCGACGACGAGCTCGATGACCTCCACGTGAGCCTCACGGGCGAGCTCGTCTCGGGCTCCATGCCCGTCCCCGTCGCCGTCGAGGTCGCGATGGTCGGGCGCTTCTACGAGCGGTTCGGCGACCACGCAGTGAACCTCGCCAAACGCCAGCCCGGTCGGTCGCTCGTCGACTGACTCGCGGCTCACGCCGCCGCGAGTGCCTCGGCGATCTGGACCGCGTTGAGCGCCGCCCCCTTGCGAAGGTTGTCGCCGACCACGAACAGCGAGAGCCCATTGGCGATCACGTCGGTCGCACGCAGCCTGCCGACGAGGCTCGGGTCCACCCCTGCTGCTGCGAGCGGTGTCGGGATGTCACGGAGCTCGACGCCGGGGGCGGCGTTCAGGATCTCTGTCGCCTCGGCGACGCTCAGGGGCCGATCGAACGACGCAGTGATCGACGCCGAGTGGCCCGTGAAGACCGGAACCCTGACACACGTGCACGACACGACGAGATACGGCAGCTCGAGGATCTTTCTCGACTCGCTGCGGTACTTGTGCTCCTCATCGGTCTCGAGCGCACCGTCGTCGACGATCGTCCCAGCGAGCGGGATCACGTTGTGCGCGATCGTCGCGGGGAACCTCGCGTGGGGACCGGCGTCGATCGCCGAGCCGTCGAGCGCGAGGTCGACCGCGTGCGACGCGGTGGCGCGGAGCTGGCTCGCGAGCTCGGCGACGCCATCTCGACCAGAGCCCGACACCGACTGGTACGTCGACACGATGATCGCACGCAGTCCCGCGGCGTCGTGGAGCGGCTTGAGCACCGGCATCGCGACCATGGTCGTGCAGTTCGGATTGGCCACGATGCCCTTGGGGATCGATCCGAGCGCGTGGGCGTTCACCTCGACGACGACGAGCGGGACTGCGGGGTCGTCCCGCCATGCCGAGGAGTTGTCGATGACGACGGCGCCCTCGGCGACCAGCTTCGGCGCGAGCTCGCGTGAGGTGGCAGCGCCCGCGGCCATGAGCACGAGATCGAGCCGCGCGGCCGGCGCCACCGCTGCGTCTTCGACAACGAGCGGCGCATCCCGGAAGCGCACCTCGCGGCCCGCGGAACGAGCCGACGCGTAGAGGCGCAGCTCATCGAGCGCGAAGCCGCGCTCCTCGAGGATCGCCACCATCGCCGAACCCGCCTGGCCGGTGGCTCCCACAACACCGACGCGCATGCGGCGAGCCTACGACGCGGCTCCGAGCTCGAAGGCGTCGTGCAGCTTGCGCACGGCCTCTTCGACGCGGTCTGCGCGGATCACACAGGAGATCCGGATCGACGACGTCGAGATCATCTCAATGTTGATCCCCGCCTCCGCCAGCGTCGTGAACATCTTCGCGGTCACCCCGGGGTAGGACTTCATGCCCGCCCCGACGAGCGAGACGCGTCCGATGCCGTCGTCACTCGAGACACCGGCGGCGCCCAGCGCGGGGGCGACTTCCTCGCACACCGCCATGGTCGCTGCGAGGTCCTCGCGCGCAACCGTGAAGGAGATGTCGGTCAATCCCGCCTCGGAGGTGTTCTGGACGATCATGTCGATGTTGATCGAGCGGTCCGCAACCGTCCCGAAGAGCCTTGCGGCGACGCCAGGCCGGTCCGGCACGCCTTGGACCGTGACCTTGGCCTCACTCGTGTCGTCGGTGACCGCGCTCACGATTGCCTGTTCCATCGTTGGCTCCTCTTCTGCGATCCAGGTGCCCGGCTCCCACGTGAAGCTCGACCGCACGTGCAGCCGCACCGAGTGGTTCCTCGCGTACTCGACCGAGCGCAGCATGAGCACACGGCCTCCCGACGCGGCGATCTCGAGCATCTCGTCGAAGCTCACCTTGTTGAGTCGCCTGGCGCTCGGCACGATCCGTGGGTCGGCGCTGAACACGCCGGTCACGTCCGTGTAGATCTCGCACACCGACGCCCCGAGGGCGGCGGCGAGCGCGACGGCGGTGACGTCGGAGCCCCCGCGACCGAGTGTCGTCACGTCGCGAGCCGTGGACACGCCCTGGAAGCCCGCGACGACGGGCACCTGCCCGAGCGCGAGCGCGGCCAGGAGCCGGTCCGGGCGGACGTCGACGATCTTGGCCCTGGTGTGATCGGTGTCGGTGATGATCCCGGCCTGGCTGCCGGTGAACGAGGTCGCCTCGACCCCGCGGTCCGCAAGCGCCATGCAGAGCAGCGACATCGAGATCCGCTCCCCCACCGTCACGAGCATGTCGAGCTCGCGGGGCGGGTGCACCGAGGAGACGTCGTTCGCTAAGCGGAGCAGGTCGTCGGTGGACTTGCCCATCGCCGAGACCACGACGACGACGTCGTCGCCCGTGCGCCGGGTTCGCGCGACGTGGTCGGCGACCGCGCGGATCCGGTCGGCGTCGCCTAGCGAGGTGCCTCCGTACTTGTGCACGACGAGAGCCACGACGTCAACCTACCGAGTCGCCGTTTTCCATCCGGGCTGCAGGCCCAGCAGCCGGACGGGGTTAGTATTCCGCGCCGTGCCGACCGAGAAGCGACAGCGTCAGAAGGAGGGCCGCCAGGTTCGACTCGCCGCGCAGCGCAAGGTCGAAAAGCGCCGCCAGCTGGTCCGCCGCAGCGTCATCATCGTCGTCATCGCGGCGATCGTGGGGTACACGGCCTACAAGCTCGAATCAGGCAACTCGTCGCCCAAGAAGGCCTACACCGCCCAGCAGAAGGCGGACATCGCGGCGGTCGCCGCAGGCTGCCCCGCATCGCCCTCCACGCGGGTCAACACGCTGCAGTGGAAATCGGCCCCTCCGATCACGATCCACAAGAGCGGCACCTACTACGCCTTCGTTGAGACCGACCTCGGGCCGTTCACCATCCAGCTCGACCCCAAGACGGCGCCGGCGACGGTCAACGACTTCGTCTTCCTCGCCGATCACAGCTACTACAAGTGCAACACGTTCGGCCGGGTGATCCCGACCTTCATGAACCAGACGGGCGACCCGACCGGGACGCAGAGCGGCTCGCCGGGCTACACCATCCCCGACGAGTTCCCGAAGAAGGCGAAGAATCCCTCACTGCAATACCCCCTGGGAGCCGTCGCGATGGCCAACACCGGCGCCGCGCACTCCGGCGGGGCGCAGTTCTTCATCGTCTCGGGGAAGGAAGGCGAATCGCTGCCGAACCTCTACACGCTGTTTGGCCACGTCATCGCCGGGCTGCCGGTCGTCGAGCAGATCAACGCGGACGGCAAGCCGAACGTGGCAGGTGTCCAGAACTCCGGGGTGCCGCCGAAGGTCATCCACCGCATCCTCTACGTCACGATCACCGGCAAGAAGGGCTGAGCCCGCGAGGGCCGCCTGCCAAAAGAGAGGACCGTCATGCCCGAGATTCCCGACCCATCCGGAGCAAGCCCCAGGACCACCACGTTCGACGGCCCGCCGCCCTTGATCGTCGACGCCTCCCGGCGCTACACCGCCCAGATGACGACGACCAAAGGCAGCCTGACGATCGCGCTCGACCCGATCGCGGCCCCGCTCACGACCAACAACTTCGTCTTCCTCGCTCGCTGGCACTACTACGACGGCATTGTCTTTCACCGTGTGATCCCGGGCTTCGTGCTCCAGGGCGGCGATCCGACGGGCACCGGGACGGGCGGGCCCGGCTACCGGTTCAAAGACGAGCTCCCGAAGCCGGGACGCTATGAGCTCGGCTCCCTCGCGATGGCGAACGCCGGTCCCGACACGAACGGGAGCCAGTTCTTCGTCATCTCAGGGCCGCAAGGCATGTCGCTCCCGCCGCTGTACTCGCTGTTCGGCAAGGTCGTCGCCGGCCTCGACGTGGTCGCCACGATCGACGCCATCGGCACGTCGTCGGGCAAGCCCAAAGAGCAGGTCGTGATCGAGTCGGTCACGATCGACGAGCAGGACTGAGACAGCCGGCTGGCCCGCCTCAGGCGGGCTGCACGGCGTGCGACGCGCGTCGTGCAAGGAGCCCGGCGGTCCGCCCGGGACCTGGCACGACCGAGACGTCCCTGGCTGTCACGCGCTCGCCGCACGACGAGCACACCGTCTCGGTGGGTGCCGACGAGCCGCACGCGGTGTGGACGACCTTGACCGGCGGCCCGTTGGGCGCGGCATAGCGGTCACCCCACTGGCGCATCGAGGTCAGCACCGGCCAGAGGTCCTTGCCGCGCTGGGTGAGCCGGTACTCGGAGCGCGGCGGCCTGGTGCAGTAGGGCACCTTGTGGAGCACCCCGGCATCCACCAGCTTGTCGAGGCGCTGGTGCAGCACGTTGCGTGAGATCCCGAGTCGGCGCTGGAAGTCGTCGAAGCGCGTCACCCCGAGGAAGGCGTCGCGCACGATGAGGAGGCTCCACCACTCCCCGACGACCTCGAGGCACTGGGCGACCGAGCAGTCCATGTCCGAGAAGCTCTTCCGTTCCATGCCAGGAACTCTAGTCAGTTGCATGACAGAATGCACAGCGCTAGGGTCCGTTCCATGACAGGACCCCCTGCGGTCGAGCGTCCCGACCGCACCACCGCGATCTTCGTCGTCACCGCGCTCGGGGCGTTCATGGCGTCGCTCGACCTGTCGATCGTCAACATCGCGTTCCCGTCGCTGCAGCGGTCCTTCCCCCTCGACTCGCTGGGCACGATCAGCTGGGTGATCACGGGCTACGCGATCACCTTCGGGGCGCTGCTCGTCGTCGCGGGGCGCACGGCCGACCGGCTCGGGGCCCGCCGCGTGTTCTTCTTGGGCCTCGGCGTGTTCTGCGCCGCCTCCGCGCTCTGCGGCGTCGCGCCGTCGCTCCTGCTGCTCATCGCGGGCCGGGCCGTCCAGGGCCTCGGCGCCGCTGCGATGCTGCCCGCGTCGCTCGGGCTCCTGCTCGCCTCGGTGCCGCTCGCCAAGCGCACGGTCACCGTTGCCAAATGGGCCGGCATCGGCGCGCTCGCTGTCGCCACCGGCCCGACGCTGGGCGCGCTGCTCGTGACCGCCGGCGGATGGCGCTGGGTCTTCTACGTGAACGTCCCGATCGGGGCGGCCGCGTGGCTCGCGGGCCGAGTCGTGCTGCCGCGGACGGCCGCGGACCAGACGCGCTCGGCACCCGACTACCTGGGCGCGCTGCTCGTGTGCGTGGCGCTCGGCGCCCTCGTCTTCGGCCTCACCCAGGGTCCGACGTGGGGGTGGAGCACCCCGGGGGTCCTTGGCTGCCTCGTGGCATCCGCCGCGTTGGGCGTCGCCTTCGCGCTGCGCTGCGCTCGGCACCCCGAGCCAGTGCTGGATCTCGCGCTCTTCAAGAGCCGCAACTTCTCCGTGGCGAACGCAGCGATGGTGCTCTACGCCATCGGCTTCTTCGGGATGCTGCTCGGCAACATCTTGTTCCTGCAGCACGTGTGGCACTACTCGGTGGTCGACGCAGGACTCGCCGTCACCCCTGGCCCGCTCGTCGTCGCGTGCGTGTCGTCGTCCGCCGGCAGGCTCGCGAATCGCATCGGCTTTCGCACCGTGCTGCTCTGCGGCGCTGGCGTGCTCACCGTCGGGTTGCTCCTCTACGCCGTTCGCGTCGGCGTCCGCCCGGACTACGCGGGGGTGTGGCTGCCGTCCACGCTCCTCGTGGGCCTCGGCATCGGCCTCACCTTCCCGGTCCTCGGGGCGACTGCGGTGTCGAACCTCGCACCCGAGCGCTTCTCAGTCGGGAGCGCGGTGAACCAGACGGCTCGGCAGGTCGGGGGCGCCGTCGGGGTGGCGATCCTCGTCGTCATCCTGGGCTCCTCGAGCGCCGTGCCCGCACTCAGCTCGTTCCGGCACCTCTGGGAGTTCGCCGCGGCGATGGCGATCGTCTCGGGCGCGGTGTGCTGCCTGCTGCCCCGGCGACTCGCCGCGAGCGCGGCCGCGAGCGCGGCTGCGGCACCGGCCTCGGCCAACGCGACGTGATCGAGGTCACGGCGCCGACGCCGGCGCCACGGCCTTCGTGGGGCGCACCACGCGAGCGCACGGTCACGTGGTTCGCGCCCGCGGCCCTGCACGCCGAGCCGCGCAGCGGCATCGCGTTCCTCGAAGCGCTCCGCGACGGCGCTCGCCCTTCCGCCGATGGCGTCTGTCTTCGGGTTCCGCATCGTCGAGGTCGGCGCCGGCCACATCGTGTTCGAGTGCGAGCCCGACGAGTCCTCCTACAACCCCCTCGGCGTCGTCCACGGCGGGCTCGTGTGCACCCTCTTAGACACGGTCACGGGCTGCGCGGTGCACTCGACCCTGGAGGCCGGTGTGTCATATACGTCGATCGACCTGTCGGTGAGCTATCTGCGCGCGGTGACGGTCGAGTCCGGGACGCTGCGCGCGACCGGGATCGCGACAAAGGTGGGCCGGCGCGTGGGGTTCGCGGAGGGACGGGTGATCGACGCTTCGGGTCGCGAGGTCGCGACGGCGACGTCCAGCCTCCTCATCGTCGCGCCGTAGCCGGATCCCCCATTTCAACAAGGGTTACTGCCCGGTACGATTCGGCGGTGACCATCAAGCGCGTCGGCGTCGTCGGTTCGGGGACCATGGGGCTCGGCATCGCCGAGGTGGCCGCGGCGTGCGGCTGCGAGGTGGTGGTGCGCAGCCGGTCGACCGCCACGGCCGAGGGGCTCGTGGCGGTCCTCGAGAAGTCGCTCGCCCGCCAGGTCGAAAAGGACAAGCGCACGAAGGAGGACGCGGCCGAGATCCTCTCGCGCGTCACCCCGACCGGCGAGCTCGAAGAGCTGGCCGAGTGCGACCTGGTCATCGAGTCCATCGTCGAGGACCTGGGCGCCAAGAAGCAGCTCTTCATGGAGCTCGACCGGCTGACCAGGCGCGACGCCATCCTCGCGACCAACACCTCGACCCTGCCGGTCGTCGAGCTCGCGATGGAGACCTCTCGGCCCGAGCTGGTCTGCGGCATCCACTTCTTCAACCCGGCCCCGGTCATGCGGCTCGTCGAGATCGTGGTCCCGATCACGGCCGCAGACGAGACGATCGCAGCGGTCCACGACTTCGTGGCTGCCTGCGGCAAGGAGGCGGTCGAGGTGAAGGACCGGGCGGGCTTCGTCGTGAACGCCCTGCTCTTCCCGTACCTCAACAGCGCGATGCGCCTTCTCGAGTCCCAGGTGGCGACGATGGAGGGCATCGACGCGGCGATGACGGGCGGCTGCGGGTTCCCGATGGGGCCGTTCGCGCTGCTCGACCTGGTCGGGCTCGACACGTCGCTGTCGATCCTCGAGGCGCTGCACAAGGAGAACGGCGACCCCGCGAGCCTGCCCGCACCGATGCTGCGGCGCCTGGTCGCAGCGGGTCGGCTCGGACGCAAGTCCGGCCACGGGTTCTACGACTACCGTCGATAAGGACCCGAGGGAGGCGAGCGTGACCGAGCGAGCCGCACCGTGGCTGATGCGGACCTACTCGGGGCACTCGACCGCGGCCGCCAGCAACGAGCTGTACCGCACGAACCTCGCCCAGGGCCAAACCGGCCTCTCGATCGCCTTCGACCTGCCCACCCAGACCGGCTACGACCCCGATGATCCCGCGGCCAGGGGCGAGGTCGGCCGCGTCGGGGTGCCCGTCGCGCACCTCGGGCACATGGAGCAGCTCTTCGACGGCATTCCGATCGAGGCCATGAACACCTCGATGACGATCAACGCGACCGCGCCGTGGCTGCTCGGGCTCTACGTCGCGATGGCGCAGCGCCGTGGCGTCGAGGCGACCTCCTTGCAGGGCACGACCCAGAACGACCTCGTGAAGGAGTTCCTGTCGCGCGGCACCTACATCTTTGGGCCCGAGGCGTCCAAGCGGCTCACGGTCGACACCATCGCCTACACCGTGGCCCACGTGCCGCGCTGGAACCCGATCAACGTCTGCAGCTACCACCTCCAAGAGGCGGGGGCGACCCCGGTCCAAGAGATCGCCTACGCGCTCGCCACGGCGATCGACGTGCTCGACGCGGTGCGCGGCTCGGGCAAGGTCGACGACGAGGACTTCGACGACGTCGTGGGGCGGATCAGCTTCTTCGTCAACGCGGGGATCCGCTTCGTCGAAGAGACCGCCAAGATGCGCGCGCTCACCGCGATGTGGGACCGGATCTGCCGCGACCGCTACGGCGTCTCGGACCCCACGCTACGCCGCTTCCGCTACGGGGTCCAGGTGAACTCGCTGGGTCTCACCGAGCAGCAGCCGGAGAACAACGTCCAGCGCATCGTCTTGGAGCTGCTGGGCGTGACTCTCTCGGCGGACGCGCGTGCACGCGCGGTCCAGCTGCCCGCGTGGAACGAGGCGCTCGGGCTCCCCCGCCAGGCCGACCAGCAGTGGTCGCTTCGGATCCAGCAGGTGCTCGCCTTCGAGACCGACCTCTTGGAGTATCCCGACCTCTTCGCGGGCTCGCTCGTGATGGAGGCCAAGACGGCCGAGCTCATCGACGCCGCGCAGTCCGAGCTCGACGACGTGCTCGACCGCGGCGGCGCCTTCTCGGCGATCGGAGAGCTGAAGCAGCGGCTCGTCACGAGCCAGACCGCTCGGATCGCGGCCATCGAGTCCGGCGACCTGCGCGTCGTCGGGGTCAACTGCTTCGCGGACGCCGCGGGCTCACCGCTCGGCGGCGAGGCCGCCGCGTCGATCCTCACCGTCGACCCGGGCGTCGAGGACTCGCTGCGCCGCGACGTCGAGGCGTGGCGCGCCTCGCGAGACCAGGCCGCTGTCGACAGGGCCCTCGACGAGCTGCGGCGTGTCGCCGGGAGCGACGGCGCACAGGACAACGTGATGGTCCCGACGATCGCGCTCGCGCTCGCCGGCGGCACCACCGGGGAGTGGGCCGGCGCGCTTCGCGAGGTGTTCGGCGAGTACCGCGCGCCGACAGGCGTGGGCACCGCGCGCGCGCCGCGCCGGTCGCTCGAGGCCGTGGCTGCGCGCGCTCGCGAGTTCGCCGACACCTACGGCGGGCCACCCCGGCTGCTCGTCGCCAAGCCGGGACTCGACGGGCACTCGAACGGCGCCGAGCAGATCGCGGTCGCCGCGCGCGACGCGGGCTTCGAGGTCGTGTACCAGGGCATCCGGCTCACCGCGTCCGAGATCGTCGCTGCCGCGCGCGACGAGGACGTCGACATCGTGGGGGTGTCGATCCTGTCGGGCGCGCACTTGGCGCTCGTCCCCGAGCTCGTCGAGCTGCTCGACGACGCCCACGTGAGCGCGCGCGTCGTCGTCGGGGGCATCGTGCCGGCCGAGGACGCCGAGGCGCTGCTGGCGCTCGGGGTGCGCGCGGTGTTCACCCCGAAGGACTTCGAGCTCGCGACGATCATGGACCGATTGGTCGACCTCGCAGCAGAGCGCCGGGGTGCCGAGGTCCACGCGACGGCCTGAGTCAGCCCGGTCGGCTGCGCCCCCTGATCGGGTGCGCGCTGAACCAGCGTCCCGAGAACCGCCACGTCGCCGTCGCCGGCTCCGCACCGGGCGCGGTGGCCACGAGCTGCTCGATCGCCGCATCGATCGCGGCGCGCACGTCATCGGGCACCGCGGGCCGCGCGCGCAAGCCCGCCGTCACAGCGGCATGTTCCCGTGCTTGCGCTTGGGCAGGTCCTCGCGCTTGGTCGACAGCATCTCGAGGCTCGAGGCGAGCAGTCGGCGCGTGTCAGCCGGGTCGATCACGTCGTCGATGAAGCCGCGCTCGGCTGCGAGGTACGGGTTCGCGTAGCGCTCGGCGTACTCGTCGATCAGCTCCTCGCGCCGCGCCGCGGGGTCGTCGGCGTCGGCGAGATCGCGGCGATACACGATCTCGACCGCGCCCTGCGAGCCCATGACGGCGAGCTCGGCGGTGGGCCACGCGTACGCGAGGTCCGCGCCGATCGACTTGGAGTTCATGACGACGTAGGCCCCGCCGTAGGCCTTGCGCGTGATCAGCTGGATCCGCGGCACGGTCGACTCGCAGAACGCGTAGAGCAGCTTGGCCCCGTGGCGGATGATGCCGCCGTACTCCTGGTCCGTCCCCGGCATGAAGCCCGGCACGTCGACGAAGGCGATGATCGGCACGTTGAACGCGTCGCAGGTGCGCACGAACCGTGCGGCCTTCTCCGAGGAGTCGATGTCGAGCACGCCGGCAAGGTGTGCTGGCTGGTTGCCGACGATGCCGACCGGGCGCCCGTCGATCTTGGCGAAGCCGACCGTGACCGACATCGCCCAGTTCGCGTTCACCTCCATGTAGTCGCCGTCGTCCACGACCGCCTTGATCACCTTCTTCATGTCGTAGGGCTGGCTCGAGGAGTCCGGCAGGAGCGAGCGCAACTCGCTGCACACACGGTCGGCCGGGTCGGTCGCGGCCGTGCGCGGGGGCTCCTCCAGGTTGTTCGCCGGCAGGAAGCTCAGCAAGTAGCGGACCTCGTCGAGGCAGCTCTTCTCGTCGGGGTACACGAACTGTGCGACGCCCGAGCGCGTCGCGTGGGTCAGGGCGCCGCCGAGCTGCTCGAGGGTCACGTCCTCGCCCGTCACGGTCTTGACCACGTCGGGACCCGTGATGAACATGTGCGAGCTGTCCTTCACCATGAACACGAAGTCGGTAAGCGCGGGCGAGTACACCGCGCCACCGGCGCACGGGCCGAGAATGACCGAGATCTGCGGGACGACGCCTGACGCGCGCGCGTTGCGCACGAAGATCCCGCCGTAGGAGTGCAGCGCGCTCACGCCCTCTTGGATGCGCGCGCCCGCGCCGTCGTTCAGCCCGATGATCGGCACGCCGAGCGACTCGGACAGGTCCATCACCTTGTGGATCTTGGCCGCGAAGGTCTCGCCGAGCGCCCCGCCGAAGACGGTGAAGTCCTGCGAAAAGACGCACACCTTTCGGCCGTCGATCGTCCCGAAGCCCGTGATCACGCCGTCGGTATAGGGACGTGAGTCCTCGAGGCCCATGCCGTGCGCCTGGTGCCGCGCGAGCATGTCGAGCTCGACGAAGCTGTTCTCGTCGAGCAGGTACTCGAGCCGCTCGCGCGCGGTCAGCTTCCCCTTGGCGTGCTGGCGCTCCACCGCATGGGCGCTGCCGGCGTTGCGGGCTTCCTCGCGGCGCCGCTCGAGGTCCTTCAGTCGTTCCTCCATGGAGTGCTCCATGGGACCGAGGCTACCGATCGCCTACCGCTGCCCTACGAGTTGTCCTGGACGAGCTCGATGAGCGTGCCGAAGGAGGCCGACGGGTGCAAGAAGGCGACGGTCGTGCCCCGGGACCCGGGCCTCGGGACCTGATCGATGACCCTGGCCCCCGCGGACTTGACCGCCTCAAGGGCGCTGGCGCAGTCCGCGACGCGGTAGGCAACGTGGTGGAGGCCCTCGCCGCGCGACGCGAGGAACCGCGCGACCGGCGAGGACTCCGTCGTCGGTGTGAGCAGCTGGACGTACGACTCGGCGACCGCCACGAGCGCCTCTTCGACGCCGTCGGACTGCACCACCTCGCGGTGCACCACCGGCGCGCCGAGGACCTCTTCGTACCACCTGACCGCCGCGTCGAGGTCGCGCACCGCGATCGCGACGTGGTCGATCTCGGTGAGCAGCGACTCGCTCATCGCTTGGCGGCGTGGTGGCGCCGAAAGATCGTGAGCCGGTCCTCGCCGACGCGCTCACGCAGCTCGTGGTCGTCGATGCCCAGGCCCTCGTGCGGCGCGAGGCAGAGCACGCCGAGCTTGCCCTCGGCGCGGTTCTGGTGCACAAGGAGTGCTGCCTCGCCCACTGCCTCGAGCGGGTACACCGCGGCGAGCGGCGGCAGGATCTTGCCCTCGCAGACGAGCTGGTTGGCGTGCCACGCCTCGCGGTAGTTCGAGAAGTGGCTGCCCTTGATCGACTTCAGCTTCATCCAGAGGTGTCGGTTGTCGTACTCGATCATGTAGCCGGTCGTCGCGGCGCACGTGATGACCGTGCCCCCGCGCTTGCAGACGTAGACACTCGCGCCCATTGTCTGGCGGCCGGGGTGCTCGAAGACGATGTCGGGGTCCTCGCCGACGAGTGCGCGGATGTCCTGGCCGAAGCGTCGCCACTCCTTGTCGTCCTGGGTGTGCTCGTCGGCCCAGAACCGGTAGCCGCGCTCTGTGCGATCGAGGACGTGCTCGCAGCCGAGCTCGTGCAGCAGCGCCACGCGCCCCGGGCTCGAGACGACGCCGACGGGCGTGCCGCCGCCGTTCAGCACGTACTGCACCGCGAAGCTCCCGAGCCCCCCCGTCGCCCCCCACACGAGCACGTTGTCGCCCTGGGTCACGGGCGCGCCGTTCTGCGAGACGAGCATGCGGTACGCGGTCGAGTTGCACAGGGCGTTGACCGCCGCCTCCTCCCAGGACAGGTGCGCGGGCTTGGGCATGAGCTGGTTCGCCTTCACGACGGCCACGTCGGCGAGCCCCCCGAAGTTGGTCTCGAACCCCCAGATCCGCTGGTTCACCGCGAGCATCGAGTCGTCGTGGGCGCTCGGGTCCTGGTCATCCACGTAGTTGCAGTGGACGGTCACCTTGTCGCCCGGCCGCCACGATCGCACCGCCGAGCCGACGCGCAGGACGATCCCCGCGGCGTCCGAGCCGACGACGTGGTGGTCGAGGGCGTGGCGGGCCCCCCAGATGGACTCGCGAGCGAGCCTGTCGAGGAACCCGAACGTCGCCAGCGGCTCGAAGATCGACGTCCAGACTGTGTTGAAGTTGATGGACGACGCCATCACCGCCACGTAGGCCTCGTCCGGCGCGAGCTCGGGCAGCGGCACGTCGCCGACGTGCAGCGATGCCCTCGGGTCCTTGTCCGCGGACGCCATGCCCTCGAACATCGCAGCGTCCTCGCGACGCACGTAGGCCGCCCGGTACGAGGTGGGCAGCTCGAGCGCGGCGAGCTCGTCGCCGGTGGCGCCGTTGACCGCGGCCAAGAGGATCTCGCTCATCGGCGGAGGATAGTTCGCCGACTTCGCACGCTCCCTTGGCGAGTAGGTTGACTCCGCCAGACGCGAGGAGGTCCGCCGTGCCCACATCGGTCATCGTCACAGGGGCACGAACCCCAATCGGGAAGCTCTCCGGCGCGCTCGGCGGCTTCACCGCCATGCAGCTCGGAGGCTTCGCCATCCGCGCCGCGCTCGAGCGCGCAGGCGTCAGCCCCGACGAGGTCGACGAGGTCCTCATGGGCCAGGTCCTCCAGGCCGGCCAGGGCCAGATCACCGCGCGCCAGGCGGCCGTCCACGGCGGCATCCCGATGTCAGTGCACGCGACGACGGTGAACAAGGTCTGCCTCTCGGGGCTCAACACGATCTACCTGGCGGACCTGCTCATCCGCGCCGGCGAGGCCGAGGTCATCGTGGCGGGCGGCATGGAGTCCATGACCATGGCGCCGCACCTCCTTCAGGGCGTGCGGGCCGGGTACCGGATCGGTGACGCGACCCTCGTCGACTCGATGATGCTCGACGGCCTGACCTGCGCGTTCGACCACTGCGCGATGGGGCTGTCGACCGAGCAGCACAACGCGGGCCGGATCTCTCGCGCCCGCCAGGACGCCTTCAGCGCCGCGAGCCACGAGCGGGCCGCCGCCGCCAGCAAGAACGGCCTCTTCGCCCAAGAGATCGTCCCCGTCGAGGTGCCCCAGCGCAAGGGCGAGCCGATCGTCGTCGACACCGACGAGGGGATCCGCCCGGGCACGACCGCCGAGTCGCTCGGCGCGCTTCGCCCGGCGTTCACCCCCGACGGGACCATCACCGCAGGCAACGCGTCGCAGATCTCCGACGGCGCGGCCGCGGTCATCGTGATGTCCAAGGAGCGTGCCGCGGCCGCGGGCCTCGACGTGCTCGGCGAGCTCGTCGCCTACGGCCAGGTCGCCGGTCCCGACGCCTCGTTGCTCTCCCAGCCCGCCAACGCCATCAAGGCCGCGGCGCACAAGGCCGGCATCGCGGTCGGCGACTTCGACCTCGTCGAGATCAACGAGGCGTTCGCCGCCGTCGGGCTGTGCTCGGCCGACGAGCTGGGTCTCGACGAGTCGCGCCTCAACGTGAACGGCGGCGCGATCGCGCTCGGCCACCCCGTCGGCATGTCCGGCACGCGCCTGGCGCTGACCGCGCTGCTCGAGCTCCGTCGCCGTGGCGGCGGGACCGCGGCGGTCGCGCTCTGCGGCGGCGGCGGCCAGGGCGACGCCGCCGTCCTACGCACCGTCGGCTGACGAGTCCCTGAGCGGGGCGCCGAAGTACTCGAGGGTGCAGCCGCCCTCGCTCGCCATGTCGGCGTCGAAGGCGAGCACCGCGACGCCGCACATGGGGTAGCCATCGGACAGCGCCGCATCGGCGACGCCGCGGTCTGACACGAGGTCCGCGACGAGGTAGCTGACCGTCGGGCTGTGGCAGACGACGAACAGGTCGCCGTAGCCGGGGTCGGCCACCACCAGCGCGTCGAGCACGTCGCGCGTCGTCACGTCCCGCGCCCCGTTGTACAGGGCAGGGTCGACGAGCGCCCGCGCGCACGCCGGGCTGCCGGCCAGGGCGAGCTCAAAGGTCTCGAGGGTGCGCGCCGAGTCCGAGACGACCGCGGTGCCCCGAACCCCCGCGAGCGGCTGGCCGGGCTCGGTCCATCCGCGCAACGCGGTCGCCTGGGCACGGCCCCGCGTCGACAGCTCTCGACCGTGATCGCCGCGCTTCGAGCTGCGACGCGCCTTCGCATGTCGGAGAACGACCAGCCGGCGCACGCGGTGAGTCTCCCAGAGACCGAGGGCACAGCGCCCAATCACGTAGCGTGTCGGCACCCCATGCACCACGTCGCGCACCACATCACGTACTTCCAGGCGATCGTCATCGGGCTCATCCAGGGCATCACCGAGCTCTTCCCGGTGTCGAGCCTCGGGCACGGCGTCATCCTCCCGGCGCTCTTCGGGTGGAACGACATCTACAGCTCCCAGGCGCAAGGCGACAGCTTCTACCTCGCGTTCCTCGTCGGGCTCCATGTCGGGACCGCGATCGGGCTCCTCGCGTATTACTGGCAAGACTGGCTGCGTCTCGTCGGCGCGTTCTTCGCCACGCTGCGAACGCGGCGCATGGAGACGCCCGACCAGCGGTTCATCTGGCTGCTCATCGTGGCCACGATCCCCGTCGGGATCGTGGGCCTCGCCTTCGAGCACAAGCTGCGGGTGCTCTTCACCAAGCCGCTGTACGCGTCGGTCTTCCTCACCGTCAACGGCGTGATCCTGATCGGCGGCGAGCTCATCCGGCGACGCACGCTCGCACACCAGGGCCGCCTGCGCACCGCGAAGGGCCGCCACGTCGCGGTTCCCGACGTCGAGGCCGGCGGGTTCCGCAAGCTCGAGACGCTGTCGTTCACGAGGGGGACGTTGATCGGGAGCTCCCAGATCCTTGCCCTGCTCGCCGGCATCAGCCGCTCGGGCGTGACGATGGTCGCCGGCATCTCTGAGGGCCTCGACCACGAGGACGCGGCCAGGTTCACCTTCATGCTCGCGACGCCGGTGATCCTGCTCGCCGGTCTGCTGAAGCTCCCCGACCTCTTCGGGCCGCTCGGCGACGGCGTGCGCGGCCAGACGGTCGTCGCGGCGATCTGCGCGGGGGTCACGGCCTGGGTGTCGGTCCGGTTCCTCGTTCGCTGGTTCCAGACCAAGACGCTCTGGCCGTTCGGGGCCTACTGCCTGCTCGCGGGCATCGCCAGCACGATCTATTTCGCCACCTACTACCACGCCTGACAGGCGCGCGCGGCCTAGGGCTCGAGCGGGCGACGGCCGTCGAGCGCGCGGCCGAGCGTGGCGTCGTCGGCGAACTCGAGGTCCCCGCCCACGGGCAGGCCGCTCGCGGGGCGGGTGACCACGACGCCGAAGCTCGCGAGCTCCCTCGACAGGTACATCGCGGTCGCGTCGCCCTCCACGTTCGGGTTCGTGCAGACGATCACCTCTGTCACGCCGCCGTCAGCGAGGCGCGACTTGAGCTCTGCGATGCGCAGCTGGTCGGGGCCAACACCCTCGAGCGGGCTGAGCGCGCCGTGCAGCACGTGGTAGGTGCCGCGGAACGCGCCGGAGCGCTCGACCGCGACGACGTCGCGCGGGTCCTCGACCACGCAGATGATCGACGTGTCGCGCCTCGTGTCCGAGCAGGTGTCGCAGCGGCCGCTGCGGTCCGCCACGTTGCAGCAGACATCGCACAGCGAGGTCTGCTCGCGCATCTCGACGAGCGCGCCGGCGAGCCGGCGGGCGTCCTCGTCGGGCTGACGCAGCAGGTAGAAGGCCATCCGCTGCGCGGACTTCGGGCCGATGCCCGGCAGTCGTCCCAGCTCGTCGATGAGTGCGCGGAGGGGCTGGGGGTACACCTAGGCGGGCACCTCGGTGGCGCCGGGGAAGGCGTCGAGCACGCGTGCCGCCGCGACCGACTCGGTGGCGGTGACCGGCCCGCCCTCGAGATCGTCGAGGTCGATCTCCTCGATGGGCGCGCCCGCGGGATCCGGGGCCGAGGGTGCAGCCTTCGCGCGAGTCGCGGGCCGTGCCGCGTCGTCGACCACCAGTCGCAGTCGCACCGGCGTTGCGAAGTGAGCGGCAAGCGCGGCCTCCACGTCGGCGCGCTTGCGCTCATACTGGTCGAGCGGCGCATCCGTGTCGATGGCGAAGGTGCACGTCGAGCCTTCGACGGCCGTGAAGCGGCCAGACGCGAACAGCGCGCGTGCCATTGGGGTCAGCCCGGGGAGGATCACGTCGCCCCACGCGACGGTGAGCGTGTCGCGGTCGAGGCCCCCGTCGGCGCGCTCGGCGCTCGGCGGTGCCGCGTCGGCACTTGGCGCGTCCTTGCTCGGGGCGGGGGCAGGGGGCGGGGCGGCGGCCGGGCGTGCGGCACGCGTCGCGTCGCCACGCGCTCGGCTCGTCGCCCGAAGCTCGCCGAGAGGCGGGCGCGCACGCGTGGTTGCCGCGGCCTCTGTCGCCGGCCTTGCGACCGAGCCTGTGGCGACGTCGCGCTCGAGTCGCTCGAGTCGTTCGAGCAGCGCGGCGGGTGACGGGTCGAGCTCGGGCTTGGCGACGCGAACGAGGGCGATCTCCACGACGACCGTCGGGTCAGGTGCGTCGCGCATCTCGACCATCGCGCGCCCCAGCGTCTCGAGCGCGCGCACCGTCCGTGCGAGGCCGAGCGACTCGCCGAGCAGCGCCAGTCGGTCGCGGTCCGCGCCCGCGGCCTCGGCGACGTCGGGTGCGAGCTGGAGGAGGAATGCCTGGCGCAGCTCAGAGCAGGCCTCCGTGGCGAGCTGCGAAGCGCTCCAGCCGGCCGCGAGCAGCGTCGACAGCGCGGCGATCACGTCGGTGACCTGCTCGTCGGCGATGGCGTTGAACAGCACGTCGAACGACGGCCGGACGTCGTCGGCGACCCCGGAGGCCGCCACCTGGTCGAGCGCGCTGAGTGCGTCGCGCGCCGAGCCGTGGCCGCGACGCACGGCGGCGTCGATCGCGTCGTCGGGCACCTCGAGCGAGGCGGCAGCGCGGATGTCAGCGAGCAGCCCGTGCAGGGTCTCGCCCGAGAGCAGCCGGAACTCGAGGTGCTGGGTCCTGCTCTTGACCGTCGGCAGGACCTTTTGCGGATCGGTGGTCGCGAGGACGAAGACGACGTGGCTCGGGGGCTCTTCGAGCGTCTTCAAGAGGGCGTTCGCCGCCGCGGTCGAGAGCATGTGGACCTCGTCGACGATGTAGACCTTCCATCGTCCGGGCGTGCCCAGCGCGGCGTGGTTGATCAGGTCCCTGATCGCGTCCACGCCGTTGGTCGACGCGGCGTCGAGCTCGGTGACGTCGAGCGAGGTGCCCCGGGTGATCTCCGTGCAGCTGTGGCACACCCCGCACGGCTCGCCGGCGCTCGGGTGCTCGCAGTTGAGGGCCTTGGCGAGGATCCTCGCCGAGGTCGTCTTGCCCGTGCCGCGCGGGCCGCTGAACAGGTAGGCGTGGGCGACGTGGTCGGTCGCGACCGCGGTGCGCAGCGCCCGCACGACGTGGTCCTGGCCGCGCAGCTCTGCAAAGGTCGCGGGTCGGAACCGGCGATACAGCGAGGTGACGCCGTCGGACCCGGTCGTCTCGGACCCGCTCGCAGTCATCGCGAGGATGCTATTCGCACGATGTGTGACCGGGACCCGAAGCGATGGCCAGGCTGGCTGCGGCACCCGGTGCAACCTGCTGAGAGCTGCTGCCTTCCGGCCCTGACCCGGTTCACAAGCGCCCGTCGCGCAGGACCCGGCCACCGCTTCGGATCTCGGTCGTGCTGCACGATACCGCGCGCACGGCCAGTGCCCGCGAGCGCATTTAGTAGCCTGCGCGCGCCGTTCATCGGCGAGGAGGAGTGCGAGAGCGGCCGAATCGGCACGATTGGAAATCGTGTGTGGGGCAACCCACCGTGGGTTCAAATCCCACCTCCTCCGCGTGAGCCCTGCCCAGCTGGACCTCGACGCCAACCTCGACGACCACGCCTCGATGCGCCTTGCGCTGGCCGCTGCCAACGAGGCAGGCGAGCGCGGCGACGTCCCGGTGGGCGCCGTCGCTATTTGCCAGGGTCGCGTGCTCGCGACCGCGGGCAACGCGCGCGAGCAGCGCCAGGACCCGACGGCGCACGCCGAGCTGCTCGTGCTGCAGGCCGCAGCCACGTTGCTCGGGCGCTGGCGGCTGGACGACGTGACGGTCGTCGTGACCCTCGAGCCGTGCGCGATGTGCGCCGGCGCGCTCGTCAACGCCCGCGTCGAGCGGCTCGTCATCGGGGCACCTGACCCGAAGGCAGGGGCGGTCGGCTCGCGCTACAACCTGTTGGCGGACCCGAGGCTCAACTGCGAGGTGCCGGTCACGTTCGGCGTCCTCGCCAAGGAGTGCGGCGAGCTGCTCACGGCATTCTTCGCTGCGCGGCGATAGCTCACCAGCTGGGGGCGCTCGGGCCGGGCGTGTGCGGGCCCGGCGCGCCCGACCGCATGGGCCGCGAGACTGGCAGCACCCATCCCCCGCCGCGCTTCGCTGCGACCACGCCCTCCAAGAGCTGCTCGGCCACGAGCCCGGGCGGCGCGCCGGCGATGCTCGGGGCGATCAGGTTCGCGAGCCGAGCGGCGAGGCTCGCTCGCGCGCCGGGCGTGTAGCCCCAGCGACCCCGCAGGAACCGCTCGGCGAGCGCGACCTGCTCGGCTGTCACCGCCGAGACGTCCCAGTGCGACGCGTCGAGCGCGATGCCGAAGGCAGACGCGACAGGGGCGACGAGGTGCCCCTCGGCGCCCGCGAGCACGCCCGGGGAGCCCGCTCGGCGCGCCGAGGCAGCCCGGCGCTCGCGCACCACGATCGTGCCGGCCGCCAGGTCCCCGAGCCGCTGGTGGCGCTTCGTGCCGAGGATCATCCACAGCCCCATGCACAAGAAGAGGTAGTCCGCGATGCGCACCACGTTGCGCACGAGGCTCGCGAGGAACCCGACGGGGCGCCCGTCGAGGCGGAGGACTCGCAGCCCGACCGCGAGCTTGCCCAGGGACCTCCCGCCGCTCAGCATCTCGAGGATCACGAAGTAGCCGAGCACGTCGAGCAGCACGATGACCGAGATGCCGCCGATCGCGAGGAGGGACGACGACCCCGACGAGACGGCCGCGACCGAAAAGACGAGGATCGCGAGGTACACGAGCACGACCTGTGCAAGCGTGTCGAGCAAGATGGCCACACTCCGCGAGCCCGCGCCAGCGAGCACCAGCTCGATGCTGACGCCCTCTGGGGTGGCTGTCACGATCCGATCCTCGAGGTCCACCCGATGAACCTAGAACGCTTCGTGTCGACCAGGGCGGCGGAGTGGCGCGAGCTCGACGCGCTCGCGCGCGGCTCGCGAGGCAGGGTCTCGAAGCTGTCGCCTTCAGACCTCCTCGAGCTGGGCGAGCGCTACCGCTCAGCGGCCGCCGACCTCGCGCTCGCCCGACGCTCCTTCCCCCACGAGCCGGTGACCGAGGAGCTGGCCGACCTCGTCGGCCGCGCCCGCGGCGTCGTGTACGCCAAGGCCCCGCACGGCGAGTCGGTCGGGCGCTTCTTCACCTCGACGCTCTGGTGCGAGATCAGGTCGATGTCGTCGCTGCTATGGCTCTCTGTCGCGGTGATCGTGGGCTCGGTCCTGCTGGGTGCCCTGTGGGCGGTGTGGGACCCCGCGAGCGCGTCGGGACTGCTGCCGGCTGGCTCGCACATCTCGGTGCACACCAAGGGCGCGTTCTTCGGCGTCTCGGTCGCCTCGCGCGGCGGCCTCGCCGCGGAGATCTTCGTCAACAACATCATCGTCGCGTGCCTCGTCGTCGTCGGCGGCTTCACCTACGGCGTGCTCACCGTGTGCTCGCTCGCCTACAACGGCGCACTGCTCGGGGTCATCGGCACCCTCGAGTGGAAGGGCGGCGGGTTCTCCCAGTTCGTTCGGCTCGTCGTCCCCCACGGGCTGCTCGAGCTCAGCTGCTTCGCGCTCGCGGGGGCGGCCGGGCTCAGCATCGCGAGGGCGCTCATCGACCCGGGGCGGCGGTCCCGACCCGACGCGCTGGCAGCATCGACCGCAAAGGTGGGCGCCGCACTCGTCGGGGTCATGGCCTTTCTCGTGTGCGCCGGCACCGTCGAGGGCTTCATCACCCCGTGGGACCTCTCTTTGCCCGCCGCGCTCGCACTCGGCGTCGTGCTGTGCGCGGCGTTCTGGTCGGCGGTCGTGCTGCGTGGCGGGGCCGCCGCCCGAGCGAAGAGCGCTGCGGCTCAGACCCTCGCGAGCGACTTCAGCCGCACGTAGGCGGCGACCAGGGCGGGCCCCAGCTGGGCGGGCGAGGACTCGACCACCTGGGCACCGAGGGCCGTCGCGGTGCGCACGACCTCGTGGTGCGAGTCGAGCAGCCCGAGCGCGACGGACGCGCGAAGCACGTCGTGGTAGTCAGCCGGTGTCGCCGCCGCCGCGTGCGCGAGGTCCTCGTCGAGCGAGGTGGCGACGAGGACCTCGTGGCGTCGCACGAGGATCGGCACGGCGTCGAGGATCGTCCGCGACGCAGCGGGGTCGACGAGGTCGGTGAACACGACGACGATCGAGCGCTTCGTCGCCGCCACCTGCTGGAAGGCGAGCGAGAAGTCGCTCTCGACCTCGGTCGGCTCGAGGTCGAAGAGCGCCTCGACGACGTGCGACGTGCCCCGGCGCCTCGGCGCGACCCTGCGGGTGACGCCAGCTGCGAACGCGGTCGCGCCCACGCGGTCGCCTGCGTCGTCGGCCGCGACGCCGAGCACGCACAGCGCGTCGAGCGCGACGTCAAGCCGGGTCAGCGGCCCGATCGGCGAGCACATGAGGCGCCCGGTGTCGACGAGGCAGACGAGGTCGCGGTTCTCGTCGACCCGGTACTGGTTCGTCATCGGCCGCGCGCATCGCGACGTCGCCATCCAGTTCACGAAGCGCACGTCGTCGTTCTCGTCGTACTCGCGGATCGACTCGAACTCGGTGCCGATGCCGGTCTTGCGCACCGCCGCTCCCTCAGCCCCGCGTCCACGGCGCCGCATCGCGAGCAGCCGTGCACGGGGGAGGTCCGGGAGCACGCGCACCGTGTCGCTCGACGTGCGCCGCAGGTCCACGGTCGCGAGGCCGAGCGGCCCGACGAGCCGCACGACCGCGCCCGGCAGCTGGTGGGTGCCGCGATGGCGGCCGGTCACGATGCCGTCGAGGCGCCGGCCAGCCACCTCTTTGGGGTCGACGACGAGCTCGGGCGGCGCGGGCTGGCGGAGCCGGAGCACCCTCGCAGAGGTCGTCACCGTGACGGTGATCGGCGCGCTCGCACCGCGGGCGAGCGTCGGCGCCACGGCCACGTCGATGCGGACGGTTGCCCGCCGCGCCGCCACTGCGTCCGCGAGCGCGCACAGGAGGATCCCGAGCCCGAGCGCGACCGCGGCAGCCGAGGCGAGCCGCAGGCCAGCGACGACCGCGGCCGCGATCACGAGCGCGGCGACCACCCGGAGCGTCGGGCGCGGGAACGACGGTCTGGACGTGGCCGCGTCCACCTAGCGGGGCACCGGCACCGTGCGCAGCGCGGTCTGCACGGCGTCGACCGCCGAGAACCGGTCGAGCTCGGCCTCGGCGGTGAGCACGAGGCGGTGCGCGAGCACGGGGACCGCGAGCGAGGCCACGTCGTCGGGCGTCACGTAGTCGCGGCCAGAGATGCAGGCGGTCGCCTTGGCCGCGGCGAGCAGGTGGACCGCTGCACGGGGGCTCGCCCCTAGTGCCACGCTCGGGAGCTCGCGCGTGCGCCGCACGATCGAGATGACGTAGTCCGCGACGCCCTGGGCGACCCGCACCGAGTCGACGTCGGACCTCGCCGCAGACAGCGTTGCGGCGTCGCCGACCGCCGTCACGTCCTCGAGCGTGGTCGGGGTGACCCCGCGGTGCGCCAGCGCGAGCATCCGGCGCTCGTCGGCCTCGGAGGGGTACGACACGGCGACGCGCAGCAAGAAGCGGTCGAGCTGGGACTCCGGCAGCGGGTAGGTGCCCTCGAAGTCGATGGGGTTCTGGGTGGCGAGCACGACGAAGGGGTCGGGCAGCGCGTGGCTCACCCCGTCGACGGAGACCTGGCGCTCCTGCATCGCCTCGAGGAGCGCGGCCTGGGTCTTGGGCGGCGTCCGGTTGAGCTCGTCGGCGAGCAGCAGGTTGGTGAACACCGGGCCGCGCCGGAACACGAACTCGCTGCCTCGCATCGTGAGGGTGCCCGTGAGGTCCGAGGGCAAGAGATCCGGCGTGAACTGGACGCGACGACCCTCGAGTCCCATGGCGCGCACGATGGCGGCGGCGAGGAGCGACTTGGCGACCCCGGGCGGCCCGTCGATGAGCACGTGGCCGCCCGCGAGCATCGCGACGAGGGTCGCGTCGACGAGGGCGCCCTGCCCGACGACGACCTTGCCCACCTCGTGGTGCAGCGCAGCGCGGAGTGCCGCCGTCCGCTCGGCGTGCGCGGGCTCGAACTGCGTCATCTGAGGTCCCTTCGATCTGCCAGCCATGCGTGCGCGCGCCCGACCTGGAGGGCGGCAGCCTTGGTGGCAGGCCGGCCCAGCGCGGCGCGCACCACCCACGTCGGGATGCCGCGCGCCTCCGCATCCTTGCCGATGTCGTCGTCTGGGGCCGCGACGTCGCTGCGCAGCACCCGCACGAGCAGCCGGCGCGTGTCCGCGGCCAGCGCGTCGGTCGCCTCGGCCACGTGCTGCGAAGCGCCTGATGAGAGCAACGACGCGAGCGCGTCGACGTGGCCGATCCTCGCAGGGGCCCGGTCCCTGGCCGCGCGCTCGACCGGGCCGAACCGCCGAGACGCCGACACGACCCAGGTGAAGATGGCGAGGAGGGCCATCAGCAGCGCGGCCTGCACCCATGCGGGCAGGGCTCGCAGCCCCGTCGCGACCGCCGCTGGCGTCATGTCGGCGGCGTCGATGACGACGCGGCCGCCGAAGGGCTTGCCAAGGTCCCAGGCCAGCGCCGCGTCGTCACGAGCGGCGAGCTGGGCGTCGCGCAGCGGCACGCTCGAGGCGACCCAGACCACGCCGTGGTCGTCGGCGACCAGCGCGCCGTTCGAGCCCACCACGTCCTGTCGCACCGCACCCGTCGTCCGCAGCACGCCGACGCCAGCTGCGAGGGAGGTCACGCCCTCGGTCAACGGCCCGGGGATCGTGCGCACGACCGTGCCGGGATCGACCGCCTGGAGCACGACGGCGTCACGGGCGCCGAGGAGGGGGCCGGGCGCGCTCGGCGCTGCGCCGACGAATTCCACCCGCCCGCCGCGCTCGACGACCGAGCGCGCGACGGCGCGGTCCGTCACGGTCCAGCGCAGCGGGTCGAGCACGAGGAGCGTGGCGCCGCTCGGGACGCTGGCGGCGCCCAAGGGCTGGCTGACGACGCTGACGGTGTCGCCCTTGTCGCTGAGGAGCGTGACGAATGCCGCGGTGCCTGAGGGCCCTGTCGCATACGGGCTCGTCGGCACGCCCGGCACCGTGCGCTGGCCGACCACGGAGCCGTAGAAGCCAGACACGTACTCGACAGCCAGGATCGCGACGGCGGCGAGCAGGAGCGCCCGGACGAGGAGCGGCAGCCGCGACCACGCCGCGACGGGGCCGCTCGATGACAGCGTCTGCTCGTCGGGCTCGCGCCGCTCGAGCGGTGCGACGTCCGGCGCCGCCGGGTCCACGCCGGAGTCGACCGCGCTCACCTCGGTGCCACCGCCCGGCGCGCCTCGTCGAGCACGCGAGGCCAGTCCGAGAACGCCTGGGCGACCTCGTCCCGCGACGCAGTGACGCCGCCGTAGGCGACGAGCGAGTGCACCGACGCCAGCTCGTCGAACGTGGACGAGGCGAGCTGGCTCGAGAGCGTCGTGGTGGTGAGGGACTCGCGGCCGTGGAGCAAGCCGCGGTCCTCGAGGCGCTCGAGACCTGCGGCGAAGCGGAGCCGCAGCGCCGCATCGAGGTCGCCCGCACGCCAGGCCGCGTCGGCCTCGTCCAAGAGCCGTGCCGCGCGGGCAGCCCGGCGCTCAGAGGTGCCGGGCTCGGAGGCGCCCGCGGCCGGGTTCGCGCGCTGACGCCGCAGGATCACGAGCGTCGCTGCCGCTGCGATCAGGAGCGCGCCGCCGACCGCCAGCACGGTCGAGGACCAGCCACCGAAGAGCGAGTGCGCCCCGCTGCTGATCGGGTGCCCGAGCAGCCGGTCGATCTGGTGCCCGATCCACTTCACAGCGGTCACGATCCAGTGGCCGACGTCGGTCGCGACTCGCTCGAAGAGCCCGGGCGGACGCCGCGGCGTGGCGAAGGGCGGTGCGTCGAGGATCGCTCGGGCGGCCGCCCTCGCCGCGGCTGCGTCGTGCTCGCCGGGAGTCATCGGCTACTGCGGCGATGGAGGCCAGGAGCCGGACGGCGGCGCGCCCGGCGGCCGCCAGGTCCCCGGAGGGCTCGGCGCCCAGCGGGCCTTCGGCTGCGGGAGGAAGCCGTAGGAGCCCGGGCCAGCGTCACCTGCATGGCCATCGGTGAGCAGCTCGAGGTCGAGCCCCTCCTTTCGCACGCGCATGTCGACGGTGAGCACGGTCGCGATCGCGCACGTGAACGGCGAGAAGACCAGGACCGCCCCAAGGCCCTCGATCGAGCCGAGCGCGAACGCGTGCAGCCCCGGATGCGAGCTCGGCACGATCGCGCCCACGATCACGCCCAAGATGGCGTTGAGCACGAGTGTGACGATGAGGACGAGCACCCAGGCGAGCAGGACCGTGCCGAACACCGACCACCACGTGCCTCGCACGAGCGCCCAGGATCGCCGCAGCGCCGCGACGCCCCTCGTGCGCTGCATCATGAGCGACGGAACCGCGAGGCGGTTGACGACAGCCCACCAGAGGTCGGCGATCAGCACGGCAAGCCCGATCGGCAGGACGACGAGCGCCGCGGCCGGCGACGCGCGGGCGATGACGATCCCGAGCAGGGCGAGCGCTCCCCAGCCGAGCACGATCGGCCCGTCGATCAGCAGCACGATCCAGAGCTGGGACGGGACGCGGCGCAGCCCGGTGCCGAGCGCGCCGCGCCACGAGGTCCGCCTGCCGAGATACGTGTCGCCGAACAGCCCGTAGGCGATGGTCCTGGTCGGCGCGTTGAGGAGGAAGCCGAGCACGATCGTGATCGCGAGCGCGCCGATCTCGGGGTCGAGCGCGGACCAGTGGACCGAGGCCACCGTGCCATCGGAGCGTCGCACGATGAACATCGGGGCCGTCACGAGAACCGAGGTCCGCCACCACTGGAGGAGCCCGTCGATCACCGCGACCGGCACGCCGACGACGAGCATCGCTGCCGCGAGCCTGCGGAAGCTCGTCCGGTACAGCTTGATCGCCGCGTCGAGCCGCTCGTTGACGCCGAGCGGCCACAGCACGGGCGACGCGGGCTGCGTCACGCCGGACCCGCTGACGAGCTCTCGTGACCGGGTCGGTCCGCTGGGCGATGTGTCACGTGACCCCTTCGGTCCCGGCGAGGCTAACAACCCCCCACGCGATCACCAGGCGAGATCGAACACGTCAGCGAAGCACGAACTCGCGGATCGCGTGGGCGAAGCCGTCCTCGTCGTTCGACAGCGTGACGCGCCGTGCTGCGCGCTGGACCTGGGGGTCGGCATTGCCCATGGCGATGCTGAGTCCGGCATGGGCGAACATGAGGACGTCGTTCGGCATGTCACCGATCGTCGCGATCTGCTCGATGGCGATGCCGAGCGCAGAGGACAGGTAGGTCACGACCTCGCCCTTGTTGGCGTCTGGGTGGGTGACGTCGAGGTAGTACGGCTGCGACGGGGTCGCCGAGACCGTGTCGCCGAACTCGTCGCGCATCGCGCCCGTCGCCCGTGCGACCGCGTCGTGGTCGTCGCTCACCCCAACGACCTTCACGACGTCGTCGGCGAGGCGGTCGAAGCCGTCGAGCACGATGGGATCGAACTGGCAGGTGCTCGTCTCGCGGGCGACATGGGGGCCGTCTGCGTCGAGCACGTACCACTCGATGCCCTGGTAGCACCACACGCTCAGGTCCTGTGCGCGCAGCGTCTCGATGACGGACGGCACGATTCGACGTGGGATGCAGTGCTTGGCCAGGACCTGCATCGAGGGGTCCACGACCAGTCCCCCGTTGAAGCCGCCGATCGGCGTCGAGATCGTGAGCGGCTCGACCAGCATCGCCATCCCCCGCGGCGGGCGCCCGCTCGTGACCGCAAACGCGATCCCTGCGGCCCCGAGCGCGGCGACGGCGTCGATGGACGCCTGGGTCAGCGCCTTGTCGGACGTGACGAGCGTGCCGTCGACGTCGGAGAGGACGAGCTTGACCTGCCCGTTGGTCACGTGGGCAGGTGCCAGCGATTCGGGGCGACCAGCCGGTTGATCGACTCGGGGCCCCAGGAGCCTCGCCAGTACGGCTCGACGGGGGGCGGCTGCTCCAAGAGGGGGGCAGCGACCTCCCAGAGCCGCTCGATGCCGTCGGAGCGCGTGAACAGCGCCTGGTTGCCGTGCATCGCCTCCAAGATGAGGTGCTCGTAGGCCTCAAGGTTGTTGTCCGTGCTGAACGAGTCGTCGTAGGTGAACGTCATCTCGGCCTCGCGAAGGTGCATCTGAGGGCCGGGCTGCTTGGCGAGGAACTCCGTCGTGATCATGCCGGGGTCTGCGAAGTCGATCACGAGACGGTTGCCCTGCTGTGCGTGCACCTCTGCTTCGAGCGGGAAGATCCGCAGCGTCGGCTCGCACAGCCCGAGGGTCACCACCTGGCGGCTCTGCTCCATGCACTTGCCGGTCCTCAAGAAGAACGGGACGCCCTTCCAGCGCCAGTTGTCGACCTCGGCGCGCAGCGCCACGAACGTCTCGGTCCCGCTGTGGGGGTCGACCCCGGGCTCGCCGCGGTACCCGTCGTACTGGCCACGGACGACGGCCTCGGGATCGATGGGGGCCATCGACTCGAAGACCTTCACCATCTCGTCGCGGAGCGGTCGGGCGTTGAGCGACGTCGGGGGCTCCATGGCCACGATCCCCATCAGCTGGAACAGGTGGGTCACGGCCATGTCGCGGAACGCGCCGGTCTGCTCGTAGAACCCGGCACGACCCTCGATCGAGAGCGACTCGGGCACGTCGATCTGGACGTAGTTCACGTGGTCGCGGTTCCAGATCGGCTCGAACAGTCCGTTCGCGAAGCGCAGCGCGAAGATATTGTCGACCGACTCCTTGCCCAAGAAGTGGTCGATGCGGAAGATCTGGGACTCCTCGAAGTGCTGGGCGATGACCGCGTTGAGGGCCTTCGCAGAGCTGAGGTCGTGTCCGAACGGCTTCTCGCAGATCACCCGGGCGTTCTCGTTCAGTCCCGCGTCGCCCAAGAGCTCGATCATCGAGGGGAACGCCGCGGGCGGGACCGCGAGGTGGTAGAGCCGCCGTGGGCTGGAGCCGATCTCCTTGTCGGCCCGCTCGATCGCGCCGACGAGGCCCCGTGCGTCGCCGGGCTCGGCGACCCCGAAGCTGAGCGCCTCGGCAAAGGTGTCCCACTCCGGGCCCGTCGGCTTGGTCCGGCCGAACTGCGTGATCGCGTCCTTCGCGTGGGATCGGAACGCCTCGACCGTCATCGAGAACGCCTTTGGCGACGAGCCGATGACGCGGAACCGCTCGGGCAGCAGCCCCGCACAGAAGAGGTGGAAGAGCCCCGGCAAGAGCTTGCGCCGCGAGAGGTCGCCGGTCGCCCCGAAGAGCACGATCACGTGGTCGTCGGGTCGCGTGAGACCGAGGGTCGGCACTCGCACATTCACGGCGCACCTCCGGGGGTCATGCTGGTCGTCGAGTCGCCGCGTCCGATAAGCACTGTAGTGACGGCCTCGGGCGCGACGAGCCCATGGCCGACCACACCGGGCACCCACGAGAGGTAGGTCGCGAGCTCGCGGGGGTCGTCGAAGGATCCCCGCCAGTCCGCCAGCACGCCTCCGTCAGGCGTCGGCGGCGCGTCGCGCAGCGTCGCGCCGTTGAGGTGCGAGAGCGTGGCGCGCAGTCCGAAGGCGAGCAGCTCGAGCGGCACGGGCGCGGCCAGCGACGCGACGAGCTTGGTCGAGTCGACGATGACGATGAAAGCCTCGGCCGCGGCGATGACCACCTTCTCGCGGGTGTGCGCACCGCCGCCGCCCTTGATCAGCCAGCCGTCGGGCGCAACCTGGTCGGCGCCGTCGATCGCCAGGTCAAGGTGCGCGAGCTGGTCGAACGGCTCGACTGCGAGGCCGAGACCTCGGGCCTCGTGCTCGGTCCGAGGCGATGACGCGACGTAGACGGCGTCTCTGGCGCGGCGCGCGAGGGCAGCGAGCAGGTGCGTGACCGTCGAGCCGGTCCCGAGCCCGACGCGCATGCCGTCTTCGACGCGCGCGGCGGCCGCGTCGGCGGCGAGCTGCTTTTCGCGCTCCTGGTCCACCTCAGAGCGACGCTGCCGCGGCGTCAGCCATGACCACCGACCGCGGTGCGCACACCCGGCCCGCGGGGATCGACTCGTCGCCCACCAGGAGCCGCGCCAGCGCGTCGCGCTTGTCGTCGCCCGCCACGAGCCACAGCAGCAGCTCGGCGCGACCGATCGCGGGATACGTGAGCGTCATGCGCCGGTAGCCCTGGTACTCGCCGGTGATCGCCACCAGGCGGTCGTGCACGTCGAGGACGGCGTCGCCCGGTACGAGCGAGGCAGTGTGCCCGTCGGGGCCGAGGCCCAGGTGCACGAGGTCGAAGCGGACCGGCAGCTGGGTCGCGTAGCTGTCTGCGGCGGCCTGGAGGGCGCCGTCGGTCACGGGCATCGCCGCGATCTTCACCGGCAGCGAGCCGAGGCACTCGTCGAGCTGGGTCAGGTTGCGGTGCACGTCGCCGTCGGGAGCGACGCGCTCGTCAACCTGGAAGATTCGAACGTGGTCCCAGTCGACGTCCATCGCCGCGAGCGCCCGGAACGCCGGCCACGGGGTGCTGCCTCCGCTGAGTGCGAGCGCGCACTCAGCGCGCTCGGCAATCGTCTCGGCGACCAGCGACGTGATGAACGCACCGGCGGCGCGTGCCGCGGTCTCTGCGTCGGCGAACACACGAAGCTCGTGGCCCGTCATCGCGACCGCTCCTCGTGGCCCCCGAACGCGGCGCGCATCGCCGAGAGGATCTTGCCCGCGAAGCCCCCCTCGCCGCGCGAGTCGAACCTCGAGAACAAAGAGGCAGTGATGACGGGCGCGGGCACGGTCTCGTCGATCGCGGCGAGGACGGTCCAGCGACCCTCGCCCGAGTCCGACACCGAGCCAGAGAACTCCTCGAGCTCGGGCGACTTGGCGAGCGCCTCGGCCGTGAGGTCGACCAGCCACGAGCCGACGACCGAGCCTCGGCGCCACAGCTCGGCGATCTCGGGGATGTCGAGGGCGTACTGGTACGCCTCGGGATCGCGAAGTGGCGCGGTCTCGGCGTCCTCGGCGCGCTGCGTGGCGCCGGCGTCGGCGTGCTTGAGGATGCTGAGTCCTTCTGCGATCGACGCCATCATCCCGTACTCGATCCCGTTGTGGACCATCTTCACGAAGTGGCCCGCGCCGCTCGGCCCGCAGTGCAGGTACCCGTCCGGCGCGGTCCCCTCCGTCGTCCGCCCCTCTGTCGGCGCGGCGCTCGCCACCCCCGGCGCGATCGACCTGAAGATCGGGTCGAGCCGCTCGACGGCGCGGGTCGGTCCGCCGATCATGAGGCAGTACCCCCGGTCGAGCCCCCACACCCCGCCCGAGGTCCCGCAGTCGACGTAGTGCAGCCCCGTGGTCTCGAGCTTGGCGGCACGGACGATGTCGTCGCGGTAGTACGAGTTGCCCCCGTCGATCACGACGTCGTCGGCATCGAGGAGCGGGACCAGCTCGTCGAGTGTCGAGCCCGTCACAGCCGCCGGCAGCATCAGCCAGATCGCTCGAGGCCGATCGAGCGCGGCCACGAGCTCGGCCAGGGACGCGGCGCCCTGCACGCCTTCGCGCGCGAGCGCCTCGACCGCCGCTCCGGACACGTCGTAGGCGACGCAGTGGTGGCCGTCACGGGTAAGGCGCCGCACCAGGTTGGCGCCCATCCTCCCTAAGCCGATCATGCCGAGCTGCATGGGCGAGGTCGTGGTCATGTGGCCTGGTCCTCCTTGCGCATCGCGCGGTAGCGGCGGATGAGCGCGTTGGTCGACGAGTCATGCGAGAGCGTGGGCTCGGCAGCGGACTCGAGCTCGGGAACGATCTCAGAGGCAAGCTGCTTGCCGAGCTCGACGCCCCACTGGTCGAACGAGTCGATCCCCCACACCGCGCCCTGGGTGAACACGCTGTGCTCGTAGAGCGCCACCAGGGCGCCGAGCGAGCGCGGCGTGAGCCGGTCGCAGAACAGCACGTTGCTCGGACGGTTGCCTTCCATGACCCGGTGCGGCACCACCTGATCGGGAGCACCCGTCGCGCGAACCTCCACGTCGGTCCGTCCGAACGCGAGCGCCTGGGCCTGGGCGAAGACATTGGACGTGAGCAGGTCGTGGTGGTCCCCGAGCGGGTTCAGACCGTTCGCGAACGCGATGAAGTCGACCGGCACGACCTCGGTCCCTTGGTGGAGCAGCTGGTAGAAGCTGTGCTGGCCGTTGGTGCCCGGCTCGCCCCAGTAGACCGCGCCGGTCGGGTACTCGACCAGCTCGCCGCGGGCGGTCACGTGCTTTCCGTTCGACTCCATCGTCAGCTGCTGGAGGTACGCGGGGAGGCGCTTCAGGTACTGGTCGTAGGGCATCACGCCGAATGACCGCGCCTGCTGGAAGTCGACGTACCAGACCGCGAGGAGCCCGAGCAGGACCGGAAGGTTGCGAGAGAGCGGCGCGGTCGCGAAGTGCACGTCCATGTCATGGAAGCCCGCGAGCAGCTCGGCGAACGCGGTCGGCCCTATCGCGAGCATCGTGGACAGCCCGATCGCCGAGTCCATCGAGTACCGGCCGCCCACCCAGTCCCAGAACTCGAACATGTTGGCCGTGTCGATGCCGAACGCAGCGACTCTCTCTGCGTTCGTCGACACGGCGACGAAGTGCTTGGCGACGGCCGCGTCGTCGTGCAGCGCCGCGAGGAGCCACTCCCTCGCCGAGGACGCGTTGGTCAGCGTCTCAAGCGTGGAGAACGTCTTGGACGCCACGACGAACAGCGTGGACGCGGGGTCGAGGTCGCGCAGGGCCTCGACCAGGTCCGTGGCGTCCACGTTCGAGACGAACCGGAACGTGAGATCGCGTCGGCTGTAGTGGCGAAGCGCCTCGTAGGCCATGACAGGCCCGAGGTCCGAGCCGCCGATGCCGATGTTCACGACCGCTCGTATCGGCTGGCCCGTGTGCCCCGTCCACTCCCCCGAGCGAACTCGATCGCAGAACGCTGCCATCTTGTCGAGGACCGAGTGCACCTCGGCAACGACGTCGGTCCCGTCGACGACGAGTGTCGCGTCGCGGGGCAGCCGCAGCGCGGTGTGGAGGACCGCGCGGTCCTCCGAGACGTTGATGTGCTCGCCACCGAGCATCGCGTCGCGGAGCTCGGGCACCCCTGACTCGCGCGCGAGGTCGACGAGGAGCGAGAGCGTCTCGTCGGTCACGAGGTTCTTCGAGTAGTCGAGGAACCACCCTGCCGCCTCGCAGGTGAGCCGCTCCCCTCGCGCAGCATCGGCCGCGAAGAGCTCGCGCAGCGACGTCGAGGCGATCTCGCTCCGATGGCGATCCAGGAGCCGGAACGCCGGACGCAGGCGGAGCGGCTCGGTCATCTGGCCTCGATCGGTGCGACCATCGCCGCGCCGACGATGCCTGCGTCGTTGAGCAGCTGGGCGACCTTGACCGGCGTCGAGCACGTGAGCAGCGGCACGAACTTGTCGGACTTGCGGCTGACCCCGCCGCCGATGAGGAAGAGGTCGGGGTTCAAGAGGCGTTCGAGGTGCTCGAGGTAGCTCGACAATCGGTGCGCCCACTGGCTCCATGAGAGGTCCTCGCGCTCTCGCACTGACTCGGCCGCCCAGTCCTCGGCCTCACCGTGGTGCATCCGGAGATGACCGAGCTCGGTGTTGGGCAGCAGCTGGCCCTTGAGGAACACGGCGCTGCCGATCCCAGTCCCAAGGGTGATCAGCACGACGACGCCGTCGTGGCCGACGCCCGCGCCGTAGCGCATCTCGGCCATGCCCGCGGCGTCCGCGTCGTTCACCACTGCGACCGGACGGCCGATCGCCTGTCCGAACAGCGCTCTCGCGTCGGTGCCGATCCAGGACGGGTCGATGTTTGAGGCGGTCTTCACGACCCCGTTGACCACGACCGACGGCATGGTCAGGCCGACCGCACCCGTACCCCCGATTGCCGCGATGGTCGACGACACGATGGCCGCGATGGCCGCGGGTGTCGCCGGTGAGGGCGTGGCGATGCGGACCCGGTCACCCGCGCGCGCCCCCTTCACGAGGTCGACGGGCGCGACCTTGATGCCGGTCCCCCCGATATCGACTCCGATTGGCGACGCGCTGGACATCGACCTCCGTTGGTCGCGGTGACCCTACCAACGAGGTGGCGCGGGACGCCCCTGCTAGCGCACGATCTCCTTGCGCAGTCCCTCAGAGTCCCACTCAGGGTTCTCGGGAAGCCGTGCCGCTGCCTTCGCGGCGATCCGACGGGCGGTCCACAGCAGCGCCGCGGCGTCGTAGAGGTGCGACGCCGGGACGCCTTTGATCTCGGCGTCGAGCACGCGCTTGACGCCAGGGATCCGCTTTTCGAGCAGCACGCGGCGCTCCGCTATCCCCTCGTCGGTCTTCTTCGAGCGGACGAGCGGCTTGTCCCCGTTGATCACGAAAAAGCTGAGCTCGGGGTGCGCCTCGTAGACCGTGCGCTGTCGGTACGGGAGCATCTCGGCATTCACCTCGCCGTACTTGCCGAGCAGCGTGAGGCTGATCGCGTCGAGGTGCTCGTCGAGCCGGGCGAGACCCGTCTCGACCGTGCCACGCGTCGGCGTGCGCCGGACGGTCATGGAGCGTCGTCCCAGCATGCCCCGGGCCACGACGTCGCAGGTCCGTGGCTCGTCGGGGTCGTCGGGGTAGCCGACCGGTGCGTTGAGGGCGATCACCTCGAACTGCGGCCGCTCCTCGAAGACCTCGGAGAACTTCGAGAGCACTCGGGGCTCTTCGGGCGCGAACGTGGCGCCCTGCAGCTTGGCGCTCACGACGAGCCAGCCAGCCGGACACGGTGTGACGGCTGCGACGACGGTGTAGGGGAGCGGTGGGCCGCTGTGGCGGGTTGGCATGGCTGCGGTCAGGCCCTCGCCGTGAGCACGCCGAGCTGGTCAAGCGCGCGAACCAGCTCCTTCGGGTGCGCCGACACGGTGAGTGCGTCCTCGTAGCTAATGGTGCCTTTGGTGATCAGCTCGACCAGGCTCGTCTCGAGGGTCTGCATCCCCTCTCGCGAGTTCGTCATCATCACGTTCTGCAACTGGTTCGACCGGTTTTCGCGGATCAGGTTGCGGACCGGGTTCGTCGCGATCAGCACCTCGAATGCCGCGACCATGCCACCGTCGATCTTCGGAACGAGGCGTTGTGCGACGACGGCTGCGAGCGAGGCCGCGAGCTGCACCCTCGTCTGCTCCTGGCGCCACGCCGGGAAGACGTCGATGATGCGGTCGATCGCCTGGGGCGCGTCGTTCGTGTGGAGCGTGCCGAACACGAGGTGCCCGGTCTCGGCCATCGTGAGGGCGATCTGGATCGACTCGATGTCGCGCATCTCGCCGATGAGCAGGACGTCGGGGTCCTCTCGCAGCGCGGAGCGAAGTGCCCGGTCGAACGAGGGGCTGTCAAGCCCGACCTCGCGCTGGCTGACGGCGGACTGCTTGTGGTTGTGGACGTACTCCACCGGGTCTTCGATCGTCAGGATGTGCAGCGAGCGAGTCTCGTTGATCCGATTGATGATCGACGCCAGGGTGGTCGACTTTCCCGATCCAGTCGGACCGGTCACGAGCACGAAGCCGCGCGGCAGGTTCGCCAGCCACTCAGCGGCCGCGGGGAGCCCGAGCTCCTCGAACGAGGGGATGCCTGCGGGGATGATCCGCAGCGCAAGCGCCGGCTGGCCGCGCTGGGTGAAGAGGCTGCCTCGCAGCCTCGCTTTGTCGAGCCACGAGAACGAGAAGTCCACGTCCATGTACTCGGCGAAGATCTGCTCCTGCTCGGGATTGAGGAGCGGCCTCGCGATCTTGTCGATCTCGTCGCCCGTGAGGATCGACAGACCCTCTATCGGTCGAAGCCTGCCGTCGACCCGGATCCTGGGCGCCGATCCGGCGGACAGCAGCAGGTCGGAGCCACCCTGGTCCCAGAGGATCTGGATCCACGGCTCGATCATCTCCATGTGGGTGGTGGTCACCGACGTTCTCCTTGGGTCTGGTGGAGACGACCGAAGTGCCCGGCATTCGCACCGGGCACTTCGGCCTTCCACTAGATGGTTATGGCTTCTGTTCTGCTATGCGCCTGTGCACGCGGTGGTCGCGGCAGTCGTCGCGTCGTAGGTGCCCGCGAAGCTCTTGGCGCCGGCGGTACCGGGGATCGACACGATCACGTCACCATTGCTCGGCGTCGGCAGGGTCCCGGAGAACAGGCCGTTGTCCGTGCCGGTCAGCGGCAATGCGGAGGCATCTGCAACCGAGATCACGTACGGAGCCGGTGAGCCTGACGGCGACGGCCACGCCTGGAGGAACGGCGCACCGATCGCAACCGTGGACGATGTGCCCATGATCTCGGCTTGCCATGCGGGCTGGCCGGTGCCACCAATCGTGTTGGCCCAGGTCGGGTTGTCCGCCTGGAGCGCGGCGATGGAGATGTCAACGGTCTTCGAGTCAGCGTTGCACGCGGCAACCTGGCTCTGGCCGGTGACGCCACCGAGGGCGAAGACGACGATGGCGGCGAGAATGCCGAGGACGACGATCACGATGAGAAGTTCGATCAACGTGAATCCCGACTCATCGGCTGCCGACCGCCGCTCCTGGAGGTTGCGGTAGGTCTCAATCATGATGTTCCTGCCTTCTTTCATTTGTTGTCGATTCTCGACATTTGGACGCTTTCCCCGGGGTGGGGATACGCCAATGGTTACGCATTCAATCTCTACTATGCAAGCGAAAAACTCATGATTGATATGACGTTGTGATTGTCCTCTTGCTGTTGATGTGTCGTTGTTATATGGGATGTTGCACGTGCACGATCACGATCACGATCGGGTTCTATTTGACGAGTCACAGGGACCGGGGGCGCGACGCGCACCATGGCTCCTGGGACGTGACGCGGTGCCCAAGCATGTTGATCAACGCTGTCTTCTTGGTCCGGGTCTTGCTCAGTCCGAGGTGTCACTGCTCGGATCAATCGTGTGCAGCGGTCACGGCGGATCAGGATCCTCCGCAGGCCCCCCGAGGGATGACGGTCGAGTCGAACGTCCTCGTGCCCGCGCCCGGCGCGAAGACGCTCACGATCACGTCGCCATTGGCCGGATTGATCGATGGGATGTCACCGGACGTTCGAACGGCGCCGGCCCCGGCGATCGAGAACGAGTAGCTCTCGCTCTTCGGCCACGAGCTGAGGAATGGGGCTCCGGTGGCGACGCTGGACCACACGCCGGGCTGGGTCTCGCCGAGCAGCGCGAGCTTCCATGCCTGCGGCGTGGTGGGCAGGCCACTCGGGTTCTCGATGATGAGCGCCTGCGCCGCCTGGTTCAGCACCCGAGAATCCGAGCCGCACGTCGCGATCGAGCCAGCGCCCGCGACCCCGCTCAGCGCGAAGATCGTGATCGCCGCCAGGCCGCACAGCACGAACAGCACGACAAGGAGCTCGACGAGGTTGAAGCCAGAGACCTCGATCTCACCGACTGATCGCCTCCAACGACGCTTCTGGCCGACTCGGACGATCGTTGGTGTGCTCACGGCGACCTTCTGCTAGCACTCGCGGGATGCGGGCTGCCCCCTCGGGGTACCGCCATCGTGCCGCGCCGATTGGGGTCTGTCGACGGGATTGGAGGACATTTGAGCCGTCGTTGAGAAGAGTTGTCCCCCCGTTGCGCGAGAGGCGTGGCGTCGCGCGATGCCGCGTGCAAGACGCCACTGGCGCGTCGACTACTGCCAGATCCAGCTCGTGATGGTCATGCCCTCGCCGCACCACGACCACAGCTGGCACGAGCCGTTGACCGGTGCAGCGCCCCCGGGCGGGTAGTCATCGAACACAACGACGGCCCGGAGATACGGACCGGGGTTCGTACCCTGGCAGGTGGCGGCAGAGACCGTCGACTGGCACGTGTTGATCGTCACGGTCCGCGTGACCGCACTCGTCGGGTTCCACGCCGTGCTGCAGTACACGTTCATCTTGTAGCCGTCGATCGTGAGCGTCGAGGTCCCGCCGTTGCCCCAGCAGTAGTTGAACTGACCCCAGGTCTGGTTCGTGCCGATGAGCGGCGTGTAGCGGATGTTCTGCATCGCGAGCTGCACCGTGCTCTGGGCCGCCGCCTGGAGCTGCCGGGCGCTCGTGAACCCCTTGACGTTGTTGAGGTCGCTTGAGACCCACCTGCTGAGCCCGAGGACGGTGATGCTGACCGCGATCAGGTAGATGAACGCGACCACCATCACGCTGCCGCGCTCGTCGACGGCGCCACGGGGTGCGTGCTGTGCACGGTGCACCCACCGGGCGAGGGCTCGCGTGTGTTGCCCGACGCGTGGTGTGCTCATGGCTCGAGTCCTTTCCATCACGACTGCGCAGAGCTCGGCGGCGACGACGTCGCTGACCGATAGGCGGACGATCCTGGGACAGCGGTGATCTCGGCGTAGTAGGTCGTGAAGAAGCCCAGGCCGCCGATGGTCGTGCCCGACGAGTAGCTGGTCGTCGTCACGCAACCCGTCGTCATCGCTGCGTTCGTGCAGACGATGGCGGTATAGCTGGCCGGTGCGGTGCCTGTCGAAGCGGTGAAGGTGACCTTGATGCCGTTGAAGCCAGAGCCTGCGGCGGTGACGCTGGTCGGCGCGTTGAGCTGGCTGGTCGCGGCCTGGGGACCCGCGACGCTGGTCGTTGGCGAGACCAGGTAGCCGGCCGCCGCGTT